>Ga0209060_10001973_pt1 | contig 20341 bp, 13 predicted proteins | sample Coa_R1_8_FD_187155 | JGI IMG/M metagenome (GOLD analysis project Ga0209060, IMG submission 187155) | Surface soil microbial communities from Centralia Pennsylvania, which are recovering from an underground coalmine fire - Coalmine... | ecosystem: Environmental > Terrestrial > Soil >...
GAGCCTTAGCGCCACTCACCCTGAAGCTGGAAGCCCGCCCAGTAGAAGGGAGACCTCCAGCGTGGCTGCCGCTGCATCTCCGCTTGCGCACGGCGCAGAGCCGCTGGGGGGCGCAAACCATCTTGTTCCATGGCTTTGTAGAACCGCGACATCAGTTCCGCTGTGGCTTTGTCAGAGACGCTCCACAAGCTTGCCATCACGCGGCTCGCTCCGGCATACATGAATCCGCGCGTCAGCCCGATCAAGCCCTCTCCGCTGAGTTCCTCGCCCAGCCCGGTGTCGCAAGCGCTCAGCACAACTAGGTCGACCGGCAATTTCATGTTGTAGATGTCCTGGAGGTCGAGGAATCCGTCCTTTGGCCGGCCATGCCGATCTACGAGCGAGAGCACGAGGCCGGATAGTTCCGGATGCTTGTGGTCGACCAGCCCATGGGTGGCAAAATGAACGATGCGATATTGGGACAACTCAGGGCTCATGGCCATTGCGCGGCTCGCCTGAAAGTCGAGCGCCTGTTTGCCCTTTCCGGCAGGTGTCACCTCCATGATGCTCTCTGCTTCCAGGCGCGTATAGATCAAACGTTTCAGATAGAAATCGGCATCGCGCCTCGCAAAACCAAGGTCGGCGGCTGAGCGGCTGAGACGGTCTATCGATTCCAATTGCGATTCTGGGCGTGCCTCCGATCTGCGCTGGAACGCGCCGGAATGCGAAAGCGGAAATTTTCGGTTGGAGGGAGAGCTGCCTGTTGAAGCGTTGGGAACTGCATTAGGAGAACCTGCAACGCGAATGTCCGAGGAATCAAAGACCGGATCGGCAAGAACGGCAATCTCATTCGGAGGCCGGGCGCGGTTGGCCTCCTGCCGACGAAGCTCGGCGACTACCGACGCCGAGGGAAGATTCACGATCTCATGACTAGCCACCAGGAGTTGCTTTGGATGATTGGGATCGGGCAAGGCGGCAAACGGAATATACTGCAACGCGCCATCGCTCACGATCAGGATCTTCTTGCCGGGAAGCAGCGAAGCCAGGGGATTCAGGACCATCCGGCTAAGATCGGAGGAAGCCCGTGCCAGGGAAATATCAGTGCCCGCGAAGCGGGTTTCCCGCCGCTGCTCAGTTTCATTCCTTTTCCGCGCATTGCGCGCCGTCACCAGATCGTAGACGCAGCGAGCTACAGGTTCAATCTCACTTCGCTTTGGCAGCGTAAAAACTGCAATCGAATCACCGGTCACCGCAAAGACATGGCTCTTCTCCTCGCCTAAAGAGTATTCAATCAGCACGGTTTCAGGATCGAGCAACTGTTGAATTTCACTCGCTGACAGCGGTTGAGCCTGGGCACGAGACGGCCCATTGGCTTCCATCTCCGCTTCTAGCTCGTCATATTGCTCACGCAGCCTTGAGATTTCTTGATCCAAAACGGCCATTTCGTCATCTGTATGCTTGCTGCTCAAGAGCCGGATCCGATATTGCCATTTTTCGTTTAAAGACTCCTGCAAGCGACGATCACGTTCGAGGAGTTCCGATGAAAGCCCCTGACTAGTATTGACGCGCGATTGCGCCAGCATCTCAATGAATGTGCGGGCACGTGATCTTTCGAGAATCGATAGAGCTGATTGAAGTTCGCCTCGTTCCAACATTAGAGCCGAGTAAAGTTGATAGAACCGTTCATATTGGGCTCGATGAAAAGAACGATCTTCGTTGCTGGCCCCCAAATGATCCGGGTTTTCAACTTTGCCGATGACTTCTTGAAGAATCGCTAAAGCTTCGTCCCGGCGTCCCTGTTGAAGTAAAACACCAGCAAGGCCAGTCAGCGCATCAATGTCAAAAAAGCTCTCAGGCATCAATTTATCCATCATGCCCAGGGCCAGCCGATAATACCCCTCGGCGCTCTCGAGGTCGCCGCGTTTACCGACAACACTTCCCAAGTGGACCATAATCCTTGCTATATCATGCGCAGGCGGCGGAACCAGTTTCTCAACGACCGCCAATGCCTGGCGATCATATGCCTCAGCTAGGCCAAAGTTGCTCCTCCGTTCAGCAATGTTCCCCAGACCGACATAGATGTCGGCCACGTCAGTGCTGCCAGAATTGATTTTTTTCCGGATTACAAGGGCTCGTCTCTGATATCGTTCAGCAGTTGCTAGATCACCCTCTTTGAGACGACAATCCCCAATGCGGTTGAGGATCAGGGAAGCCTCGCGGCTCCCAGGATTCAATGCCTGAACGATTTCCAGTGCCTTGCGATAGTATCTCTCAGCCTTTGCCCAGTCACCGCGATTGTAGGCGACCACACCCAAACTCGTCAGCACCATCGACTGCACTGTAGTTCGCAATAGCGACTTTCTCTCGAGTGCCAGCTCTTCCAGATAGTATCTTTCAGCCTGGATGAGATTCCCGCGAAAGTGGGATATGAATCCTAGGTCGCCCAGCGCAGCACGCGTTTGAATGCTCTCAGGCGCAATGACCTTAGCAATGGATAAACACTGTTCAAGATTCTGTTCCGCCTTATCAAAATCACCACGTTTCAACGCAGCGTCCCCCATCCAGAGGAACGTGTTCGCAACCATCATCCCATTCGGATCGATTTTCTGCCACTCTTCTCTAACTCGGACGTAATACACGTCGAATGCAAGCGCATCACCTCGAAAGAGAAGATGACGGATCTGCTCTGCCAGCAATTCTGCCCGGATCACGCCTTCTGAAATATCAATCGCTGCCTTATATTCCGCATCAGCCTCATCTCGTCGGCCGGCACTCGCCAGCGACTCCGCTATCCTAGATAGCAACCAACACTCGAGCCAGCGAAGGCCCTCAGCCCTCGCGATTGCCGCCGCTGCTCGCCACCGGTCCGATGATTGAGCGGCCGCGCCTTGTTTACCTAATCTTTGTCCTTCTTGGTAGATCGATAACCACGTTCCAGCGAGATTCGGACGCGTCTCAATACCCCACTGATCCGATCCAACCAACCAGCTTTGTGGCTTCCTTCCCCGGAGGCCTTCGACCCTGACCTTACCCTTCGGTGCCTGTTCCAAATTGACTCGAATCCATTCGAACGGAGACTGGATATCTCCATGTTCCTCACGGCGCGACCAGCGAAGCAGGATATCTCCGGCTCGAATACCCGTCTCCCGAGCTTCAGCACTCGTCACAGCTTCTACCACCACGCCATTGGGATGGACATTCCCTGGATCAGTCGAACGCTTCGACGTCTGGGCAAACGAGCAAAGTGCCGCACCAAGGCAAACTGCGAGGAACGCATTAGGCCGCAAATACTTCATGTACTAGTCGTTATCAATGTTTCGACGACAACCCTTTCCATATCAGGGACAGGTCTCGGCTGTCTTCAGCTCGTCCTACGGACAAACGGTGAGATCGGGAATAACACCAAAGCCATTGAACGCGATGAAAATACATACCTCATTTGACAAGGTATGAAATAGATGAACCAGCGTGACGTTTGGAATAACGGAATCAAGACTGAACCCTAGCGCCACTCACCCTGAAGCTGGAAGCCCGCCCAATAGAAGGGAGACCGCCAGCGCGGCTGCCGCTGCATCTCCTCTTGGGCGCGGCGCAGAGCAGCCGGGGGGCGCAAACCATCTTGTTCCATAGCTTTGTAGAACCGCGACATCAGTTCCGCCGTGGCTTTGTCAGAGACGCTCCACAAGCTTGCCATCACGCGGCTCGCTCCGGCATACATGAATCCGCGTGTCAGCCCGATCAAGCCCTCTCCGCTGAGTTCCTCGCCCAGCCCGGTATCGCAAGCGCTCAGCACAACTAGGTCGACCGGCAATTTCATGTTGTAGATGTCCTGCAGATCGAGGAATCCGTCCTTCGGCCGTCCGTGGCGATCCACAAGCGAAAGCACGAGGCCGGAGAGTTCCGGATGCTTGTTGTCGACCAGTCCATGGGTGGCGAAATGGACGATGCGATATTGGGACAACTCAGGACTCATCGCCATGGCCCGGCTTGCCTGAAAGTCGAGAGCTTGTTTGCCCTTTCCGGCAGGTGTCACGGCCATGATGCTTTTTGCTTCCAACCGCGTATAGATCAAACGTTTCAGATAGAAATCAGCATCGCGCCTCGCGAAGCCAAGGTCGGCGGCGGAGCGGCTAAGCCGATCCATTTGCGATTCCGGACGCGCCTCTAATGAGAGACGGAGTGCTCCCGGATGTGAGCGAAGAAATGGTTGGTTGGAGGGGGAGCGCGCTGTTGAGGTGTTGGGAAAAATGTTTGCCGAATGCGATAGTCGAGAATCGGAGGAATCAAAGACCGGATCGGCAAGAACAGCAATCTCATTCGGAGGCCGGGCGCGGTTGGCCTCCTGCTGGCGAAGCTCAGCGACTAACGACGCCGAGGGAAGATTGACGATCTCATGACTAGCCACCAGGAGTTGCTTTGGATGATTGGGATCGGGCAAGGCGGCAAAGGGGATATACTGCAACGCACCATCGCTCACGATCAGGAGCTTCTTGCCGGGAAGCAGCGAAGCTAGGGGATTCAAGACCATCCGGCTGAGGTCAGAGGAAGCCCTTGCCAGGGAAATATCAGTCTGGGCAAAACGTGCTTCCCGCTGTTGTTCCGTCTCATCCTTTTTGCGCCCATTGTGCCCGGTCACCAGATCGTAGACACGGCGAGCAACAAGTTCAATTTCACTCCGCTTTGGCAGCGTAAATGCTGCAATCGAGTCGCCGGTCACTGCAAAGACATAGCTCTTCTCCTCGCCTAAAGAATATTCAATTAGCACGGTTTCAGGATCGAGCAACTGTTGAATTTCACTCGCTGACAGCGGTTGTGCTTGGGCCAGAGCAGGGCCTTTGGCTTCCATCTCCCCTTCTAGCTCGTCATATTGCTCGCGCAGCCTTGAGATTTCTTGATCCAGAACGGCCAATTGGTCATCTGTATGCTTGCCGCTCAAGAGCCGGATTCGATATTGCCATTTTGCGTTCAAAGCCTCCTGCAAGTGACGGTCACGTTCGAGGAGTTCCGATGAAAGCCCCTGCCTCGTATTGACTTGCGATTGCGCCAGCATCTCAGCGAACGTACGAGCGCGTGATCTTTCGACAATCGATAGAGCCGATTGCAGCTCACCTCGATCCAGCATTAGAGCCGAATAAAGTTGATAGAAACGTTCATATTTGGCTCGATGAAGAGAACGATCTTCGTTGCTGCCTCCCAAATGTTCCGGGTTTTCAACTTTGCCGATTACGTCTCGAAGAATCGCTAAAGCTTCGTCCCGGCGTCCCTGCTGCACTAAAACACCAGCAAGGCCAGTCAGAGCATCAATGTCAAAAATGCTCTCAGGCATCAATTTATCCATCATGCCCAAGGCTTGCCGATAATACCCCTCAGCGCTCTTGAGGTCGCCGCGCTTATCGACAGCGCTTCCCAAACGGATCATTGTCTTTGCAATCTCAGGCGCAGGCGGCGGAATCAGTTTCTCGACGACCGCCAATGCTTGGCGATCATAGGCCTCAGCTAAGCCAAAGTTGCTCCTACATTCAGCAATGTCCCCCAAACCGACATAGATGTTGGCCAAGTCGGCTGCGTCAAAGCTGCCAGAATTGAGTTTTTTCAGGATTGCAAGGGCCCGCTCCTGGTATCGTTCCGCAGCCGTTAGATCACCCTGCTTAAGACGACAATAGCCGATGCGGTTGAGGATCTCGCTAGCCTCCCGGCTCCCCGGATTCAATACTTCTACGATTTCCAGCGCCTTGCGGTAGTATCTCTCAGCCTTTGCCAAATCGCCGCGCTCATAGGCAATCACACCCAAACTCGTCAGCACTAGCGACTGCCCTGCGGTTCGCGATAGTGACTTTCTCTCGATCGCCAGCCAGGCTAAAAAATATTTTTCAGCCTGGATGAGATTCCCTCGAGAGTAGGATATGTGTCCAAGGTTGCCCAGCCCGTAACGCGTTTGAAGGCTCTCAGGCGCAATGACCTTGGCAATGGATAAACCCTGTTGAAGATTCAGTTCCGCCTTATCAAAATCACCACGTTTCACCGCAGCGGACCCCATGAAGATGAGCGTGTTCGCAACCATGATGCCATTGGGATCGATTTTTTCCCACTCTTCTTTAGTTCGGGCGAAATGCACTTCGGATGCAAGCTCATCACCTCGAAGGAGAAGAAGACGAGCCTGTTCCCAAAGCAATTCTGCACGGGTCGCTCCATCGGAGAGATCAAACGCTGCTTTGTATTCCGCATCAGCCTCATCTCGCCGACCGGCACTTGCGAGCGAGGCCGCTATTCTAGATATCAACCAACACTCAAGCCAGCGAATGCCATCGGCCCTTGCGACTGCTGCCGCTGCTCTCCACCTGTCTAATGATTGAGCGGATGCACCTTGTTTAGAGAGTCTTCGTCCTTCTTGGTAGATCGACAACCACGTTCCAGCTAGATTCGGACGCGTCTCAATACCCAAATGATCAGCCCCAATCAACCAGCTCTGTGGTTTCCTTCCCCGGAGGCCTTCGACCCTGACCTTTCCCTTCGGGGCCTGCTCGTGAGTGACACGAAACCATTCGAACGGAGACTGGATATCTCCATGTTCCTCACGGCGCGACCACCGAAGCAGGATATCTCCAGCCCGAATGCCCGTCTCCCGAGCTTCGGGACTCGTCACAGCTTCTACGACCACGCCATTAGGATGGACAGTCTTTGGATCAGTCGAATACTTCGACGCCTGGGCAAACGCGCAGAGTGTCGCCCCTAGCAGGACTGCAAGGAACGTATTGGACCGCAAATACTTCATAACCAGTCGTTGTCAACGTTCAAACGGCAACCCTTTCAATATTGGAGACGGGTTTCGCGGTCTTCATCCCATAGCCAGTCCTATGTGGACATGCGTTGAGATCGCGAGTAACGCCAAAGCCATTGAACGCGATGGAAATGAATGCCCCATTTGACAAGGCATGAAATAGACGACTGGCATGACGTGGAGCGAGGGGATCAGAGTACCATTCCGAAAAGGCTGCACCCTAGCGCCACTCGCCCTGAAGCTGGAAGCCCGCCCAGTAGAAGGGAGGCCGCCAGCGCGGCTGCCGCTGCATTTCCGTCTGGGCGCGGCGCAGAGCCGCCGGGGGCCTCAGACCGTCTTGTTCCATGGCCTTGTAGAAACGCGACATCAGTTCGGCCGTTGCTTTGTCCGAGACGCTCCATAAGCTCGCCATCACGCGGCTTGCCCCGGCATACATAAATCCACGCGTCAGCCCGATGAGGCCCTCGCCGTTGATTTCTTCGCCCAGTCCTGTGTCGCAGGCACTCAGCACCACTAGATCTACAGGCAATTTCATGTTGTAGATGTCCTGCAGGTCGAGGAATCCGTCCTTCGGCTCGCCATGGCGATCTACGAGCGAGAGCACAAGGCCCGAGAGTTCCGGATGCTTGTTGTCGACCAGTCCGTGGGTGGCGAAATGGACGATGCGGTATTGGGACAACTCTGGACTCATCGCCATCGTCCGGCTCGCCTGAAAGTCGAGCGCCTGTTTGCCTTTTCCAGCCGGTGTCACCGCCATGATGCTCTTTGCTTCCAGGCGCGTGTAGATCAAACGTTTCAGATAAAAATCGCCATCGCGCCTTGCGAAGCCAAGGTCGCCGGCAGAGCGGCTAAGACGATCCATCGATTCCAATTGCGATTCTGGGTCTGCCTCCGATGGGCGCCGGAGTGCGCTGGAATGCGGGAGTGGAAATTGCCGGTTGGAGGGGGGACGGCTTTTTGAGGTGGTGGGAACGGCATTGGGAGAGCTCACAATGCGAACGTCGGAACGGTCAAAGACAGGATCGGCCAGAACAGCAATCTCATTCGGAGGCCGGGTACGATTGGCCTCCTGCCGGCGAAGCTCGGTAACTACCGACGCCGAGGGAAGACTTATGATCTCATGACTAGCCACCAGGAGTTGCTTTGGATGATTGGGATCAGGCAACGCGGCAAAGGGGATATACTGCAAGGCGCCATCGCTCACAATCAGGAGTTTCTTGCCGGGTAGCAGTGAAGCCAAGGGATTCAAGACCATCCGGCTAAGGTCAGAGGAAGCCCTTGCCAGGGAAATATCAGGCTGGGCAAAACGCGCTTCCCGCTGTTGTTCCGTCTCATTCTTTCTCCGCGCATTACGCGCCGTCACCAGACCATAGAGACGGCGAGCAACAAGGTCAATTTCACTTCGCTTTGGCAGTGTAAAAACTGCAATCGAGCCATCGGTCACCGCAAAGACATGGCTCTTATCCTCGCCTAAGGAGTATTCAATCAGCACGGTTTCAGGATCGAGCAACTGTTGAATTTCGCTCGCTGACAGCGGTTGTGCTTGGGCCAGAGCAGGGCCTTTGGCTTCCATCTCCGCTTCTAGCTCGTCATATTGCTCGCGCAGCCTTGAGATTTCTTGATCCAGAACGGCCAATTGATCATCTGTATGCTTGCCGCTCAAAAGCTGGACCCGATATTGCCATTTCGCGTTCAAAGACCCCTGCAAACGACGGTCACGTTCGAGGAGTTCCGACGAAAATCCTTGACTAGTATTGATGCGCGATTGCGCGAGCATCTCAACGAATGTGCGAGCGCGTGATCTTTCGACAATCGATAGAGCCGATTGCAGCTCACCTCGTTCCAACATTAGAGCTGAATAAAGTTGATAGAACCGTTCATATTTGGCTCGATGAAAAGAACGATCTTCGTTGGTGCCTCCCAAATGATCCGGGTTTTCAACTTTGCCGATTACATCTCGAAGAATCGCTAAAGCTTCGTCCCGGCGTCCCTGTTGGAGTAAAACACCAGCAAGGCCAGTCAGTGCATCAATGTCAAAAAGGCTATCGGGCATCAATTTCTCCATCATGCCCAATGCCTGCCGATAATACCCCTCAGCGCTCTCGAGGTCGCCGCGTTTGCCAACAACACTTCCCAAGTGGACCATAATCCTTGCAATATCAGGCGCAGGCGGCGGAACCAGTTTTTCAGCGACCGCCAATGCCTGGCGATCATATGCCTCAGCTAGGCCAAAGTTGCTCCTACGTTCAGCAATGTTCCCCAGACCAACATAGATTTCGGCAATGTCAGTACTACCAGAATTGATTTTTCTCCGGATTGCAAGGGCCCGTTCTTGATATCGTTCCGCAGCTACTAGATCACCCTCTTTGAGACGACAATCCCCGATGCTACTGAGAATTACGCTTGTTTCCTGACTCTCAGAATTCAATGCCTGTGCGATTTCCAGCGCCTTGCGATAGTATCTCTCAGCTTTTGCCCAGTCACCGCGATTATAGGCGACCACACCCAAACCCATCAGCGCCATCGACTGCCCTGTGGTTCGCGATAGCGACTTTCTCTCAATTGCCAGCCATTCTAGATAATATTTTTCAGCCTGAATGAGATTCCCGCGAGTATGGGATATGTATCCTAGGTTGCGTAGTGCAACACTCGTTTGACTGCTCTCGGGGGCAATGACCTTGGTGATGGATAAGCACTGTTCAAAATTCTTTTCCGCCTTGTCAAAATCATCACGTTTCAGCGCAAGGAACCCCATCGAGAAGAACGTGTTGGCAACCATCATGCCATTCGGATCGATTTTCTGCCATTCTTCTCCGGCTCGGGCGAGATACGCTTCCGATGCGGGCCCATCGCCTCGACGGAAAAAATTATTGGCCTGTGCTGCCAGCAATGCTGCGCGGGTCGCACCGTCTGAGAGATCAATCGCTGCCTTGTATTCCACATCAGCCTCTTCTCCTCGGCCGGCAATTGCGAGCGAGTCCGCTACTCGACTAAGCAACCAGCACTCGAGCCAGCGAACACCATCGACCCTCGCTGCCTCTGCTGCCGCTCTCCACCGGTCCAATGATTGAGCGGCCGCGCCCTGTTTAGAGAATCGCTGTGCTTCTTGGTAGATCGGCAGCCACGTTCCAGCAAGATTCGGACGCGTCTCAATACCCCAATCATCTGGTCCAACCAGCCAGCTCTGTGGCTTCCTTCCTCGGAGGCCTTCGATCCTGACCTGACCCTTCGACGTCTGATCTTGGTTAACACGAATCCATTCGAATGGAGACTGGATGTCTCCATGGTCCTCACGGAACGACCAGCGAAGCAGGATATCTCCGGCTCGAATACCCGTCTCCCGAGCTTCAGGACGCGTCACAACTTCTACGACCACGCCATTGGGATGGACATTTTCTAGATCAGTTGAATGCTTTGATGCTTGGGCAAACGCGCAGAGTGTCGCACCAAGTAGAACTGCGAGGAGCGTATTGGGCCGCAAATACTTCATAACCAACTGTTGTCAACGTTTCGACGACCACCCCTTTCAATATTGGGGATAGGTCTTGGCTGCCTTTATCCAACAGCCAATCCTGCATCAGGAATGCGAGTAGCCCCAAAGCTATTGAACGCGATAAAAAATGCACGCCCTGTAAGGCATGGCATTGATATCCGGCATGATGTCTGAAGCGAGGTGACCAGTGTAGCATTCCAGGAAAGACTGAACGCTCAAATTCACACTTGCGGCTATATCCTGACGACTACTTGAATCAATGCAGCGTACATCCAATGACGGGCGCATCGAGCCGAAGCAGAAGTTTTCCGAAAACGACACGGTTGCGTTCCGCTTCCCGCTTTATATTGGGGCAAAGGAAGGGTTGCATTCCCGACAATCTGATGACTTTTCTCCTCTATCCATCAGAGGCTCGGCAGCGCCACGCTCTCTTCATGTAAGGCAAGTAGCTCCTTCAAATAAGACGATGGGGCCGCAACGTGGTACTTTGCGGCCCGCTTTTTCTATTTGCCACCATCAAGCTTCATTCGCTTCCCGCTGCGATTCCTCGAATGCCGACTGCAATTCGAGGATCTGCACGTGGAGTTGTTTGATGTCCTTCTGGGTTTCCACCTGGGCCGCATGAATATGGTGCTTTAGAAGCTCAACTCCGCCGAGCAGCATGAAGATACAGGCAAGAAACGGCGTTCGCGGAAATTGGGGACCAAGATTGTCGAACCATAGATGAACGGTAGCGTAGCCCGCGCAGAAGAGCCAAAAAAGATTTGCGAGTACGCGCTCTAGCCTGTTTTTTTTCCGGTTCTTTTCAAGCGTGGCTGCAATCTGTTTCCGATATGTCTCCAAATCGGCCGCCGGCGGCAGATGAGACAGCAGCGCTTGCCGCATTTCGTTACCTGATCGCATATTTTCCTCCTGTAAGGATAGTTCGCATGGTTTTCTTTGCATGATGAAGACGAGACTTCACGGTGCCTTCGGGACAGCCGACTACTTTGGCGATCTCGGCAACCGTGAACTCCTCGAGAAAATAAAGAGTCAAGACTTCTTTGTGACGAGGCTCCAGTTGGTCAAGGGCGACGTGTATGTCAGAGGCATCGGCGGCGTCAAACGTCTCGGGCTCGCTGGTTTCAGGCAATTCCGGGCAGACCTCCTCAACCTTTTCACGTGCCTTCTTCCGGCGAAAATCATCCACCGCGATTCCGTGAACGACGCTGTAAAGCCATGGGCGAATGGAGCCGGCATCCTGCAGTTTTGGAATTCCGCGCAGTGCGCGAATCCAGGCCTCCTGAAGAACGTCAAGCGCAGTTTCACGATTTCCGGTAAGGCGGATCGCGTAATAAAGCAAAGGCTTCTCCAGGGTAGCGACGAGGTCTTCATACGCCCCCGGCTCATTGGCTTGGCACCGCAAGGCCAGCCACTCATCTCGTATGCGCGTTTCCGTGTTCATTCAACCTAAATGTCGAATATAGGCGGAAAAAGGTTCAAAGGGTCGTGCGCATTTGCGAGAGGTTACGACCGTCACGAACCACAACCTCTCCGCAAGTTGTCTTGGCGACGCAACGACCGATCTTGTCTTTTAGGCGCTTGGTGAGTGTGGGGTGAGTGAGTGATGTGCGATCGCGATTGAAAGCTGCGATCTATACAGGCGGGAAATAGAGAGGAATTCTGGCTCATCCCTCAAAAATTAGGCCAAATGAAGAAAGTTGGTAACGATGAAAGGTATTGAGGGGATTTCGTCGTTTAAAAATTAACTTTATTTTGAACGCGAGATCTTTCTACCCGTCTCTCTATGTTTTGGCCCTAACTGCATTCATCTCAAAGACATGGCCTTGAAATCATCCTTGCAATGAACTTTTGAGTGACAAAGTTCTGCATTTGCCTGGTTGCGAAATCTGAATAGTCCGTGGTAGAAAATTAGGATTATTTAACAATGATGCACTATTTAAAGGCATCTTTAATGAAAAATTAATCTGTTCTCATGATTCTAGCCCCCGGAATCACTCATTGCTTCATTCAACCGTTACAAGCTAGTAAGAGAGATTTGTATTTCCAATAACCATCAAGAAGGAGATTGTAAACACATGCCGAAACTTTCGCTTCGTCTTCCCAAGCGTGGAGATGCCGTTCGTTGTTTTGCGTTGGTGTTGGCGTTGGCAGGGTGCTCCGCACTTGCCCAGGCGCAAAGCGCTGCAACCACACTGAACTATACGGGCGACAGCTTTGTCCGCTCGGTAGGACTTCAACCCGTATCCGCGGTATTAACCGATTCCTTGCAAGGGCTTCCCGTTCCTTCCGAGACTGTCAGCTTCACCATGAACGGTGTTAGCGTGAGCGCCACCACCGACCAGAACGGAGTCGCGTCGACCAGCTTTGATTTCGATCCCGATCTGCCGCAACCCACCGGGAGCGGCCAAGTGCAGGTCAGCTTTGCCGGAGACTCCAACTTTCAAGGCTCCACAGCTTCGGCCACGGTAGAAGTTTTCCAAGGCCAGAACTTTGTCATCTGGGGCGGCAATAGCACACCTCCGCAGGTAGGTGATCGCGTGAATTTCTGGGGAGCACAATGGGCCGGCCAGGTAACGGGAGGGGAATACGGCGCGAATCCTTCTTTCAAAGGATTTGCGAACCACGTCCAGCTGACTCGGTTGGTTCCTTGCCAGGCTACGGCAACCGTCGGCACATTGACGACAGCCTGCTGGCAGACAAAGCCGGGAAACAGCTTCCCGCCAGCCACACTCCCGAATACGATCGAAGTGATCGTTTCCACCGCCATTGTGAAGTCGGGAAACAACATCTTCGGCAACGTGTCGAGGTGCGCTCTGGTGCGCGTGGATCAAACCGCTGGATACGCAAACGATCCTGGACATCCTGGATTCGGCACGATTATCCGGTTTAACGCCTGCGAAGCCGGTGGCGGCGGCGGAGCAGCGTAAGGGCCCGTATTTTAGCTGCTACATCTCAGGGTTGTATCCGCTCTGCATGGATACAACCCTGTTCATTATTCTCCTTCCGCTTTTATAGCTTTGTGTCCGCGCTCTTTCTCTCATTCATTCGGGCGCTGTTGGCGGGCACTTGGCCGGGCTCCATCACTCTGAAATCAAAGCAAATCCTGATAGAATCCTGACCTCGCTTCCAGCATCTACTTTTATATGAATACCTTGAAGACTGCTTTCCTGCTCACGCTGATGACCCTGCTCATGATGGGCGTAGGACGCTATTTTGGCGGGGAGAACGGAATGTTCTACGGCCTGATTTTTGCCGCCGTCATGAACTTTGGATCGTATTTCTTCTCCGACAAGATTGCCTTGGCAATGAGCCAGGCCCAGCCCGTTACCCGGGAGCAACTACCGCGGGTCTATTCCGTAGTGGAGCGCCTGACGCAAAATGCAGGGTTGCCGATGCCGCGTATCTACGTGATTCCAACCGAATCGCCCAATGCATTTGCCACGGGGCGCAATCCTAACCATGCAGCAGTTGCGGTGACTCAGGGAATCCTGAATTTGCTTGACGACGACGAGCTGGAAGGCGTGTTGGCGCACGAGCTTGGGCATGTGCGGAATCGCGACATCCTGATCAGTTCGGTGGCGGCCACCTTGGCGGGAGCCATTACCATGCTGGCGCGCATGGGCATGTTCTTTGGCGGCAGCCGGGACGACCGCGACCGGGGCGGAGGAATCTTGATGCTCATTCTCGCGCCCATCGCAGCGATGATGATTCAGATGGCTGTTTCCCGCTCGCGCGAATATCAGGCGGACGAATCGGGAGCGCACTTGACGCGAAATCCTGAGGCGCTGGCGCGGGCACTGCAGAAACTCGATGCTTACTCGCGGCGTATTCCGATGGCCGCTTCCCCTTCCACCGCTCATTTGTTTATTGTGCAGCCATTTCTAGGCGGCATGGCGAACCTGTTCTCGACCCATCCGCCGATTCCTAAGAGGATTGAGCGGCTGACGGGACGTCCGGAGCAGTATCAATAAGAACTCGTGGCTACACCTTCGATTAAGTCTCGATCGGCGCCGAAGTGAATGGCAAGCCGGAATCGAATCCTGCTCCGTTGGAGAGCACATAGCTTCTTCGTTTTCAAAGCGCTTTCTCCTGGTTAGTTAGGGAGTTTTCTATCGGTCTCCGTACATATTAAGAGTGCTGGTGGTGGCCGATATCCACCAATCCGTTGGTGGAAAAGCACCAACGACTGCTCCAGTCATTGGTGATTCATTCTTAACCTGTTGATAATTCATCAAGTCTTAATACACTCTCCTTGGAGCCGCAATTGCTAGGACACAACCAGTCACCATCCTTTTGAAGAAGAGGTGTGCAATGAAGCGAACACCTATCTGTTTGGGAGTGTTTTTCCTGGCGCTAGCAGCACTTTCCTGCTACGCGCAGCAGGAAAATGCGGGAACATCACCCGCATCGCCTAGTACCCAAGAGAGTCAGAATTCGGGATCCTCTGCTGCAGAGAATCCATCTAAAACTGGCACAGCGAAAAAAGATACCGATAAAGAGCGGAAGTATCACATCAAAATGGGCACCATTTCGCTAGGGGTTGGTTATTTTAGCGGGACACCGTTTCTCAATCCCTATTTCTACCCTTATTCTTACCCTTACTTCTATCCGTTTGGCTTTTTCCCTTTGTCATCTTTCGATGGCCCTTATTGGGCATATCCCTCCGACTACTTCGGCTACACCAGCGGTCGGGGTGAATTGAAGCTCAAGGGCGCTCCGAAGAAGGCCGCGGTATTTCTGGATGGAGCCTACGCAGGCACTGTGGACCATCTCAAAGAGATCTGGCTGGATCCGGGCGCGTATACATTGCAAGTAATGGGCGCCGACAACTCGCAGTTTGAGCAGCGCGTTTACATCCTGAGCCGGAAATCGGTTGAGATCGAGGCGAAGCTAGCCCAGAAAAAGACCGAGATAGAGCCCCAGGAAGCACCGGCGGGAACGAAGCCAGAACCCAAACAAGAACAGGAACAGAATTAAAGGAAGCACTGCTATGAAACTAAGAAGCTTGGCATCCATCGGATTACTGTGCCTGGGCGCTATGGCCTGGGAAACCACTCGCGGCACCGCGCCGCGCTCCAGCGCCGAACTCTATACGGCTCATGACGCCCAGAATGGCATGTCTATCGGAGCCTCACTCCTGAGCAAGGACGAAGCGCGAAAGGCAATCGTCTCAGAGATCAATCGCTGCTGCGTGGTAGTGGAGGTTGCCCTCTACCCGCAAAAAGACCAGCCTTTGCAAGTCACGGCCAGCAACTTCGTGCTTCGCGACCCGACCACAGGCACTGTCACAAAGCCATCCAACGCTTCGGAGCTGGCGGCAACGCTTCAGAAAAAGGCGGAGTCGGACCGAGATGTTGTTATTTCTCCCACATCTACAATTGGATACCAGACGGGAGGATACGATCCCATTACGGGTGGACGGCGTTCAGGTGGCGTCTATACCAGTTCGGGAGTCGGCGTCGGAATCGGAAACTCTCAAGATCCAACCACCAGCAGTCGCGATCGCCGCGCCACCGAGGTGGAGTTGAGCGAAAAGGGCCTTCCGGAAGGAGCGGCCTCAAAGCCGATCGCTGGTTATCTTTATTTCCCCGTGTCCTCCAAGAAGGACCAAAAAAGTGGTGCTCGTCAGCTTGAATACCAGCTGAACGGCTCCAAGATCGTGCTTCCTCTTTAGAAGAATTCCAACCATTCACGCTACGCAAGCACTCACAATGAGAGGCTTGCGCAGCGCTGTCGAAGCTCCCGCTGCAACGCCAGTCTTCACAAAAATGCCAGAGAAAAGGTATCGCCGCCTGGAACATGAGTCGTTCCGTGGCATTGCAAGAATCCCCCTCAGTATTTTCCCGCAATTTCCCTTATGACGAACGTTCTATGTACGCTAGGCAGCCATGAAAGCCATCGAGTAGAATCGCAGAACCAATGGTCTTAAGTCCGACTCAGCCATCCCTTTGTTCGCGCGCCATCGCTTTAGAGAAAGCCCTTCACACCATCATCCGGGGCAACGACGAAGTTGTCCGAATGGCGTTGGTCGCGGTACTTGCTCACGGGCATATCTTGATTGAAGGCGTGCCCGGCGTGGGCAAAACGACACTTGCCCATGCGCTGGCGCGTGCTCTGGATTGCTCTTTCCAGCGAATCCAGTTCACCAGCGACATGCTGCCCAGCGATCTTCTCGGCATCTCGATCTATTCCACCACCGAACAGCAGTTTGAGTTCAAGCCGGGCCCGGTGTTTACCAATATCCTGCTGGCGGATGAGATCAACCGGACGACACCGAAAACGCAATCCGCGCTGCTGGAGGCAATGAACGAAGGACAGGTAACGGTGGATGGACGGTCCCATCCCCTGCCCCAACCTTTTCTGGTGATCGCGACACAAAACCCGGTGGAGCATCACGGCACGTATCCTCTGCCTGAATCGCAGCTCGACCGCTTTTTGCTGCGGGTGCGCATGGGCTATCCAAAAGCCGCAAGCGAGAAAGAAATACTCCGTTCGACGGCGGGAGCAGCGCGCCTGGATGACCTGAAACCGGTTGTCACGGGAGACGAGGTCCTCGCCATGCAGGCGGAAGTCGCACAGGTGAAGGTAGACGATTCTCTGGTGGATTACGCATTGGAAATCGTACGGCAAACCAGAGAGTCGGAAGCTTTATCGTTGGGAGTTTCGCCCCGAGGCTCTCTTATGCTGTACCGGGCGGCGCAGGCGCTTGCCTATCTGGACGGACGGACGTTCACCACACCCGAAGATTTCAAGTCGCTCGCAGTGGCGGCTTTTTCGCACCGCGTCGTCGTGAATGGGCGCTACTCCTCCAACTTGAAAAAATCGGAGCAAGCAGAGATCATGATTCGGGAAATCCTACAAAATATTCCGGTCCCGATATGACACTTTTGCGTACTCTGATGCTGATGGCTCTGGTTATCTGGGTTGGCGGCATCATCTTTTTCGCCTTCGCATTAGCGCCCACAGTATTCCAGGTGCTCCCCAGCCAAGAGCTGGCAGGAAACGTCGTCAGCCGCAGCCTGACGATTCTGCATATCATGGGCGCGACAGCAGGCGTGATCTTCCTGAGTTCTTCGATTCTTTACAGCCTTGCCCGCTTTGCACGCCCCAAGCTGTTTGCGCCCGTCAACGTTTTCGTCGCGCTGATGGTGATCTTCACGCTGGTTTCACAATTCAGTATTTCTTCCAGAATGCGTGCGTTGCGCGACGAGGCAGGCGCGATCAGCACGCTTCCGGTGACCGACGACCGAGGCGCAGAGTTTGACCGCCTTCATCATTGGTCAACTCGCACCGAGAGCGCCGTTCTCTTGCTGGGCGTGGGCGCGGTGATCCTGACGGCTCGACGATTTTCTTAGATCGTAGTTGACGGCGAGACTTCTTCCAGGAACCAGCCCGTCCCCATTCAACTCCCTTGATACAATTTTTCTGGACAGCAATGGAAGAGTTCCGGCCCGAATAGGGCCAATTTCACCACACAAAGAAAAATCACTCATGAAAACAGGCATTATCGGCCTGCCGCAGGTAGGCAAGACATCCTTATTCAAAATTCTTACCAAGGCGGATATCTCCAACCGCACGTACGCGAATCCGCGCGAAGCCCACCTTGGCATGGCGAAGGTGCCGGACGAGCGATTGGACAGGCTCGCGCAACTCTACACCCCCAAGAAGCTGATGCACGCCTCGGTGGAATATGCCGACGTTGCCGCCATCGGCCAAGAGGCGCTCAAAGAGACCGCGTTTGCCGCCAACCTTCGCGGCGTGGACGCTCTGGCCCATGTGGTGCGCGCCTTTGACGATCCTTCTATCCCACATGTCGGGGAGATCGATCCGCTGCGCGACATCAAGTCGGTGGATTTCGACCTGATTGTGAACGATCTCGGGCAAGTCGAAAAGCGGCTAGAGCGGGTGGAGAAAGACCTGAAGAAGATGAAGACTGCCGAACTGGAGAGGGAATACGACCTGCTACTACGCGCCAAGGCGCACCTGGAAGGCGAGCTTCCGCTACGGGAGATGGAAATCTCGGCCGACGACGAAAAGCGCATTCGCGGATTCATGTTCCTGAGCCAAAAGCCGATCCTTTACGTGCTGAATGTGAACGAGTCAACCACACTGGGGAACGATCTCGAAAAAGCCGTAGAGAAATACAAGCTCACCGAACCGGCCTCGCGCAAAAATGCCGGCGCAACTGCGATTTGCGGAAAGGTTGAAGCCGAACTAGCCGACATGAGCGATGAAGAGTCGCAGGAATTTCTGGGCAGCTATGGATTGAAAGAAAGCGGCCTGGTGCGGCTGATCCGCAAAACCTACGAACTCCTGGGGATGATCTCCTTCTTTACCGTGGGTGAAGATGAGTGCCGGGCGTGGACTGTACCGAAAAACTCACGCGCGCAGGCGGCGGCAGGCGCCATTCACTCAGACCTCGAAAAGCATTTCATTCGGGCCGAGACCATCCACTGGGACAAGCTGCTGGAAGCCGGATCAGAAGCTAATGCGCGCTCGAAAGGCATTTTGCGGCTGGAAGGCAAAGACTATATTGTGCAGGACGGCGACGTGATGCACATTCGCCACAGTGGCTGATTCCTGTTATCCTGCCCGATGCACCCCATCACAATCAGCATCCTGCTGGGATTGACCGCCGCCGCCGCCAACAGCTTTGGCGGCGCGGTGATCGTGCAGAAAAATTGGGACCGCGGCTATCTGCGCTATTTTGTGGCGCTTGGTTCGGGATTCATGCTGGCCACGGCGATTCTGGAGATGCTGCCGGAAAGCATTCACCTTGCCGGCGGCAGTGCGCCCCTTCTGATTCTAGGCGGATATTTTCTGGTCCACCTCTTTGAGCATACCGTTACACCCCATTTTCATTTCGGAGAAGAAACGCACTCGGAAGAGTTTGTCGCGGCCCATAAAGGGTATTCCGTGATGTTCGGCCTGATGATCCATACGTTCTTCGATGGCATCGCCATTGCTTCGGGATTTTTGGTTTCTAACTGGCTCGGATGGGTGATTTTTGTGGCTGTTTTCCTGCACAAGATTCCGGAAGGGTTTACAGCCGCGTCGGTCATGTTGGCTAGCGGCCAAAGCAAACGAACGGCTTGGGCCGCTTCCGCCGTGCTCGGAGCAACCACGCTTGCGGGCGTACTGACCATGGCAATTTTCTCCCGCTCAGTGAACGCCGGTCTGCCTCTTTCGGCCGGCGTTACGCTCTATGTGGCAGCCTCCGACCTGATGCCGGAGGTCAACAAAGAGCCAGGAATCAAGATGGCATTGGTGGTTTTTCTGGGAGTCGGAATCTTTCTAGCCTTGCAGCACTTCTTTTCATAACTGGATTCAACGCCAAGGCGTCTTGCTCATTCCTGACGAGCTGCGATGGGGGGCGGTTCAGCGATCAAAGAAAAATGCGGGGCCGGATTTCTGATTTCTTCCGGCCCCACATTTGATTTTCTTGCCAATTTGCAGAGGCGGCGCACACTACCACCGCTCGGAACGCAGATTAGTTCTTGCCTTCGCCGGGGTGATAGGTCTTTTCCGCATGCTCCTTGACGTCAGTCAAATTGAAATATGCCGGTTTGAACTCCTGCTTGGCATATAGTTCCGACTGGTCAAAATAATGCGGCGATGAAGGCTCGGAGTTTTCCCCGAAAACCAAGATCGAGCGCGCATTCACTTCGGGACCGAACTCCACAACGCTAATAAACGAGTGGCCGGCAACGCCATAGCGGCGCTTCTGGTCTTTTTCAGGGCGGGCATAGAAGTTGAAGACAATGCCCACATCGCCGGGTGCGCCGGCAACGGGCAAGCTCTTTGCGTCGTCGCGGAACGGCTCTTCGCCACCCGACTGCCGACGCTCCAACCGATTCAAATCGCCCCACGGCACGCGCCACGTTCCAAATTTGGCGGCTAACTCATCGACAACCTGATCGAGCGCCTGCACGGGCTCCTGCTGCTTTCCACTAGGAATTACAGCAGTGCCATGCAGCTTCTCATGCAACAGCATGAAGAGAGTCATCGGAACGGAACCGGTGCGGCTGATGTGATCCCAATTCTGCAGCTCCGCGAGAGCTTCGGAGGACTTGGCGCTGGGCGTTTTT
>Ga0209060_10001978_pt1 | contig 20250 bp, 11 predicted proteins | sample Coa_R1_8_FD_187155 | JGI IMG/M metagenome (GOLD analysis project Ga0209060, IMG submission 187155) | Surface soil microbial communities from Centralia Pennsylvania, which are recovering from an underground coalmine fire - Coalmine... | ecosystem: Environmental > Terrestrial > Soil >...
GCACGTCCGCGAGCGCCTCGCTGGCTACAAAACACCCAAACGCGTGATCAGGGCGGAGGTCGCGTTACGGGCTCCCAATGGCAAGGCCGATTACAAGTCGGCAACGGACTTTGCCAAGACGGCGCTTGGCATCTGAGTGCCGAAATTCTGATCTCCTCGTGCCGGCGGCCTGACGTGCGCCTTTACCCTCGTGTCGCGCCCGGCTTGTGGGCCGCCGGTTCTTGTGCTTTCAACGCGCCCCGGGCTGTCGAGCCCAAGGGCGCAACCTCTCAAGAGCGTACGGATGACGGATTCGCGAACACGATTCATGCAATATGGCGTACCCACCTTGCTGCTGGTACTTGGCCTCGCCGCCGGCTGGATCGGTCACGCTCTCGTCGATCCGCCCGGCCGCACGGCCACGGTGTCGACTTATGGCGCCTGGACCCTCAGCTGCCCGCCTTACACGAACGACAAGGCCAGTTGCACGATGACCATGCCGATCACCGAAAAGGCGAGCGGCGTGACCTTTGCCAGTATGATCATGGGACGGGCGCCGGACGGGCTGAAGCTCGCCGTCACGCTGCCGCTGAATGTCTATATCGCGCCGGGCATGGCGCTCGGCATCGGATCGGATGCAATTCGTCCTTACCGGTACGACACATGCACCCTGCAGGGCTGCGTTACGGCGATTTCGCTGGACGACAAAATGCTTGCGTCGCTGCGCGGGGCCAAGACGGCAAAGGTTGAGTTCGCGATGCCGAACAAGGACAACAAGCCCTATTCCGTGACGTTCTCGATTGACGGATTTGACAACGCCGAAGCTGCGTTCGAGCGCGATGAAAGCACAAGACATTCCTGGTTCCGGAGGCTCTGGTCATGAAAATTGCGCAGATCGCTTTTGGCCTCATCTGTGCTGCAGCCATGGTCTTGTCGTCTCCGGCCAGTGCGCAGACGGAGCCCCAGCAGCAGCAGCAACAGATCACTGCGAACGAATCGAAAAATGTCGGCGACTGGCTTGTCCGCTGCTTCCCGGTCAAGTCGCCTACGCCTTGCGACATGCTTTACATCCTGGCCGTCAAGCGGACGGGACAGGTCATGCTCAGCATGCGAATTGCCTATGCGCCCGCCGACGACAAGCACATTATCCTGATCGGCGTGCCGCTGGGCGTCTCCTTTGCGAAGGGTCTGGTCGTGACCACCGACAATGGCGCGACTCCTGCGCTGCAATTCCAACGTTGCGACCGCCAGGGCTGTTACGTGCAAAGCGTCCTCGATTCCGCGTCGATGGATACGCTCGCACGCTCAACCGCCGCCAACACGAAGGTGAGCTTCGCGGCCTATACCGGGCGCGCGATCACGCTCCCGTTCCCGTTGAACGGATTTGCCGAAGCGCGCCAGACTCTGGACCAGCTTGCTAAGGGCCGCGCGACAGCTGTTGCAGAAAAGAAGTCGTAACGCCGCCGCGGCGGCCAGCGACAAGATCCATCAACGCGGCAGTTCGCTCGTTCCAATCAAGAACTGATCGACGGCGCGCGCACATTGCCGCCCCTCGCGGATCGCCCAGACGATAAGAGACTGACCGCGGCGGACATCTCCGCAGGCGAAGATGCCGCGCCGGCTGCTCGCATAGTCGATGGTGTTTGCCTGGATATTGCTCCTGGCATCCCGCGCGAGCCCGCCCTCATTGATGAGCGTCTCGGCTGCGGGTCCGGTAAAGCCCATGGCGAGCAGCACGAGATCGGCCTGGAGCTTGAAGACGCTGCCTTCGATTTCGCGCATCGTCATGCGCCCCTGTGACTTCACCCATTCCACGCGGACGCATTCGAGAGCGGTTACGCGGCCATTTTCTCCGACCGCGCGCTTCGTAAGCACGGACCAGTCCCGATCGCAGCCTTCTTCCTGGGATGAAGAGGTGCGCAGCTTGAGCGGCCAGTCGGGCCAGACAAGTGCTTTGTCTTCGTGCACCGGGGGCTTCTCGAGAATTTCGAGCTGGATGATGGAGGCCGCGCCCTGGCGCACGGACGTTCCAATGCAGTCCGAACCCGTGTCGCCGCCGCCAATGACGACGACATGCTTCCCGTTTGCGCTGATGGTCACGGAAGGTGCAGCCCGCTTCTCGTCGTCGCCCGCGTTGCGCTTGTTCTGCTGCGTCAGGAAATCCATCGCAAAGTGGATGCCGTCGAGTTCGCGCCCGGGCACTTCGAGGTCCCGCGGCCGCTCCGCGCCGCAAGCCGCAACGATCGCATCATAGTCGGTCAGAAGCATGGACAGCGGTATGGCTGTCCCAACCTCGATCCCAGCGCGGAAGCTCACGCCCTCCGCCTGCATCTGCGCGATGCGGCGGTCGATCAGGTGCTTTTCCATCTTGAAATCGGGGATGCCGTAGCGGAGCAGGCCTCCGACCCGGTCGTTCTTTTCAAAAACCGTGACGGCATGACCGGCGCGCGCCAGCTGTTGCGCGCACGCAAGTCCGGCAGGACCTGACCCGATGACGGCAACGGTTTTTCCGGTTTTCGCTCGCGGCTCCTGGGGGTGGATCCATCCTTCCTCCCAGCCGCGATCGACGATCTGGCATTCGATGGATTTTATCGTAACCGGGTTGTCATCGATGTTGAGCGTGCAGGAAGCTTCACACGGTGCCGGGCAAAGCCGCCCCGTGAACTCCGGGAAATTGTTCGTCGAATGCAGCGTATCAAGAGCCGTGCGCCAGTGGTCGCGGTGCACGAGATTGTTCCAGTCAGGGATGAGATTATTGACCGGACATCCGTTGTGACAGAACGGAATGCCGCAATCCATGCAGCGCGCGGCTTGCTGCTGCAATGCCGGATAGGGAAGCGGCTTGACGAATTCGCGCCAGCTCTTACGGCGCACATCCACCTTCTCGTAAGGCCGGTCGCGCCGTTCGATCTCGAGAAAGCCCGTCGGGTTCGCCATGTCTATTCCGCTGCGGCCATTCGCGGGCCGCGCTCGCTCTTCATCGCCGCCAGAGCTCGCGCGTAATCGATCGGCATGACCTTCACGAACTTGCTGAGCGCCAGTGGCCAGTTGTCGAGCAGTTCCCGCGCGCGCATGCTTCCCGTGTAACGAAAATGCCGCCCGACAAGCATACGAAGCCGCACCGCATCGTGGCCCAGCATGTCGCCCATGCCGGCGTTTTCGACACTGAGTGCATGCTCGAGAGGTCTCCCGGCCGCATCCGCTTCGTCATGTTCCGAAATCTTTTCGAGCGTGACCATCGCGCCATTGCAGAGGCTCGAAAAAATGTCGACCGGGTCATACACGTACGCGACGCCGCCAGACATACCGGCGGCGAAATTCCGCCCGGTCTTGCCGATGACGACGACCACCCCGCCCGTCATGTATTCGCAGCCATGGTCGCCGGTGCCTTCGACGACTGCGATTGCGCCGGAATTGCGGACGGCAAATCGCTCCCCGGCCACGCCCTGGAAATAGGCTTCGCCGGCGATGGCTCCATAGAGAACGGTGTTGCCGACGACGATGTTCAAGGTCGGATCGAGCTTCGATGAGGCCGGTTGGCGTACGACAACACGCCCGCCGGAGAGTCCTTTGCCAACATAGTCATTCGCATCGCCGGTGAGTTCGAGGAACACGCCTCGCGAAAGAAATGCGCCGAAGCTTTGGCCGGCCGTTCCCTTCAGCCGGATGGTAATCGTGTCCTCCGGCAAACCTGCATGGCCGTGGCGCTTGGCCACTTCGCCCGAGAGCATCGCCCCAACGGTGCGATCGACATTGCGGACGTTGCGTTCGAGCACGACGGGTTGTCCGGTTTCGATCGCGGGCCTCGCCGCTTCGATGAGATCGCGGTCCATTACGCTCTCGAGGCCGTGATTTTGCCGCTCGCAATTTCGGGTAGCGACACCTGGCTTGGGTTGGACCTGGTGGAGGACGCGCGACAGGTCGACGCCCTTCGCCTTCCAGTGTTCAATGGCGCGCTGCGGGTCGATCCTGTCGACGCGTCCGATCATCTCATCGAGCCGACGGAATCCCATGGCCGCCATGATCTCCCGCAATTCTTCCGCGACGAAGAAAAAGTAGTTGATCACGTGTTCGGGCGTTCCCGTGAAGCGCTTGCGCAAGACAGGATCTTGGGTCGCAACGCCAACCGGGCAGGTGTTGAGATGACATTTGCGCATCATGATGCAGCCGGCTGCAATCAGGGGCGCTGTCGCAAATCCGAATTCGTCTGCCCCAAGAAGGGCGCCGATCGCGACATCCCTGCCGGTCCTGAGTCCGCCATCCACCTGCACCGCGATGCGGCCGCGTAAGCCGTTCAACACCAGGGTTTGCTGCGTTTCGGCCAGCCCGATTTCCCAGGGCGAGCCGGCATGCGTCAGCGAGGTCAGCGGTGATGCTCCCGTGCCGCCCTCGAAACCCGAGATGGTGACGTGGTCGGCGCGCGCCTTGCTCACACCCGCGGCGACCGTTCCAACGCCGACTTCCGATACCAGTTTCACGGAAATGCGCGCCGCAGGATTGACGCTCTTCAGGTCGTGGATGAGTTGTGCGAGATCCTCTATCGAGTAAATGTCGTGATGCGGCGGCGGCGAAATCAGGCCCACCCCGGGCGTTGAGTGCCTCACGCGCGCGATATTCTTGTCGACCTTGTGTCCGGGCAGCTGGCCGCCTTCGCCCGGCTTCGCGCCCTGCGCCATCTTGATCTGAAGATCGTCCGCATTGACGAGATATTCGGTTGTGACACCAAAGCGGCCCGATGCCACCTGCTTGATCGCCGAACGCATGGAATCGCCGTTCGGTAGCGGCTTGAAACGGTCGGACTCTTCGCCGCCTTCGCCGGTGTTCGATCGTCCGCCGATCCGGTTCATGGCGATGGCAAGTGTGGTGTGCGCTTCGCGGCTGATCGAGCCAAAGCTCATGGCGCCGGTAGAAAAGCGCTTGACGATGTCTGCCGCCGGCTCGACTTCGGAAAGAGGAATGGTTGCTTTTGCGGGCTTCAATTGCATGAGCCCGCGCAAAGTCAGGAGCCGCTCGCTCTGCTCGTTGATGGCGGAAGCGAACGCCCGGTACTCCTCCGGGAGATTGCCGCGCACGGCGTGTTGCAGGCGCGCAACCGAATCCGGAGTCCAGGCATGCTCTTCGCCGCGGATGCGGAAAGCGTAATCCCCACCGACGTCGAGCATGGTGCGGTAGATCGGATTCTCGCCATAGGCGTCGCGATGGCGCCGGACGCACTCCTCGGCGATTTCACGCATGCCGGCGCCTTCAACCACCGACGCTGTTCCGGTGAAATATTTCTCCACGAAGGCGGATGAAAGCCCAACCGCGTCGAAGATCTGCGCGCCGCAATAGGATTGATAGGTCGAGATGCCCATCTTGGACATCACCTTCAGCACGCCCTTTCCGATCGCCTTGATGTAATTCTTTTGCGCTTCGTGTGGCTTCAGCTCGAGGTCATGACGGCTTCTGAGCTGCTCGATGGTTTCGAATGCGAGATACGGATTGATTGCCTCCGCCCCATAGCCCGCGAGCACGCAAAAATGGTGGACTTCGCGCGCCTCGCCGGTCTCGACCACGAGCCCGGTCTGCATGCGCAAGCCCTGGCGAATGAGATGATGATGGATCGCGGCGGTCGCAAGCAGCGCCGGGATCGGAATTCTATCGGCGGACACCGCACGGTCCGAAAGAATCAGGATGTTGTTGTCGGCAAGCACCGCGTCCGTGGCCTCATGCGATATGCGCGCGACGGCGCGTTCGAGGCCTTCCGCGCCTTCGCTCGCGGGCCATGTGCAGTCGATGGTTGCGGTCCGGAAAGCGCCATCGATCAGTTCGGAAATCGAGCGAATTTTTTCGAGATCGGCGTTGGTCAGGACCGGCTGGCTGACTTCGAGCCGCTTGTGTGTGCCGGCCTGATGGCCGAGCAGATTCGGCCTCGGACCGATCATCGATACCAGAGACATCACCAATTCTTCCCGGATGGGATCGATCGGGGGGTTGGTGACCTGGGCGAAATTCTGCTTGAAATAATTGTAGAGCAGCCGTGGCCGTTTCGAGAGAACCGCGAGCGGCGTATCCGTCCCCATTGAGCCCACAGGGTCGTCGGCCTGCTTTGCCATGGGCTCGAGAAAGAAATTCAGATCTTCCTGCGTGTAGCCAAAGGCCTGCTGCCGATCGAGCAGCACCGATGGGTCATTGGGCGGCGGTGCTTCGTCCCGCGCGAGCTCGGGCAATTCTTCGAGCTTGTATTGGGTCTGCTTGAGCCATTCTTCGTAAGGTTCGGCAGAAGCAAGCCTGCGCTTGATTTCCTCATCCTCGACGATGCGGCCTTCTTCAAGATCGATCAGCAGCATCTTGCCCGGCTGAAGCCGCCATTTGCGGCTGATGTTCTCTTCGGGCACGGGCAGCGCGCCTGCTTCGGACGCCATGATGACCCGGTCATCATCCGTGATGATGTATCGCGCCGGTCGGAGACCGTTTCGATCGAGAGTGGCGCCAATCTGGCGTCCATCGGTGAAGGCAATGGCGGCCGGACCGTCCCAGGGCTCGAGCAGGGCCGCGTGATATTCGTAGAAGGCGCGCCGTCTGGGATCCATCAGCCGATTTCCCGCCCAGGCTTCCGGAATCAGCATCATCATCGCGTGCGCCAGCGGATAGCCACTGGCCAGAAGGAGTTCGAGCGCGTTGTCGAGAGACGCGGTGTCGGATTGGCCGTGCGGGATCAGCGGCCACATCTTGTCGAGATCGGCGCCGAGCAGGGGAGATTCGAGCGTGCGCCGGCGCGCATTCATCCAGTTGACGTTCCCGCGCACCGTGTTGATCTCGCCATTGTGCGCAATGAACCGGTAGGGGTGCGCGAGCTTCCACGACGGGAATGTATTGGTCGAGAAGCGCTGGTGGACGAGCGCGATGGCAGACTGCGTCAGTGGGTTTCTCAGATCCTCGTAGAAGCTGCCGACGCTGTGCGCGAGCAGGAGTCCCTTGTACACGACCGTCCGGGTCGAGAAGGACGGCATGTAGAATTGCAGGATCGCGGGAAGCTTGTGCTTCCTGGAAAGAGCTTCGAGCGGATTCTGTGTCTGTTTGCGGATCGCGAGGATCTTGCGCTCGAAGGTATCCTGGTCGGGCATTTTTGCGCCGTGCCCGATGATCGCCTGCCGGATCAGCGGCATCCCATCGAGAACCGTCTTGCCGAGTCCTTCCGGGTTGACCGGCACGTCGCGCCAGCCGAGCAGCACCTGTTTCTCGACACGGATGAAATGCTCGAATTGGCGAACGACGATGTCGCGGGCTTTTGCGTCCCGGGGCAGAAAGCACATCGCAACCGCGTAATGGCCCGGCTGGGGGAGCTCGATTCCCGCGCGCGTCGCCCAATCCCGCAGCAGTGCGTCCGGCGTCTGGATCAGACAGCCCGCGCCGTCGCTGACGGTCGGATCGGCGCCGACCGCTCCGCGGTGATCCAGATTGATAAGGAGTTCGAGGCCCTGCCGGATGATTTCGTTCGACTTGCGGCCCCTGATGTCGGCCACAAAGCCGACGCCGCAGGAATCGTGTTCATTGGCCGGGTCGTAAAGCCCCTGACGTTGGGGCAACCCCGTCTCCGGACGCAGCTTCATTTTGTTCCAGGCGGCCATTGCGCAATCAATTTTCCGTCTTTTCCGACGATTAGAACATAAGTTGCCGTACGGCCAGCACCAGAAGCCGCGGAGCGGCTTTGCGGCCGCGACAATTCAGACAAATTTCCGAGCCCCGCGTTTGATATCTGGACAGGGGCGCTGAGGGCGCGCCCTTTTGGCGCGGACGGCCGGCCTTCATGAACGATCACCCGAGAAGCTCCTTTGACGTCGTCGGTTTGCGCGCCCGCGGCTATGCCGATGGCGCCAGCCATTGGGGGGACCGTCACTTGCCTGGCGGACGGCGAACGCTCTGGGCGGTGGTCGGACTCCTTCTGATCGCCGGCATCCTCTGGGTGTTGCGACCGGCGGCCACCACCACGATCCAGAGCGGTCGCTTCGGCATGAACGGACCGATGCCGGTCGGCGTGGCGAAAATCGTCTCGGGCGATATCAATGTCACGTACGACGCACTCGGCACGGTTACATCGCTGGCCACGGACACCGTGCGGCCGCAGGTCTCGGGCGCCATTCTCAAGATCGACTTCATCGAGGGCGCGATGGTGAAGGCTGGCGACGTGCTCGCCGAAATCGATCCCAGACCCTATCTGGACGCGCTCAACCAGGCAAAAGGCCAGCTCGCGCGGGACGAAGCCGCACTCTCAGATGCAAAGCTCAATCTCGGCCGCTATCAGGCTCTCGTCAAAGCTAACGCACTCGCGCTCCAACTACGCGACACGCAATTGGCGCTGGTTCGGCAAGACGAAGGCACTGTCGCCTCGGATCGCGCCAATGTCGCCGCCGCGTCTGTCAATCTCGGCTTCACGAAAGTTACCTCACCGATTACCGGCAGGGCCGGCATCAGGCAGATCGACGTGGGCAATCTCGTCCAGGCGGGGCAGAGTTCTCAAATCGTCGCAGTCACACAACTCCAGCCCATCTCCGTTCTCTTCTCGCTCCCCGAGGACGATCTCGCGCAAATCATGCAGCAGGTGAACAGCGGGGCGCGTCTTTCGGTCGAGGCCTATGACCGCTCCCAGACCACGAAGGTTGCCGATGGGACGCTCTCCGCGGTGGACAGCGAAATCGATACGGCGACCGGCACGGTCAAGATGCGCGCCATGTTCGACAATACGGACAGCGCACTGTTTCCGCAGCAATTCGTCAATATCCGTTTGCGCGCGCAAGTGCTGCACGATCAGACGGTTGCGCCCGTCGCCGCGCTCCAGCGCGGCGCGCAGGGCTCCTACGTCTATGTGGTCAACGCCGATGCGACCGTCAGCATGCGCACGGTCACAACTGGTGTGATCGACGGCGACCGGGTGCAAATCACGCAAGGTCTCAAGCCCGGCCAGATCGTGGTGGTAGATGGCGCTGACCGGTTGCGCGACGGCTCGCAGGTCATTCTGCCCAAAGGTCAGCACGGCACCGGTTCAGCCGCAGAGAACAGTTCGCCGGCCGCGGCGGGGCAAAACGGATCGCATGGTGCTATGCGCGCCCTCTTCCGCAAGCTCACCCCGGATGAGCGGACACAGCTTCATGGCATGTCTCGGGACGATCGCCGCGCCTGGATGAAGGCTCATGCAGCCGAGTTGATGAAACGGAAAGACCAGCCGGGAGGCGGTGGTTTCTATGGCGGCGGCGGAGGCGGTGGTCCGCCGTGAGCGCGCACCCATCACGCATCGCTTCGAGGCGCTGAGAACCGAGTGAACCCTTCAGCGCCGTTCATCGTCCGGCCGGTCGCGACGTCGCTTCTGATGATCGCGATCATGCTCGTCGGCATTGTGGGCTTCTCGTTCCTGCCGCTCTCGGCGCTGCCTGAAGTCGACTATCCCACGATCCAGGTCCAGACGTTCCTTCCCGGGGCCAGTCCCGACGTGATGACGTCTTCCGTGACCGCGCCACTCGAGCGCCAGTTCGGACAAATGCCCGGCCTCAAAGAGATGTCCTCCGTCAGCTCCGGCGGCGCCTCGGTCATTACGCTTCAGTTCGATCTGAGCCTCAGCCTCGACATTGCGGAGCAGGAGGTCCAGGCGGCGATCAATGCCGCCAGCAGTCTCTTGCCCCAGAGCCTTCCGGCACCGCCGGTGTACGCGAAGGTCAATCCCGCCGACGCGCCCATCCTCACGCTTGCGATCACCTCGACCGCGATGCCGCTCACGGCGCTCGAGGACCTTTCCGATACCAGGATCGCACAGAAGATCTCGCAGCTCCCGGGCGTTGGGCTCGTCAGCATCAATGGCGGTCAGCGACCGGCGGTCCGGGTGGTCGCGAATATGCAGGCGCTCGCCTCGTACGGCCTCAACATCGATGATCTCCGGACGACGATTGCAAATGCGAACGCCAACGCGCCCAAGGGAAGCTTCGATGGCGCGACACGCTCCTACACCATCAATGCGAACGATCAGATCATCAGTGCTGCCGACTACGCCAACATCGTGATCGCCTTCAAGAACGGAAATCCGGTGCACCTCTCCGATGTCGCCCACGTCGAGCAGAGCGCGGAAAACGTCCAGCTCTCGAGCTGGATGAACCGCACGCCCGCAATCCTTCTGAATGTCCAGCGCCAGCCCGGTGCGAACGTGATCAGCGTGGTCGATACGATCAAGAAGATCCTTCCCCAAATCCGGGCTGGATTGCCCGCCGCCGTGAACGTTTCCGTTTTGACGGACCGCACCACCACCATTCGGGCATCGGTTTCGGACGTGGAGTTCGAGCTCGGCCTTGCCGTCGTTCTCGTGGTGCTGGTGATCTTTCTGTTCCTGCGCAACCTGCCGGCAACGTTCATTCCGAGCCTCTCGGTACCTCTCTCCATCGTCGGCACCTTCGCGGCGATGTATCTGCTCGGTTTCACGCTCAACAATCTCTCGCTGATGGCGCTGACCATCGCCACCGGTTTCGTGGTCGACGACGCCATTGTCATGATCGAGAACATTTCCCGCTACATCGAGGCAGGCGATCGGCCGCTGGACGCGGCGCTCAAGGGATCGCGGGAAATCGGCTTCACCATCGTCTCGCTGACCATTTCGCTGATTGCAGTCCTGATTCCGCTCCTGTTCATGCAGGAGGTCGTCGGCCGGCTGTTCCGGGAATTTGCGATGACGCTTGCAATCACGATCCTGATCTCTGCCGTCGTCTCATTGACCTTGGTTCCGATGCTTTGTGCGAAGCTGCTTCGCCACAGAGAAGATTTGCGCGCGCCCGGCCGCATCGCGCGGTTTTCGGAAGCCCAGTACAACAATCTCGTTTCCACCTACGACCGCTGGCTCGGCTGGGTGCTCGATCATCAGCCGCTGACGATGCTGATTGCTGTCCTGACATTGGGCGTGACGGTGCTGCTTTATCTGGTCATTCCCAAGGGTTTTTTCCCGATTCAGGACACCGGACTTATCAGCGGCGTAACGCAGGCCGCGCCCACGGTCTCATTCTCTGCGATGTCGGAGCGTCAGCAGGCGCTCGCAGACGTTCTCCTGAGAGATCCCGATGTGGACAGTCTCTCGTCCTTCATCGGCGTCGACGGCAGTAATGCCACGCTGAACGCAGGCCGGTTTCTCATCAACCTGAAGAGTAAGTCTGAGCGCTCAGGTGACGTCGCGACGACGGTTCGCAGGTTGATGTCCGATGCGCGCACGGTGCCGGGGGTGGCGCTTTATCTCCAGCCGGTTCAGGATTTGACGATCGACGCCACTGCCGGCCGCGCGCAATACCAGTTCGTGCTCGGAGCCGCATCGTCGACGACTCTAAGGCAATGGATTCCTGCGCTTATTCAGAATCTGAGAGCCCGCGCCGCTCTCGAGAATGTCTCGACCAATTTTCTCGACAACGGCCTCTCGGCCTATGTGGCGCTTGACCGTGATACGGCGGGGCGGCTCGGCATTACGGCAGCAACGACCGACAACGCCCTTTATGACGCTTTTGGCCAGCGCATCGTTTCGACGATTTTCACGCAATCCAATCAGTACCGCGTGATCCTGGAAGCGGATCCGGGCGTGCAGGACTCTGTCTCCTCTCTTTCCAATATTTATCTTCCGTCGGCTGGCGGCGGCCAGGTACCGTTGTCCGCCTTCGCAAAAATTTCCGAGCGCCCGGTTCCACTCGAAAACGATCATTACGGGCAATTTCCTTCCGCCACGATCTCATTCGATACTGCGCCGGGCTATTCGCTCGGCAGCGCGGTCAGTGCCGTCGATGCGGCAGAACAGGCGACGGGACTTCCGCCGAGCATCACGACGCACTTCGAAGGCTCGGCGCTCGCATTCCAGTCCGCGCTCGGAAACGAACTTCTGCTTATCCTCGCAGCCATCGTCACTGTCTATATCGTGCTTGGTGTTCTCTATGAGAGTTTCGTTCACCCTGTGACGATCCTCTCCACCTTGCCTTCGGCCGGGGTCGGCGCGCTCCTCTTCCTCATCCTCACGGGACACGAACTGAACATCGTTTCGATCATTGGCATCATTCTTCTTATTGGCATCGTCAAGAAAAACGCCATCATGATGATCGACTTCGCGCTGGCCGCCGAGCGCGAGGAGGGCAAGGCGCCACGCGATGCCATCTACCAGGCCGCGTTGCTGCGCTTCCGGCCGATCCTGATGACAACCGTGGCCGCGCTCTTCGGCGCGCTGCCACTCATGATCGGAAGCGGCATGGGCAGCGAACTCCGTCACCCGCTGGGAATTGCGATTGTCGGCGGGCTGCTGGTGAGCCAGTTGCTCACCTTGTTCACCACGCCGGTGATCTACATCTATTTCGATCGCTGGGCGCGCGAACTTCGCGCATGGCGGGCGGCCCGAGCATGAATATTCCGGGCCTCTTCATCTCCAGGCCGATCGCTACATCTCTGTTGACGGCCGGTGTCGCGCTTGCAGGCATTGTCGCCTTCTTTCTCCTGCCCGTGGCGCCTCTCCCGAATACGGATTTCCCGGCCATCTCCGTGACGGCAAACATGCCGGGCACAAGCCCGGAGACCATGGCGACGAGCGTCGCCACACCTCTCGAGCGGCACCTGGGTTCCATTGCGGACGTCAATGAAATGACGTCACAGAGTTCGGCGGGCAGCACGCGAATTTCGCTCCAGTTCAACATCAATCGCGACATCGATGGCGCGGCACGCGATGTTCAGGCGGCCATCAATGCCGCGCGTGTCGATCTTCCCGCTTCGCTCCGCACGAATCCGACCTACCGGAAATTCAATTCAGCGGACGCGCCGATCATGATCCTGGCGCTGACCTCAAAGACCCTTTCCGGAGGCCAGATCTACGATGCCGCCTCAACCGTGCTGCAGCAGATGCTATCGCAGGTACCAGGGGTCGGCGATGTCACCGTCGGCGGGAGCTCGCTGCCGGCAGTCCGCGTCGAACTCAATCCGCGAGCCTTGTTCGAGTACGGCATCGGCCTTGAAGACGTACGCGCCGCGCTCTCGGCGGCCAACGCCGATTCGCCCAAGGGCATGGTCGAGGACCAGGCGCAGCGATTTCAGATTTACGTCAACGACACCGCGGGAAGCGCAAAGGACTACCAGAACATCGTGGTTGCCTATCGCGACAACGCCGCTGTTCGCGTCAAGGACATCGCAACGGTCACGGATTCGGTCGAGAACATCCGCAATCTGGGGCTCGCCAATGGCGAGCCCGCTATTCTGCTGATTGTCTCCAAACAGCCCGGCGCGAACGTGATCCAGGCCGTGGACAATGTGAAAGCGATGCTGCCCCGGATGCAGGCGGCGATCCCACCCACGATTCACCTGCAGACTGTCATCGACACCACACGGACAATCCGCGCCTCGGTTCAGGACGTCGAACGGACGCTCGTCATTGCCACCATTCTCGTCCTTCTGGTGGTCTTCTTCTTTCTGAGGACCATGCAAGCGGCGCTCATACCTGCGGTGGCCGTGCCACTTTCGGTGATCGGCACGTTCGCCTTCATGTACCTGTTCGGCTTCAGCCTCGACAATTTCTCGCTCATGGCGCTGACGATCTCGACGGGGTTCGTGATCGATGACGCGATCGTCGTTCTCGAAAACGTCACGCGCCATATCGAAGCGGGCATGCCGCGGCTGAAGGCGGCGATGGTCGGCGCCAAGGAAGTTGCCTTCACCGTGCTTGCAATGTCGGTCTCTCTGATCGCCGTCTTCCTGCCGATCCTGCTCATGGGCGGGCTGGTGGGCCGCTTGTTCCACGAATTCGCAGTGACGCTCTCAACGGCGATCGTTGTTTCCCTTGTGATCTCCCTGACGACAACGCCGATGATGTGCGCCTTTCTCTCCACGACCGTCGATGAGAAAAGGGAGAACCGGGTCATGCGCGGCGCGCGGCGGTTCTTCGAGGAAATGCAGGAGTTTTACGCCGCGACGTTGCGCAGCGCCTTGCGTCATCCGCTGGTGACGATCTTGATTCTCGCGGCGACGATCTTCCTCAATTTCTATCTCTTCACCGCCGTCTCCAAGGGATTCTTCCCCCAGGAGGACTCCGGCACCATGTTCGGCAATCTCCGGGCCGACCAGGCGATCTCCTATCAAGCGATGGTCAGGAAGTTCGCGCAGTTCGTGAACATCGTGCGCGCAGATCCGGCCGTGGAAAACGTCGTCGGATTCACGGGGGGAGGTGGAGGCGGGGGGCGCGGCGGCAGCTCGACCAATAGCGGCCAGGTCTTCGTCCAACTGAAGCCGCTCACTGAACGCAAGATCCCAACGGACCAGATCATCGCGAGGATCGGTAAGCGCCTCAAGGAGGTTCCGGGCGCCCGGCTCTTCCTTCAGGGCCGACAGGACGTGCGCGCCGGCGCGCGCTCCTCGAACTCGCAATATCAGTACACGATCGAGGCCGACACGCTTGACGAGCTCAACCAGTGGGTGCCGAAGATCACGAATGCTCTCCAGGATGTCGATCAGCTCGAAGACGTAAATTCCGATCAGCAGAACGGTGGCCTCGAAGCCGATCTCCGGATCGATCGCGCGACGGCAGCCCGCCTCGGCATCGATCCCGCCAACATCGACAACACGCTTTACGACGCATTCGGGCAGCGTCAGGTCTCGACGATCTATAACGAACTCAACCAGTATCACGTCATCATGGAAGTTGCGCCGGAGTTCTGGCAGAGCCCCGAGACGCTGAAGGACATCTATATCTCCACGTCGGGCGGGGGCCTCAAAGGGACGCAACAGACAGGTGTCGTCGCGGGCACCACCGTCGTTTCCTCCGCCGCGGCGCCGAGCGCGGCGCAAGTCGCCACCGATGCCTTGCGCAATGCGCAGATGAATGCGATCGCCAACACAGCCCGCGGTGCCGTTTCGACGGGCGCCGCCATCAGCACGGTCCCCGAGAAGATGATCCCGCTGGCGGCCGTCGCGACCTATACCCAGAGCACGACGCCCCTGTCGGTCAATCACCAGGGGCCATTCGTCGCCACGACGTTTTCGTTCAATACGCCACCCGGGGGCACGCTCGGCCAGGCCGTAGACGCGATCAATCGCACCATGGCAAACCTGCATGTGCCCGTCAGCGTGCACGGCGAGTTCGCGGGCACCGCGCAGATTTTTCAGCAATCCTTATCGCAGGAGCCGCTCCTCATCCTCGCGGCCATCCTCACCGTCTACATCGTTCTCGGTATTCTCTACGAGAGCCTTGTTCACCCGATTACGATTCTTTCGACCCTTCCATCTGCTGGCGTCGGCGCGCTTGCCGCCATCTGGTACCTCCGCACAGAGTTCAGCCTGGTTTCGCTGATCGGCGTCATCCTCCTCATCGGAATCGTCAAGAAGAATGCGATCATGATGATCGACTTCGCGCTCGTTGCCGAACGGGACGAAGGCCTCACACCGGTAGACGCGATTTACCGGGCCAGCCTGTTGCGCTTCCGTCCCATCATGATGACCACGTTCGCAGCCTTGTTCGGTGCGCTGCCGCTTGCGATCGCGACCGGCGAAGGCGCGGAGCTGCGCCAACCGCTCGGCATCGCCATCGTCGGCGGGCTTGCCGTCAGCCAGATCCTCACGCTGTACACGACCCCTGTCGTTTATCTCTATCTCGAGCGCTTCCGCATGTGGACCAGGCGCGGCTGGGACAGGTGGTACGGGCGCCTGGTGGGCGACATCGCGTAATCGCAAATCGGCAGAATAGGTCGCGTGGCTATCCGCGATCCCTGCCATCCGGTAGCTTCGAAACGTGAACACTTCCGACATCGTGATCATCGGCGCGGGCCACAACGGTCTCGTCTGCGCCTTCTATCTCGCACGCGCCGGCCTGAAGGTGACGGTACTCGAGCGCCGCGTTGTCGTCGGCGGCGCGGCCGTCACGGAAGAATTCCACCCCGGCTTCCGGAATTCCGTCGCGAGTTACACCGTTTCGCTGCTGCAGCCGAAGATCATAGCGGACATGTCGCTCGCCGCGCACGGTCTCGAGATCGTCGAGCGCAAGCTGCAGAATTTCCTGCCGCTGGATGACCGGCGCAGTTTTTGCGCAGGCGGCGACCGGACGAAAACCGAAATCGCGAAATTCTCGGGCAGGGACGCGGAGCGCTACGACGGCTTTGTCGCGCGGCTCTCGGCGCTCGCGAAGATTGTGCGTGGTCTGATGCTGCGCACGCCGCCCAACATGACGGACGGACAGCCTCTCACCGCGCTCGCCGAATTCGCAAAGAGCATTCCCGTTGCGCGCGCTCTCGCAAAGCTCGATCTTCAGGCGCGGCGAGACCTGCTCTCGCTTTTCGGCCAATCGGCAGGGGATCTTCTGGATTCGTGGTTCGAAAGCGACCCGCTAAAAGCGCTATTCGGCTTCGATGCGATCGTCGGCAATTACCAGACGCCCTATGCCCCCGGAACGGCCTATGTCCTCCTCCACCACGCCCTCGGCGAAGTGAACGGCAAGAAGGGAACGTGGGGTCACGCCATCGGCGGCATGGGCGCAATCACGGCGGCGATGGCGAAAGCCTGCGCACGGGCTGGCGTCGATATCCGCCTCGGCGCCGGCGTGAAGCGAGTGATCGTTGAAAGGGGCCGTGCGGCGGGTTGCACGACCGAGAACGGCGAGACGTTCCGCGCGCGCGCGGTTGCCTCCAATGCAAACCCGAAGCTCACCTTCGGCACGCTGCTCGATGCCGCGCTGCTGCCGCAGGATTTCAGCGAGCGGATCGAACGTTATCGCTGTGCCTCGGGCACATTCCGGATGAATGTTGCGCTCGCGGATCTCCCGCGCTTCTCCTGCCTTCCCGAAGCCGGCGATCACCTGACCGCGGGCATCATCATCGGGCCGAGCCTCGGCTACTTCGATCGCGCCTATGCCGATGCACGCGCCGAAGGCGTTTCGCGCGAACCGGTCGTGGAGATGCTGATCCCTTCAACGCTCGACAAAAGCCTGGCCCCAGAGGGCACGCATGTGGCGAGTCTCTTTTGCCAGCATGTCGCGCCGGTTCTGCCAGACGGGGAGAGCTGGGATGCGGCTCGCGAAGCTGTCGCCGACAGAATGATCGCGACCGTCGATCGCTATGCGCCGGGCTTCAAGGATCTCGTGATCGCGCGACAGATCCTCACGCCGCTGGATCTCGAGCGTGAATTCGGACTTGTCGGTGGCGATATCATGCATGGGACCTTGAGCCTCGATCAGCTTTTTTCCGCACGACCCGTTCTCGGTCACGCCGATTATCGCTCGCCGGTGAAGGGGCTTTATCTCTGTGGGTCGGGCGCCCATCCGGGGGGCGGCGTGTCAGGCGCGCCCGGCCACAATGCCGCGCAGGAAATCATCCGCGATTTCCGCAAGAGAAAGTGATCAACTGGTCAGAAATTCGGCAGCGTTTGCGTGTTTGTCGTGCCGCCATTGATCAGAGCTGCGCGGCGCTGGCGATAGAGACTGCGCGTGGTGGCGTAAAAGTCGATTGACGTGCGCTGGATCTGATCAAGCGTGTCGAGATTGGCGGCGCGTCCATCAAGGATGCCCAAGCCGCGCCTTGCATAAGAGAGCGTCGTCGCACCGGGAAAATTGATGTAATGCAGCGGCTGCATATAGCCATCACCGACGCTCCCGAGCGCATCGCGCGGATTCGATGGCCCAAGCGGAGAAAAGAGATAGGGCCCTTCGCGCAAGCCCCACTTTCCAAGCGTAATGCCGCCATCCTGGTCATCACTCGGAATGCCGATCTTCGAAGCCACATCGATCGCGCCGCCGACACCGACGGTGGAATTCACGATGAAGCGGCCGAAGGTCGAGGCTGCACGCTTTGGCGAGCCTTGCAGGATTTCGTTTCCGAACACGACCGGCAGGTTGATGTTGACAAGCACATTGTGGATGCCGTCCCGCGCCGGTTTGGGAACCACCGCGACATAGCCTTCGGCGGCTGGCTTCAGGACGTATTTGTCTACTTTTTGGCCGGCGTTGAACACGGCCCGGTTGGTGGGCTCGAAGGGGTCGTGCTCAGCGAGCGCATCAGGACGATTGGTGGTGCAGGCGCTGGTGGAAAGCGCAAGCAGCATCAGCCCAGCTATGGTGAGTGTCCGGTACATGCCCTCGTTCCGACAGCCAGAAATTGCAGAAACCCGGTTGAGAAAGCGACTCGGTAACTCGCAATATCGGGTTTGGTGCCGATCCCCGCAAGACGAGGGAACCGCCACCGCGCCAGCCCTAAGCCATAGTGATGAATTCTTCCGTAAAGCCAATCGGCCGCGCGCGTTTTTTTGGGGACCGTTGCCCGCTTCCATCAGCAAAAACGGACCTTACGCGGGGGGAGCTGTGCTTCCGGGGCGCGATTGGCGGCAGGCGGAGCCGGGTGCTTTACTCGAAGCGTCAGCCCAGAAGGAGACCTCCGAATGGCCTTCCTCACGCGCTCCGGCGTCCGGATCTACTATGAGGTCCATGGTGACGGCCCCGCCGTCTTTCTGACCCACGGCTACTCCGCGACATCGCAGATGTGGCGCGGCCAGATCGCACCGCTTTCGGCCAGGAACAAGCTCGTGATCTGGGATATGCGCGGACATGGACAAAGCGACTATCCGGAGAGCCCGGCCGAGTACAGCGAGGAAGCGACCGTCGCCGACATGGCGGCGCTGCTCGATCAGGTCGGCGCGAAGGCTGCGATCATCGGCGGCCTCTCGCTCGGGGGCTACATGTCGCTTGCCTTCCATCTGGCTCATCCCGAACGCGTATCGGCACTGCTCATCATCGACACCGGGCCGGGATACCGGAAAGACGAACCGCGTGCGGGCTGGAATGCGAATGCGATCAGGACGGCAGAGCGATACGAAAAAGAGGGATTGAAGGTCCTGAGCGCCGGCAGCGCGGAGCGGGCGACGGCACAGCACAGGAACGCCGAGGGACTCGCGAAAGCTGCACGCGGAATGCTGACGCAGCGCGATGCGCGCGTCATCAATTCGCTTCCAGAGATCAAGGTGCCGGCGCTGGTGCTGGCGGGTGCGAACGACACGCCATTCCTCGCAGCAACCGACTACATGGCGGCGAAGATACCCAACGCCACGAAGGTCATCCTTCCGGCCGCCGGCCACGCGGCCAATATCGACCAGCCGCAGGCTTTCAATGAAGCGGTCACGAAATTCGTCGCATCGATCGGATAGGAGAGCGTCATGACGGGCAGGGTTCAGGGAAAAATCGCGTTGGTAACGGGCGGCGCAAGCGGCATCGGCCGCGCTTCGGCGCTCCTGCTCGGCAAGGAGGGCGCAACCGTCGTCGTCACCGATGTCCAGGACGACGCGGGCCGCGACTGCGCGGCTAAGATAAAGCAGGCGGGCGGCGATGACATCTTCCTTCGTCACGACGTCTCGAGCGAAGACAATTGGGTGAGCGTGGTCGGCGAGGTGAAATCGCGCTTCGGCCGGCTCGACATTCTCGTCAACAATGCGGGCATCGCGATCGCGGGTCCGATCACCGAGATGAGTCTCGCCGATTGGCGCCGGCAGGAATCGATCAATCTCGACGGGGTGTTCCTGGGCGTGAAGCATGGTCTTCCGCTGATGCGCGCCGGGGGCGGCGGTTCGATCGTCAACATCTCGTCGCTCGCAGGGCTTAAGGGCTCGGCCAATCTTGCTGGCTATTGCGCGACCAAGGGCGGTGTGCGGCTTTTCACCAAGGCGGTGGCAATGGAGTGCGCCGCGCTCAAGGACAATGTGCGCGTGAATTCCGTGCATCCCGGGATCATCGAGACCCCGATCTGGCTTTCGATTCTGCCGGGCGGCGGCGGGTCGCCAAATGTCGGAGGGCTGCCGGATGTCGTTGGCGCGAACGCGCCCGACCTCGACGCGATGTCAGCGGCGTTCGTGCCGGTGGGCAAGAAGGGGCTGCCGGAGGATATCGCCGCGGGCGTGCTTTATCTCGCGAGCGACGATTCGCGCTACATGACGGGCTCGGAGCTCGTCATCGATGGTGGACTGTCGACAAGGTAACGTCGATTCAGCGGGGCGGCGGAGGAGCAACGGATGAGCGCGGCAACCACTATCGCCGAAGATTGCATTGTCGGGGCCTGGCAGCAGCCAAAAAACAAATGGCAGGGCGCACCCAACTCGATCCACACCGACGCGGTCGCGAAGCGCGTCGCCACGGTGGCCGAGGTCATTCACGATCGGCTCGCCGACGAGCTTCAATTCTCGCCCGACGAGAAGACCGAGATCCTTCTCACGGACGATACGGACGATGCGAATGGCCTGGCGTCGCCAGTTCCCTACAACAACATTCGCCTCTTCGTGACC
>Ga0209060_10001981_pt1 | contig 20228 bp, 16 predicted proteins | sample Coa_R1_8_FD_187155 | JGI IMG/M metagenome (GOLD analysis project Ga0209060, IMG submission 187155) | Surface soil microbial communities from Centralia Pennsylvania, which are recovering from an underground coalmine fire - Coalmine... | ecosystem: Environmental > Terrestrial > Soil >...
GTAACCGCCAGAAAAATCCGCGATCACGGTCGAGAGCGGGCGTCTCTCGGCATCGGGCGGACCTATGCGGGCTATCTCATCAGCTATCCCAGCGTCGGTCGGGGCATGGTGATCTTTCGCGATCCCAACGGCCATCGGATGGTGACCACGCCGGTGCGGCGGGTGCTGGGCGACGCCGGCGGCGATCAGATCTACGTCGAGACGGAGAACTCGGTCTATCTCCTGACCTTCCGGGCTGAGCCGTTGCGGCAGATGCCGCACGCGTTCGCCGCGGTCACCGGCAGCCGCCAGCGCAAGAACTAGCGGCGCGGTAGGCCGCGGCCGGCAAGCACAGCGGCAAAGCAAGCGCGCACGCCGGCAGAATTGCTTGTAGGCTAGGCGCCCTCTGGATCGCGGATTGCTGTTGTTCCGAGCATGATCACACGCGCTCTCATTCTGGCCGCCGGCAAGGGGATCCCCGTCGGCGAGGACGGCGTCCCCAACTGCCTGGCGCCCGTGGGCGGACTCAGCCTGCTGGAGCGGACGCTGACGCTGCTCGACGCGATCGGCGTCCAGCGGATCGGGATCGTGGTCGGCTACGCCGGCGCCGCGATCCGCCGGCACCTGGCCCTCTCGCCGCGCCTGCCGCCCGCGCTGCACCGCCGGATCCAGTTTTACGAGAACCCCGAGTGGGACGGGCCGAACGGTCTGTCGGTGCTGGCGGCACGCGCGTTCGTGACCGAGCGGACGCTGCTGGTGATGGCCGACCAGATCGCGGCGCCCGCGCTGATGCGCGAGATGTGCGCGCTGCCGGCCGCCGCGGGGCCGTCGGTGCTGGCGGTCGACCGCGACCTGCGGCGCGTGTTCGACATCGACGACGCGACGAAGGTGAAGCTCGGCGGCGCGCGGGTGACGGACATCGGGAAGGGGCTCGCCGCCTACGACGCGGTCAGCGCCGGGCTGTTCGTGATGGCGCCGTCGCTGTGCGACGCGCTCGCGGCCCTGCCGCGCCCGTCGCTGACCGAAGGGGTGCAGAGCGCGGCCCGCGCGGGGCAGGTGGTCGCCAGCGACGTCGGCACCAAGCTGTGGCAGGACGTCGATTCACCGCAGATGCGGCTGCACGCCGAGTGGCTGCTGCGGGTCTACGGCGACGAGCTGGCGCGCCCCACGATGCAGGCGAGCGGCGCCAACGACGGCGGCGCGGCCGGGACGCTGGCGCTCATCGAGCGGCTGCTCGCCGAGAAGGATCAGCCCGGATACGTCCTCTTCAGCCCGGGCCCGGTGATGACCTCGGCGCGCGTGAAGGCGGCGCTGGTTCACCACGACGTCTGCCACCGTGACGGCGACTATTCGGCCGTCGTCGAGCGGCTGCAGGAGAAGTTGCGGCCGGTGTTCGGCGCCTCGCCCTCGCACGAGATGATCCTGCTGACCGGCTCGGGGACCTCGGCGATGGAGATGGCGATCTCCTCGGTGGTCCCGCCGGGCAAGAAGATCCTGGTCATCGCCAACGGCGCCTTCGGCGAGCGGCTCGACGAGATCGCGGCGCTGCACGGCATTCCGCGCGTCACGCTCCGCTATGCCTGGGGCGAGCTTCCCGACGTCCGCGACGTGGCGCGGGCGCTGGAGGGCGACCCGGACATCGCGGCGGCGGCGATGATCCAGCACGAGACGTCGGTCGGGATCATGAACCCGGTCGGCGAGATCGGCCGGCTCTGCCGCCAGCACGGCGTGACGTCGATCGTGGACGCGGTCTCGGCGCTGGGCGTCGAGGACCTGGACGTCGTGCGCGACGGGATCGACGTCTGCTACTCGTCGGCCAACAAGTGCCTGCACTCGACGTCGGGCGTCTCGTTCCTCTGCGTGGCGCCCGAGGTCTGGCCGCGCATCGCCGACGTCGCGCCGCGCGTCTACTACCTGGATCTCAAGCGCCACCGCCGCTATCTCGACGAGCTGTCGCAGACGCCCTTCACGCCGGCGGTGTCCTCGTTCTTCGCGCTCGAGACGGCGCTCGACGAGCTGGCCGAGCAGGGCGGGGTCCCGGCCCGGCGCGAGGTCTACCGCAAGCGCGCCTGGAGGATCCGCCGCGTGTTCGCCGATCTGGGCTTCGAGTCGTTCACCAACACCGGCCGCGAGTCGCAGGTCATCTCGACGCTGCGCCTGCCGCCCGGGCTCACCGTCGACGCGCTCTATGACGGCGCCAAGGCGCGCGGCTTCATCATCTACCGCGCCAAGGGCGCGCTGGCCGAGCGCCACGTCCAGATCTCGAACATGGGCGAGCTCAGCGACGCGACCATCGACGCCTTCCTGGCGGCGATCGCCGAGGTGGTCGCCGAGGCCCGGCGCGCGCAGGCGCCGGCGGCGCGCCCGGCCCTCAAGTCGGTCTGACGCCGCCGGAGCGGGCGCCACCTCCAGCCGCCGATCGATTGGTCACGCGGTCACGGGTGCAGGGCCATGTTCCGGGTCTCTTGCTCGCAGAACTCCCAGCTGCCCCCCTCGGCGGGGCCCGCGCTCGGATCCCACAGCTCTGCCAGCATCCGCAAGGTCTCCATCAGGGCGTCGGTGTCCTGCCAGTACCGCATCGGACAGGTGGTGGCGCCGGCGCTCCAGAGGGCCTCGGAACGCGCCTCGGCCGCCTTTTCGCCATACTGCTCGTAGATCTCGTTCCAGATGTCGGCGGAGTGGTGACGCGCGCCGGTGGCGTGGCCCAGCTCGTGGAGGGTGCAGAACACCACCATCCGGTCGTAGAGGCGCTGGGTGTCCCCGCGGCCCTTGAACACGTCCTCGAGGTCGATGTGCAGGTCCCGGGCGGCCTTTCGAACGTCGTCGGAGACCTTGGCCGGGTCGAACCGCAGGCGGGAGCTCTGGATGAACCCCCGGACCACGTTCGGGGAGATGTCGATCTTTTGCACCGTGTCCGGGTTCAGTGGAACCCAGTTGGGGAGGTCGGGCAGGGTGGCCGTATTGCCCAGCGGCGCTTGCGGCGTGGTCGTGTCCTTGTCGTCGATCCAGACCGCGCATTGCTCGGTCCGGGTGTCGGGCGTCTTGTTGAAGTTCACCCACCGGGGGAACGCCAAACCGCTACTTTCGCCCAGGACCTGCATCCGGCTGTTGGCGTGGATGTAGAGCACCTCGACGCGGCTGACCTCCGCGTACTTGTCCGCGCCCTGTTTGAGCAAGGGCTTGTTCCCCCTCGACGCCGACAGCATCACGAACAGCTTCTTGTGCGCCGGCGACAGCCGCTGGTGGCGTTCCTCTCCGTTCGTATCGACGAGGAACCCCCGATATTCGTCGAAGAGGGTGTAGCCGTCGCCTTTTCGCAGGCCCTGGGGGGTGTCCTCGGAGTCCCAGTCGGCGGGGTAGTTCTTCCCGTACACGCCGTTGTCCTTCTCCCACTTGTCCGCCACGTGGTTGTTGTTGTCGTCGAGCGGAACGCTGAGCCCTTGCTTGTCTCCCTTGGCGTTCGTTCCGGTGAGGCCGAGCGTCGGGCACGACGCCTCCACCACGCCGTAGGCGCCCGGGTCGCGCGCGGCGATCTCGACCGTCGCCTCGGTGGCGGTCGCGGTCGCCGTCTCCACGTGCGTCTCGTCGATGAAGTGGATCCCGGCGGGCTGAGGCTGCGTGAAGAACAGATCGGGTTTCGGCTTCGTCTTGCCTTGCTGCGGATAGTTCATCGCGATACCGGGGAGCTGGCTCAGGTGCTTCAGGGAGATGACCAGCTGACCGCCCGTTTCGACGTTCGGCCGCGTCTTGCCGCCGGCGCTGGTGGTCGTCGGCTTGCTGCTGTCGACCAGGACGACGTGGACCTTCACCGGCTTGGCCTTGCCGAAGAAGCGCGGGATGTCCGGGTCTCCGCCCTTCTCGGAGGCCGGGAGGGGGAGCCAGCTCTCGAACGTCGTCTTGTCATCCCCTTCCACGATCAGCTTCTCCACCCGCGGCCGGAGCGTGATCTGGATCGAGCTCTGACCCGAGATGGCCCTGCCATTTCGGGTGAACGAGAAGGTCTCCTGACCGCTCACCGTCCCATGGCCGGCGGCAATGGCGCTCACCAGCGCCTTGTAGGAGATCTGCATCGTCGGCACGGTGGGCGGCGTGCCGGGCTCTTCTTGGCCGATCCCTTCCATCACGAACGGGACGTGGAGCCCGAACGCGCGCGGGAGGTTGTCCTTCAACTCGGAGGTGAACACCAACCCGTTGTTCTGGGTGATCGTCACCGAGCCCTCGGCCGGCCCGTCGAAGCCGCCGTTGGGAAACAGCGCGTCCCCCTTTCCGGTCGTCCAGAGCATGAAGCCCGCCCGCGCCGAGGTCAGGTGCCCGCGGGTCGCGTTCTGGTCGGACGGGCTGGTGTATCCGTAGGTCAGCTGGCCGCCGCCGGTCATCGCCAGCTTGCCGCCGGGAGCCAGAGGCTCGAACCGGAACGACGAGACCCTGGCCGAGGGGTCGAGGACGTTGGCCTTGTAGTCGCCGGTGCCGTTGATGCTGGGGAAGAGCATGACGTCGGCCCAGCCATTGACGCTCCCCCGCTCGGTGAACTGCCCCTGCCGCCCGGTGTAGCTCTCGGAGACCTCGATCCGGCAGGGGATGCCCTGCTGATCCGAGGTGTCCTTCCCCTTTCCCTGCTGCTGCTGTCGCACCGTCGGCGGCACGAACTGGGTGCCGGTGGCGGACGACGGCGGGTTCAGACGCGAGGTGACTCCCGCCTGCCAGTTGCGCAGCGTCGCCAGGTCCTCCGGCGTGGGCCGCTGGCCGCCGCGCATCTTGGCGATGATCTGCTGGATCTCGGGGGGCATGCCCTGCGGGCCGTCCTCGCCGTAGACGGGACCGGCGACGAACCCCAGCGCCAGGAGCAGCGCGACCCGCGGCAACACCTCGGACAGACGTCGAGACGAGTTGATCATTTGCGCCCCCCAGAATCGCACACCTCCGCGATCGGCGGGGTGCCCGCCCACGGTCGCGTCAGGGGTCTGGCGGCGCTCGAATCGGTCCGCCCGCCGCCGCCCGCGCGCGCTGGCGGGCGGCGGCGTCGGGTTCTAGTTGTTGAGCGCGCCGGCGTCGATCCAGGCGGCGACCCGAAGACAGCCGCGCGCGACGGCGCGGAACGACACAACCTAGTTCGCCGGCGGAGCGCGAACGTAACGACTGCGCGCCGATTCGGTCGTCGGACGCGATCACCCGTGCCCGGACCGGCTTCTCGCCCCGACGAGGTGGTAACCTCGATGACGATGCGCGCGGCGCTCTTCCGCCGGCACGGCGGCCCCGAGGTGATGGAGATCGGCGAGGTCCCGACGCCGACGCCCGGTCCCGGCGAGGTGCAGGTCCAGGTCACGGCGGCGGCGCTGAACCACATCGACCTCTGGCTTCGTCAGGGGCTGCCCGCGCTGCCGGTGCCGCTGCCGCACGTGTCCGGAGGCGACGTTTGCGGCGTCGTCTCGGAGCTGGGTCCGGGCGTCGCTGCGCGCGCCGGCTGCGCGGTCGGCGATCGCGTGCTGGTGAACCCCGGTCTCTCCTGCGGTCGCTGCCAGGCCTGCCTCAGCGGGCGCGACAACTTCTGCCCCGACTACCGGATGATCGGCGAGCAGACCTGGGGCGGCGAGGCCGAATTCCTGGTCGTGCCGGCGCAGAACCTGGTGCCGGCGCTGCGCGATCGCGTCCCGCTCGACGACGCGCAGCTGGCCGCGCTGCCGACCGTCTTCATGACCGTCTGGCAGATGCTGGTCGAGCGGGCGCAGCTCCGGCTGGGCGAGACGGTGCTGGTGCTGGCGGCCGGTTCGGGCGTCGGCACGGCGGCGATCCAGGTCGCCAAGCTCCACGGAGCGCGGGTGATCGCCACCGCCTCGACCGAGGCCAAGCTCGAGGCGGCGCGGGCGCTCGGCGCGGACGAGACCATCAACCACGCGACGGCCGACCTGGTCGGCGAGGTCAAGCGGATGACCGGGCGGCGGGGCGCGGACGTCGTGGTCGAGCACGTCGGGGCCGCGACCTTTCCCAAGTCGGTCATCGCCTGCGCCAAGGGAGGCCGCATCGTCACCTGCGGCGCCACGGCCGGGTTCGAGCCGGTCCTGAACCTCCGCCACGTCTTCTGGCGCCAGCTCAGCGTCCTGGGCTCGACCATGTCCAGCAAGGGCCGCCTTTTCGAGATCCTCGACCTGGTGGCCGCGGGGCGGCTCAAGCCGGTCGTCCATCGGGTGCTGCCGCTGGAAGACATCGCCGCGGCGCACCGGCTGCTCGAGTCCCGGGAAGTCTTCGGAAAGTTGGTCCTTGTCAGCGGGGCAGTTTGATATATAACCCATACGTATGGGTGAGGGTTTCACTCCTGTCTCCGCGCAGAGCCTCGCGCTTCTGAAAGTCGGAGAGCTGGCCAAGCGGACCGGGAAAACGGTCCGGGCGGTGCACCTCTACGAGGAGCTCGGCCTTCTGGACCCGGCGGTCCGGTCGAAGGGGGGGTTCCGGCTCTACTCGGGCAAGGCGGTCAAGCGGATCGACTGGATCCAGAAGCTGCAGGACCTCGGGTTCTCGCTCACCGAGATCAAGGCCGTGCTTCGTGACTGGGAGGGGACCTCGACCGCGCCCAAGGCGATGGAGCGGGTGCGGGAGATCTTCACTGACAAGCTGCGCGAGACCACCGAGACCGTGGCTCGGCTGCAGCGCCTGGTCGGTGACCTGACCGAGACCCTCGCCTACATGGACAGCTGCCGGGGTTGCGAGCCGACCCACAACCCCACCGAGTGCGGTACCTGCGACATCCACGGCCACGACGGCCGGGCGCCGCTGCTGGTCGAAGGAATCTCAAAATGACGTTGAAGCTCCCGATCTACATGGACAATCACGCCACCACGCCGGTCGATCCGCGCGTGGTCGAGGCGATGCTGCCGTACTTCACCGAGGTCTTCGGCAACGCCGCCAGCCGCTCGCACGCGTTCGGCTGGACGGCGGAGAAGGCGGTCGAGAAGGCCCGCGATCAGGTCGGCGCGCTCATCGGCGCCAGCGGCAAGGAGATCGTCTGGACCTCGGGCGCGACCGAGTCGGACAACCTGGCCATCAAGGGCGCAGCCGAGTTCAACAAGGACCGCGGCAACCACATCATCACCGCGCAGACCGAGCACAAGGCCGTCCTCGACACCTGCAAGCGCCTCGAGAAAGAGGGCTTCGACGTCACCTACCTGCCCGTCGAGCAGGACGGGCGCGTGAGCGCGGCCGCCGTGAAGGCGGCCATGACCGACAAGACGATCCTCGTCTCGATCATGCTGGCCAACAACGAGATCGGGACGGTGAACCCGGTCGAGGAGATTGGCGCGGTCGTCAAGGAGAAGGGCGCGCTGTTCCACATCGACGCGGTCCAGGGCGTCGGCAAGATCCCGTTCGACGTCAACAAGGCGCGGGCCGACCTGGTGTCGATCTCGGCGCACAAGATGTACGGACCGAAGGGGATCGGCGCGCTCTACGTGCGGCGCAAGCCGCGCGTGCGCATCACGGCGCAGATCGACGGCGGCGGGCACGAGCGCGGCATGCGCTCGGGGACGCTCAACGTGCCGGCGATCGTCGGCTTCGGCAAGGCGGCCGAGCTGTGCGCGGCGGAGATGGAGAGCGAAGGGAAGCGATTGCTCGCGCTGCGCGAGCGGCTCCGCGAGGGGATCCAGTCGCAGGTCACGGACACCTTCGTCAACGGCTCGATGGAGCACCGGCTGCCGGGGAACCTGAACATCAGCTTCGCCTACGTTGAGGGCGAGGCCATGTTGATGGGGCTCAAGGACGTGGCCGTGTCCTCGGGCTCGGCCTGCACCTCGGCGTCGCTCGAGCCGTCGTACGTGCTGCGGTCGCTGGGCGTGGCCGAGGAGATGGCGCACACCTCGATTCGCTTCGGGCTCGGGCGGTTCAACACCGAGGAAGAGGTCGACTTCGTCATCAAGACGGTGGTCGGCAAGGTCAACAAGCTGCGGGAGCTGTCGCCGCTCTACGAGATGGCGCAGCAGGGAATCGACATCAAAAGCATTCAATGGGCGGCCCACTAAATGTGGGCCGTTGGGGCGGCCCACTAGGGGCTGCCGAGCATCAAAAGGAAAAGCGTCATGGCGTACAGCGACAAGGTCATCGAGCACTACGAAAACCCGCGCAACGTGGGGAGCTTCGACAAGGACGATCCCTCCGTCGGGACCGGCCTGGTCGGCGCGCCTGCCTGCGGCGACGTGATGAAGCTGCAGCTCAAGATCAACGATGCGGGGATCATCGAGGACGCGAAGTTCAAGACGTTTGGCTGCGGGTCGGCCATCGCCTCGTCCTCGCTGGCGACGGAGTGGGTCAAGGGGATGACCATCGACCAGGCGATGGACATCAAGAACACCCAGATCGTCGAGGAGCTGAACCTTCCGCCGGTGAAGATTCACTGCTCGGTCCTGGCCGAGGACGCCATCAAGGGCGCCATCGCCGACTACAAGGCCAAGCGCGCGGCCAAGGCCGCGACCGCGAAGCCGGCTGAAGAAACGGCGGCGAGCTGAGGAGCAGCATGGCCATCGGAGTCAGTGACAGAGCGGTCGCCGAGATCAAGAAGGCGGCCGCCCAGCGGGCGACGCCCCCCAAGGGGCTGCGCGTCGGCATCCGCGGCGGCGGCTGCACCGGGTTCTCGTACCTCTTCGAGTGGTCCGATGCCGAGCCGCGGCCGGAGGACAAGGTCCTGTCCTTCGAGGACGGCAACGTGCGCGTCTTCGTCGACCCCAAGAGCTACCTCTATCTCGACGGCTCCACGCTGGGGTACGCCACCTCGCTGGTCGGCCGCGGCTTCAAGTTCGAAAATCCGAACGTGAAGGGATCCTGCGGCTGCGGCGAGAGCGTCCAGTTCTAAGGGACGGGGCCTGCCGTCCCGGCAAGGTGAGAACGTGATCTGCTGGTCGTGTGAGAAGGAGGGCGGCAAGGGGCCGTTGTGCGTGTCGTGCAAGGCGATCCTGCCGCCCGACACGGGGGACGACCGCTTCGCCGTGCTCGGGTTGCCGCGCAAGTTCGAGGTCGATGTCGCCGCCGCCGAGTCGGCCTACAAGGATCTCTCGCGGCAGCTGCACCCGGATCGGTTCGCCAAGGCCGATCCGCGCGCGCGCAAGGCGGCGCTGGCGCGCACCGTCGAGCTCAACGACGCCTGGCGGACGATCAAGGACCCGGTCAAGCGCGCCGAGTACCTGCTGGAGCTGGCCGGGTTCGGCCTTCAGGGCGAGGACCGCAAGCCAGGGGCCGACATGGCGCCCACCAAGAAGGTCGCCGCGCCGCCGGCGTTCCTGGTCGAGATCCTCGAGCTGCGCGAGGAGCTGGGCGAGGCGCAGCAGGCGGGTGACGCCGTCAAGGTCGCCTTCATGGCCGCAGAGATGCGGGGGCGGGCCGCACAGGCGATGAAGACCATCGGCGCCGCGCTGGAGTCCGGCAGGTTCGAGGAGGGGGCGCGCGGGTTGATCGCGCTCCGCTACTACCAGCGGTTCCTCGACGAGGTCGCTGCCCATGAAGAGCGGGCGCTCTCCGGAGGAGACCATGGCTGAGGCGTTCCTTCAGATCTCGGAGCCCGGGGCCTCGCCGACCAAGCGCGCCTGTCAGACGCGCGCGATCGGGATCGACCTCGGCACCACGAACTCGCTGGTGGCGATCGTCGACGGCGGGCGGCCCGTCTGTCTGCGCGACGCGGGCGGCGCGGCCATCGTTCCCTCGGTCGTTCACTACGCGGCCGATGGCTCGATCGTGGTGGGGACCGAGGCGCACGATCGCCTGGCGCCGGAGTTCCCGCGCGACACGATCGCCTCGGTCAAGCGCTTCATGGGGCGCGGACCGAGCGACGCCGAGGCGACGCGCAAGCTGACGCCGTACCAGTTCGCGCCGCCCGCCGGCGACGGCAACGTGGTGCGCTTCGCGGTCGCGTCCGGTCGGCCCGTCACGCCGATGGAGGTTTCGGCCGAGATCCTGAAGGTGCTCAAGGCGCGCGCCGAGAGCGAGCTCGGCAGCCCGCTCGACGGCGCGGTCATCACCGTGCCGGCCTACTTCGACGACGGCCAGCGCCAGGCGACGCGCGACGCGGGGCGCCTGGCGGGGCTCGAGGTGCTGCGCCTCCTCAACGAGCCGACGGCGGCGGCCATCGCCTACGGGCTCGACAAGCAGGCCGAGGGGACGTTCGCGGTGTTCGATCTCGGCGGCGGGACCTTCGACGTCTCGATCCTGAAGCTGGAGGATGGGGTGTTCGAGGTGAAGGCCACCGGCGGCGACTCCGCGCTGGGCGGCGACGATTTCGACCGGGCCATCGCCGGGGCGCTGCTGGCGCAGTGGAACCTCGAAGAGGCGGCGGCGCACGACGCCCGGCTGATCCGGCGCGTCCTCGACGGTGCGCGGGCGGTCAAGGAGCGGCTCACCTCCGAGTCGGAGGTCTCGATCGACTTCGCGCTCCCCGACGGGAAGCGGACGGCCAAGCTGACCCGGACGGAGATGGAGCTGCTCGTCGAGCCGGTGCTCATGCGCTGCGCGGCGCCGGTGCGGCGTGCGCTCAAGGACGCCGGGATCGAACCGGCGGCGCTGTCGGGCGTGATCCTGGTCGGCGGCGCCACGCGGATGCCGCTGGTGCGGCAGTTCGTGGAGAAGATGTTCCACCGCCCGCCGCTGGCCGACATCGACCCGGACGAGGTGGTGGCGCTGGGCGCGGCGGTGCAGGCCGACGTGCTGGCCGGCGGCGCCGGTCAGGGCGACATGCTGCTGCTCGACGTGGTGCCGCTGTCGCTCGGGCTGGAGACGATGGGCGGGGTGGTCGAGAAGATCATCCACCGCAACACCACCGTGCCGTGCGGCGCCACGCAGACGTTCACCACCTTCGCCGACAAGCAGACCGGGTTCGATCTGCACGTGGTCCAGGGCGAGCGCGAGCTGGCCGACCAGGGGCGTTCGCTGGCGCGGTTCACGCTCAAGGGGATTCCGCCCATGCCGGCCGGGATGGCGCGGCTGGAGGTGACCTTCATGGTCGACGCCGACGGCATCCTGCGGGTCAGCGCGCGCGAGGAGACCACCGGGCAGGAGGCCAAGATCGAGGTCAAGCCGAGCTACGGCCTGACCGACGAGGAGGTCGAGCGGATGCTGCTCGACTCGTTCGCCCACGCCGAGGAGGACGTCAAGGTCCGGCTGCTCACCGAGCAGCAGGTGGAGGCCGATCGGATCGCCGCGGCGGCGCGGGCGGCCATGGCCGACACGCCCGAGCTGCTCACCGCCGAGGACCAGACCGCCATCGAGGCGGCGCTGGGCGCGCTGGCGGCGGCGCGCGCGGGGACCGACCACCTGGCCATCCGCGCCGCGGTCGAGGCGCTGGACGCGGCGTCGAAGGAGTTCGCCGGGCGACGAATGAACGTCGCCTTCGAGCGCGGGCTGCGCGGCAAGGACGTCGCGACGGTCGAAAAGAAAGCCGATGAAACTGCCCCCAAGCGCGATCTGGCGACGCGCGCCGGGAGCCACGCGGGACACTCGCACTGATGCCCAAGGTCAGGTTCGAACCGGACGGAATCGAGATCGAGGTGCCGATCGGGACCAGCATCCTCGAGGCCTCGAACAAGGCGCACGCTCAGGTCGGGTCGGCCTGCGGCGGCGTGTGCGCCTGCTCGACCTGCCACGTCTACGTCAAGGAAGGGCTCGGCGCGCTGGCCGAGGCGAGCGACCGCGAAGAGGACATCATGGACAAGGCGTTCGACGTGAAGTCGAACTCGCGCCTCGGCTGCCAGTCGAAGATCCTGCGCGACGTGACGGTGGTGGTCGAGATCAGCCGCGAGAGCCGCCAGGCGTTCCTCGACGAGCACCCCGAGATCCGCAACGCGCTCAAGCAGGGCGCCGCCTCGCCGCCGCGCTGACCGGTCGCCGTCAGAACGCGTGGACGCGCGACAGGCCGGCCATGGGCGTGAGAACGCGCCTCCCGGTCTCGATGTCGCGGCCGGCGGGGTCGGAACGGTGCGGGACGTGGTTGCCACGCCATCCACCCACGCCGCGGCCGCCGTGCGCGGCTAGGCGAGCAGCGCCACCAGATCGGCCTTGGTCAGCCCGGCCGCGGCCGCGCCGTCGGCGAGCGCGGCGTCCATCAGCGCGCGCTTGCTGTCCTGCAAGGCGAGGATGCGCTCCTCGACGGTGTCGGCGGCGACCAGGCGGTAGACGAACACGGGGCGGGTCTGGCCGATGCGGTGGGTGCGGTCGGCGGCCTGCGCCTCGACGGCCGGGTTCCACCAGGGGTCGCACAGGAAGACGTGATCGGCGGCGGTCAGGTTGAGGCCGCTGCCGCCCGCTTTCAGCGACACCAGCATCACGGGGGGGCCGTCCTCGGCCTGGAAGCGCGTCACCACCTCGCCGCGGTCGCGCGTGCTGCCGTCGAGGCGGACGAACGGCAGCTCGGCGCGCGCCAGCGCCGGCTCGATCAGATCGAGCAAGCTCGTCCACTGCGAGAAGACCAGCGCCTTGTGGTTCTCGGCGACGGCGGTCTCCAGCGCCTCCATCAGCGCCTCGATCTTCGAGGAGGTGGCCGCGCTCTGGCCCGGGACCAGCGCCGGGTGGCAAGCGGCCTGGCGCAGGCGCAGGAGCGCCTCTAACGCCTTCATGACGCCGCCCCCCGACTCCAGCAACGCCAGCACGTCCTTCTGCGTGACGGCGCGGACCGCGTCGTAGACGGCGCGCTCGCCGTCGTCGAGGGAGACCTTGAGGACGGCGTCGGTGCGCGGGGGCAGCTCGGGGGCGACGTCCTTCTTGAGGCGGCGCAATAGGAACGGGCGCACCCGCTGGCGCAGCGCCGCCGCGGCGCCGGGCGCTCCGTCGGCGATCGGGCGCGCGTGGCGGTCGGCGAAGTCGCCGCGCCCGCCCAGCAGGCCCCGGTTCGCGAAGTGCATCAGGCTCCACAGCTCCTCGAGGCGGTTCTCGACCGGCGTGCCGGTCAGCGCCAGCCGGAACGCCGCCGGCAGCCCGTAGGCTGCGCGCGCCGTCTGGCTGTCGGGGTTCTTGATCGCCTGCGCCTCGTCGAGGACGGCCGTCCGCCACTGCTGAGCGGCGAGCTTCTGTCCGTCGAGGCGAAGGATCGCGTAGCTCGTGAGCGTGACGTCGGCGGCGGTGTCCAGCACGCGGCCGGGCCCGTGGTAGACCGACACCTTGAGCGCCGGGCGGAAGCGCGCCAGCTCGGCCTGCCAGTTGAAGAGGACGCTGGTCGGCGCCACCACCAGCGTCCGCCCGTCGAACACCGACATCGCCTGCAGCGTCTTGCCGAGGCCCATGTCGTCGGCGAGGATGCCGCCCAGGCCGGCACCGCGCAGGAACGCCAGCCAGTTGATCCCCTGGCGCTGGTACGGCCGCAGCGAGGCCGTCAGATCGGCCGGCAACGGCGCCTCGGGGAGGCGATCGAACCCGGCCACCAGCGGCGCCAGGCGATCGAGCCCGGGCGGCGGCGGGTGGTTGAGATCGGCGCACAGGGCGCCCAGCGCCGGCAGCGCGTGGCGTGCCAGGTGGCCGTCGTCCTGGCGCGCGGCGAGCAGGTCGGCGACGCGCTGGCCGTGCTTCTGCAGCCAGCCGGCCGGCAGCGAGGCCCAGCCTCCGCCGGACAGCGGCACGATCCCCAGCCCCTCCTGCCAGGCGCGTAGGACGGCGGCGGCGTCGACGCCGCCGCCCGCGCCGGCGCCCGACTTGGCGACGAAGGTCAGCTCGAACCGCACGCCGTCCGTTCCGGCCGCCACGTCCCCGTCGGTGACCAGAGTCAGGCGCGGCTCCAGCGCCACCGCCGGTTTGACCAGGCCGGCCGCCCCGCCCGAGAGGTCGCCGCGCCAGCGCTTCAGCTTCTCGATGAACCGCGGCGTGTCGGCGGGGCCGTAGGTGGTGCGTCGGCCGGGCAAAAGGTCCAGCTCGGCGCGCAGCCGCTCGACGGCGCGCCGCTCGGCCGGCGGATCGCGCAGCGGTACGGGGCCGCGCAGGTGGACCAGCTTGGCGCCATCGACCCGCGCGCAGGGGGGCGAGCCGTAGACCAGCGTGGGCAGGACGCCGATGCCGCCGCCCGAGGCCGGCCCCAGCTGGCTGAGCTCGAGCACGATCCGCGGCTCCAGATCGCGCACCACCGGCGGCAGGCGCGCGCTGCGGATCTCCAGCACCGTCCGCCGCGCGAGATCCGGGAGCACCACGGTCAGGAGCTCGGCGAGGTCGGTGGCCCCGAACGTCCGCCGCACCGGCAGATGCTGCAGCCGATCGCCCCCGAGCTCGATCTCCGCCAGGCGATGCAGCGCCAGTCGCCCGTCCTCCTCGCACAGCGCCACGCCCGAGGCGACGACGGCCCGCACGCGTGGATCGGCGGCGATCACCAGCCGCACCTCGCTCCCCACCCCGTCGGAGAGCGTGGCTCGAGGCCGGATCTCCTCCTCGGAGATCGCGCACGGGACGCCGTCGACGGTGACGCGCGGGGCGCCCGTCAGGACCTGCAAGAGCGCGTCGAGCTTTCCCGGCGCCAGCGCCCCGCGCGCGCCGGTCTCCAGCAGCGCGTCGGCGCGCAGGTCAGCCTCTTCGAGCTGAAGGCCCGCCGCGCGCGCCGGATCGGCGAGGCGCGCCCGCAAGGTCCCTTCGAGCGCCGTCTCGTCCCCGTTCCCGCCGACGAGCACGCGGATCAGGCGCAGGCTGCCGTCGCCCCGCGCGAACCGATACCCGACCCGCGCGCCCAGCGCCGCCGGCGCCGACGGGGCCGGCACCCCTCCGCCGCCGTCCGCCGACCCCGGGGCAGCCTGCGCGCCCTGGGCCTCGCCGAGCACGATGGCCGCCGCCGCCACGTGCTCGCACGGGCTGACGCGCGAGGGGCAATCACACTCCCACTCGTTCTCCGTCGGGTACAGGACCACCGTGGGCGGGACGACCCGCCCCGGCGCGCGCACGCGCAGGACGATCTCCTCGTCGGTGCGCGACTCCACGGCCACCGCCCCGGCGCGCGCCAGCGTCACGCCCTGCGACCAGAGCGCCGACTTGCTCCGCTTGCGGATCGAGGTCAGCAGGGCCGTCAGCGGCGCGCTCACGACGCCATCATCTCGTCGACGATCGCCGACAGCGCGGCCAGCCGGACGCCGCCGCGTCCCGCCGCCCACGGCGCGCCCACCGCCAGCCCCATCCGCGCCGAGCACTCCTCGATCGTCCCGGTGCGCGTCCCCAGCCGCGAGCCGGCGGCGCTGCGAACGTCGAACCGCGCCGCGGAGAGCTGGATCCCCTCCGCCTCGACGAGATCGGGCGAGTACCGTCCCCAGCTGCAGATGAAGTCGTCCGCGCGCGCGAACGCCTCCCAGCGCGTCCGGAACGACGCCCAGCTCTCGCCGCCCACCAGCCGCTCGGGCGCGATGCCGAGGTGGCCAGGGATCGCCGGGGCCAGCGGGCGCCGCGGCGCGATGATCGCCTCGAAGGTCTCGCCCGTCTGGGCGCGGCGCGCGACCCAGTGGACGATCTCCGGCGGCGGGCTGCCGGGAATGCGGGACGGCCAGGCGTTGGCCTCGCCGTGCAGACAGACCACGTTCTCGGCCCGCTCTCGCAGCTGCGACGCGATCGTGGGGCGCCGCGCGCGCCGGGCGCGGTGCAGCGCGTGCCGGTGCCGCGCGCCGCGCACCGTCCGCGCGTAGTGGATCTGCGTGTCGATCATCGCCTCGAACGGGCGCAGGAGGCCAGCGAACCGCGCGGGCGCCTCCTCGAGCGCCCCCAGCGCCAGCGCCAACGCCTCGACGGTGGCCACACAATGATCGGCCGGCTCGCGCCGGATGCGGTAGTTGCTGGGCCGGGGCGGCGTGAAGCGGACCTGTGGCAGCGCGCGCAGCGCGGCGTTGCGCCTGAGCAGCTTGCGCGCCTGCCACCAGGTCCCGTCGACCACCACCAGCGTGATCGGCCCGGCGGGCCGGGTGGTGGCGAGATCGACGGCCTCCGCGCCGGGGAACAGCAGGTAGGCAGGGCGCCCGTCGCCGCCGGCCAGCGCGGCGCGCACCGCCGCGTCGTCGTCGAAGTCGACGCCGACGTGCAGCTCGGAGCCGGGCAGGCAGAGGTGCGCGAGGCGCGCCGTCCCGATCGGGACGTGCCGCTCGCGCGGGTGCTGCAGCAGCACGACGCGCGTCCGCGTCGGCAGCGACACCAGGTGCGCGCAGTAGCAGACCGACGTGGGGCGCCGGCACCGCCCGCAGACGGCGCGGTGGGGAGCGGCCTCTGGGATCACGCGCGGCAGGTTAGCAAACTCACCCGCCCCCCGAGCGGCAACTCGGCGAGGTTCATCGAATCGACCGCGACGATCGGCCGCGCCCCGCGCCCGGGCGCCGCCGGGTCGGGTCGCGCGGGGGCTTGGCGCTCCCCTCCAGCGCGCCTCGCAGGCGCTGGGCCAGCAGGCTCCCCTGCCCGGACGTCTTGTCCGCCAGCGCGACGATGGCAGCGGAGAGGGCCGCCCGCAGATCGGGATGGCTGGCGTCGCGGCACTGCTCCTCCAGCCAGGCCGCGCCGCGGTCGCCCGCGGTGTAGGTGGCCACCACCGCCCCCAGCGCGGGCGGAAGCGCCAGCAGCAGCCGCCGCCGCGCGTCCGATCGCTCGGCAGCGCGCGGGGCGTCGACGATGGCGGCCATCGCCCCGGCCAGGTAGTCGAGCAGCGGCTCGGGGTTGGAGAGCGCCGCCAGGACCTGCTTGCGGCCCAGGACCTCGACCACCACGCCGGCGGCGCCGAAACGGACCTCCCGGTCATCGAGCTCCAGCCACGCGGTGGCCCGGTCGACGAGCGCGTTCGCGTGGCGCGGCCGCGCGGCCAGCGCGGCCAGCGCCTCGACCGTCCCCATCCGCACGGGTCCCCGCTCGTCGCCCGCCAGCTGCGCCAGCGCATCCCAGGCGGTCCCGACCTCGCGCCCGGCCCCGAGGCGCGCCGTCCATCCGTACGCCGCGGCTACGGGGAGAAACACCTCGGGCGTGTCGGGCGCGGCGTCGTTGGCCGCCAGCCGCTCGAGCAGGTCGGCCACCTCGCCGGGCAGCCCGGCGATCTCGGCGCCGAACGCCGCCGCCAGCTTGAGGTTGGGCCGCGGGCCATACCCGCCGTGCCGGGCCAGCAGCTGCTCGAGCGGGGCGGGGCGGCCGGCCAGGGCGCCGGTCAACGCGGCCCGCAGCGCCTCGTTGCGGAGACCTTCTTGGACGGCTGGCATCGGCCGCGTAGCGTACCTCAGACCCGCGCGGACGACGGCGGCGAACGGGCGATTCCTGCTAGAAACGTCCCATGCGGCTCGACGTCCTGCTCGCGCGCAACGCCGGCTGGTCACGAACCGCGGCGCGGGCGGTCATCGCCGAGGGGCGGGTCCGGATCGCGGGCGAGACCGCCGAGGATCCGCGCCGCGACGTCGGCGAGGACGCGCTGCCGTTCACCGTGACCGTCGACGACGCCGACCTGCCCCTTTACGACCGCGTGTCGCTGATGCTGAACAAGCCAACGGGGTGCGTGACCGCGCTGCGCGACCCGCAGCACCCGACGGCCTACGCGCTCCTGCGCGCGGCGCCGCTCCACGGCGAGCTGCGGCCCGTCGGACGGCTCGACCTCGACACCTCGGGGTTGCTGCTGTGGACCAACGACGGCGCCGAGATCCAGCGGCTGACGCACCCCAAGCGCGCCGTGCCGCGCACCTACCAGGCGGCGCTGGCGCGGTCGTTCGCGCCGCTGCCGCCGAAGCTGGTGCTCGACGACGGGCACGAACCGAACGTGACCGCGCTGGCGCCGCTCGACCGCGCGGCGGCCCACCCCAGCCTGCAGGTGCCGCCCGAGACCGCAGCGCTGGCGGCGATCACCATCATCGGCGGCGCGTACCACGAGGTGCGCCGGATCTTCGCCGCGCTCGATAGCCACGTGCTGGGCCTCTGCCGGGTGCGGTTCGGCGATCGCGAGCTGCCGCGCGAGCTGGCGCCGGGCGCCTTCCTGCTGCTTCCGAGCGAGGCGGCGCGGTGACCCAGCTGCACGTGGTGCTCGTCGAGCCGGAGATCCACTGGAACACCGGCAACGCCGGGCGGACCTGCCTGGCGGTCGGCGCGCAGCTTCACCTCGTCCGGCCGCTCGGCTTCTCCCTGGCCGACAAAGAGGTGCGCCGCGCCGGGCTCGACTACTGGCCGCGCGTCCGCCCGGAGGTCTGGCCCGGCTGGGCCGAGCTCGAGCGCGCGCTCCCGTCGCTGGGGACGCCGTTCTTCTTCACGGCGCGCGGCGTCCGTGCGTTCCAGGAGGTCACCTATCCGCGCCCGGCCGTGTTGATCTTTGGCCGCGAGAGCGTCGGGCTGCCGGAGGATCTGCTGGCCCGCCGCCGCGCGGAGACCGTCAGCATTCCGATGCGGGACGCCGAGCTCCGCTCTCTCAACCTGTCGACGTCTGTCGCGCTGGCGGTCTACGAGGCCCAGCGACAATGGGGATGGGAGCTCTGAGAGGGTTCCCAAACCCTCCTGCGACGGGCTCCGCTCGGCAAAGCCGAGCTCGGCTCACGCGATGGGGCTCTAGGCCGCGACGTCGAGCGATTGCTCGAAGTTGGGGCGGCGGACGTCCTTGGCCAGGCCCAGCTTCTCGAGCAACACGATCGTGTACCAGCCGACGTCCAGCTGCGCGGCGGTGAAGCCGAGCGCGCCGACCCGGGGCGGTCGTGATGGTTCTGGTGCCAGTTCTCGCCCTGGAAGAAGTGCATCAGGGCCAGCCAGCGCAGGTTCATCGCCGTGGCTTCCTCCGGTCCGACGCCCTTCTTCATGTGGCAGGCGCTGTTCACGAAGCACTGCGCGTGCAGCGCGAACACCAGCCGGATGGCCCCCATCCAGAAGAACGCCTTCAGCCCGAACGGCAGGCCGATGAGGAAACCCAGCGCGCACAGCGGGATCTGCGCGCGCGTCCAGAATCGGTACGCCGGGGTGTCGATGTCCTTGCAGTAGCGCTTGATCGGCGCCGCGCCCGCCTGCCACAGCCAGCGCAGGTGCGACCACCAGAACCCGCCGACGCGCGGGCTGGAGACGTCCTCGGGCGTGTCCGACTTGGCGTGGTGGAGGCGGTGGTTGGCCGCCCACGACAGCGGCGACCCCGAACCGTTCAGCATGCAGAAGAACGTCAGCACGTTCCGCACGACCGGGTTCAGCTTGACCGACTTGTGCGCGATGCCGCGGTGGAACGCGACGGTGGTGCCGAGGCCGCCCATGAAGTGCAGCGCGGCCGCGGCGGCCAGCACCTTCCAGCCGGGGATCGGCGCCACGATCAGGCCGACCAGCGCCGTCACGTGGATCAGGACCATCCAGAAGAAGGTTGCGCCGTCACCGCGCGCCGGCTTCCACCAGGGCCAGGTCCAGGGCTGCTGCTTGACGACCTCGGTGGCGTCCGGCAGCGGGAGCCGCGCGACGCTCACTCGGCCCCGCCCGTCGCGCCGTCGAGCGGCGCCGCGCGCAGACCAGCGTCGCGCAGCAGGCTGAGATCCGAGCTGACGTCCGGGTTCCCGGTGGTCAGCAGCTTCTCGCCGTAGAAGATCGAGTTCGCCCCTGCAAGGAAACAGAGCACCTGGGCCTCCCGGGTCAGCGCCAGACGTCCCGCCGACAGGCGCACGCGCGCCTTCGGCATCAGGATCCGCGCGGTCGCAATCATCCGCACCAGCTCCAGCGGGTCGACCGGGTCGCGCTCGCCCAGCGGCGTGCCGCTCATGGGCGCCAGGGCGTTCACGGGCACGCTCTCCGGCTGCGGGTCGAGGTTGGCCAGCGTGGCCAGCAGGCTGCAGCGGTCGTCCAGCGACTCGCCCATGCCGATGATTCCGCCGCAGCAGACCGTGATGCCGGCCTTGCGGACCGTCTCCAGCGTCTTCAATCGATCATCATACGTGCGCGTGCTGATGATGGACTTGTAGTACGAGCGAGAAGTATCGAGATTGTGGTTGTAGGCGGTCAGCCCGGCCTCGGCCAGCCGCTGGGCCTGGGACTCGGTCAGCATCCCGAGCGTGGCGCAGGCCTCCATGCCGAGGCCCCGAACACCACGAACCATCTCCAGGACCTCGTCAAAGGCGGGCCCGTCCTTGACCTCGCGCCAGGCGGCGCCCATGCAGAAGCGGGTGGCGCCGGACGCCTTGGCCTTGGCCGCCGCCTCCATCACCTCGGGCGCCTTCATCATGCGCTGCTTCTCGAGCCCCGTGTCGTAGCGCGACGACTGCGAGCAGTAGGCGCAATCCTCGGGGCAGCCGCCCGTCTTGACGGACAGCAGCGAGCAGAGCTGCACGTCCCCGGCCGGGTGGTGCTCGCGGTGCACGAGCTGTGCG
>Ga0209060_10001982_pt1 | contig 20226 bp, 18 predicted proteins | sample Coa_R1_8_FD_187155 | JGI IMG/M metagenome (GOLD analysis project Ga0209060, IMG submission 187155) | Surface soil microbial communities from Centralia Pennsylvania, which are recovering from an underground coalmine fire - Coalmine... | ecosystem: Environmental > Terrestrial > Soil >...
TCGGACAGAGGAAGATCGAGAACTACAAGGCGCGCAAGCTCGAGAGCGGGTTGTCACCGAAGACGGTGAACAACCACCTCACGGTCCTTCGCCGCCTCCTCTCGCTCGCAGTCGAGTGGGGACAACTCGATCACCTTCCTCCGATCAAGTGGCTGAAGGTCCCGGACCCGGAGTTCGACTTCCTCGACTTCGAGGAGGCCGGGCGGCTGGTCGCCGGTGCGGACGAAGGGTGGAGGCCGATGATCTTGGTCGGCCTCAAAGCGGGCCTTCGCCTGGGCGAGTTGATCGCGCTCAGGTGGGAGGACGTCGATCTCGTCGCCGGACGCATCATGGTCCGGCGCGCGGTCGCCCGCGGCATCGTCGGAACGCCGAAGAGTGGTCGCTCGCGCGAGATCCCCACGTCGGACGAGCTGCTGCGCGCGCTCAAGGGACACCGTCACCTTCGCGGTGAGCTGGTGTTCTGCGACGCGGACGGCCGCCTGCTCACCAAGGAGGAGTGCAAGCATCCTCTCTGGCGGGCGTGCAAGAGAGCGGGTCTGCGGCTGCTGGGCTGGCACGCCCTGCGCCACACCTTCGCTTCTCACCTCGTCATGCGCGGGGCGCCGATCAAGGCGGTGCAGGAGCTCATGGGGCACGCGACGATCGAGATGACCATGCGCTACTCGCACCTCAGTCCCGACGTCCGCAAGGATGCCGTTTCGCTGCTCGATCGCGCCCCAGTTGGGGCACAAGGAGGGCACAAAATCGAAAATGGATCGTAACTAGGCGTGATGATTGTGGAGGCGCCGGGAGTCGAACCCGGGTCCGGAAGTGCTCCGCTCAAGCCACTACGTGCGTGTCCGGCGATTTGGTTTTCGTCGTGAGGTTGGCCTGCCGGCGGGGCGTCCTCGCGCTTAGCCTTCTAGGTTTTTGTCACCGCGCCCGAAGGCGCTGCGCGGCGCTTAGCCTGCGAAATGTCGGCTTCCCGAGGCCGCAGACACCTCCTCGGGTCACCGTCTCGTCCGGTTTTTAGGCGGCGAGAGCGAACGCGTTGTCGTTCGCTGTTCTTGTTTTGCCCGTTTTTACGAGGCCTCGGGCGCCTCGGCACGCGACCTGAACTTTGCTTACCCCCGTCGAAACCGTTTCGCCCCCGAATGTGTTTCGGGACCGCTTGCAGTATAGCGGAAGCCTCGGTAAGAGGGGGCGATGACCTCAGCGGGCGCCGGCGTGGCCGTGCATCTGGACGGGTTCACGGCGGCTGGGCTGGCGGCGCACCGGGCGCACGTTTCGGCCGGATCCGGCGACGTCGAGCTGGCGATGGTGTTCGCGGGGACGCGGCACGACGATGACGAGTACAAGGCTGTCCTGGACGCGGTCCAGCGGACGCTGCCCAAGGCGCTCATCATCGGCTGCTCGGCCACCGGCGTGCTGACCGGCGCGGAGGAGATCGAGAACGCCACGGCGGTCGCGGTGCTGGCGCTCAGCGGTCAGCCGCTGCCGACGCCCATCCACGTCGAGGGGGTGCGGGGCGAGCCGCGCCAGGCGGGCGCGCGGGTGGCGCGCGAGGCGCTGGCGGTCCTGGGTGGCAACCCGGTCGGCGCGGCGCTGGCGGTGCTGGTCGATCCAGCGGAGCTCGACGCGACCGACTTCGTGGCAGGGATCGCCGACGTGGCGCCCGAGCTCATCATCACCGGTGCGGGCGCGTCGGGCGGCGAGTCGGGGTGCCGCGTCTTCTGGAAGGGCGCGGCGCAGGCGGACGCGGCGGTCGCGCTGGTCTTCCCGCCCGAGCTGCACCCGAGCCTGGGAATGACCCAGGGGTGTCAGGCGGTCGGCGATCCGCAGACCATCACCGCCGTCGACGGGAACCTGATCGTCGAGATCGAGGGGCGGCCGGCGGTCGAGGCGCTGGAGAAGACGCTGGCCAGCCCGAACAACCCGGGGCTGCGGCAGATGACGCAGCATCTGCTGGCGGGGATCGGCGAGCGCGGGGCGCCGGGGCGGTCGGACTACGTGGTGCGGCCGTTCGCCATCGCCGACAGCGATCGGCCGGGGCTGGCGGTCTACGAGCCGGTGCGCGCCGGGCAGACGATCTGCTTCACGCTGCGCGACGCGATCGGCGCCCGCGAAGACATGAAGGCAATGCTCGACGAGCAGGCCGAGGCGCGCGACAAGAAGGCGCCGAAGTTCGGCTTCTACTTCAACTGCGCGGGGCGGGGCAGCGCGCTCTACGGTCAGGCGGGGCTCGATCCCGAGCTGATTCAGCGTCGCTTCGGCAACCTGCCGCTGGCCGGCATCGAGAGCTCCTTCGAGATCGCCCCGACCTGCGGCAAACCCAGGATCCACATGTTCACCGGCGTCCTACTCCTGGCAGGCTAGTCAATCCAGGGATCCGACGGTTGATCGAAGGCGGGATCTGCCCGCCGGAGACTTACATGCCGAGAAGGATCCGGCCCCGGCTCTCGTCGCATTCCGGGGTGGGCCGGTGGGAGGGGCAGAGCCCCTCCCGCCGAGCGAGCGAAGCGAGCGCTACTTGTCTTCCCACCAGAAGAGCGTGATCGCCAGACAGTGGAAAGCTTCGTCGGAAGACTGAGTCACGATCGTATCCACGACCTGACACTGCTGATGCTCGCGGATCCACGCCGTCACCTTCTCGCCCAGGTTCTCCCGCTCCTGCGCCATCGTCGCGGAGAAGACCTTCACCCCGTTGAAGCGGGCTGTCGTGTGATTCTGGTGTTGTGGCATCGGTTCGTCTCGTCCCTTCGCAGCATCGTATAGCAGCGTTTCGATACGTACGGCAACAGCCTAAATTCTCACTTGCCGTCGGTGGGCTCCGTCGATGTTCCGCTCGAGCCGCTGGGGAGCGCGGGACGCTCGGGCGCCGGTCCCAGGCCCATCTTCGACTTCAGCTCAGCCAGGGCCAGATCGGATCCGGTGCCGCCTTCCAACTTCTTGAATTTCTGCTGCAAAGTGTCGCCGGCCAGCTCGCCGCCGAGCTCGGTCGACGCCTCGGACTCGGCCTCGATCTGCTCCACCTTCTGGTTCATCCGCTCGAAGGTGTCGAAAGCGCTATTGTCGGAAAGCCCGCGCATCGTGTCCTGAATCGCCTTCTGCGCCTCGGCACGCTTCTGGCGCGCGATCAGGATGTTCTTCTTGCGCTTGGCCTCTTCGATCTTGTCGTTCAGCGTGCGCAGCTGATCCTTCAGCTTCTCGACGGCGTCCTTCTGCAGCTGCCACTGCTTGCCGAACTCGCCCTGCATGTTGTCGTGCTCGGACTTGCGCGCCAGCGCCTCCTTGGCGAGGTTGTCGTCGCCCGCGCGCACCGCCAGCATCGCCTTGCGCTCCCACTCGGCCGACAGGTCGACCTGCTCGTCCCACTGCTTCTTGAGCCGCTTCTCGTCGGCGATGGAGGTGGCGACCTGCTTCTTGGCCTCGACCAGCTGGTTCTGCATCTCGATGACGATCTGGTTCAGCATCTTCTGCGGGTCTTCCGCCTTGCTGATCAGATCGTTCAGGTTGCTTTTGATGAGCGTGCCGAGCCTGGAGAAGATTCCCATGGTGGTGGTGTCCTAGACGTGGGCGGTCGCGCCGCCGCTTCCGGTGTTGGGGCTCGCGAAGCGGGCCAGGTTGGGTTGATGCTTGGCGACGGCCATCGACATGTCGTCGATGACCGCCTGGAACTCGTTCAGGTCCAGGTTCTCCAGCTCCAGCGCGCAGACGATGACGACCGCCTCTCCCTCCAGACCGAACGCGCCGTGGACCATCTCGGTCGTGTTCAGTGACAGGAGGGCGCGGTACAGCTCTTCTCGCCCCCCTTTGGGGAGGTCCATGACCTTCAGACGGAAGGCCACGACCGGGCCTGCTATCGAGACCGCCAGGGGCGGCCCGTCGGTCTTGACCACCCAGATCCCCGGATTGAGGGTCTCGTGCGCCACACCCATTCGCAGGAGGTACGACTCGACGTCCTCGGCGCTCTTCATCCGTGAAAGGTTAGTCGATCCCTGGGCCATCGACAATTGGCCGCGGGTGTGGTACCGGAAACGCGCCGGATGATCGACCCCAGCAAGCTCCCACGCCACCTGGCGATCATCATGGATGGCAACGGCCGCTGGGCCCAGGAGCACGGGCTCGCCCGCGTGGAGGGGCACCGGCAGGGCGCCAAGGCGGTGCGCGAGGTGGTTCGCGCCGCGCGCGAGGTCGGCCTGCGGGCGCTGACGCTGTACGCCTTCTCGGCGCAGAACTGGCAGCGGCCGCTCGAGGAGGTGGCCACCCTGATGCAGCTCCTGCGCGACTACGTCATCGACGAGCGCGCGGAGATCATGGACAACGACATCCGGCTGGTCGCCATCGGCGAGCTGGATCGGCTGCCCGCCTTCGCCCGCGAGCCGCTCGACGCGCTGATGCGGGACTCGGCCGGGAACCGCGGCATGACGCTCTGCCTGGCGCTCTCGTACGGCGGGCGCGAGTCGATCGTGGCGGCGGCGCGGGCGATGGCCGCCTCGGTCGCCGCCGGCGAGCTCGCCCCCCAGGACGTCACCGAGGAGCGGCTCTCCGCCTCGCTGCAGACGGCGGGGATGCCCCAGCTGGACCTGCTGGTGCGGACCAGCGGCGAGGAGCGCCTGTCGAACTTCCTTCTCTGGGAGGCGGCCTACGCCGAGCTGTACTTCACGGACACCTACTGGCCGGCGTTCGGCAAGGCCCAGCTGTATCAGGCCCTGGAGTCGTTCCACGGGCGCGAGCGGCGGTTCGGCCGCACGCGCGAGCAGATCCGCAGCGCGGGCTAGCGGATGTCGAACCTCGCCCTGCGGGCGCTGTCGGCGGTGGTGGCGCTGCCGCTGCTGGCGGCGCTGATCCTCCTGGCGCCTCCCTGGGGGTTCGGCGCCCTCGTGATGCTCGTGGCGGCCCTGGCGCTGAACGAATGCGCGGCGATCATGCTGGCCGGCGCGCCGCCCAAGTACCGCGCCACGGTCGTGACGCTGGGGGTGCTCTACACGGCGGCGCTCTATGTCCTGCCGGGGGCGGCGCTGGTCTGGACGCTGGCCGCGGTGGTCGGCACGGCCGCGCTGACGCTGGTCGACCCGGGCGAGATCCCGGCGGCCGGCGCCCGGCTCGGGGCCACGACCTTCACCGTCCTCTACGTCGGCGGCCTGGCCGCGCCGCTGGCGCTCCTGCAGCGCGACGCCCCGCACGGACCGGCCTGGGTGCTGCTGGCGATCGGCGTGACGTTCGGGAACGACACCGGCGCCTACTTCGGCGGGCGCGGCTTCGGCAAGCACAAGCTCTATCCCAAGGTCTCGCCGGCCAAGACGGTCGAGGGGGCCATCGGCGGCCTGGTGGCCTCGGTCGCCATCATGTTCGCGGTCCGCGCCACCCTCTGCTCCTGGCTGACGGTCGCCGACTGCCTGGCGGTCGGCCTGCCCGCCGCCGTCATCGGACCCATTGGCGATCTCTGCGAGTCGCTCCTCAAGCGGGCAGCCGGGGTCAAGGATTCGGGACACCTCATCCCCGGCCACGGCGGCATGCTCGACCGGATCGACGCCCTCCTGTTCGTGGGCGCCTGGATCTACGTCTACGCCGCGTTCCTGCGCTGAAGCAGCGGACATGATCGCGTCAGGGAAAGCGAGCTTCGCTCGCTCGAGCCCATCGCGGGAGGCCGCAGGAACCCCTCCCAAGGGTCCCCGGAAAATAAATGGCCCCCGCGCCGGATGTCCGGGGCGGGGGCCGTAGGAATCGCGCTAAGCTAGGTGAAGGCTAGGAAGTGCGGCTCTGGGCCGACCTACCGATAAACCCCAGAACCGTTAGGCTAGGTCACACCGGTGTGAGCCGGTGTGAAGGGAGGAGGGGAGCGTCGGCCGAGCCCGAAGATCTTGGCCGGCGCTTCCGGCGCATTTATGGAGCAAGGGGTGTGCCTAGTCGCAACAATGTGGCTAGGCCGTTGATTTGGTGGCAGTTGCATGTTAGACGGTCAATCCGCCCCTCGAAGTTCCCGCGATGAACCCTGACATTTGCGTCAGCCTGTGCCCCCGATGCACACGCGCTTCGTCCTCTTCCTTTAGCCTTCGGCGATTCGATTCCGTATGGGCTCCGAAACGCTGATCGTCATTAACGCGGACGGCCCGGAGACGCGGGTCGCGCTCGTGGAGGATGGTTACCTCGGCGAGCTCTACATCGAGCGGAAGCGGGAGCGTGGGATCGCGGGGAACATCTACAAGGGTCGGGTCGAGCGCGTGCTCCCCGGCATGCAGGCCGCGTTCGTCAACATCGGCCTCGAGAAGAGCGCGTACCTGCACGTCTCCGACGTGCGCGGAACGCCCGACGACCTCAAGCGTCTGATCGCCGGCGACGCCGGTGGGCGCGGCGACGACGAGGACGAGGAGGCCGCCGACGCGGCGCGGGTCGGCAGCGGCGCGCGCATCGAGGACCTGCTCAAGGAAGGGCAGGAGATCGTCGTCCAGGTCACCAAGGAGCCGATCAGCACCAAGGGGGCCCGCACCACCCGCTACGTCTCGCTGCCGGGCCGCCACCTGGTGTTCATGCCGACGGTCGACCACGTCGGGATCTCGCGCCGCATCGGCTCCGACAAGGAGCGGCGGCGGTTGCGCGAGATCGTCGACTCGATGCGCCCGCCCGGCTCGGGGTTCATCGTCCGCACGGTCGCCGAGGGGGTCTCCGAGCGGGACCTCAAGGCGGACATGGAGTTCCTCATCAAGCTGTGGAACGAGGTCGTCCGCCGGGCCGAGGGGGGGCGCTGCCCCGCGCTCATCTACAACGACCTCGACCTCTTGCTGCGCACGGTGCGCGACCTCTTCACCGCCGACGTGGCCAAGCTGATCATCGACTCGCGCTCGGAGTACGAGCGGGTCAAGAAGTTCATCGCCGCGATGATGCCGGACTTCACCGGGCACATCGAGCTGTACGAGGGGGGCGACCCGATCTTCGACGGCTTCGGCATCGAGATCGAGATCGACCGCGCGCTCGAGCGCAAGGTCTGGCTCAAGTCGGGCGGGTACCTCATCGTCGACGAGATGGAGGCGCTGACCGCCATCGACGTCAACACCGGGCGCTTCGTCGGCAAGTCGAGCCTGGAAGACACCATCACCAAGACCAACATGGAGGCGGCCCGCGAGGTCGCCGAGCAGCTCCGCATCCGCTCGATCGGCGGCATGATCGTGGTCGACTTCATCGACATGGACCGGCCTCACAACCGGGACAAGGTCACGCGCGCCTTCAACGAGCACCTGCGCAAGGACCGCTCGAAGGCGGCCGTCACGCGCATCTCCGAGCTCGGCCTCATCGAGATGACGCGCAAGCGGACGCGCGAGTCGCTGCTGCACACCCTGACCGAGCCCTGCGCCACCTGCGAGGGGAAGGGCTACACCAAGTCGCGCCGCACCGTCACCTACGAGCTCTTCCGCGAGCTGCGCCGCCAGGGCGACCTGGTCGAGGGGGACACGGTCCTGGTCGAGGTCCACCCGGACGTCGCGCAGACGCTGCAGTCGAGCGACCGGGCGTTTCTCGAGGAGATGGAGAAGCGGCTCCAGAAGCGGATCGTGGTCAAGGCGCGCGGGTCCTTCCACATGGAGGACTTCGAGATCCGCTCGCCGAACGATAAAGCGCCGATCGAGAAGTCGGAGATCGCCGGGGCGGCCCGCGAGGACGCCAAGGAGGGCCCGCGCGAGGGCAAGCGCCGGCGCCGTCGGCGGCGCCACCTGGGACCGCCCGCCGAGGTCGAGGCGGCGCTGGCCGAGGAGGAGGCGAGCGCCGTCGATCCCGAGTCGATGGCCGACGCGCGCCACTCCGAGCGCGACGACGACGAGCCTGCGGGCCCCAACGGCGAGCCTGCGCCGAACGAGCCGCACGGCTAGCAGCGGGCGGCGGGGCGAGAGGGGCGAACGGGGGGACGGATGGCGGCGGCGCGGGTCTGCTTCGTTTGCCTGGGCAATATCTGCCGGTCGCCCACCGCCGAGGCGGTGATGCGCCACCTGGTCAAGGAGGCCCAGCTGGAGAGGGCGATCGCCATCGACAGCGCCGGCACGGGCGACTGGCACGTCGGGCACGCGCGCGACAAGCGCAGCCGGGCGGTGGGCGAGGCGCGCGGCATCCCGCTGTCGGGCACGGCGCGCCAGTTCGTCCCCCAGGACTTCGACGACTACGACCACGTGCTGGCGATGGACCGCGCCAACCGCGCCGAGCTCCTGCGCCTGGCCCGCGACGACCGCGACCGGGCCAAGGTGGCGCTGCTGCGCTCCTTCGACCCCTCTGCGCCCCCCGATGCCGAGGTGCCCGACCCCTACTACGGCGGCGCCCGCGGGTTCGAGGAGGTGTTCGACATCTGCGAGCGGGCCTGCCGCGGCTTGCTGGCGACGCTGCGGCGCGAAGCGGGGGTGTGACCCCGAAGGGGAAAAGATGGAACGGGCGCTCAAGACGGCCCTGGGGGCAGCGCTGGGCAGCGAAGTCGCCTCGGCGCGGCCGGTGGCGGGGGGCGACATCAACCGCGCCTACGAGATCGCGCTCTCCGACGGCCGGCGGCTGTTCGCCAAGTCGAACGCGCGCTCGCCGCGCGGGATGTTCGCGGCCGAGGCCCGCGGGCTCGGCTGGCTCGCCGAGGCGAAGGCGCTCAGGATCCCTCGGGTCGTCACGGCGGCGGAGCCCGGGGCGGGGGAGCAGTTCCTGGTCCTCGAGCTGATCGAGACCGGCCGGCCGGCGCCCGACTTCGACGAGCGGCTCGGGCGCGGGCTGGCGGCGCTCCACCGCCACGGCGCCCCCGGGTTCGGCCTCGACCACGACAACTTCGTCGGTTCTTTGCCGCAGGCGAACAGGCCCGAGGTCGAGCCGGCCGCCAGCTGGCCCGAGTTCTACCGCGCGCGGCGGCTCGAGCCGCTGCTGCGGCGGGCGGCCGACGAGGGGCTCGCCACCTCGCGCATGCGGCAGGGGTATGACCGGCTGTTCCGCGCGCTCGACGAGCTGTGCGGCCCGGCCGAGCCGCCCTCCCGGCTGCACGGCGATCTCTGGGGCGGCAACCTGCTGTGCGACGAGCGCGGCGCGCCGTGCCTCATCGATCCGGCGGTCTACGGCGGCCACCGCGAGATCGATCTGGCGATGATGCGCCTCTTCGGCGGGTTCGGGGCGCGGGTGTTCGAGGCCTACGCCGAGGCGGCGCCGCTGGCTGACGGGCACCGCGAGCGGGTCACCCTCTACCAGCTCTACCCTCTGATGGTGCACGTCAACCTGTTCGGCGGCGGCTACGTCGGTCAGGTCGAATCCGCGCTGGATAGGCTGTGCTAGGGACTGTCACCGACGGTCGTGCTAGGGTCCGGGCGTCGTGATGGAATATCGGACATTGGGTCGGACCGACTGGCAGGTCTCGACCGTGAGCTTCGGTGCCTGGGCGATCGGCGGGACGTGGGGGGCCGTGACGGAGGATGAATCAGTGGCGGCGCTCAACCGTGCGCTCGACCGCGGCGTGAACTTCTTCGACACCGCCGACGTCTACGGCGACGGCCTCTCCGAGCGCCTGCTGGCGCGCCTGCGCAAGGAACGCAAGGACCCCTTCTACATCGCGACCAAGGCGGGGCGGCGTCTGCCCAAGCAGACGGTCGAGGGGTACAACAAGAAGAACCTGACGAGCTGGGTCGAGCGGAGCCTCAAGAACCTGGGGACCGACACGATCGACCTGCTGCAGCTCCACTGCCCGCCGACCGACCTCTACTACCAACCCGAGGCGTTCGGCCTGTGCGACGATCTGGTCAAGGCCGGCAAGATCCGGTTCTACGGCGTCAGCGTCGAGCGGGTCGAGGAGGCGCTGAAGGCGATCGAGTACCCCGGCGTCCAGACGGTGCAGATCATCTACAACATCTTCCGCCAGCGGCCGGCCGACCTCTTCTTCGCCGAGGCCCGCAAGCGCAAGGTGGGGATCCTGGCGCGGCTGCCGCTGTCGTCGGGGATGCTGGCCGGCAAGATGACGGCCAAGAGCAAGTTCGCCGAGGACGACCACCGCAACTTCAACCGCCAGGGCGCGGCGTTCGACCGCGGCGAGACCTTCTCGGGCGTCCCGTTCGACAAGGGGCTGGAGGCGGTCGAGGAGCTTCGCGCGCTCTGCCCCGAGGGGGTGTCGCTGGCCACCTTCGCCCTGCGCTGGATCCTCATGCACGACGCGGTGACCTGCGTGATCCCGGGTGGCAAGCGCCCGTCGCAGGTCGACGAGAACTGCTCCGCCGTCGAGGTGGAGCCGTTCTCGGACACCGTCATGGCCCGGGTGCAGGAGATCTACGAGCGCCGCATCAAGGGCTACGTCCACCAGTACTGGTAGGCCGGCCGCTCACGTTCGGGTTGCGGCTAGGCGGCGCGGACCGCGGCGAACAGCGGGGCCAGCGGGGGCTTCGTCCCGAGGGCGAGCATGATGGCGTGGGCAGCCTGGTGGACCAGCATGCCGAGGCCGTCGGCGTAGCGCTCGGTGCGGGCGCGGGCGGCGTCCGCCAGCGGCGTCGTCGCGCCGTAGGCCATCTCGAGGACGGCGGTCGTGGGGGCGAGCGCGGCGAGGCCGGCGCGGGCGTCGTCGGGCGCCCAGGCGGTGGCCGGGACGGCGGAGACCAGGATGTCGGCGCCGGTGAGGGCAGCGCGGAGCTCGTCGGCGGTCCAGGCGGCGACGGTGACAGGTGCCCGCAGGCGCGCCCGCAGCGCGTCCGCGGCTTCCTGGCGGCGGGCGACGAGGCGCAGTCGGGCGCCCGCGCGGGTGAGGGCCTCGGCGGCGCCGGCGGCGGCGCCCCCCGCCCCGACCATCACGATCGTCGCGCCGGCGACCGGGGCGCCCAGGTCGGCGAGCGCCGCGATGAGGCCGGCGCCGTCGGTGTTCTCGCCGCGGACCGGCGCCTCCGGCGAGGGGAAGAGCAGCGTGTTGGCCGCGCCCGAGGCGCGCACCTCGGGGCCTTGCTCGTCGGCCAGCTGCGCCGCGGCCTCCTTATGGGGGATGGTGACGTTCAAGTAGCGGTAGCCGTCCTTGCGGAGCTGCTGGACCAGCGGGACGAAGCCCGCGGCGTCGACGCTGCGGGCGACGTACTCGCCGTCGAGGCCCAGTGCCTCGAACGCGGCGGTGTGGATGGCGGGTGAGCGGCTCTTGCTCACGTCGCTGCCGAGGACGGCGGCGCGGATCATTTCGAACCTTTCCGGTCGCTGCCGGCGGGTGCGTCGACGGTGGCGTCGAACGCGCCGTCGCGCAGGCGGACGCGCACCTGGTCGCCGGGGGCGACCTCGGTGACGCTGGTGACGAGGCGGCCGTCGGCGCGCTGGGTGAGGCTGAAGCCGCGCTCGAGCACGCGCACCGGCGACAGCGCTTCCAGCTTGCCGCAGGCCGCCTCGACGGCGTGGCGGCGCGCGACGAGGCCGGGGCGGATGGCCGCCTCCAGCCGGTGGCGCGCCGCCGCCAGCGCGGCCCGTTGCTCGACGATGCGGCGGTGCGGGTGGGCCCGGTGCAGGCGCACGTCGCAGGCCCCGAGCTCGGCCCGCGCGGCGGCCAGCCGCCGGGCGAGCACGCGGCGGCCGCGCTCGATCGACTCGTCGAGCCGCTGCCGCCGCTCGTCGAGCAGCCGGCGGGGATCGCCGAGCCGCCCGCGCAGCCGCTCGAGCCCGTGGCGCGCGCCGCGCATCGACTCGGCCAGCGCCCGCCCGCCGCGCCGCCTGAGTAAGACCAGGTCGGCGCGCAGGTCCTCCGCGACCGGGACGGTCAGCTCGGCGGCGGCGGACGGCGTCGGCGCGCGCAGGTCGGCCGCGAAGTCGGCGATCGTGAAGTCGGTCTCGTGTCCGACGGCCGAGACGACCGGCACGCGGCAGGCGACGATGGCGCGCACGACCGGCTCTTCGTTGAAGGCCCACAGGTCCTCCAGCGAGCCGCCGCCGCGCGCGACGATGATGACGTCGACGTCCTCCACGGCCTCGAGCCGCCGCAGCGCCGAGGCGATGGCCAGCGCGGCCCCCTCGCCCTGCACGGGCGCGGGCGAGACGAGGATCGGCACCGGGAACCGGCGGTGGGCGACGCGGATGATGTCGCGGACCACCGCCCCCTGCGGCGAGGTGACCACCCCCAGCCGCCGGGGAAGAAACGGCAGCGGCCGCTTGCGGGCCTGATCGAACAGCCCCTCGGCGCCGAGCCGCGCCTTGAGCTGCTCGAACGCCAGCGCCAGCGCGCCGGCCCCGGTCGGCTCGATGTCGGCCACCGACATCTGGAACCGGCCGCGCGCCTCGTACAGGGTCAGGCGCCCGCGACAGCGGACGGCCATCCCCTCCTCGAGGGTGAACTTGAGGCGGGCCGCCTCGCGCGAGAACAGCACGCAGTCGAGCGACGCCTCGTCGTCCTTGAGGCTGAAGTAGAGGTGCCCCGGGCCGGACCGCTTGAGCCCCGAGACCTCTCCCTCGACCCGCACCTCGGCGAACCGGCTCTCCAGCGTCAGCCGGGCTGCCCGCAGGATCTCGGTGACCGTGTAGATGCGCGGCGCCGGGGGCGGCGCCGGCTCGGGGAGAGGCGCGACGCCCGACGGCGGGAGCGGGGCCGGCGGCGCGCTCGGCGCCCGCCCCAGCAGCGACAGCTGGGGGTCTCCGGGCAGCTCGGGCGACGGCTTGCGAGTCATTTGGCCGCGCGCGCGGCCGCCCGCTCGTAATCGGCGGCGCTCGCCCGCACGACTTCCAGGTCGTGGTAGGCGCGGTTGGCGTCGTCCTCGGTCTTCTTGGCGAGCCCCGCCCAGCCCCAGCCGCCGTCCTTGCCGCGCGCGAACGGGACCCGCTGGCCGTTGTCCAGCACGGCGGTTGCCTCGCCGTCGGCCGGCCCCAGGTCGACGCGCGGGATCCCCTGCGCCTGCGGCGCCAGCGTCGGCAGCAGCGCCGGGACGGCGTCGGTGCGGAACAGATCGCGCGCCGACGACGCCGTGGCGGCCCGCTCGAAGCGGCTCTTCTCGCCGTCGCGGACCGGCCCTTCCGGGTAGTTGCTGAGCACGATGTCGTAGGACTCGCGGTGGTACTTCTGGATCGACATCAGGTTCCAGCGGGTCTGCTGATCGAGCGCGTCGAACAGCGCGGCGCCGTCGCCCGCCGTCACCGCGGCCGCGAACCGCTGGAACGCCTCCTCGGGCGTCTTCGACTTGTGGCGGCATCCGAGCGCCAGCGGCAGCGCGAGAAGCACCAGCCCGATCGGCCGGGAAAACGGGCGAGCAAACAGGCCCGCAAGCTGGCCGGATCGACGGCTCGGTCGAGGTCGCAGCACCCTCCGCACATAGCGGAAACGCTCCCGGAGGGCAAGTCGGGGCCTCTCTGTGCTAGTCTTCCGCGGCACGCCGCCAGAGACATGACCGATACGGCTCCACCCGAGCGGGCCGCCGGCGACGCGGCAGGCGTCGTCGACGAGTTCGCGCACATCCCGCGCTCGCGCGGGCGTCACCCCATCGTCGCGGTGGCGGGCGCGCTGCTGGCCTTCTTCCTGGTCTTTCACGTCCGGCGCGACCTGCGCTACGCGCTGTCGTCGTCCCAGCCACTCGACCTCGGCCGCGCCAGCGACACCTTCGGCAACGGCCGGGCTCTCTCGGGGCTGGAGAACCGCTACGTGCGGGTCAGCGGGCTGCCTGACCGGGAGAGCGCGCTGCAGATCGACACCAAGGGGTCCTGGGTCTTCAGCCAGCTCTTCCGCGTGCTGGGGACCGGCGACCGGCTGTTTCTCCACCGACGCGAGAGCCCGCTGCCGGCCGCGCTGGCCGAGGTCGACAGCTTCGAGGGGCGGCTCATCCGCGTGAGCGACCTGACGTTCGCCGGCTCGATCCGCGGCTACTTCTCGACGCACGTCGCCGCCACGCACTTCTTCGCGCCGGAGGCGCTGGCGAAGGCGCTGGCCGGACACCGGGCCGGCGCTCCGATCTCGCTCCCGGACACCAGCGGCGACACGGTCGCGCTCGACGAGCGGGAGACGGTGGCCATCGACGTCACCCGCCCGGACGAGGTGAAGATCGGCCTGCCGCGCGACCGCTTCGCCACCGAGGACGCCGCGCGCGCCGCGCTCGCCTCGCACGGCGGCGAGGTGGTCAAGTCGCTGGGGGCGATCAAGGCCAAGCCGCTCCAGGCCGCGCCCGAGTCGGGGCCGCTGTCGTCGACGCCCGAGCCGCCGCAGCGCTGGACCTTCGTGGTGAAGTTCCCCGTCCCGGTCGAGCAGTCGGCGCTCGACACCATCGGCGACCTCGGCCACGACGTCGAGATCCGCGACGCGCGCCAGACGATCGAGGTGAAGCTGGAGGAGATCACCGCCGATCCCGCCGCGCCCGGCGCGCTGGTGGTCCGGCCGGGGCAGGGGCCGCCGCGCCGGCTCGAGGCGGCGAACATCGCCGCCATCCACACCATGGCGCCGGTGGTGATCCCCGACGACGCCTACCTGCTGGTCGAGGGGGACCTGCCGCGCGAGCACCTGCCGACGGTGCTGATCGCGCTCATCCTGGTGATGTTCGGGGCCGTCAACCTGGTCGGCCTCGCGCGCGAGCTCGGCCGATCGTGATCCGTTAGATGGCCCTCCGGATCTACGACACCCGCGCCGCGCGGAAAGTCCCGTTCGAGCCGCTCCGGCCCGGCAAGGTCGGGATGTACTCCTGCGGCATCACGGTCTACGACCTCTGCCACGTCGGCCACGCCCGCATGCTGGTGGCCTTCGACGTCATCGCCCGACACCTGCGCGCCTCGGGGTTCGAGGTCGACTACGTCCGCAACGTCACCGACGTCGACGACAAGATCATCCGGCGCGCCGAGGCGGAGAAGCGGTCCGCCGCCGAGGTGTCGCGCGAGTACACCGCCAAGATGAACGAGGACATGCGGGCGCTCAACGTCCTGCCGGCCGATCACGAGCCGCTGGCCACCGAGCACATCCCCGAGGTCCTGGAGATCATCGGCCGGCTCGAGAAGAAGCAGCTCGCTTACGCGGCGGCCGGCGACGTCTACTACGCGGTGCCGGGGTTCGCCCATTACGGCCAGCTCTCCAAGCAGCACATCGACGACCTGCGCTCCGGCGCGCGCATCGAGGTCGGCGAGCAGAAGCACAACCCGCTCGACTTCGCGCTCTGGAAGGGGGCCAAGCCGGGCGAGCCGTTCTGGGAGAGCCCCTGGGGCAAGGGACGCCCCGGCTGGCACATCGAGTGCTCGGCGATGGCGCACCGGTACCTGGGCGAGCCGTTCGACATCCACGGCGGCGGCGCCGACCTCATCTTCCCCCACCACGAGAACGAGATCGCCCAGTCCGAAGGGGCGTTCGGCGACGGTCAGTTCGCGCGCCACTGGATCCACTCGGGGATGGTGAACTTCGGCGGCGAGAAGATGTCGAAGTCGCTGGGCAACTTCGTCACCATCCGCAAGGTCGCCGAGACCTACGACGTCGAGGCGCTGCGCCTGCACCTCATCGGCGTCCATTACCGCAGCCCGGTGGCCTTCACCATCTCGCACGACGACAAGGGGCACGCCCGCTACCCGGAGATCGACGAGGCCGAGTCGCGCCTCGCCTACTACTACCGGACCATCGAGCGGCTGGCGGCAGCGCCCGGGGAGGACGACGGCGGCCCGGTGGCGCCGCCCGCCGACAAGACGGCCGCCGCGTTCCGCGAGGCGATGGACGACGACTTCAACACGGCGGCGGCGATCGGCCACCTCTCGGAGGCGTTCCAGCTCGCCAACAAGCTGCTCGACGAGCCGGGCGGCGTCGCCAAGGACGTCCGCCGCCGAACGCTGGCCCGGCTGCGCAAGGACCTCGCCACCTGCGGCGCCACGCTGGGGATCTTCCAGCGGCCGCCGGCCGCCTTCCTCGAGGCGTACCGGCTGCGGCTCTGCGCGCGCCGCGGGATCGATCCGGCCGCCGTCGAGGCCCGCATCGGCGAGCGCTCCGCCGCCCGCAAGGCCAAGGACTTCGCGCGCGGCGACGAGATCCGCCGCGCGCTGCAAGAGACCGGCGTCGAGCTGATGGACACCGCCGCGGGCACGACCTGGCGGGTCGCCGAGCCGCGCTAGGATCGTCCGGTGTCGGACGAGCCGCCCCGCCACGTGGCCGAGAGCCTGACCGAGGCCAAGGCCGGCTCGATGCTCTACGTCGACGCGCGCGGCCAGGTCCAGTCGCTGGCCGCGTACCGGCGCCAGTTGGGCAGGGCGCTCGCCTACCTGGGCGTGGTCGGTGGGGCCACGGCCCTGTTCTACTGGACCGTCGGGGGCGGCGCGTTCGGTCTGGCGGCGGGCGGCGCGGTGGCGCTGGTGGTGGCGCGGATCCTGGTCGGCTTTCGGACCATCGACCGGGCCTCGCGCCTCATGGCCGCCGAGCGCTTCGACGAGGCCGAGCCGTTGCTCCGCCGGGCGGCCACGAGCCGGTGGACCGACCGCACGTTGCGCGCCCGCGCCGAGGGGCTGCTGGCGCTGCTGGTCGCGCTGCGCGGCGATCACGCGCAGGCGCTCGCGCTGCGGCAGTCGGCGCTCGCGCGCCGTGGTATCCGCCGCGGTGACCGGCGCGCCCTCGAGTACGCTCAGGTCGTCGCGCTCATCAACCTCGATCGCGCGCCCGAGGCCGCGGCGCGCTTCGCCGCCCTCCCGCGCCAGCTGGAGGGGGACTACCTGCGGGTTCAGCGCGCCTACGCCGAGCTCTATCTGGCCTTCATCGAGGATCGCCGGGCGTTCGATCGGGGCGAGCTGAAGTCGCAGGTGGACCAGGCGATGGCGATGCCGCACGGGCGCGTGTGGCTGACCCTCCTCGCCTGGGCGCACGAGCAGATCGGCGCCCGCGCGGAGGCCGCCCGCCTGCTGGCCGAGGCGGCGACCCGCCCCTCCGAGGCGCGCGTGCGCGCCCTCTACCCGAAGCTCGCCGACTGGCTGGCGCGGCGCTGATTTTTTCCGGGAATTAATCGGCCTCCGGGCGTTCCCGCTCGTCTCGGCTTCCCCAGGCCGTCCGATTCAACTCGGATTGTTGGGCTGCCGATTGCTTTCCCGTATCATGGTTCCTGGTCGTGGGCTTTTCCCGCCGCGGCGTGGATCTGAGGACCTGCAGTAGAGGCAGGAAAGGATGGCTCCCGAATGAACCCACGTGCTGGCCTCGCTTTGCGCACCGGATTTCTGGCCGCGCTCCCGCTGCTGTTCTTGACCGGTTGCCCGAACCCGAACACGTACACCACGCCGCGCACCATCGGCTCGGGGAACATCCAGCACTCGCTGGCGGCGGAGGCCTGGGGCTTCTCGATCCCGGCCAGCTCGGCGTACTCGACCGGGGAGACGCTGTCGGCGACCTTCCCGACGCTGCCGACCTATACGCTGCGCATCGGCCTCGGCGACTCCTGGGAGATCGCCGCCCGTCTGGCGAACATGAGCTCGCTGGGCGGCGAGATAAAGTGGAACTTCTTGCGCTCGGGGACCCTCGATCTGGCGATCGATCCGTCGATCCAGTACTTCCACCTGAGCGTCAGCGACTCCAACAACTCGAACACGTCGCTGAGCGTGGGGTACCTCCACCTGCCGATCCTGGTGGGCATCAACTTCTCGCGCGCGGTCAGCCTGGTCCTCACGCCGGGCGTCACTTATGGCTTCGCCTCCGCCACGGACTCCAGCACCACCAGCGGGACCAACCAGGCCGAGGCCACGACCGGCGCCATCGCGCGCTTCGGGATTGGGTTCGACTTCCGCATGACCAGCAGCTTCGCGCTGCACCCGGAGATCACGTTCCTGCGCGGCCTCGGGACCGAGCAGACGATCCTCTACATGTTCGGGCTCGGGTTCAACTTCGGCAGCATGCCCAACTACGACGATGTGGGCGGCGGTCCGGCCCCCGCGCCGCCGCCGTCGGCGCCGCCGCCCGGCTACTACCCGCCGCCCGCCGGGACCGCGCCGCCGCCCGGCGAGCCCGCGCCCGCCGAGCCCCCGCAGCCGCCGCTGCCCATGTAAGACGCAGGGCCGTCTTCCCGACGGGTGCGCGCGCGGGCGTCATCGGCGCGCGCGCGCCGTTGTCGGTCGTCGCCGCATTCGCGTTCGCCGGCCCCTTCGCGCCCGGATAGCGCCGGGCCGAGGAAACAACTTCACCCGGCCCCGTTATATCGGGTGACTGGCATGTGACGGATTCGATACCAACCTGTCGGTTTGGTATTGTTCGTCTTCTGCTCTTGGGAAGGGGGCCCCAGGTGAGAGCACGTCCGACATGCTCTGGAGCGAGCTGAGGGGATGACGGTCTCGACCGCTGGCCGGCTGGTGGTGCGGGAGATCGATCCGCTCGAGGCGCCTGCCTCCGTGGTGGACGCCTGGTCGGATCTCGAGCGGCGCGCGCTGGAGCCGAACGCCTACTCCTCGCCGCACTTCGTGATTCCGGCGGTCCGCCACCTCGATCGGGACGGCGGGGTGGTGGTCCTGGGCGTCGAGCGAGCGCCCGAACGCTCCGACGCTTCGCCGTCGCTGGCCGCGGTGATGGTCGGGCGCACGGTCGCCGCCTCGCGCGACTTTCCGCTCCCCCACCTGCGGGTGTACGCCTCTCGCCACTCGTTCCTGAACGGGATCCTGCTCGATCGCCAGGATGGCGCCGCGGCGCTCGACACGCTCCTCGCCTACGTCGAGGATCAGCCCAAGCGCTGGCACGGCCTCGAGATCAACGACACCTGGGGCGACGGTCAGGCCTACGATCTGCTCGCCGCGGCGACCGAGCGGCGGGGGATCGCCACCCACCTGTGGAACGAACGCCGCCGCGCCGTGCTGCGGCCGCACGACGACCGGGCGCGCATCGAGGCCTCCGAGGCGGCGGAGGCGCGCGCCCTCAGCCGCCGGGTGCGCCGCCTGGCCGAGCGGGGCGAGGCCTCGCTGCGGCTGGTCTGTCAGGGCGGGATCCCCGACGCCTCGGTGGAGGCCTTCCTCGCGCTCGAGCACGACGGGTGGAAGGGGGACCGGGGGTCGTCGTTGCGCTCGACCCCCTGCTGCGAGCGGTTCTTCCGCGAGATGGTGGCCCGCTTCGGCGCCGAGGAGCGGGCCGTCTTCGTCGAGGTGCAGCTGGACGGGAACGTCGTCGCCTCCACGGCCAACTTCATCTCGGGGTACGCCGGCTTCGCCTTCAAGATCGGCTGGCAGCGCGCGCTGGCCAAGCTCTCCCCGGCCCGCCTGGCGGAGCTCGAGCTGGTGCGCCAGCTGTTTCGCGCCGACCCGCTGACGGCGCTGGCCTTTCTCGACAGCGGCTCGCCCGAGGGGGCCTACATCGAGTCGCTGTGGCCCGGGCGGCGGCCGCTCGTCTCGCTGGGGCTCGGGACCACGGCGCTCGGGCGGGCGGTCATCCGGGCGATGCGGGCGGCGCGGCGGGTCTGGCGTCGCTATCGAACAGCGTGCGGCGGAGACGGCGAACGACCCGAGCCAGGTTGATCTCGCCGCGGAGCACGCCGGAGGCGAGCTCGCTGGCGCGCGCGGCGGCCCGCAGGCCGGTGGCGAGCATCCGGTCGGAGGGCGCCACCTGCGTCCAGGCCAGGCCGGGATAGGCGCGCCAGAGGAAGCGCGCCGGCGCTGCGGCCTCGCGCAGCAGCGCGCGCGCCTCGTCCCGGCGCCCGACGGCCATCGCCGCGCGGCCCGTCTTGAGGCAGAGATGGCGGCGCAGCACCGCGGTCTCGGGATCGTCGCGCAGCGGGTAGAGCTTCGAAGTGCGACAGCAGATCGCGGGCGAACTGGTACGACCCGGCGCCGCTGGCCAGGTGGTCCTGGCGCAGCTGCTGGCCGCCCGTCGAGCGATCGAACTTGGTCGCGCCGGGGACGGCGATCATGTTGGCCGGGAAGGCGCGCGCCAGCCGTCCCAGGAACCCGTAGTCGGCGGCGCTGCGCGTGTTGGTGGCGAACGGGCCGACGGCGTCGAGCGCCGCCCGGGTCAGCATGGTGGTGGGGAGCCAGTTGAGGTAGCCGAAGCGCATGTGCGCGAAGATGTGGCCCCGGTAGACGTAGGCGCTGTCCAGCCCCGCCTGGGCGAGGGCGGCGCGCCCCCAGTCGCCCACCGGCGCGCGCCAGGTGTAGAGCCGCAGGTAGTCGTCGGTCTCGTCGGGCGGCAGCGAGAACAGCGTCGAGCCGATCGCCTTTGCCTGCCGCGGATACTTCTGGCGGACCTCGTAGAGATCGTGCTTGACCGCCGGACCTTGCCCCCAGTCCTCCCAGAACTCGGTGGTCACGAAGGCGGCCTCGGGCTCGTGGGTCAGGAAGGCGGCCGACAGCTCGAGGTAGTGCGGCGCCCAGGCGTCGTCCGAGTCGAGGAAGGTGATG
>Ga0209060_10001983_pt1 | contig 20223 bp, 15 predicted proteins | sample Coa_R1_8_FD_187155 | JGI IMG/M metagenome (GOLD analysis project Ga0209060, IMG submission 187155) | Surface soil microbial communities from Centralia Pennsylvania, which are recovering from an underground coalmine fire - Coalmine... | ecosystem: Environmental > Terrestrial > Soil >...
GCGCCGGCGGGCCGCCACTCCCGACGAGCCTGGGCGCCCCCGACGCGCTGGCGGCGCTGGAGGCGGCCGCGCGCGCCCTGGCGACGGCGCCCTTCCCGCCCGGCTTCGCCGAGACGCTGAGCGCGGCGCTGGCGGCGTTCGATCTCGGGCCGACAGGCCGCTTCTCGGTGCGCTCCTCGGCGGCCCTGGAGGACGACGCCGACACGCTCGCGGCCGGGCTGTTCCTGTCGCGGCTCGAGGTTCCGGCCGCGGGCGTCGAGGCGGCGCTGCGCGAGGTGCTCGCCTCGGCCCTGGCGCCCGGCGTGCTCGCCTACCTGGCGCGGCGGGGGACCGGCGCGGGCGCGCTCGGGTTCGCGGTGCTCATCCACCCCTTCACCGACGGGGACGCCGCCGGGATCGCGGCGCTCGACACCTCGCACGGCGCGCCCACGATCGAGACTCACCACGGCGACGCCACCGCCGCGCGCCCCCAGCTCGCCGACGCGCTGGCCCGGCTCTCCGCCCGGCACGGCCCGGTGGAGATCGAGTGGGTGGCGACCGGCGCGGAGGTGACCTTCCTGCAGCTGCGGCCCTACCGCCGCCCGGCGCGCGCGCGCGGCACGCCGCCCGGGCTGCTCGGCTGGCGGTGGGACGCCGCCCACAACCCGCTGCCGCTGTCGCCGGCCCAGGCGGGCCTGGTGGCGCTGGTCGACGGCCGCTGCGACACCGGCCTGCGCCAGAGGGTCGTGGGTGGATATCTCTATTACGCGCACGCGGCGCGAGCGGCGCCCCCGCGCCAGCTGGGGTCCGCGATGCGGTCCCTCCAGGTCCTGACCGACACGCGCCTTCGCGAGCCATCCCCGCCGCTCGAGGAGGCGCTCGACGCCTTCGTGGAGATCTACGAACCGCTGTTCGGCGTCGTGCAGCCGGCGGCGCGCGCCGCGCGCGAGGCGCTGGCCCGGTTTCTCCGCGGCCATGGGCTCGACCCGACGGTTCAGCTCGTCACGTTGCTGGCGGGCGTCCCCTCGGCGGCGCGGGAACGCACGAGCCTGGCGCGTGCCTTCGCGCGGTCGCCTGATCCGGCTGCCCGGGAAGCGGCGCGCGCCGCCTACCTCGAGCGTTTTGGAGACGAGTCGCCTTGCTGGGACGTCGCCGAGCCGACGTGGCGCGAGGCGCCCGCCCGACTCGAACGGCGCCTGCGAGCGCTGGGGGGCGCCGACGCCGAGGCGGCCCCGGACGCCTGGCGCGCGGCTGCCGATTCAATCCGCGCGGCGATCCCGCCCGACCAGCAAGCGACCTGGGACCGCCTGCTCGACGAAGCGCGCGGCGCGGCCGGCGCCGCCGAGGATGACGACGCGCTCTACGCCCGCGTCCAGGCGCATGTCCGGCAGGCGCTGCTGCGCGAAGGTGTGCGCCTCACCTCCCGCGACGTTCTCAGCCGGGCGGAGGACGTCTTGTGGCTGCCGCTCGATCTGGTCCGCGGATTGGCGCGCGGGGAGGCGACCGCCACGCGCGAGGAGACTGCGCGCCTGGCCGACGACGCGCGCCGGGCCGACGTGGCGGCGCGCGCGGCGCCGCCGTCGATGGCGGGTGCCGGGCTGACCGAGGGGACCGCGGGCATCGTCCGCGGCCGCGCGGGCGCGGGCGGGGTTTGCATCGGCCGCGTCCGACTCTGGAGCCAGCAGGAAGGATCTCGCGAGCACGCGCCATCCGGCGTCGACCCGGAGGTGATCGTGGCGCGGACGATCCTCCCCACCGAGCTGCCGCTCATCGCGGCGGCGGCGCTGGTGGTCGAGACCGGCGGCGCGCTCGATCACGTCGCCGCGCAGGCGCGCGAGCGGGGCATCCCGGCCGTCGTGGGCGCCGCCGGCGCCACCGCTGCGTTCGAGGACGGCGATCGCGTCGTCGTCGACGGCGACGCGGCGGTGGTGGCGCGGATCGACTGACTGGCGCTGCGACGCCAGCGAGCGATCAACGGACGATCAACGTTCTTCGGGCTCGCCGTCGTCGGCCAGGTACTCGAGGATCACCTCGTCGAGGCTCTTGTCCGAGACGAGGTCGCCCGAGAAGGCCTCGGCGCCGGCGGGCGCCGGCGGGTCCCAGGGCATGCGAATCTTTCCGGTCGTCGCCGCCACGGGCGCCTCCGCCGCCGGCTGCGCCGGCTGCGTGGCCATCGTCTGCGACAGCCGCTGCGGCCCGGGCGTCTCCCAGGGCATGCGGATCTCCCGCGACGAGGCGAGCGGCTGCGGCTGCGCCTCGGTGCTGGCCGCCCGCGCGCGGTTGCCCGCCACGAACGCGCCGCCGTCACGCACGGCGTACTGCGCGCCGGCCCGCGGTCGCGCCGCCGGCACCGGCGCCGGCGTGGGGGCCGGGTTGATCGTCCCCTTCACCGGCGACTGCCCGGCGCCGACGTTGATGACGACGTTGCGCCGCACGACGACACCGTCGGCCGGGTTCGAGACCTGCACCGGCGAGCGCTTGAGCACGGTCGGCTGCACGACCACCACCGGCTTGGGCATCATCTTCGGACGCGCCGCCGGCGCGGGCGCCGCCTCGACGACCGGCGCCGTGGGCGCCGGCGTGTGGACAGCCGGCGCGGGCGTCGCGAGAGGCGCCACCACGGCCACCGCCTCGGGCGCGATCGGCACCGGCGCGGGCGCCACCGTCTCGACGACCGGCGCCGCAGCCGGCTGGACGGCCGGCGCGGAGACCGGCCGCGGCTCCTCGAGCATCGCCGGCTCGCCGCGGGCGACGAAGAACGCCCCGATGCGCGCGTCGTGCTCCCGGTGTGTCAGCTCTTTGATCATCGACTTGTGGAGCTTCTGCATCAGCGCGCGGACGGAATCCTCCGGCGCCGCCGGGTCGTACTCCTGCTTCTTCGACGAGAGGATCGTCCCCTCGTAGAAGAGGTGCGTGTAGAGACGCGCGTACCCCTGCCCCGAATCCTCCGTCTGGACATGGAAGGTGCGCCCACCGTACCGGAGGTTGTGGTTGTACCCGAGGACCGGGCTGCGACCGGGCTTGGTCAAAGGGGGCCTTTGATTATATCGCTGGGCGTCGTGAATTCTTTGAAGATCTCACGGCTTTCCGCGCCGGCCAGCCGCAGGGCCGCGCGGGCGCGGGCTCGCCGGCGCGAGGGCGGACGTTTTTCGGGGGCTATTTTGCGGACGCTTTTGCGCACTTGCCCCGACACGGTAAGATTCTGCGCTCATGTCACGGCGAGCGACCATCAAGCGTAAGACCAACGAGACGGCCATCGAGCTGACCCTGGCCCTCGACGGGTCCGGGAAGCGCCGGATCGCCACGCCGGTCCCCTTCTTCAACCACATGCTGGAGGCCGTGGCGCGCCATGGCCTCTACGACCTGGAGATCGACGCCACGGGCGACGTGGAGGTCGACCCCCACCACCTGGTCGAGGACGTGGGGATCTGCCTGGGGCAAGCGTTTCGCGAGGCGCTCGGCGACCGCAGCGGCATCGCCCGCTACGGGGAGGCCACCATCCCCATGGATGAGGCGCTGGTGTCGGCGGCCGTCGATTTCAGCGGTCGGGCGGCGTTCGTGTACCGCGCCGACGCGCTGAAGGGGCGCGTGGTGGGGACGTTCGACGTCGAGCTCGGCCGTGAGTTCTTCGGCGGGTTCGTCTCGACGGCGCTGTGCAACCTGCACCTCGAGGTCCGCTACGGCGAGAACGCCCACCACATGATCGAGGCGCTGTTCAAGGCGTTCGCGCGCGCGACCAGCGCGGCGGCCCGGCTCGACCCGCGCGTCGTGGGCGTCCCGTCGACGAAGGGGACCCTGACGGCGTGAGCAGCTCACCAAGCTCGGGGCCCCTCGAAGGGTCCCCGCTCCCCCCCGCGACGGACTCCGCTCGGCAAAGCCGAGCTTCGTCCGCACGCTCGCGAATCGTCGTCGCCGACCTGGGAAGCGGCAACCTGCGCAGCGTCGAGAAGGCGCTGACCGCGGTGGGCGCGCAGGCGATCGTCAGCGCCGACGCCGAGGTGGTCGCCCGCGCCGACAAGCTGGTCGTCCCCGGGCAGGGGGCGTTCGGCGCCTGCGCGGCGGCGCTGGACGGCGGCGGCGGCGCGCTCCGCCAGGCGCTCGGCGACTTTCTCCACAGCGGGCGCCCGTTCTTCGGGATCTGCATCGGGATGCAGCTGCTGTTCGAGCGCAGCGACGAGAACCCGGAGGCGCGCGGGCTGGGCCTGCTCCCCGGGCGGGTGCGGCGGTTCGTCGATCGGCCGGGGCTGAAGATCCCCCACATGGGGTGGAACCGAACCCGGCGCGGGCCGGCGGCCGGCGACGCCGCCGACGGCGCCTTCTACTACTTCGTGCACAGCTACTACCCCGACCCGGCGCGGCCCGAGGACGTGGCGCTGACCAGCGAGCACGGCGCGCCGTTCTGCTGCGCGGTCCGGCGCGGCCCGGTGTTCGGCACCCAGTTCCACCCCGAGAAGAGCCAGGCGGCCGGGTTGGCCCTTCTCCGCGGCTTCGCCTCCGCGTAGTCGCGTGAGCAACGACGGGCTCTGCCCGGCGGCGCTCGTCCGCGGGGGATCAAAAGGACCCTCCGAGGGTGCTTTTCTTGTAGAACGTCTGCCGAACATGCAGGTCTTCCCGGCGATTGATCTCCTCGGTGGCGCAGCGGTCCGGCTGGAACAGGGGCGGCGCGAGAGCGCCAAGGTCTACGACCGCGCCCCCTGGGAGGTGGCGGGCCGGTTCGCCGCCGCCGGCGCGGGGCGGATCCACGTCGTCGATCTCGACGCCGCCTTCACGCGCGGCAGCGACGCCCGCGTCGACAACCGCGCCACGTTGAAGCGGATCGTCGAGGCGGCGGGCGTGGAGGTCGAGACCGGCGGGGGCGTGCGGACGCTCGACGACTGCGCGCGCCTGTTCGACCTCGGCGTCGGCTACGTCGTGCTCGGCACCGCCGCGGTGAAGGATCCGGCCATGGTCGAGGCGGCCTGCGCCCGCTGGCCCAAGCGGCTCGTCATCGCGGTCGACGCGCGGGCCGGCAAGATCTCCGTCGAGGGGTGGACCGAGCAGACGGCGGCCGACGCGACCGAGGTCGCCCTGGCGGTGGCGCGCGCCGGCGCCGGCGCCGTCCTCTACACCGACATCGGCCGCGACGGAATGCGCTCGGGACCGAACCTCGAGGCGACGGCGCGGCTCTGCGCGGCCGTCCGCCCTTGCCCGGTCATCGCCTCGGGCGGCGTCTCGCGGCTCGAGGACCTCGACGCGCTGGTCCCGACGGGCGCCGAGGCGGTCGTGGTCGGCAAGGCGCTCTACGAGAGGGTGTTCACCGTCGAGGAGGCGCTGGCCCGCGTGGGGACCGCGTCCGCCGGCAGCAAGGGCTGAACGGGCGGCGCCTGGCGCGCCTCCGCCGCCGGCAGCCCCGCTGGCGCGTGCGCCAGATGGTGTAGAGCACCGGGATCACCTCCAGCGTCAAGAAGGCGCTGGTCACGAGGCCGCCGATCATCGGCGTCTCCGTTGGTGCAGAGGTAGTGCGACGGGGGCACACCCAACGTAACCGCCGGCGGGGAAGCTTTTCCGAGCCGAAACTGGAGAAGTGCGCCCCACCAGCTCGAGCGCGATAGAAGCGCCGCCAGCGGGCCTCTTTGCCCGAGCGCCGCGGCTGTGGGAGATTCGGCCTCCGAGTTTCGGAATGTTGTGCAAAAGAGTCATCCCCTGCCTCGACGTCGACGGAGGCCGGGTCAAGAAGGGCGTCCAGTTCAAGGAGCTTCGAGACGCGGGTGATCCGGTGGCGGTCGCCGCCGCCTACGACGCGCAGGGGGCGGACGAGATCTGCTTCCTCGACATCACCGCCTCGTCCGACGGGCGGGCCACGATGCTGGACGTCGTCCGCGCAACGGCCGAGCGGGTCTTCCTGCCGCTCACCGTCGGCGGCGGCGTGCGCTCGGTCGAGAACGTGCGCGAGCTGCTGCTGGCCGGGGCCGACAAGGCCGGGATCAACACCGCCGCGGTGGCCGATCCCGAGCTGGTCCGGCGGGCCGCCGGCGCCTTCGGCAACCAGGCGATCGTCGTCGCGGTGGACGCGCGCCGCCGGCCCGGGGTGGAGCCGCTCGCCTGGGAGGTCTACACGCACGGCGGCCGCCGCCCGACCGGGCTCGACGCCGTCGCCTGGTGCGAGAAGATGGCGGCCTTCGGCGCCGGCGAGATCCTGCTGACCAGCATGGACCGCGACGGGACGCGTGACGGGTTCGACCTCGAGCTGACGCGGGCGGTGGCCGACCGGGTCCCCATCCCGGTGATCGCCTCGGGCGGCGTGGGCAACCTCGAGCACCTCTACCAGGGGATCGCCGAGGGGCACGCCGAGGCGGTCCTGGCGGCCTCGATCTTCCACTTCGGCGAGGCGACGGTGGGCGACGCGCACGCCTACCTGCGCTCGCGCGGCGTCCAAGTCCGGGAAGAAGTCCGGGAAGAAGTCCGCGAAGGGGCCCCATGAGCGCGTTCCTCGACGCCGTCACGTTCGACGCCGCAGGGCTGGTCCCGGTGATCGCGCAGGAGGCGCGCACCGGGATGGTCCGCATGGTCGCCTGGGCCAACCGCGAGGCGCTCGAGCTGACCGCCTCGACCAAGGCCGCGCACTTCTGGAGCCGCTCGCGCCAGGCGATGTGGCGCAAGGGAGAGAGCTCGGGCCACACGCTGGCGGTGCGCGAGCTGCGGATCGACTGCGACGGCGACGTGGTGCTCTACCTGGTCGAGCCGGTCGGGCCCTCGTGCCACACCGGCGCGACCTCCTGCTTCTACCGGCGCGTGGGCGAGGACGGCGCGCTGGTCGAGGACGACGGGCCGCCCGATCCGCCGGCGCTGGTGCTGGCGCGCGTGGCCGACGTGATCGCCGAACGCCGGCGCACCCGCCCCGAGAAGTCGTACGTCGTGTCCCTGCTCGACGCCGGCCTCCCCAAGATCAACGGCAAGATCACCGAGGAGGCGCGCGAGCTCGGCGAGGCGCTGCCCGAGAACGACGCCGCGCACACGGCGCACGAGGCGGCCGACCTGATCTTCCACGCGCTGGTCGGGCTGGAGGCGGCCGGTGTCCCGGTCGACGCCGTGTTCGCCCAGCTGCGCAAGCGGTTCGGGATCTCGGGGATCGACGAGAAGGCGAGCCGCAAGAAATGACCGCCGGATCGCCGCCCTTGCGCGACGCGATCCGGGGCGACAGCGACACGCGCCGAGCCATTCAACGGGACATCCACCGAATCCTGGGCCCGGGCGGCGCGGCGTCCTCGGTCCTCCCCGGCTACGAGGCGCGCGGCGGGCAGCTGGCGATGGCCGAGCGCATCGCCGCCGCCATCGACGGCGACGAGCGCCTGCTGGTCGAGGCCGGGACGGGGACCGGCAAGACGCTGGCCTATCTGGTCCCGGCGCTGCTCTCCGGCCGCAAGATCGTGGTCAGCACCGGGACCAAGACGCTTCAGGACCAGATCGCGACGGTCGACCTGCCGCGCCTGCGGCTGCTGTTCGCCGCGGCCGGCATCGGCGACCAGAACCTCGAGTGGGCGGTGATGAAGGGGCTCTCGAACTACGTCTGCCGCCGGCGCCTGGCCGAGCGCGAGCGGCAGCAGACCCTGGTCGCGGATCCCGACTTCGAGCGCCTGCTGGCCTTCGCCGCCCAGTCGCCGACCGGCGACCGCGCCGAGCTGGCCGATCTGGCGGACGAAGCGCCGCTGTGGAACGAGATCGCCGCCACGCCCGAGACGCGCATCGGGCCGCGCTGCAGCTTCTTCGAGAGCTGCTTCGTGACCGGGATGCGCCGGCGCGCCGCCGCCGCGCCGCTGGTGATCGTCAACCACCACCTGTTCTTCGCCGACCTCGCGCTGCGCGCGCGCTGGCCCGAGGCGCAGGTGCTGCCGCCCTACGAGGTGGTGATCTTCGACGAGGCCCACCAGATCGAGGACGTGGCCACCGAGTTCTTCGGGGTCCACGCCTCGACGCAGCGGCTGTTCGCGCTGGCCCGCGATCTCGGGCGCGAGACCGGGGTCCCCGCGGCCCGCGCGCAGTCGGCCTCGGCGCGGCTGACGGCGGCCGCCGGCGCGCTGGCCGACGCGCTTCGCCGGCTGGTCCCCGCGCCGCGCCCGGGCGCCGAGGAGACGCGCGCCCCGTTCCCGGCCTCGCTCGGCGCGGGAGCCGCGCGCGCCGCCTACCACCAGCTCGACGGCCTGCTCGAGGAGATCGCCGCCTGGCTCGACCCGGACGGGTCGGCCGTCGCCGAGTCACGCCGCCCCGCCGAGGTGGCCGCGCTCGGGCGGCGCGCCGCCTCGGCGCGGATCGATCTCTCGGTGCTGATCGACGGCCGCGGGCGCGACCACGTCCGCTGGCTGGGGGCCTCGGCGCGGAACGTGGCGCTGCACGCCTCCCCCGTCGAGGTGGGCCCCCTGCTCGGCCGCGCGCTCGACGCCTGCCCGGGGCCGATCATCCTCACCTCCGCCACGCTGTCGGTGGCGGGGACGTTCGACTACCTCCGCGCCCGCGTCGGCCTGGGCGACACGGCCGCCGAGGCGGTCTTCCCCTCGCCGTTCAACTACGCCCGCCAGGCCCTGCTCTATCAGGCGGTCGACCTCCCCGAGCCGAACGAGGACGACTTCGCGCGCGCCGCGGCGGCACGGATGGGAGAGCTGGCCACCATCACCGGCGGGCGCGCGCTGCTGCTGTTCACCAGCTTCAAGAACCTGCGCGTCGCCGAGGCCTACCTGCGCGGCCTGCGCGACTTCCCGTTTCCGCTCCTCGTGCAGGGCGAGCGCCCGCGCCACCTTCTCCTGGCGGCGCTGCGGTCCCGGATTGGCTCGGTGCTGCTGGCGACGCAGAGCTTCTGGGAAGGGGTCGACGTCCCGGGCGAGGCGCTGTCGCTGGTGGTGATGGATCGGATCCCCTTCGCGGTCCCCGACGATCCGCTGACCGCGGCGCGCATCGATCGCATCCGCGACGAGGGGGGAGATCCGTTCGGGTCGTACCAGCTGCCGCGCGCGGCGCTGTCGCTCAAGCAAGGGTTCGGCCGGCTGATCCGCCACCGCAGCGACCACGGGATCGTGGGGCTGCTCGACGGGCGCGTCGCCCGCAAGAGCTACGGGGCCACGCTGCGCGGCAGCCTCCCCGCCGACTGCCCGCGCACCGAGTCGCTGGAGGACGTGGCGGCGTTCTGGGCGCGCGTCCGCCCCCCCGCCGCCGCGCCGAGCGCCTCATGAGCACCGTCCTCCGCTCGGCCTGCCTCTGCCTGGGCGCCTACCTGGCCGGCTCGATCCCGTTCGGCGTGCTGGCCGCGCGCTGGAAGGGCGTCGACCTCCGCAAGGTCGGCAGCGGCAACATCGGCGCCACCAACGTGGCCCGCGCGCTGGGCAAGGGGTGGGCGATCGCCGTCCTGATCTGCGACGCCGCCAAGGGATTTTTCCCGGTCTGGCTCGGCCGCCGCCTCGGGTTCCCGGCCGCCGCGATCGCGCTCGCCGGCCTGTCGGCGATCGTGGGCCACATGTTCACCCTCTTCCTGCGCGGCCGCGGCGGCAAGGGCGTGGCGACCTCGCTGGGCGTCGCGCTGGCCCTGTCGCCCGTCGCCGCGCTGATCGGCTTCGGCATCTACATAGTCCTCTACGCCACGACGCGCCTCTCGTCGCTGGGCTCGCTGCTGGGCGTCTGGACGTTCAGCCTCTTCTTCACCTTCCACGACGCGCCCGCCGCGCCGCTGGTCGCGCTCGCGCTGGCCGGGGCCGCCCTGGTGACGCTGCGCCACCGCCAGAACATCAGCCGCCTCCTGCGCGGCGAAGAGAAGCGGGCCTAACCCTCCCCCTCGTCATTCGGCGCCTCCCGCCCGGCCGCCACCCCGACATCCGCGGAATCAAGTCCCGGCGCCGGCTTCAGCCCTCGCCGAAAGGCCCGATATGAGCGGGCGTGAGGCGAGCGTTGCTGGCGTTCTGGTTGATCGCGGGTACGGGGGCTTGCGGCGGGTCGGCCGCCTCGCCCGATGGCGGTGGCCGCGACATGCGGGCGGACCAGGCGTCCGGCGCCACCACCCTGACGGGGACGTTCACCCCCACCAGCGGCGACCCGTGCATCATGACGCCGATCAAGGGAGCGCCCAGCGCGCCCCAGTGCACCGTGACCGAGCACCACACCGGCGACGGCGGAACCGTCGTCGACCTGGTGATTCCCTGGTGCGACGCGGTCGACAACGTCGGGCCATGCTGGGCGATGGGCTCGGCCATCGGCGCCGGCTGCGCCTACCTGACCTTCTTCTTCAACAGCGGTCCATCGACCGGGCCCGATCCCTCGCTCTCCTACAGCTACAGCTGCCTCGCCTGTCCGCCCGGCTCGCCCGGCTCGGGCTGCTGAGCGGTCCGCGCCACGGTCAGCGCGGCGGGAACGTCCCGGCCGTGCGGCGGAGCGCCAGGTCGGCCACCGCCACGTCGAACCGGGCCGAGGCCAGCGACTCTTGCGCGATCACCAGGTTGTCCTGCGCGGCCAGGAGGTCGACCTGGGTGATGGTCCCCGCCTCGTACTGCGAGCGCACGAGATCGAGCGTCTCCGTCGCCAGCTCGGCGCCGCGCTCGGCGGCCTTGACCGCCTCGCGTCGGGTGTCGAGCAGGCTGCGGTTGTTGACCAGGTCGTCGCGGATCGAGTCGGCCAGCGCCGCGGCCTGGGCCTCGGCCTGCGCCGCCTGCGCGGCGGCCAGGTGGCGCTGCGCGTCCCGGGAGCCGCCGTCGAACAGCACCCAGTCCAGGCTGGCGCCGAGCGACCAGGAGTAGCTGTTGCCGGTGAAGCCGACGTAGTTGCCGAGGTGGCCGTTGGCGAACGCGTTCAGCGTGGGCGCCCACTTCCAGCCGTAGGCCCGGCGCTGGGCGTCCGACGACTGGGCGGAGAGGACCAGGCCCCGGAACTCGGGGCGCAGGTGCAGCGCCATGTCCAGGTCGCCGGCCTCGTTGGGCGGCAGCACCTCGGGCGGCACCACCTTGAACGGGCCCTCGAGCTGGATCAACGTGGCCAGCGAGCGGTAGGACTCGGCGCGGGCGTAGCGGGCGTCGAGCTCGCCTTGCTTGGCGCGGACCAGCGCCAGCTCGGCGCGGTCGACGTCGACCTTGGTGACGGTCCCGGCGGCGAACCGGGTCTGCGCGTTGTCCAGCGTGGCCTGCGCGACGTTGATGGCCGAGCGGCGGACCACCAACACCTCGTCGGCGGCCGCGGCCACGTAGAACGTCTGGGCGACGGTGTAGAGGATCGAGTCCTCCGAGGTCTCGTAGCTCGCCTCCGACGAGGCGTACCCCTTCTTCACCGCGTCGAGCGCCGGGTAGGCCGCGGGCGCGATCAGCGGCGCGGTCAGGTTGATGTCGCCGTCCAGCTGATTCCCCTTGAGGATGGTGGCCTCCAGGTTGATCGGCTGCATGCCCGGGTTCTTCAGCTGGTACGCCGACAGGAGGGCGCCGAAGTCGAGCACGGCGTTCTTGTAGTTGCGGGTGTACTTGCCGTGCGCGGCCACCACCGGGAACAGGGCCGCCCAGGCGGACTCGATGCTGGTGTGGGCCGCGGCGAGCTGCGCCTTGGCGACGACCAGGTTCTTGTTGGCTCGCCTGGCCATCGCCAGCGCCTCGAGCATCCGCAGATCGCGCGGCGTCGCGTCCAGCTGCGCCGCCGTGACCGCCGGCGCCGCGGCGGGCGGCGGTGTCTCGGCGTGGACCAGGGCCGGCGCGAGCGCCAGGGCGATCGCGCCCAGTGCGAGGCGCCGCTTCACGGCAGCACCTCGAGCGCGGACGGCGGTCCCTGATGCCCGTTCACCGGCACCACTGGCTCGTGCTTGGGCATGACCTCGTCGGCGCCCGTCTCGGCGTCTGTCTTGGGGCGCACGCCCAGCCGCCGCAGCAGGCGCCGCGCGCCCACCGCCAGATCGTCGAACAGCGAGTAGGCGACCGGCGTCGCCAGGAGCGTCAGCAGCAGCGACAGGATCTGGCCGCCGACGACCGGGCCGGCGGTGGCACGGTTGAACTCGGAGCCGATCCCCTTGGAGGTGAGCAGCGGCAGCATGCCCGCCACGAAGGCCATGGTGGTCATCAGGATCGGACGCAGACGGTCGCGGTTGCCGTGGAGGATGGCGTCGAGGCGCGAGTGCCCCTCGGCGCGCAGCTGGTTGATGTGGTCGATCTGGAGGATCGAGTTCTTCTTCACCACCCCGAACAGCACCAGCACGCCCAGCATGGTGAAGATGTCGAGCGACTGCCGCAGCAACACCAGCGAGATGAGCGCGAAGGGGACCGTCAGCGGCAGCGCCAGGAGGATGGTGATGGGGTGCAGCCACGACTCGAACTGCGCCGCCAGGATGAGGTACATGAAGATGAACGACATCCCGAAGGCCAGAATGAACGCCTTGCCGGTGCGGGCGATCTCCTTCGATTGCCCGAAAGGCACGAACCGGAATTGCGGCGGGATGTTCATCGCCTTGACCTGCTTCTCGAGCGCGGCGCCCACCTCGCCTGCGCCGACGCCTGGCGCCGTGTTGGCCAGGAAGGTCACCTGCACCTGGCGCGCGTAGCGGTCGATCTTCGAGGGGCCCTCGGCGCGCTTCAGCTCGACGACGTCCATCAGCGGGACGGCACCCAGGCGCGCCGACGGCACCGTGAGCTGCGCCAGCGCGTCCGGGCTGTTGCGGAAGTTCTCGTCGGCGCGGACCAGGATGTCGTACTCGCGCCCCGCCTCCTCGTAGCGCGACACCTTGACGCCGCCGATGAGGAGCTGCGAGGCCGTCGCCACGTCGGCGACGTTGACGCCCAGGTCGGCCGCCTTGCGCCGGTTGACGCTGGCCACCAGCTCCGGGTTGCCGGTCACCAGCGTGGTGTCGACGTCGACCGCGCCCGGGATGGCCTTGAGCTTGTCGACGATTCCCTTCGAGTACTTGATGACCCCGTTCAGGTCGGGGCCGGTGAGGATGTACTGGACGGTGGCCGTGCTGAAGGTGCCGCCGCCGAAGGCCGCCACCGCCGAGGCGCTGATGCGGTAGTCCTTGGGCTGCCTGGGGACGATGTCGCTGCGCACCCGGTTTTGCAGCTCGTCCTGCGAGGCCTTGCGCGCGTCGGGCGGCAGCAGGCGCACGAAGATCGAGGCCAGGTTCGGCGTCTGCTGGCTGTTGTCGCCGATGGTGACCAGCGTCGTCGACACCTCGGGCCAGGTGCGGACCTCGCGGGCAATCCTCTCGGCGGCCAGGCTGGTCGCCGCCAGGCTGGTTCCCTCGGGCGTGCGCACGCTGATCTCGAACTGCGCCTCGTCGTTCTTGGGGAGAAAGCCCTTGGGGACCGCCTTGACCAGCGGTCCGATGGCGACGATGGAGGCGACGGCAGAGATCACCACGATCCAGCGGTGCCGCATGACGAAGGCCAGCACCGTCATGTAGACCCGCTCGACCGGCCGGTAAAACCAGTCGACCAGCCGCTCGAGGACGGTCTTGGTCCTCTCGCCCTCCGGCCGGGTGTCGAGCTTGAGCCAGCGCGAGGCCAGCATCGGCGTCAGGGTGAAGCTGACGAACAGCGAGATGGCGATGGCGGCCCCCATGGTGAGGCCGAAGCTGCGCAGGAAGCGCCCGGGGATGCTGTTCATGAAGGCGACCGGCAGGAAGACCGCCAGCAGCGACAGCGTGGTCGCCAGGACGGCCAGCCCGATCTCCTTGGTCGCGTAGATCGCGGCGGGCATCGGACGGACCTTCTTCTCGTCGATGAAGCGGAAGATGTTCTCCAGCACGACGATGGCGTCGTCGATGACGATGCCGACTGCCAGGGCCAACGCCAGCAGCGAGATGGTGTTCAGCGTGAACCCCATCAACCACATCAACAGGAACGTCCCGATGATCGAGGTGGGGATGGCCAGCGCGGCGATGACCGTGCTGCGCAGGTTGCCCAGGAACAGCAGCACCACCAGCGACGCCAGGATGGACCCCAGGATCAGGTGCTCGCGGACGGCGTCCACGCTGGTGCGGGTCGTCTCCGTGTTGTCGCGGATGACCTCCAGCTTGTCGCCCGCCGGGAGCGTCTTGGCCAGGTCGGTCATGCGCTCGCGGATGGCGTCGACGACGGCAACGCTGTTCTCGCCGGACTGCTTGCGGATGGAGAGGACCACCGCCTCTTTTCCGGCGATGCTGGCGGCGGTGGCCGCTTCTTCCTGTCCGTCGACGACCTCACCGACGTCGCGGATCATGATCGGGTGGTTGTCGACGTTGCGGACGACGATCTCCCCCACCGCCTGGGCGCTGGGCACGCGACCGCTCACCCGGAAGGTGAGCAGCGACGGCCCTGTGTCGACGGTCCCGCCCGGCGTGCTGACGTTCTGGCTGACGATGGCCCGCTGGACGTCGACCGCGGTCAGGGCGGCCGCCCGCAGCCGCTCCGGATCGAGCACCACCTGGACCTGCCGCTTGCGCCCGCCGACGATCGAGACCTGGCCGACGCCCGAGACGTTCTCCAGCGCCTGGCGGATCTCGTGGTCGGCGTACTCCGTCACCTCGCGGATGGGGCGGGTGGAGCGCAGAGCGAGAAACAGCACCGGCGCCGCATCGGGATCCAGCTTGCTGATCTCCGGGCTCTTGGTCCCCTCCGGCAGGTCATTGAGGATGGCGGAGACGTGCTCGCGCACCTCCTGTGCCGCCACGTTGACGTCCTTGTCGAGCTTGAAGCTGACCACCACCTGCGAGACGCCCTCGGTGGAGATCGAGCGCAGCTCGTCGATCCCGTTGATGGTGTTGATGGCCTCCTCGATCTTGTCGGAGAGCTCGGTGGCCACCTCCTCCGGCGCGGCGCCGGGGAGCAGGGTGATGACGTTGACCACCGGCAGATCGACGTTGGGGAAGCGATCGACGTTGAGCTCCTTGTAGCCGATGAACCCGACGACGACGATGAAGAGGATGAGCACCGTCGCGAAGACGGGGCGCCGGACGCAGATACTGGCGAGCCACTGCATGACGAGCCCTACCTGACCTTGGCGCCGTCGCGCACGTCGGGGGTCAGCTCGGCGACGACCTGCTCGCCCGGCTTGAGGCCGCTCACGATCGGCGTCTGGGCCCCCAGCGTCTCACCGGTCTGCACCAGACGATCCTCGAGCCGGCCGCTCACGTCGACGAAGACGTGGCGCAGGTTCCCGTCGGCGCGCACGGCGGCCGTGGGGACCGCGGGCAGCTCCTGCTCGCCGACCGCCAGACGCGCGGTGACGAACATCCCCGGCCGCAGGTCGTGGTCGTCGTTGGCGAACACCGCCTCGACGACGGCGTCGCGGCTCTGCTTGCGCACCGCCGGACCGACGTAGCGGATCTTGCCGTGGAACACCTTCCCGGAGCTTTCGCCCGCGGTGCGAAAGTCGATCTGCATGCCCTGCTTGACCAGCGCCACGTCCGACTCGGGGACGGTGATCTCCACCCGCAGCGAGTTGGTGTTGACCAGCGTGACGACGCGCGAATCGGCGCGCACGTACTCGCCGGCGGTCACCGCCCGCTCGACCACCTCGCCCGAGAACGGAGCGCGGATCTCGGTGTCGCGCAGCGCCTCGGCGGTCAGTGACTTGCGTGCGTCCGCCGCCTCGACCGACCACTTGGCGGTCTGGCACTGGGTGCGCGCCTTGTCGTAGTCGGCCTTGGAGATGGCCCCCTTCTCGTTGAGGCGCTCGACGCGGCCGCAGTCGAGCTGGGCCTGCGCCGCCTGCGCCTTGGCCGACTCGGCGTCGGCGGCCGCCTGCGCGGCCTGGGCGGTGACCGCGCGGGCGTCGAGCCGCGCCAGGATCGCCCCCTTCTTCACGTTCGAGCCGCGCTCGACATAGGTGGCCAGCACCTTGCCGGCGGCGCCCGCGGCGACGTCGGCCTCCTCGGCGCCGATGAGCGAGCCGGAGAGCGTCACCACCCGTGGCGCCTTCACCACCTGGGCGGGCACCAGCTTGACCGCGATCGGCGCCGCTTCGGCGTCGGTCCCGGCGGGGGTCGTCGCCGCCGAGCGCGAGCACCCGCCCAGAGCGGCGAGCGCCAGCGGGAGCGCGACGAGAATCGTTTGGGCCGAGGCCCTCTTGAGGTTCACCTTGTTGGTCTCGTGTTCCATGGAAGTTCCACTGACAGACGGTCGGGGTACGCGTGTAGTCGTATACGACGATATTTGACCTTGTCAATCATCAAAAACATGGACAATATGGATTCATGACTTTACGGAAGGCCGCCGCCGCAGCGTCCGAGACGCCCGAGGCGGAGGTGCACCCCGAGGAGTCCTGGGCGACCGTCATCGCCCTCTGCTTCAGCGTGCGGGACTGGTGGAGCGCGGTCTGCTCCGAGCTCGATCTGACCCCCTCTCAGGGCATGGCCCTGCGCAGCCTCGATCGCCCGCTGTCGATGAGCACGCTGGCCGAGGCGCTGGCCTGCGACGCTTCGAACATCACGGGCATCGTGGACAAGCTCGAGTCGCGCGGGCTCATCGCCCGCCGCGGCGCCGACCACGACCGCCGGGTCAAGCTCCTCTGCGTGACCGAGGCCGGACGCTTGCTGCGCGACCGCCTCGTCAAGCGCCTCTTCGTCCCGCCGGCGGCGCTGGCGGCCCTCCCCCTCGACTTCAAGAATCGGCTGACCACCACGCTGCACAAGGTGATCGCCGAGCTGTCCCAGATCGTCGACCCCGACGCCGCGGCTTCGCGCCGCGCCGCGCGCGGCTGATTCCTGCCGGGTCCGCGGCGCCTCTTTCGCCGTGCGGCCTTCAGTGCCGCCGAAACAGCCGAGATCTGGAAAGTGCCTGTCCCGACGGGCGTTCTGCTAGCATGAGCTGCGTTTTTCTTTGGTCGGTCGGCTTACGCCCCGGGATTAGACTGAGGAGGCCACACTTGGGTCCGGAACGCAGCGGGTTCCGCTTCGGCGGGCGAGCGGCGCTGTTGTTGATTTCGGTCGTTCCAGTTTCGGCGTACGCCGATCCCGCCGCCGCGCCGCCCGCCGCCCCCCCGCTCAACCTGGCCGCGCCGCCCCCGGCCGACGAGGAGCTGCCACCGCCCGCCGCGCCCGAGCCTGAGGAGGTGACGCCGCCCCCCTCGAACGTCTCCCCGCTGGTCATCACCGGCTACGTCGACGTCGGTTTCGCCAAGGCGCAGGGGAACGGCACCAGCTGGCCCGCCGCCTGGTACGTGAACACCCCGGCGCTGGGGGGCCCCGCCGACTACTACGTCGACCCGTTCGCCCCGGCGATCAACTCGCGCGGCGAGGTGGCGTCGGTGGCCGCGCCGCCCGGCACGACGATCGGCGGGTTCTTGCCGCGCTCCGCGAACATCGGCGGAAAACCGTCCTTCCTCATCAACACGGCGGACGTGGATCTTCGTTACACCGCGCCCGAGCTCCCCGTCATGATCTTCACCCGGCTCCAAGTGCTGCCGCGCCTCTACGACGCCGTTCCGACGCCGCCCACGCCCGACACCAGCGAGGGGTTCCCGGCGGGCGAGTACACGCGCCTCTTCCTCGAGCAGGCGTTCGGCAAGATCAACCCGCTGCGCAACGCCGAGCTCGCGATCAGCCTCGGCAAGTTCGATTCGGTGTTCGGGATCGAGTACCTCGACAACGAGGCGAACTTCCGGGTCGGCGTCACGCCGTCGCTGCTGGCCCGCTACACGACCGGCCAGTCGACCGGCCTCAAGGTCTTCTACCGCTATCAGATCATCCCGGCCTCCTCGGCGGTCAGCCTCAACGTGGCGGCCACCAACAGCGGGACGTTCGTCGAGGCGCTGCAGGGCCCGTCGCGCAGCCTCACCGGCCGGCCCCTCGCCTCGGGGCGCCTCGGCTACGAGCTGAACCTGCCGCGCGCCTCGATCAAGCTCGGCGCCAGCTACGAGAACGGGCCGCGCAACGACCAGCAGCTCTCCCCCGACATCCCGGAGACGCTGTACGGGTTCGACCTGCGCGTCGTGCTCCCCACCTTCGTCCTCTCGGGCGAGTACGTCCACATCGCCGAGGAGGACGCGGGCGAGCTGGGGCCGGCCGTGACGAACCCGCCCAAGCTGGCCGGCACGGGCGCCTACCCCCAGATCACGGAGTTTTACGCCCACGGCTTCTGGGTCCAGGCGGCGGAGGAGCTGCCGCTGTCGATCGAGGGGTTTCGTCTGACGATCTACGGCCGTTACGAGCAGCGGCACGCGCAGTTCCCCGACGCCGCCGGCTCCACGCTGACCGTCGACCGCATCACCGGCGGCGCCAACGTCGGGCTGGGCGAGAGCCTGCAGCTCAAGGCCGAGTACCTGGTGAACCGCGAGCTCTCGGGCGCGCCGCAGGTCCCCAACAACGTCTTCACCTCGTCGGCCGTCTGGAGCTGGTGATGGCCCGCGGTGGAAGAGCCGGAGAAAGGCAGATGAGCATGACCAGCAAGGTCTTGATCGGCGGGGCGCTGGCGCTCGCGGCGGTGGTCGCCGTCCCGCGGACGGCGCGCGCCGCCGAGGCGAAGTGGCTGGGCGACGATCTGCCGCTGCCGCTGCCGGTGAAGACGCCGCAGGACATCGGCTTCAAGTCGGCCACCGAGCGGCAGTACCTGATCTTCAACCTGATGGCGGGCGGCAAGCTCGCCTACCAGCGCGGCGACTACGGCGCCGCCGTCGAGAAGTGGGAGACGCTGCTGCGGATGCCCGGCATCGACCCACAGATCGAGCGGGCGGTGACGCCGTTCCTCGACGATGCCCGGGCCAGGATGGGACAGCCGGGACAGGCGGCCAAGCCGGGCGCGCACGCCGAGCCCTCGGCCGCCGCGCCGGAGCCGGTCCCCGCGCCCGAGGCCGAGGAGAAGTCGGCGCCCGAGCCGCACGGCCACGCGGCGAGCGGGAGCGCGCGCCACGGCTCGGTCACGGTCAGCGGCATGGTCAGCGGCGGCGGCCAGATCGGCCCGGGCGGGACCGTCATCTGGCTGCGGCGGCTGGACGGCCCCACGCCGCGCGCCACGCCGGCGCAGAACCAGATCGTCACCCAGCGCGACAAGACGTTCCTGCCGCACGTGCTGGCCGTCCCCGTTGGGACCACGGTGCAGTTTCGCAACGACGACCGCATCTATCACAACGTGTTCTCCATCGCGAAGCCGAACGAGTTCGACGCCGGCATCCGCGCCACGGGCGCGACCTACACCAAGACCTTCACCCGCCCCGGCGTGGTCGAGCTTTTGTGCAACATCCACTCGACGATGAATGCCTACGTGCTGGTCGTCGACTCGCCGCTCTACGCCAAGGCGCAGGCCTCGGGGGCCTTCGTGGTTCATGGAGTCGCCCCCGGGAAGTACGAGCTGTCGGCCTGGCACGAGGCCGCCTCCACGATCACCCGTAGGCCGATCACCGTCGGGGCAGAGGGAGCGCGCGACGTGGCGGTCTCGGTGGGGGGGGACAAACGGCCCAGCCCGTTCGTGCCCGACAAATATGGCCACAAGCGTCAACCACAACTGGGGTATTGAGCACTAGAACAAGAGAGTCCATGGAACGATCGATGCGGCGGTCGAAGACGCGCGGCGCCAGAACGTGGCTGGCCGCGCTCTCCGTCGCCCTCGGCATCCTCGGGCTGACCGCCGGGGCGGTGGCCGTGCTGGTCCGGCTCGATCGCGCCCGCCTGCGCGAGCGGCTGGGCGACGAGGCGCAGGCCGCCGTGCTCCGCGCCGCCGACGGGGTCCGCACGCAGCTGAACGCGCTCGAGGTCCAAGTCGGCAACGGCACCGCGAACCCGCGGCTGGTCGCGGCGCTCGAGGCCCGCGTCGACCAGGAGACCCTGCGCGACCTGCTGCTCACCGAGCCCTGGTGGGACCCGTTCCGGCGCGCGGTCGACGGCTTCGGCCTCTACAGCGACGAGACCGCCGCCGTCGTCACCGCGCGCCTGCCGGGCGGCTTCGAGGCGCGGGGCCTCTTGCACGACGCCCGCTCCGGACACCGCGCCGCCTCCGGGCTGCTGCTGGCGCCAGGCCCCGAGGCGGTCCAGGTGCTGGCGGTCTCGGCCGCGCCGGTGGCGCTCGGCAGCCGCGCCGACTGGCCGGTGCTGCTGGCCATCCGCGCGCTCGACGCCCGCGCGCTGTCGGAGATCGCCGGGCGCGCCGGGGCTGGGGTGGCCATCTCCGACGGGCGCCGTCTGCTGGTGGCGGCCTCGGCCGGCGCCGCTGCGGGCGCCGATCCTGCCGCCGAGCAAGCGTCGCTGGCGCCGCTCGGACAGGCGCTCGACCTGCAGGCGCCGGGCGTCGCCTTCTACGGCCAGGCAGCGGTGGCCGCGCTGCAGCTGGCCGGCGGGCTGCGGATCCTCGCCGG
>Ga0209060_10001985_pt1 | contig 20209 bp, 20 predicted proteins | sample Coa_R1_8_FD_187155 | JGI IMG/M metagenome (GOLD analysis project Ga0209060, IMG submission 187155) | Surface soil microbial communities from Centralia Pennsylvania, which are recovering from an underground coalmine fire - Coalmine... | ecosystem: Environmental > Terrestrial > Soil >...
GGTGATGCGCAAGATCATCGCGCATGGAGTGAACGTGATCTAAGCCAGATCCGCCCGCAGCCGCTGGCGCAGCACGTCGATTGGCACAAGCTTCCCGCCTTCGGACTCGTACTGCCAGAACGTCCAGCCATTGCATGCGGGCAGGCCCTGCACATGCGCCGCGATACGATGGATCGAGCCCGCCGCATCGGCGCAGACGAGCGTGCCGTCGGCGCGCACCTTCGCGCGATGGCGCTTCTGGCTTCCGTGCAGAACCGTTCCCGGCGGCAGAAGTCCGCGCTCGACCACCCAGCCAAATGGAATGCGCGGCTCGGCGCGCTTGGATTTCGTGACGGTGACGGCGTCCTCGGCCGCCGGCAGCACCTTCTCGATGCGCGCGCGCGCAAGCCGCGCGTAGTCCGGCTCACGCTCAATGCCTATGAAGTGCCGCCCGAGCCGGCGCGCGACGGCGCCCGTGGTGCCGGAGCCAAAGAAGGGGTCGAGCACCACGTCTCCTGGTTTGGTCGAAGCGACGATCACGCGGTGGAGCAGTGCTTCGGGCTTCTGTGTCGAATGCGCCTTTTCACCGGCGCCATTCTTCAGACGCTCGCCGCCCGCGCAGAGCGGAATCGTCCAGTCGGAGCGCATCTGCAATTCGTCGTTCAGCGCCTTCATCGCTTCATAGTTGAACGTGTAAGCGTGCTTCGGGCCTTTGCTCGCCCAGATCAGGGTTTCATGCGCATTGGTGAAGCGCCGGCCTCGGAAATTCGGCATCGGGTTTGTCTTGCGCCAGATCACGTCGTTGAGAATCCAGAAGCCGAGATCCTGCAGGATCGCGCCCACGCGGAAGATGTTGTGGTAGGAGCCGATGACCCAGAGCCCGCCATCGTCCTTCAGCACGCGGCGCACTTCACCGAGCCAGGCACGCGTGAAGCGGTCGTAATCGGCGAAGCTCGCGAACTGGTCCCAGTGATCGTCGACGGCGTCGACTTTTGATTGATCGGGCCGGCGCAGTTCGTTCTGAAGTTGAAGATTGTAAGGCGGATCGGCGAACACAAGGTCGACTGCGCCCTCGGGCAACAGGCGCATCATCTCGACGCAATCGCCTTCGAGCACGCAGTCGCGCCAATGATCGCGCGCCAGTCCGGAAGTCATCTTGTCCCCGCACGGTGAAGCGGCGTGGACAGTGATTCGTCGGAGTCAGCGGGTCAAGAGTCTTGAAGAATCAAAGCGTTACTTTGAGTCGCGAGAATCGCGCCATACAAGATGTTGTGCACCGGCGCGAAGCTGCGGCGGTGGTGGTGACAGGGGCCGTGCGCGGCAAGCGCCTTCAGGTGCTCGTCGGTGGAATAGCCCTTGTTGGTGAACCAGCCATAGTGCGGATGCTGTTCGTGCAGGGCGCGCATCAACCTATCGCGCGTTACCTTGGCGATGATGGAAGCGGCCGCGATTGAAATGGAGCGCGCGTCGCCATCGATGATGGTGTCGCATTTGCAGGGGAGGGCAGGAGCGTCGTTGCCGTCCACCAGCGCGAAACCCGGCTCGATTGCAAGCGCGCGTACCGCGCGCGCCATTGCGAGATGCGTCGCTTGGCGGATGTTGATGAGATCGATCTCGTCGACTGTTGCGTCCCCGATCCCGACCACGGCAACCTCCATGATGCGCGCGAAGGCTTCTTCGCGCGCATCGGCGGTCATCTGCTTGGAGTCGTTTAAGCCTTTCGGAATACGCTTGCGGTCGAGGATCACCGCTGCTGCAACCACCGGTCCCGCCAGTGGCCCGCGTCCGGCCTCATCGACGCCGGCAATCGGCCCCGGCCAGATTTTGAGCGCGCGCGACTCGAAAATGTAGTGCGGCATCGGCCGCACCCTATCAAAGCGCGATGTCCGGGGAAGAGAACGAACCGTGGCGAGGTGTGGTTATGCACACGCCGAGAAGCGCGAATCAGCACGCTGCAGGTGGTGATTCGACTGCGACATGGCCTTCCTTCTCGGCCATTTCGGCGAGGCCTTCGTGGTGCGGCTCGTCATGATGAACCACGAACTGGTGGACATTGTGCTTCAGCCACTGATGCAGATAGGTCGGATCGGTGGCTTCTTTCTTGGGCGGCACGGCGTCGAGTGCGATCTCGACGCCGCGCTCGGCGAAATGTTCGCTCATCCATTTCGCCACCGCGCGTTCGCAGTCTGAGTCCTCGACCACGAAACGCCAGCCGACGCCGCCGATCGCGCCATGCGAGCCGAAAAAGGTTTCCGCCGGCTGGTGGTCGCCGTCGCCGCGCCAGGTCAATCCGACATTGCCGAAGAGGGGGCGTATCGGGTTCTGCATGCCGTGAATGAGATTGAGATGATGGATCGTACCTTCGTATTTCTCGACGAACTCCGGCGCGAGGCTGCGGCGTGCGTGCCGGCTGTAGAGCACGTTCGCCGGGATCACCGTGCCGCCGTGAAAATTGTGGCGGGCGACCGCATCGAAGAGGAAAAGGGAATCGACCGGAATGTGATCGTGCTCGAGCATTTCGCAGGCCATGATGGCCGCCGAGCCGCCGCGGCTGTAGCCGGCCAGCATCAGGCGGACCTTGGGGTTTTCCTCGTAGGCCGCTTTCAGCCAGCGATAGACTGCGGCCGCCTCGTTCTTGACCTCGTGGCCGAACAGCCTCGGCCCGCGCAGATAGAAGCTCCGGCCATGGAGTTTCCGCCCAAGCTGGGAGCAAAAAGACGGGCCCATGACCTCGTCATAGGACGGGCCGGGCGGTCCTGTGCCGTTGATCAGCGCAAGGCGGATGTCCGTCATGGGCACTTTCGGCTGCTCCCCTCGGCCAATTTATACTACGCCACCTATTCGAGGCATATGTGTTCTCCCTTGCTCGCTTTTTGAGGCCCGAACGGCTGGCCTGAAGGCTCCTGCAGCGATAGCCTGTTGCGGTAGAGCAGGGGGGCTGCGGCATGAGCTTGAGCGCGACGGTCGGCAAGAATCTCGTCAAGAAGCGCCCTGCCGAAAAAACCACGTCTGGAAAATACGCCTCCCGCCATGGCCGCTATCGCCATCGCGACTGGCGCAAAGCACTCGAAGCCTTCCGCAAACTGATGATCGACAAGGAAGACACCGCGCAGGTGTTTGCGATCGGGCACGCGCTCGATGGCGATGCGATGAAGGTCGATTACATCCGGCTTTTGTCGATGCCGGAGGGCGGGCGGATTGCCTACGAGCGCGTCGAGCTGGCCGAGAAGCTGATGGACGATGCGTACCGCGCGAGCTTTCCGCCCGGCAGTGTCGGAGCGGCGTACATCCAATATCTGGAGAGAGAACATTTCTCCGTGGCCGGCATGATCGACGAGAGCCACAAGGGCATCCCGCCGGAAGAGGTGGACGAGATTCATCCTTACGCCTGGTTCTGGCGGCGTGTCCGCGATCTTCACGACGTGTTTCACGTGCTCACCGGATATGGACGCGATGCGCTGGGCGAGATGTGTCTCCTGGCCTTCACCTTTCAGGAGACGCACGGGCTCGGGCTCGCCTTCGTTGCGGGAGGTGGTTTCCTGCGCGCGAGCGGGCCTGCGGCCATGCAGGCGCGACGGGCGCTGCTCGAAGCGCGCCGTCGCGGCAAGCACGCGGCCTGGCTTCCGGGGGAAGATTATGAACGTGTTCTCTTCGAACCGCTCGAGGAAGCGCGGCGGCGGCTCCGCCTGACGCCGCCCGTGCAATACGAGAAGGTCCCGGTCGACCAGCGCAATCTCGTGATCATGGGTTGAAGCTGCGCATGGCTGCTTTCGCGCCCGCGATCCGGCGCCACGTCAATCGCGTCCGCCGCAACAAGCGCGATTGGCCGCGCGCAATGGAAGCGCTCCGCCGTCTCACGCTCGACAAGGAAGACACCGCGCAAGTCTATGCGGTGATGCATGCGCTGAACGGACATGCGTACGAAGCGGGTTACATCCGCCTGCTCGATACGCCCGATGGCGGTCGCATTGCTTATGAACGCGTCGAGCTGGCTGAAAAATTGAAAGATGAGTCATTTCGGGCGCGCATGCCTCCGGGCAGCGTCGGCGCCGCGTGGCTCAAGTTTCTGGAGACCGAGCACCTTTCGGTCCAAGGGCTCATCGACGAAAGTCATAAGGGCGTGCCGCCATCGGAACTCGACGAACAGCACCCCTATATGTGGTTCTTCCGTCGCTATCGGGACATCCACGACATCCTGCACGTCCTCACCGGTTATGGGCGCGACTGGCTGGGCGAACTGTGCCTGCTTGCGTTCTCGTATCAGGAAAGCCGCGATCTCGGCCGCGCGGTGATGGCTTGGGGAGGGATCCTCCGCGCGCGCGGGCCGGGTGCGAGACAGGCGCGCAAAGCGCTGTTCGAAGCACGCCGGCGCGGAAATCGCGCGGCCTGGATTCCGGGCGAGGATTTCGAGCGCTTGCTGCTTGAGCCGCTTGATGACGCACGCCGGCGTTTGAGACTGACGCCGCCGCTGGCCTATCTGGCCGTGCCAATGGAAAGGCGTGATCACCTCATAGAGGCGTGAGATCCGGACGCCTGACGAGAACGGATTTGAATTCGTCGGTCGCCTTTCTGCTATGGTGGTGCGGGGCAAAGTCGAGGGGGCTGTGATGCGCAAGCTGCGCGCAATGAGGCTTGTCGCATCGGCGGGCGCAACCATCCTGATAGCGTCAGGAATTTTTGCCGGATCGGCGGATGCTTCCGATCCGTACGCCGATGCCACGCTCTGGACGCTCTCGGCTGACTACGCACACATCTTTACGTCATCGATCGGTGGTGTGGACTATTACGGACCCACGGGCACGGTGAAGCTTCCTCTCGGGTCCGATTTCGCCCTTCATTTTGAAGGCAGCTATCATCACGTGACCTTCAAGGGCGGAGACGCGAACGACTTCGCAGCGGGCGGTTCGCTCGTCTTCGAACAGCAATATTGGCACTTCGGTCCTGCCTTCGGTTTCCAATCGGGCGTGCAAAAGGGCCTCGTCTCGGTAACGTCCGACACCTACAACTACGGCGGCTTCGCCCAGTTTTATGCCAATCAGAGTCTCGCGCTCTCGGCCTGGGGCGGGGGATTCCATACCTCGCCCTACAGGTGGAATGGGTTCTATCTGGCGGGCGACGCCGAGTGGTACCCGACACCGGATTTTTGCATCGATCCGGAAATCAATTTCATTGATGTGCCGGGTGGCGCGTTTCATTTCCGCGAGACGGACTACATCGCGGCTTTCGAGTGGCGGCCGATTTCCGACCGGCAGTTCTCGATCTATGCGGCCTACGCGTACACGCCGTTTTCCACCCATGCGCACGCGAACACGATTTACATCGCGCTGAAGTTTTACAACGGGGCAGGCGAGAACGGGGCCTCTGCACCGCTCTTGTTGCAACGCTACGAAGCGGTCGACGTTTCGCCCTTGGTCGAGGGTCTGGTCTTCAAATACTGACTTTGGAGTCTTCGGAAACTCCAGCACGCCGGGGAAATGGGGCGCCTTCTACGAATTTTTCTGATCACAGTCCTTGCGATCGCTACCTGGTCGGTCTTCGTGGCCGTCGGCACGCGTGAAGGATGGTGGCGGCCCCTGCCGGCGCCATCGGGTGACGCGCGCGCATTTTTCGCTTACGCGAAAAACAGGATCGGGCGCACGTTGAACGGAGATGCGGCGCTGACCGTCATCCAGGGCGGTCGCGTCATCGGTGAATATTTCGTCTCGCGCGGGCGGCCTATCGATCGCGACTCGCTCTTTCAGGTCGCATCCTTGAGCAAATGGATTACGGCGTGGGGCGTGATGACCCTGGTCGAACAGCACCGGATCGATCTCGATGCGCCGGTGGAGCGGTACCTGAAGCGCTGGAAGCTGCCGCCAAGCAGCTTCGACAACAAGGCCGTGACGGTCCGGCGGTTATTGAGTCATACAGCGGGCCTCACGGACGGTCTCGGCTTCCGCGGCTTCCCGCCTGGCGTTGCGACCCAGACGCTGCCGCAAGCGTTGACCCGCGCCGCCGATCACATGGAGTTCGCATCCGGAATCGTGCGCGTTGGCATGCAGCCCGGCTCCGCATGGCGGTATTCGGGCGGCGGCTACATGCTGCTGCAGCTTCTCATCGAAGATGTGACCGGCGAGTCCTTCAATCACTACATGCGTCGCGCGGTGCTTCTTCCTCTGGGGATGAAGGCGTCGACCTATGTCGATCCCGATCCGGGGCGGGTTGCGGATTTCTTCGATGAGAACGGCGCGCACGCGATCCACTACAAGTTCACGGCCCTTGCGGCGGCGTCTCTCTATACATCGACCGCCGACTTGACCCGTTTCCTGGAGGCGCAGACCAGCGGGCCTCATGGCGAGCCTATTGGTCGTGGGGTGCTTAGTCCCGCAACGGTCCTGCTCATGCGCAGGCCGCAGGCTTTTCTCTACTGGATTCCGGTCTGGGGGCTCGGCACCGTTCTCTACGCGCCCACGAGCGATGGCTTCGTGGTCGGTCACGATGGCGAAAATTTTCCGGCCATCAACACCACGGCGCGGACCGATCCGGCCATGGGCGATGGGATCATCATGCTCGACACCGGCAGCGCCACACTGGCGAGCAGCATTGGCGGCGAGTGGACCTACTGGCACACGGGCGTGGTCGACCTGGCGCTGATGATTTTCGAGGCGCAGCGAACGATTCTCATTATCGCAATCGGCGCTGCGGTGATTGTTCTGGTGGCCGGCGCAGTTGCATGGCGCGGTCGCGGCCGGACTCGCGCTGACGCTTAATCGTCCGAATTTCGCGGATCGCCGGCATGGCGGCGCCCGCCTTCGAGCCAGCGCGCGAGACCGGGACTTGCCGCGTGCCGGACAATCGTCTCGTAGCGCTTCGCATCTTCGGGCTTCAGATATTCTCGCCAGCGGCCACTTTGGCCCTTGTTGAGGAACCGGTCCGCGCCGCGGTCGAACATCTCGTGGAGGCGCGGGAAAAGCGCGTCGCCGGATTTCCTCATGGACTCGAACCGCGCAGCTTCCACCAGGGCCGGCATGATGCTCTCGGGAATCTTCATTTCAAGAAATTCGGCGATGCGCCGCATTTCGCCGGCGAGATCCTCCTTCAGATCGTTGTAGTGGACGAAAAGTAGATTGGGCCGGCGCCGCTCGCGCCAGTAGGTCGATTCGAAGCTGAAGAAGTCTGTGCCGAGGCGAACCCGTTGAGCAGCCGCGGAAGGCTGCTCTTTGGCATGGGCAGCCTCGAGCTCTTCGAACCACTGGAGCAGATAGGCGCGCGGATCTTCGGGAGGGTGCGGCGGAGGACCGGACATCTGCTCGCCCCGCTCGGCCGCGAGCGCGATCGCGTTGCGAACAATCCTGCCTGTGGCTTCGGCCGTGAATCCCTGCTCGTGATTCTGCCACGAAAGTCGCGCATCGCGCCCGTCCCGGCCGACGTGGATGTATTTGACGCTGTCCCAGACGGGCAGCGCGTCGAAGGGCAGATGAGATTTGATGTAGCGGCGGTGCTTCTGCGCCTCGAGAGTGGCAAGGTCCTTCTCGACGGGATTGAAGATGGTCGAATCCAGCCACGGAGAAATTTCGCCGAAGGGCCGCACATCGGGCGTCTGGAACACCAGCAGATCGACGATCCGCTGTGTCCATGTCGTCCCGCACTTGGCGAAGGTCCCGATGACGATATCGCCGTCGCGTGGCTTGAACTGATCCCAGCGGCGGCTGTCCGCAACCGGCGTGCGCACAATTTGCGCCGGTGCACGAGCCAGCTTTGCCATCCTCTGCCCCCATCGAAACTGCCTGGAGCAATATGGCATGAACGGAGCCAGTTTTCGCTCTCGGCGAACTGGCTGATGTCCTACGTCTTTACCGCCGCCACGATCACCTCATCGGCATCTCTCAGGAGCACCTCGGCGCTCCGAAATCCCGCTTTTTCCACCAGGCGCAGCCAATCGGTGGCCGAGAAGTCTTCATCGATGTGATCATCGTCTCGCGAGCCGAGCAGCGCGATATGGTCGTATCCCAGAATGGCATTGGCCGTGTTCCAGAAACGCAGCCAGTTCGCCTGTGAATAGCGGGCGGGCTGCTCCTCCTTCCACTCGCGGAAACCGGCACCGAAGGCAGCGCCGGCTGAAGCCGGTTCGGCGAACACGAACACGCCGCCGTCCCGGAGAAGCGCGCGCACCTCCGCGAGCAATGATCCAATTCGCTTGACGGCAAACCAGTGCAGCGCATTTGCGATCGCCACGACATCATAGGGGCCGGTCAGAACGGCCTTCAAATTGCTTTCCTGGAGATCGCAGATCGTGATCTGGCCGGCAATGCGCTCCCGGCGGTTTGCCAGCGCGCAGATCGAAACCAGGAAGGGATCGCGGTCGATGCCATCGACCTCCGCCTTGGGAAAAACGCGCCGGATCGCGCGTCCGACATCGCCCGGCCCGCAACACAAGTCGAGCACGCGGATGGGCCGATCCCGCCCGCAAGGCAAAACATGCGCAATCAGATCGAGATCGCGATTCTTGGCCTGGCCTTGTTCGGCCCACCAAAGCGCAAGCAGTTCGTCGAGATGACCGCGGATCCTTTTCTCGATTTCCGTCTGGTCGATGGGAGCCGATTTCATGGCTTCGCTCCGGTTGCAGCGTTCGCCAACCGTAGAGCCCGGGAACGCCCGAATATTGTATTTTTTTGAACGAAGGTGGCGGGCTAGCGCTCGTTTGCGACGAAGCGCAGAAACGCTGCGGGTGTGGCTCCGGCAAACGACTGGAATTCCCGGACCAGATGGGCCTGGTCGAAAAAGCCGCACGCGGCGGCAAGATCGGCCCAGCGCACAGTTGGCCGCGCGCTGTTTGCCCGTCCGGGCCGCTCGATAAAGGGCTTGCTCGCGGGTTCATGGTCGTCGCGCGTGAGCGCATTGAGTGCACGAACCAGCCGATTGAACCTCAGCAAGCGCGCAGCCGACTTCGGCGCGATCCCGATGTGTTCCCGGAATTCGCCGATCAGCGTGCGATGGCTGCACGCCAGATCGGAGGCCAGCGTGGAAAGCGCAATCCGGCCATCGGCGTGCACGAGTCTGTTCCACGCGGAGTGAATCGCTCCCGATACATTGCCGCGACCGGCAATGCGCCCGGCGATCACCTGCTCGATTGCGTCGAACCGCGCGGCCCAGCCCCGCGAACGCAGGACACGTGATTCAATCTCGCTTGTCAGATTTCGGTCTATCTCGGCGAGGTTGATCGCGCCGTTTGCGAGCACGTGCATCGGCATACCGAGAAACGCATGAGCCCCGATGGGTGTGAAGCGGACCACCATGAACTCACGCTCGCCCGCCGCTTCCGCCAAGGCGAAGCGGTTCTGGAGTCCGATGGTCCAGATGCCGTCATGGCTCGTCCAGCTGCCGCTGCCGTTATTCCGAGACGTCTGCCTTCGATGGGGGCTACGAAAATTGATAAGAAGCGGCACTTCGGTGGACGGCAGGTGCCTCTCGAGAACAGGCTTCTGGAGGTAGCTTGAACTCGCGAAATATCCGTGGACGTAGCCGCGAAGGCGAGGGTGCGCGTCCCGCTGCGCCGTTTCCCATTGTCCGAGTTCAGATGTATGCAGGCTGAGTTTCAAGACACAATGCTGCGAAATCGCGCTTCAGCATATCGGAGCCTGGAAGGAATGACGATTGGCGGAGGCCTTAATGGACATCTTACAAAAGTCTCAGCTGGTCTCCTGCGCGTTCCGGACGCTTGAATTTTGCGAGCGTCAGGGGGCGTGAGTCACGGTTGAGCCCGTAGCGCTTGACCGCCATGTGGAAGCGGCGCGCGATCATCTCCGCATAAGCGCCGGTGCCCTTCATGCGCGTGTGCCACTGGCTGTCATAGTCCTTGCCGCCGCGCATCTGCCGGATGAGGGACATAACATGCCGTGCGCGATCGGGCGCATGCGTTTCCAGCCATTCGCGAAAAAGATCCTTGATCTCGAGCGGAAGTCTCAAGAGCACGTAGCCCGCCGTCGTCGCGCCCATTTCGGCAGCGGCGCCGAGAACGGCCTCCATTTCGCTGTCGTTGAGCGCGGGGATCGCCGGCGCGAACATCACGCCGGCCGGCACCTTCGCGTCCGCGAGCGCCTTGATCGCCTGCAGCCGGCGCGTCGGCGTGCCCGCACGCGGTTCCATCATGCGCGCGAGCTTCCGGTCGAGCGTCGTCACCGAGAGCGCGACCTTGGCGAGACCTTCTGACGCCATCGGCGCCAGGATATCCAGATCGCGCAGAATGAGCGGCGACTTGGTCACGATGCCGACGGGATGATGAAAGGCTTTCAGCACCTCGAGAATGGAACGGGTGACGCGCATCTTCTTCTCGAGCGGCTGATAGGGGTCTGTGTTCGTGCCAATCGCGATCACCTTGGGCACGTAGCCGGGCGCCGAAAGCTCCTTGGCGAGAAGATCGGCCGCGTTTGGTTTCGCGAAGATGCGGGATTCGAAGTCGGCGCCCGGCGAGAGTCCGAGATAGGCATGGGTCGGTCGCGCGAAGCAGTAGATGCAGCCGTGCTCGCAGCCACGATAGGGATTGATCGACTGATCGAACGAGATGTCGGGTGACTTGTTGCGCGCGATGATCGTGCGCGAGGCATCGAGCAGGACCTCGGTGCGCAGCGGCGGAGGGGGGAGGTCCGTGTCGCGCCAACCATCATCCCAACCGTCATCGGTCAGGACACGTTGGTGCGGCTCGTAGCGGCCGGTGGCGTTCGAGAGCGCGCCGCGGCCCTTCCCGAGCCTGGGATCGAAGGTCTGGTCTCGGGCCGTGCTCATGATTCGGAGCTTACGGCACGAATGAGAACAAAACAAGTACATTTTCTGAAAATTGCAATTAAGATGCTGATTCTTAGAGGTTTTGACGCTCAGGCTCTGGCCGACCATATTTCCTGCCCCATGATCAGCATCATTGTCCCAACACTCGATTCCGCAGCCCTGCTGCCGCGCTGTTTCGAGAGCCTGATTTCTGCGGCCGTGGACGGACTCGTGCGCGAGGTTGTCGTCGCCGATGGCGGCTCGCGCGACGAAACCCTGGCGATCGCCGACGGGGCAGGAGCGCGCCTCGTATCGGCAGGCGTGAACAGGGGCGAACGGATGTCCGCCGGCGCTGCGGCCGCGCGTGGCGAGTGGCTTCTCTTTCTCGAGCCGCGCACGGCGCTCGAACCGGGCTGGATGATTGAGGCCGGAAGCTTCATCCGGCGCGCTGAACCGGAGCGTCCGCGCGCGGCGGTATTCCGCTTTGCGCTCGATGATTTCGAACCCGCTGCGCGCCGGCGCGAACAGGCGCTTGCGCTGAGAACGATGCTCATCGGCCGTGCCTGCGCCGAGCAGGGCCTGCTGATTCCGAAGCGGTTTTACCAGGTGCTTGGCGGGCACCGCCCAAGCCTGCGGGAAGATTTCGATCTCTCGCGCCGCATCGGCAGGCGACGTCTGGTCGTGCTTCGCGCGCGCGCGATCAATCAAAGCCGCAGCCATTCTGCTTCGCCGCCGGAAGCCATCAAACGTGGTGCAGGCGTCGAGGCCGAATCCCTAAATCACGTCTGACCAAGGGCCGAGCGCACGTCCTCCGCATGGCGATAGAGATGTGCGTTCCAGCCATGCGCACGTGCCGCTTCGACATTTTTGGGCATGTCATCGAGAAAGATCACCTCGCCGGGTGAGCAGCCGAGGCGCTCCTGCGCGCGCTGGAAGAATTCCGGTTTTGGTTTCGTGGCCCTGAGTTCGGCTGAATAGAGGATGCCGTCGAAATGCCGCGAGAGACCGAGTACGTCCCAGACGTGGCGGGCGCGCTCATGCTCCTGAACAGTGCCAAGAAATGCCCTGCGCCCATCCGCACGCCAGCGATCGACGATCTCCAGCACCTCGGTGTTCAAGCGGCTGTCGTTTGCGAACCAGTAGCCGATCAGCTCTTGCGGGCTGGAACGGCATTCGAGTTCGGGCCAGCAAGCAGCCAGAACGTCGGTAAGCCGTGTTTCGCCGGTGACGATCTTCTGAAAATGGGGCGTGAAGAAACGCTCCTGCAGGCGCTGCGGCTCTATCCCGAGATCGCGCGCGAGATGCTTGTCCCAGCGGCCTCCCTCCGGATGGCCGAGAACGACGACGCCATCGAGATCAAGAACGAGAACCATGCCCGATTGTGCCACAGCGCTTCCGCTATCGCATCGAGTCTGTGACAAACTAGTTTGCAGTACAAACTAAACGTGCTAGAAGGCAGCCCTTCGATGGAGGTGTTCGATGGCCGCGGGCGCACATGAAACGTCAGAGCGCCTGCACGCGCTCGATGCAGTACGAGGGTTCGCACTGCTCGCCGGAATCGTCTTCCACGCCACGGTTTCGTTTTTGCCGGCACCGAACGGCGTTCCGGTCTGGATCGTGATGGACAGCCAGCGCAGCGTCGCGCTCGCGCTGGTCTTCCATGTAACTCACATTTTCCGGATGACGACGTTTTTCTTCGTCGCGGGCTATTTCGCGCACCTGATGCTTGAGCGCCGGGGCGCGGGTGCCTTCGTGCGTAACCGCCTCAAGCGCATCGCACTGCCGCTTGTTGCAGCCTGGCCGATCGTCTTTCCCTCGATCGTGGCGGTGACGATCTGGGGCGCGCTGACCATGCAAAAGCATGGATTCAAGTTGCCGCCGCCACCGCCATACCGGTTTCCCGCTTTTCCACTGACCCATCTCTGGTTTCTTTACATGCTGCTGCTCCTCTATGCGGGTGCGCTGGCCGTACGGGCTCTCGTCAGGTTCGCAGACCGCAAACAGGTTTTTCGCCGCGTGATCGACCGGTCCATCCATGCGCTGGCGCGGAATCTCCTGCTCGCGCCCGTGCTGGCGCTTCCGGTGACGGCTGCGCTGTTCTGGACGCCGGGCTGGCTCGCCTGGTTCGGTATTCCCACCCCCGATTCATCGTTCTTGCCCAACGCTGCGGCCGCAACGGCCTTTGGCGTGGCGTTCGCCGCAGGTCTGGCGGCCCAGCGTCAGCGTGACTTGCTCCTCATCTGGCAGCAGCAATGGCCAGTGCACCTGCTGTGGGCACTCCTTGCCACTTGCGCGGGGCTCGCACTGGAAGGAGTCGTGCCGGTCTTTCTGCCAACGTCCGATCTGCCAGCCAAATTCATCCTTGCAGCATCCTACGCGCTTGCTTCGTGGTGCTGGACGTTCGCCATTGTCGGCTTCGCCTTGCGTTTCCTGTCGGGCGAGAGCAGGGCACGGCGATATGTCGCCGATGCCTCATACTGGTTCTATCTCGCGCATCTGCCGATCGTGATGGCCTTGCAAGTCGCGGTCTCGCAGCTCGCCTGGCCCTGGCCCGCAAAGTTCGCGCTGATTCTCGGTGTGACCTTTGCCGTCCTGTTCGCGAGCTATGCGCTTTTCGTGCGCAACAGCTTTATCGGTGCGGTGCTGAACGGAAAGCGGATGGACCGGGCGGCCGTGGCAAACAAGCTCGTCGTCCATCCCGCTTGAGGACGAAAACATGACCACCAATTCGATCAACGAGGATCTCGCCTATCTGCGATCGCTCACCGAGGGCGGCAGCGAAGCGAACTATCGCGGGCTCGCCGAAACCTATTGTTGGGCCGGCCTCGTCTACGGCACCGAAATGTTTCTCCATGCGATGCAGATGTTCGGTTTCCTGCCACGAACCAATATCGTCAGCCTGGCACTCGGCCTCGGACCCTCGATCATTTTTGTTGCCGGCCTCGCGGTCATCATCGCGCGCAACCCCAAGACCAGTTCGAACTTCACGGCGCGCTCGGTCGGCGCGGTATTTGCGGCCGTCGGGATCGGCGGTCTCGGACTCATGGCAGTGGTGGGCGCGGTTGCGCTCCGGGAGCGGAGTCTCGCGACATGGCTGATTTATCCTTGCGCCATATTCATTCTGCAGGGAGCGGCTTGGCTTGTTTCCTTTGGGCTGCGCCGGCGTCTGTGGCATGGCGCGGTCGGGGCCGGCTGGTTCGTCACCGGGATCGGCATGGCGGTTTCGATTGCGTACATGCCGGGGTTCGTTCTCTTTGCCTCGATCGGATTCATTTTCTGCATGGCGCTTCCCGGCTTCCTGCTGCTGCGCGTGCAAGCGGCCTGAGAGTCGAAGCAGTGATTCCGATTGACATCGGGCGGATTGACGATGTGATCCACGGCCGTGTGCGCCTCGGAATCATGACCTATCTTGCGAATACGGAGACGGCGGATTTCAACGAGCTTAAAGGGGCACTCAACACGACGCAGGGCAATCTCTCGGTTCACCTCTCGAAGCTCGAGGAAGCTGGCTACATTGAAATCGTCAAAAGCTTTCTCGGCCGCAAGCCCAATACGCGGGTGCGGCTGACGCGTCCGGGCCGGAAAGCCTTCGCCAATTATCTCAAGGTCATCGCCGAACTTCTCGACAGCACTTCCGGGGGTGAGTAGCCAAACCCGTCAAGTTCTCTTGACGTGTTCTAAAATGCGTGCTATGCGTTATGACATTGCTACGAATTGCGCCTCGGACGAGGCGGCTAGCCGCCCGCGAGCGCGTTCGTCAGCACGATCTCATCGCCGTCAGATACGCGCCGGTCCTTCGCCTCGCTGGCCCGGATCGCCTGTCCTGCGTGGAGAAAAACGATATTTCGCCGTATCGCGCCGGTCTCGTCGAAGAGATGAAGGCCGATGGCCGGATGTGTTTTGGCGAGATGGGCAACGACCGCGCCGATCGAGTTGCCCTCGCTCTCGACGACGCGCGCACCGCCCATGACCGGCCGGAGAATCGGCGGCAGCTGCACGTGAACGCTCACGTGGCATAAGCCTCGACGCTGTAAATCCGCGGCAGTCCACGCGCGATTTCCTGCCAGCTTTCGCCGAGGTCGTTGCTCGCGAAGATCGAGCCGGAGGCATTGCCGAAATAAATTCCACCGGGGTCGAGCTGGTCCGCCGCCATCGAGCCCCGCAGCACCGCCGAGTAGGAATTGGCGGGCAATCCGTTCCTCAGCGCATGCCACCGCTCGCCGTCCTTGGTGCGGTAGACCGCGAGCTGCCCGCCGCGGGGAAAGCGGAAATTGTCGCCGTCGAGCGGGACCACGAACGCAAACCCGGACTTTCTGTCCAGAACGATCGGAAAACCGAAGGAGCAACGATGTCCGTCACTCAACTCACCGACGGGAAGGCCGTCCTCGAGCACGCGCCAGGTGTCGCCGCCATCATCGCTGCGGTGCACGCCGCGATGCTCCTGGCGAAACAGGGTCGAAGCGCGCTCGGGATCGTTGGCGACGTGATGCACGCACTGGCCCGTCGTGGCCGGCGCCGCGTCCACGGCTGGATTGACGCCCTTGTTCTTTGGCTCCCAGGTCTTGCCGCCGTCATCGGTGCGGAAGAAGCCGGCCGCCGAGATGCCGACCCACATCCGGTTCGGATTCTTGGCGTCGCTCAGGATGGTGTGCGCGCCGAGCCCGCCGAACCCCGGAACCCAAGTCGACCGGCTGGGATGTTCGTTGAATCCTTTGACCGGTTGCCAGGATTGGCCGCGGTCACGGCTCATAAAGAGTCCGGCTTCGGAAACGCCGGCATAGAGCGCGCCGTGCGCGGCATGGAGCGTCCAGATCTGGTCGACGAAACGGCCGCCGCCCTTGAGCAGGCCGCCGAAATCCAGCTGCGAGACGATGCGATGGTGCTCAGGATTGCCGCGATCTTCGGGCGCGTAGCGCGGCGCACTCTCGAGCTGTTTCCACTCCTTGAGGTCGTCGCTCGCGAACAGCGCCACGCCGTAATTGGGGCTGTTCACCGCTGCGTAGACGCGGCCCTTGTCGTCGCGCACCGACGCGGTGACCGGCCAACCCTGCAAAACGAAATCCTGCGTCCAGGTTTTGCGATCTTTCGAGGTCATGATCGCAGCGCCCTTGGGCGTGCCGACGACGAGTGCAACAGACATGAGAGTCTCCCTGTGACGAGGCGAGCTTACGGCGATTTCGCGCGGCGCCCAAGGAGCCGATGCCGCCGCGCCGCAAAATGGTGTTTGATTATTTCTGATTTCTCCGGCTCGAAATCAAAGCGCGCGGACATCGCTCCGGACCCTATGCCGCAACACTTTTCGCGACGTCGCACGCGACGTGGTTTGATATTTTCGTCGACGGATATTTATTGATTGTTTTTCAAACGCGCGAGGCAGCGGCCTTCGGGAACGCCGCGCGCTACTTCTCGGCGAGCCGCGGCATGATCTCGACGAAGTTGCAGGGCTTGTGCCGGATATCGAGCTGCCATTTGAGGATTCCGTCCCAGCCATCTTTCACCGCGCCGGGCGAGCCGGGCAGCGCGAACAGATACGTCCCGTTGGAGACGCCGGCGCAGGCGCGCGACTGAACGGTCGAGGTGCCGATCTTCTCGAACGAGATTTTGTGGAAGATCGCCGAGAAGCCGTCGATCTCCTTTTCGAACACCGATTTGAAGGCCTCGACGGTCACGTCGCGCCCAGTGAGGCCGGTTCCGCCGGTCGAGATCACGACGTCGATTGCAGGATCGGCGATCCATTGCTTCAGCTGAGAGGCGATCGCGCGCTGGTCATCGCGGACGATGGTGCGCGCCGCAAGCTCATGGCCGGCCGCGGAGAGGCGTGCACAAAGCGTGTCGCCGGAGACGTCGTCTTTCGCGGTGCGCGTGTCGGAGACCGTCATCACCGCAATGCGGACGGGAACGAAGGCAATCGACTCGTCAAGACGAGGGTCGGGCATCACTCAACGTATCAGAAGGAAGGGACGCCGGTGCCGTCACGGTCGTCGTGGCGGGAATCACGGCCGGTGCGGACCTCGCGGGCCGGTAGAGCGGCCAGCCGCCAGCCGCCGTGTCATCGAGGCTCTTGGCATCGGTGCCCATGCGGCGGCGGTACATCCAGTGATAGGTCATCATTTTCTTGATGTAAGAGCGCGTCTCGGAAACCGGCAGGCTCTCGATGAAGAGGAGCGGATCGTCGAGGGTGTCGCTCTTCGTTCCCATCCAGCGTGTGAGCGCGCCGGGACCGGCATTATAGGCGGCTGCGAGTTCGACCAGGTTTCCGCTCAGCTGGTCGAGCAGTTCCTCGAGATAACGCTGCCCAAGGGTGAGATTGTACGAGGCGTCGTAAAGCCGCCCGGGCGCGCCGGATCCGCCAAGGCGCGCGGCTGTCCCGGGCATAAGCTGCATCACGCCACGGGCGCCCGCGGGCGACGTCGCTTCGGACTGGAAGCGGCTTTCGATCCGCGCAAAGGCGAGCACCAGCGAAGGATCGATGCGATAGCCGCCGAGAGGGCGGTAGCCGGGCACGGGGAACAGTCCCGTCAGCATGATGCCGCGCGAGGCGCAGGATTCGCTGGCCCGGAGCTCAATATTCGGCGCGTCCATGCGATGCGCCAGCGCGGCGAAGGTGACGTCGAGACGTGGATCCGACTCGCCGAAGGCGCGATCGAGTTCGAAGACGGCGTCACTTCGGTCGCCAATCTGGTATAGCGCGACAGCGCGATGCGCCGCTGAGTTCCGCATCAGTTGGGCGAAATCGGTCGCATTCACGTTGGGGTCGGCGAAGCCGGTCTCGGTGTCTTCGCCGAGGATGCGCTCGGCGAGAAGGCCGTAAAACGTGGGCTCGGATCGTGCCGCGAGCTGGAGAAGGGGCACGACCTTGTCCGCCTCGCCGAGCTGCTGATGGGCGCGCGCCGCCCAGAAGGCCGCGCCGCTGCGCGTCCAGTTGGGTACCGCGCCGTTGGAAGCGAGAGTTTCGAACGCTCCGGCAGCCTCGTTGAAGCGATGCTGGCGATAGGCGGCGATGCCTTCATCCCAATAGAGCAGCGGGACCGACGACTTGTCGCCTTCGCTGAATTGGCTGACGAGCCCAATCGCGCGGTCGTCCATGCCTTCGGCGAGATAGGAGGCCGCGACCCGGTGCGCGAGGCGCGCGAGATCGACCGACGGCGCACCTTGCGACCGCGCAACCTGAAGGGCGGCGTTGGCCGCGTCGGGTTGATCGGCGCGAACGGCCGTTTCGATGGCAGGCAATGCAAACCGGGCCGCCTCGGAAATCGGCGTGGAATCGGGGATCGAGACATCTTCATATCCACCGCCCCGGCGGTGAATGGCAGGCCCTGGGACCGGGATGTTGGTCACGATCGCCACCAGGATCGTGTGATGGTGGCGGCGGACCCTTTTGGTCGAGCGCTTTACCGCGAGCCTGTAGATGCTCTCCGCAACCGGAAGTTCGCGATACTTCTCGAGCCAGCTCACCAGTTCTCGGACCGGCACGTGGCGCGCGCGCGGCGAGAGATAATGCTCGGCGAGCACATATCCCTCGAGTGAGGGATCGCTGACCTGATCGAAATCCCGGGAGGCGTCGCGGAAATGGCCGGCGTGTTCATCGGCCATGACATCGCGGTAAAGCCGGACGTCGGTGGGCGAAAGAACGGCAACGGCAACGTTGGACGAAGCATATTCGCCGGAGGTCTGCGCCAGCGCCGAGGCGCTTGCGAGGAGGAGGGCGGTCGAGACCGCGAGCGCAAAGCGTTTCAAATGCGCAACCCTTCGACAGCGCCCCCGCACAGCCGCCGGTTTTTACCGCCGGGCGACGGACGGCTCAATCCGTTGCCTTCCTTACGAATCAGCGAGGTTTGCGCGAGCTTAACGCAATTTCATCTGTTCTATTTTTTCAGCAAAGGATTGCAGATCGCGCCACGCCAGCTTCTTGTGCGCCGGCTCTCGCAAAAGATAGGCCGGATGCAGCGTGGGCATCACCGGAATGTTCTCTTCTCCCACGCGGTACTCCATCCACCGTCCCCGGTTTCTCAGAATACCTTCCGCATTGCCGAGCACGTGACGCAGCGAGGTGCTCCCGAGCAGCATCATGATCCTAGGCGCGGCAAGCTCGATGTGGCGCCGGAGAAAGGGGAGACAGATCGCCACTTCCGTCGCCTCGGGATTGCGGTTATCGGGCGGCCGCCAGGGCATAACGTTGGTGATGTAGACGGAACTCCGGCCGAGCCCGATCGCGGCCAGCATCAGATCGAGCAACTTTCCTGCGCGTCCGACGAACGGGAGGCCTTCGCGGTCTTCGTCACGGCCGGGCGCTTCCCCGATCAGCAGGATGCGACTCGCGGGATTGCCATCCGCAAACACCGTCCGTTTTGCGTTTTTCTTCAACTGTGATCCTTCGAAACCTTCGAGCGCGGCGCGAAGGTCCGCCAGTGTGTTGCAGCTCCTCGCAACGTGCTGCGCCTCCCCGATCGCGTCGTCTCCGTTCGCTTGGGCCGTCGGTGGCGGCGGGCTCGTGTTTTTGGGAGCAGCGATCTGAACGCGCTCCCGGACAGGCATGGGCGGACTCTTGACGGTTTCACGCAGGGTTGGCGGGGCGAAACGGTCGATCGCGTGCTCGCCTATGGCTTCATCGGCGCCGGCGTCCACCAGCCATCTGAGCGCGCTCAGTGAATCGAGGTTTGTTCCCGTCATTGCTGGATGATAGGCGAGGGGACGTGCGTCCGGCGAGCGGTTGACCAGATGAAGGCCTGCGCCCCATATGGATTTTTGAGGGGATCAAGCCGGGAACGCTTATGGCAGAGCCAGTCCAGCGCGAAAGCATGGAATATGATGTCGTCATCGTCGGTGGCGGCCCCGCGGGCCTCGCCGCGGCGATCCGGCTGAAGCAGCTCGCGGCCGAGAAGGGCCGTGAGTTCAGCGTTTGCCTGCTCGAGAAAGGCTCGGAAGTCGGCGCGCATATCCTTTCCGGCGCGGTGATCGATCCGATTGCCATCAACGAGCTCATTCCCAACTGGAAGGAGGCGGGTGCGCCGATCGATACCCCGGTCACCGATGATCGCTTCTATCTGTTCACGCGCAATGGCGGCTTCCGGATTCCGAACTTCATTTTTCCGCCGCTGATGAGCAATCACGGCAACTACATCGTTAGCCTCGGAAATCTCTGCCGCTGGCTCGCGAGCCAGGCCGAAGCGCTCGGAGTCGAAATCTATCCGGGCTTTCCCGCCGCCGAGATTGTCTTTGGCGAACAAGGAGAAGTGAAAGGGGTCACGACGGGCGATCTCGGTATCGCGCGCGACGGGCATCACAAGGATGGCTTCACGCCCGGCATGAACCTTGCCGGCAAGTACACGCTGTTCGCGGAAGGCGCGCGCGGTTCGCTCTCAAAGAAGCTGATTGCGCATTTCAAGCTCGACGCCGGCCGCGATCCGCAGAAATTCGGCATCGGCCTCAAAGAGCTTTGGGAACTGAAGCCGGAAAACCACCGCCGCGGAATGGTGCTCCACTCCGCGGG
>Ga0209060_10001988_pt1 | contig 20191 bp, 14 predicted proteins | sample Coa_R1_8_FD_187155 | JGI IMG/M metagenome (GOLD analysis project Ga0209060, IMG submission 187155) | Surface soil microbial communities from Centralia Pennsylvania, which are recovering from an underground coalmine fire - Coalmine... | ecosystem: Environmental > Terrestrial > Soil >...
GATTCCGCTCTTTATCCATTTTCACGGCGGCACCTGGCTGCCGGAAGCTGCCGCGGCCGAGCACGGCCAAGCGGCGGTCATCTCCATCCAGCTTGGCTCCGGTTCCGGGGTTTATGCCCGCGCCTTCGCAGATCCACAGCGGTTCGGCCAGCTCCTCGTGGAGGCCGAGCAGAAAGCAGGCGTACGCTTCAGTCCGGTCGGCTTGACCGCCTGGAGTGCCGGCTACGGAGCGGTGCGCGCGATTCTCAAGGTCCCAAGCTATTACCAGCGGGTGCAATTTGTACTGCTCATCGATGGACTGCATGCCGGGTATCGCACTGGAAACCCCGGCCCGGTGGAATCGCAGCTCGTAACGGAAGATTTGCAGGTGTTCTTGCAATTTGCTCGGGATGCCGTGGCCGGAAAGAAGCAGATGATCCTTACGCATTCCGAGATTTTTCCGGGGACGTTCGCCAGCACGACCGAAACCACAGACTATCTGCTCGGGCAATTGGGGTTGCGTCGGCAGGCAACGCTTTCGTGGGGTCCGATGAAAACGCAGCAGCTGAGCGAGGCGCGAGCCGGAAAACTCCGCATCGTTGGCTACGCCGGCAATGCGGCTCCCGATCACGTGGATCAATTGCATTCCCTGCCGGAATACCTGAAGTGGATCGAGTGGCAATGAGCAGCATGCGGGAGAGCTACCGATGACCTGGGGACGAATCGGTTCGATGCCCTTGCTGGCTGTGACTTTGTTGGTCGGGAGTCCGCACATGGCCAGGGCCGACTACCTCATCACGCTCTTGGGGCCACAGGAACCGTTTCCCCGCGCGATCAATAACCAGGGCTGGATCACGGGTATCGATCAAGCCGGCGGTGGCTTCCTGCGGAGCGGAGGAGGCTCGTCGCCTGTCGCTCCGCCCGGGGCAAGCGCCAGTCAGCCCTACGGAATCAATGATGCCGGCCAAGTCGTGGGAAGGTATCTGTCGGCAAGGTTGGTACACGGTTTCCTGGATAGCGATGGCGTCTACACCCGGCTTGATGTTTCGGGGACAGCCACCGGCACCCTTGCGAATGGCATCAACGCTTTCGATCAAATCACGGGTGCGTACGGGCCGAGCGGCCAGCTCCGGGGCTTCTTGCTTAGCGGCGGCAGCTACACGACGTTCGCTGTGCCCGGTGCGTCCAACACCGAACCCTTCAAGATCAACAACGCCGGCGTCATCGTGGGCGAGTATCGCTTGGCCGGACAAACGCACGGGTTCGTGTTCAACGCAGGTGGCTACACCACGGTCGATGTACCCGGCTCGACAGCCACCAATGTTTACGGAATCAATAACGCGGGCCAGATGGTGGGATCGTTTCAGGTTCCGACGGATAGTCTGGTACACGGCTTTCTGGACACGGGCCGTGCGTTCAGCACCATCGATGTGCCCGGTGCCATCCTGACCGAAGTGTGGGGCATCAATGATGCCGGCCTGATCGTCGGCGATTATCAGGACGCGGCATTCAATTTTCATGGCTTCCTGGCCGCGCCGGTGCCTGAACCGACACCTCTGCTGCTGCTCGGTATTGCTGTGTTGGCCTGGATGGGTTGGGCCGCGCGTGGTGCTTGGCTGGTTTGAATGGACCGATGCCCCTAGATCAGCGATCCACCTCCCCAACCACGATGTCGATGCTGCCCACGATGGCCGGCACGTCGGCGATGAGGCAACCCCGGCAAAGTTCGTTGGTGAGGCTGAGATTGCAGAAACAAGACGATCGAGCCCGTACTCGCAGAGGCACCGGATCCTTGGTCGCCCGGCCGACGACATAGAAACCCATTTGACCGCGCGGACACTCCGTTTCCTGGTACGCCTCTCCGGCCGGGAGATGGCGGGGTGGCTCGATACGGTGCGCGCCTTGGGCACTGGGATAGCGCGCCAGTCCCTGCTCGACGATCTTGATGCTTTCCACAACCTCGATCATCCGAATGTAATACCGATGCCAGGCGTCGCCGATCACCGTTTCCGGTGGGGCCTCCGCAAACGGCGGCACGACCACCTGGAATTCGTATTGTTCGTAACCGCAGTACGGCTCGATCCGACGAAGGTCCCATTCCGGATCTCCCTCCGTGCGGTTGAGTGAGCCACGCAGCATCGGCCCCGTGCAACCATAACTCAGCGCCATTTCCTTCGTCAGATTGCCGACGTTGGCTGTGCGCTTGATGAAAATGTGGTTCCGTGTCAGCAGGATGTGATATTCATCGATCCGCGGCTTCAGGTAATCAAGAAACTTTTGGCAGCGGCCGACCCAGCCGGACGGTAAATCGTCATGCACGCCGCCAATCGTGATGTAGCTGTAGGTCAGGCGGGCGCCGCACACCTCCTCCAAGAGATCAAGGATCATCTCCCGTTCGCGGAAGGCATAGAGAAAAGGGCTGAACGTACCCAAATCCAGGCCGTACGTTCCCATGGCAACCAAGTGGCTGGCGATCCGGTTCAACTCGGCAATGATGACGCGGATGACGTTGGCCTTTTCGGGCAGCTTCATGCCACACAGCTTTTCGACAGCCAACGAGTAGCCGAGGTTCATGTTCATCCCGGCCAAGTAGTCCATCCGATCGGTGTACGGAATGAATTGGATCGGCGTGACATTTTCGCCGATTTTTTCGGCACAGCGGTGCAAGTAGCCGAGGTGCGGAGTTGTCTCCGAGATGACCTCACCGTCGGTACGGAGGACCAAGCGAAGCACGCCATGGGTGCTCGGATGCTGCGGCCCCATGTTGACGAGCATCTCGTCGGTGCGAACATCGAATTCGATTACCGTGGGGTCTTGGAGCGTTGCGGTAGCCATGATTTCCTGCGTAGGTTTTTGAGTCTGGAAGATTGAATGGTGTCAGCGTCCTCGGATACCGTGGTACTCCAGTGGGAACTCGTAGTCTTTCCGCAAGGGGTGGCCGACCCAATCCTCCGATAGAAGGATCCGGCGCAGCTCCGGATGGCCGGTGAACCAAACACCGCTCAGATCATAAACCTCGCGCTCATGCCAATTGGCTCCTTGCCAAAGACTGGTCAGCGACGGCACTTCCGGCAGCTCGCCGGGCTTGTTGTCCTTCCAACGCGGCAACAGGACCTTGATGACGAAACGATGCCGGTGCGTGAAGCTCGAGAAGTGGTAAACGACTTCCAGATGCGGATCAAAACCGGCCTTGGGGGCCTTCTTCGGGTCCGGCTCAAAATAATCAACGCCGCTGATGCAGTTCAGGAATTCGAACCGCAAGCGCGAATCGCCACGCAAAAAGCGGCAGACTTCGAACAGATCGGCCGGCTCGACCACGACGAAGGGATCGAGAGTGTCCAGTTTCTTGGCTTTGATGCGGGGACCGAACTGCTGTTCCAGGATGGCGATGATTTCGCTAGCTGTCATCGGGGACTCGTGAGGATAAAGGCATCCAAAAGCACCACCCCACCACCTACGCTTTGGCGGGGGTGGCCAACTCCTTGTTCTTGATGGCAAAGGCATTCGCCTTTTCCATATTGTCCAGTTCCGGGGGCAGCAGCACATAGCCGGTGCGCGAAGGAATCGGGACTTCGATCGGTTGGCCCTTGGTCAGGTCTTTCATTCCCTTGACCTTGTCCTGGATCCGCATCAGGCCTTCCAGGAGAGCTTCCGGGCGCGGCGGGCAACCCGGCACGTACACATCGACCGGCACCACCAGATCGACCCCCTTCACGACGTTGTAGCCGTACTTGTAGTACGGTCCACCGCCACACGTGCAAGCGCCCATGGCGATGACGAACTTCGGATCGGGCATTTGGTTGTAAAGCCGGCGGACTCGGCTGGCCATCTTATAGTTGACCGTGCCGGCCACGATCATCAAATCGGCCTGGCGCGGCGTGGCCCGGAAGGCGCCGGCTCCGAACCGATCGATATCGTAACGCGACGCGCCGGTCGCCATCATCTCGATGGCACAGCACGCCAGTCCAAACGTCATGGGCCACATGCTTGATTCCCGCGCCCAGTTAATTGCCTGCTCCAGGGTCGTCGTGAAAACATTTTCCTCAGAACGTCCTTCCAGCCATCCCATAAAGTTTACTCCTGCCCGGTCAAACCGAACGCGTTCCGGATTACGATGCCACGCCGGCTGTGACCAGCTCCTCCGCCTGATCGGACGGGAGCGCGCGTCTGGCTCCGGCCGCCGGCGTCTGCTCCGCCAATGTACTCCGAACCCAATCGAGGTCTCCCCGTTTCCACAAATAGGCGAAGCCGACGAGGAGGACACCGAAAAAAATCAGGATATCCCAGAAAGCGAACCAGGCCAACTCCCGTGCTGACTGCGTGGAAATCGGCGGCAACTCCCGTTGCGGTGGAATCACGTAGGCGGCTGCCGAAGCCGGCAACAATTCCGCGGTCAACACCGGGCGTTGTGCATCCGGCAGGCTCTCTTTGGCCAGCATCGTGGCTTTGCCGAAGACGACCGCCCAGGGAAAGAAAAACACCACTTCCACGTCAAAAATCACAAACAGCAGCGCCACCACATAAAAGCGCAAATCGAACTGCACCCAGGCGCTGCCGATGGTCGGCTCCCCGCATTCATAAATGGTGAGCTTCTCCGCATCGGGCTTCGCCGGCCGAATCAACTGACCCGCGAGCAAGTGGACGAAGATGAAACCAATGCCGACCACCAGGAACAACAGTATGTAACCAAGCAATCCGGGCATAAGCAAACTTTCGTTAGGAGGTCAATTCTTGCTGGCCGGGGCGTGCAAACATTGCCGGCCGGCGAACCCGGCCTCCAGCTCATGCCAGTAAGCCACCTCGGGCTCTCCAAAGCGCCAGCACAAATAAACTTCCCGGTTGTCCATCCGACACGGGAAATCGATCAGCCCCGTGAAGTAATCCTTGAGTTCCACGCCGAGCTCTCGAAGCTCCCGCTCGTATTCCAGCAACCGCTCACTTTCGCGTTCGATCTCGGCTTCCGCAAGATGCACTTCTTCCTGATAGGCTTCCGAAAGGGAGCCGCGCTGGGCTGCGCGAACGCGCGTCAATCGTTCCTGCCGATCACGAAGGTCGCTGGCAAGCTCGGTGATATCGCGCACGATTGCGCGAATCAGCGGCAACGCAGCATTCGCTTCGGCGGCGGTGAAATATTTCTTCTTCACGACCCGTTTTTGACTGGCCATCTTCTCTCCTCTCTCCAAGAACCGAGCACCTGCCACGGCATGGTGGAAGGCTGGGGACCAACTCGGCGTTCCCGTCGGCCAAGGGCGGCAAAGCGAGTCTCCCACAAGATCAATCCGTGCCTGCATCCTGCTATTTCTTCGCCGCCGCTTTTTCCGCGACCGGATCGGGGGGCTTCGTCCAGACCGGCTCGACGGTCAATTTGGAGGCCGCCACCGCGATCGGGTTCAGCGACGCCTGGCCCCAGGCAATCTCCAAGGGCAGCTTGGCAAAATCCACAATGCAGCCATCGCGGCTGTAACAACTTTGATCGTACGTGGAACCCATGAAAATGCAATCCACCGGGCAGGGATCGACACAGAGCGCACAAAACATGCACTTGGTGTAGTCGATCTTGAAACCGTTGACCCGGAAGCCTTTGCCAAGGGGGTTCTTGATCTTCTCGATGTAGATGCAATCGACCGGGCAGGCGCGGGCACATTTATCGCAACCGATACAGGTCGACAGATCGAACCGATGAAACCCGCGGTAACGGGGCTTCACCGGGACGGGCAGCTCGGGATACTCGAACTGCTGTGTGAATGCGCGGCGCCGGTAGGTCTGGAAGAAATACCAGAGCGTCACATACATGCCCTGGCCGACGGTCTTGATCGCGAAATAAATATTGCGCAACCACGAAAGCATGGGGGGCTCGCTAATGGCCGTGTGCAAAAACTTTTTTCCCGCTGTTACTGATTATAGTGCCTGCCGGGTCCCTCGCAAAGTGTGACCACGTGGCCATGCGCCCGCCGATTGGGGTAGCCTGCTTGCCGGCCGGCTCTGAGCTATAGTTGCACTATCCCGTCTGCCTTAACGAACTCGAATAGCAGCGCTGGGAAAACGAGCACCCTGCGGTAAAGGGCCGCCGGCACTCGCGATGCTCGGTACCATCTCTTTTCAGGAAGTTGTCCGAAATGCGAAATGAAACGAGCCTACGTGAAGGGCAAGACTTGCTTGACCGCCTCTGTGAACACCAGCAGGAGATCGTCCTCGCCGAGCAGACCCTGAGCCAGCAGTGCCAGGAGGTTGCCCGCTTGTTGAAGGATCTCAGGCAGAAATATCAGGGCAATCATAGCCATTGCGTGGCCGAACTGGAAGTGCTTCGGATGGGCAACGAATGCTTGCAGCAGATCGTGGCCGAACGCGATCAGCAGCTAGAAGAACTGAAGCAGCGCGTGGCAATCGCATCCCGCGAGCAGCCGCAGGCTGAAATCCCTCCGGCGGAGCTACACGAGGTACGCCTACAACTACAGGAAAAGGAAGCCCTGATCGAACAGCTCCAGGCGGCGCGGCAAGTAACGGCGGACGCACCGTTCGCTGCTGTGGAAGATCGCGATTATGAGGCGGAGCTGACCGAATTCCGCCGTCAGCTGGAAGCGGACCGACGGGGGTTGAACGAAGAAATTGGGCAGCTGCGTGCCCGCAACGCGGAGCTCAGAGATGCCGCCCGAGACGCAGAGCTGCAATTATCGCGTGAGCGGGCGCAATTGGCCCGGGAGCGCGTCGAGCTGGACCGGATGCGCGAAGAAATCCGCCAGCAGTTAGAGTGTATTCAGCGTGAGGCCGGCGTGCGTGAACGCCTCGCCGCTGTGGAACGACTGAAGGGCGAAGTGGCCGAGCGCCAGCGCCAGCCGGAAGGCGGCAATGGCATGCCGCTGTCTCCGGTCAAGCGGAAGAGCGGCTCCTCGTTAACCAACTGGCGTGCCCTGTTGAGCGGGCAAGCGGTCGGCAGCTAAATGACCGTATGCGAATTCATGGTGCAAGCTTGCCGCGCCAGCGAAGGTCCTTCGCCGGCGCGGTAAGCTTGTGTTTCAGGCCGTGCCCCAAATCTCATTTCTTGGCGCCCGGCAACGTGATACCGGGCGGAACCAATGCTTTGAGCAGTTGGCCATTGGTACCGTTGTACAGCCGGACGATCCCTTCTTCGCCGCCGGCGGCCACGAGTTTGCCGTCGGAGGTGACGCCCACGGCATACAGGAAGTCGCTGTTGCCACTGAAGGCAACGCCGCCAGAACCGTTGTCGACGTTCCAGAAGCGCACCAATGGGTCGCCACTACACATCACGATTTCTGAGGTCGTGCCCTTGAACATCAGCCGCGTGACCTGTTTGCCAAGGTTGCCAAAGGTGCGAACCTGCTCGCCTTTTTCGTAATCCCAAACCTTAATCACGTTGTCGGCACCGCCGCTGACGAGCAACTTGCCGTCGGCTTTCCAGGCTACGTCCAGGACATGGTGCGTGTGCCCCTCGAACGATTTGAGGAGCTTACCGCTCGGCACTTCAAACACCTTGACAAACTTGTCGGCCCCGCACGTGGCTAGCTTCGTGCCGTCGGGACTGAAGCAGACGCCGAAGACCGTGTCGCTGTGGCCGTTCTTGATTTCGGTGATCAGGCGGCACGAATCCACGTCAAAAATCTTGATCTCGCCGTCTTCCGTAGGAGCACCGCCGCCGGTAGCCAACCATTTGGCGTCTGGTGAAAAGGCCAAGCAAACCACGCGATCGGCAAATCCGCTTAACCGCTTCCACAGTGCCCCGGAATAGCCCTCCCAAAGGAAGACCTCCTGAAAAGCACCGCTGGCCAGGAACCGATTGTCCGGACTGTAGGCCAAGGCTTCCACGATGGCGGAATGGGCCGCCGGAAGTGGTTTCCCGTCCGGCGTGGTCAAGCCGGGCGCATGTAGCGACCGGAGATACGCCCCGGAAGCCGTTTCGTAGAGATGGATCTGATTGGCCCGGCCGGCGGCCAGCACCGCCTTGTCAGGCCGGATGGCCAGGGCGCGGACCGGATGGACCGGCGCCGGCAGGCTTTCGAGAACAATCTTTTGCCGCTGTCGTCTGCTCTCGGGCGGTTTAGCACCCTGATCGATCCACAGCTTGAGCAGGGCCAATTCCTCGGGCACCAAGGGTTGCTCCCCCTTGGGCGGCATGAGCGGCTTCTGCACCCGGCCGGCGAGCTGGATGAGCAGGCTTTCCGCCGACTTGCCGGCCACGATCGGCGGGCCGTGCTTGCCTCCTTTCAAGAGGGATTCGTAGCTGGCCATATCCAGCTTCCCCTCCTGGAGGGATCCGCTGTGGCAGAATTGGCATTTCTGGACCAAGATCGGCTCGATGTCCTTGTCGTACAGCACCGGCTCCTTGCGATCCAGCGTGACCATTTTGATCGGCTGGGCCGCCACCAGGGCCGGCAAGAGCGCAACCAGACCGAGACCGGCAATATAACGCATCACGTACCCATCCTCAAATCAAAAATCACTTGACCACGTTGACGTTGATCTTGACGTCGTGCATCAGCGGCGTGTTGCCATTGATCAGGGCGATGGCCCGAACGATGAGGTTCTGTCGATTGCCCGGCGTGGCATCCGCAGGAGCTCGCAGTACGATTTTCGCTTCGTCCTCACCGGCAGGAATCATGATCTCGTCCGCCTGGATACCTTTCATGTCGGGCGGCAGCACCAAGTGAACCTTGAACGCACCCGCATAGGCATGCAGACGGGCCACCTTGATCACCAGCTCGGTCTGGGCACCGATCTTGAGGGTGGGACTGGCGTTGTTCACGTTGATCTTGGCGACCTGATTCGGCAGGACGGTCAGCGTGATGGGATTGGAGGGAAGTCCAATCGTGGCGTTGGCCTTCTTGGCCTTTGCGTCCTTACCGTAGGGGACCTGCACCGTGCCGCGCAGCACCAGGTTGTAGGTGCCGGGGGGTACGTTTGTTTTCACATCGACCGTGGTGGGAGGCGCATCATCTTTATCCGCGGGAATCGTGACCGGCTGATTATTGTTGGCGAAGGTCAGGCCGCCTGGCAGATGGGTGGCGGGATCAATGGGAGCAACGGGGACTTCCTTCTTGAAATCCGGCCAGAGCCGGGCCAGTTTCAGTCCAAGCTTGATCTTGGAGCCGGCCACGACGGTGGTTTGATCGGCGGTCGCGGTCAGATTGAACGGCGCGTGATCACGCACGGCCAAGACCAGGCTGCGATCGAGGCGGCTAATGGTTGGAATCCCCTGGGGCTGCCCCACCGGCCAGGTGATGCTTGCCGGCCGTGCTTCGCGGACCACCACTTGGCCATGGATGGTGGCCGTCCCTTTGAGCTTGATGGCACCGGCCCATTCGGGTGCATTCAGGCCGGCACTCACGACCAGGGCGGCCTGCTTGAGGTTCGGGCCAATGACTTGAGGCGGACAGGTCACACGAGTGGGAAGTCCTTCCACCGTCAACGTGATGGGCCCCGTGAACCCGTCGTGACGCCAAACGAGGATCGTGTAATACTCGTCCCCATTTTGGCGAACGCAGCACCCATCAGGAAGTCGACCGTCGGAAGGCAGCGCGATCAGATGGAAGTCCGGCAACTCAGGAGTGATGCGGATTCGGTAAAAATGCCGCGGCCCGGCACTGAAATCGCTCCCGTGGCTTGCCGCCATGAGCTGATAGGAACCGTCGGCCGGGACAACAAACCGATACACCGGCGGATCATCTGTCCGGTTATAGAACGTGATGGGCGTCAGGACCTCCCCATTGTCATCGAGGTTGACGAGTTCTTGCTTCGTGTCGACTCGACGGAGGGTGAAATGCATGTCGTTGAGAGCCCCGAGACGCTCGCTCAGGATCTCGATGCTGTACACTTCCCCTTTTTTGGCAGTAAACGTGTACCAGTCATGGGTCCGGCGTTTGGTAAATCGGCCCGAAATCTCGCACGGCAAGGCAATCAGCTGGGCCGTCGCCGGGCTGTGGTTCATCTCGTTACTCACCACCACGGGAGCGCGGGCATAGGTAAGCAGGAATGGATTGGATGTGCCGGCCGCATTGCGTAGCCGAAATTCGAAGCCATCCAGTGCAGCGGCCTGGGGCGGGATCCGTCCATGAAACGCAAGACGCTGGAGGGCGGCCGGGTCGCTGGGGACTTCCACCATGACCATGGTCTTTTCCAGCACGCAGCCATTGGCCACGGTGGTTGGATCAAGTTGGCCGCCGGGCAGGTTGCGGCCGTAAACGGTCAGCGGGATCGTCTTCCCTGGCTCGACAACAATGGGCGAAACCGCATCGATCCAGGGAGCGGTTGACAAGGTGAGCCGATAAAAGTGTTCGCCGCTCCCCTGGGTATGTGTGAACTCGAACAAGCGGACGTAGTAGTCGCCGTCGGCCGAGAGTGTGCAATCCAGCAGGGCATCATTGTCATGATAGTGACGGTTGAAGGCCAGCTGCCGGCCGGCGCTATCGTACACTTCCAGGCCCGCCCTCAACCGGCTGTCGATGCTGGAGGCAAGGCAACTGGCCAACACCCGTTGACCGCGTTTGCCCGCGAAAACGAAATAATCGACATCGGTGGGTGTGGCGATGACGCCATTGATGGTCGTATTGAGTTCCACGCGCTGGGCTTGGGGCACGTCGTTGTTGGGCTCCTTTTCCATAACCTCCGCACAATCGCCGACCACGAAGGCGCGCGGGTTGCTGATGCCCCACTTGTTGACGAGGCGAACATCATGGATGCCGATGGGTGTATCCGGCGCGATGGTGATCTTGAACTTCGGGTTTGGCGGAGGGGCCGGTTTGGGCGCGGGCTTCTTGGGATCTGGCGGCGGGGGCGGCGGGGGCGCGACCGGTTCCGCTTTGATTCCCGGCTGGCTAAAGAGCAAACCTTGCGGATCCTCGATATCGGTCCCAGTGACGCTTGCTTCGAACGTGCTGCCAACCTGCCCGCCGCTCGGCAGGACCACGTACAACCGGGGCGTGGGTAAACCGGGCCCATCCGGCTTTTGTGCCTTGGCTTCGGGGCCACACAAAACAATGCCCAACCCCATGATAAGAGCCAACCCCTTTGCGTTGGCTCTGCGTCTTTGTGCGCAACCCCGGCTCAATGACCGTTCGGGATCCGGCAGCACAAACCGGTCTGGTCCGCGCATGCCCTTCGCTGGCGCTTCAGGCTTGCATTGTTGGTTCCTGTACGGGGACGAGTTTCGCGCGGAGGCGCAGAGATCGCGGCGACAAGCCAAGGGAAAAGAATTAGGGCAGGGCACTTGAGACCCCTTTGTCAAAGTGCGCTTCAGGGATGATGGGGCCAGCCATGACGGCCCACAGCACGGCGTGATCCGCTGGGTATGGTGATTCAGGCCGAAGCAGCGGTCCTCTCGACCTGAGCGCACGGGGCGCAATCGTTCTTACGGCCCGGCATTGTCCTGATGGTATCCCTTCTGGTTCCCCAGGTCAAGATGGCCAGTCGAGCGGTTCGACCAGGGGTCATGCAGGATCATAATTGTCCACTGCCGGACGGACTTTAGGAAACGGGGAGCCCGGAGGCCAATCTGGCCTTTTGCAGCAAGTAACGATTTATGGAGATCACGGGAGGGCCTTGCTGTTTGCCATGCGGTTTCTGGTCAGATATAGTCGGGGTAGATTTTCCGCACTGAGTGGTGAAAAAGGCCGGCTACCTCCTGAACGCCAACCGATGATTCCAGACGATCACATCTTGGAGTTGCTATCGCGCTGGCAAAAGCTGCGCGAACAGGGACAGGCCCCGAGCATCGAAGAACTCTGTCGCGATTACCCGGACCTAGTCCCCGCCGTGAAGCAGCGGGTCGCCCATCTCCAGGGGCCCGAACCTTCGCCCAGCACCGCCCTGGACCCGTTGCGGGATCCCACGCCTTCGGAGACAGCGACGGCCAACGCCGACGTGTCCCCCCCCCGGAGTACACGCTATCAGGCATTGCGGTTGCATGCCCGGGGCGGCCTAGGCGAAGTCTTCCTGGCTTACGATGCGGAGCTGCAGCGTGAAGTCGCCCTCAAGCGGATCCGGCCGGGACGCGTACACGATCTGGAAAGCCGCCGCCGATTTCTGCGCGAGGCCCAGATCACCAGCCGGCTCGAACACCCCGGAATTGTGCCGGTCCACGGACTCTTGCACGACCAGGATGGACAGCCTTGCTATGCCATGCGCTTCATCCAGGGGGAAACGCTGCAACAAGCCATCGACCGTTTTCACGAGAACGATACGCGGGGCCGCAACCCCGGGGAACGAAGTCTGGCCCTGCGGCAGCTGCTGGCCCGCTTCCTGGCCGTGTGCAACACGATGGCTTACGCCCATAGTCGGGGAGTATTGCACCGCGATATCAAACCGGCGAATATCATGCTCGGCAAATACGGCGAAACCCTGTTGGTCGACTGGGGGCTCGCCAAACCCCTGGAACGCGATCGGGCCGTTCCTACCGATAGCCATCAACCTGCGACGATCCCCGCCACAGAGGAAGACATCAGCACCCAGCTCGGCAGTGTGATCGGCACGCCGGCCTACATGAGTCCCGAACAAGCGGCCGGGGAATGGGATCGAGTAGGACCGGCCAGCGACATTTATAGCCTCGGTGCCACGCTTTACACGGTCTTGACCGGTCACGTTCCTACCGAAGGAAGTGCGTTCCCCGAAGTGTTGGAACGGATCAAGCAAGGGAACATCCCGTCGCCGCGCCAGCGGAAACGAGATGTCCCGGCTGCACTCGATGCAATTTGCCAAAAGGCAATGGCTCTCCAGCCGGATGCGCGCTATGCCACCGCGCTCGACTTGGCCACCGATGTGGAACATTGGCTGGCCGAGGAACCAGTGACCGTGTACCGGGAAGCCTTGCCGGCGCGCCTGGTGCGGTGGATGCGGCGGCATCGGGCTTGGGCTTCCGCGGCGGCCGCACTGGTGGTGACCGCGATCGTTGCCTTGGCCGTAGGACTGTTAGCGGTCAACCACCAGAAGGGACTAACGGAGCAAGCCTTGGCCGCGGAATCCCAAGCGCTCACGGCCAAAACACAAGCATTGGCTGCGGAGGCCAAGGCGAAGCTGCGGACGCGCCAGGCGCTCGATGAAATGTCCTCGGAGCTGATCGAGAATTGGTTCTCCCGCCAGGAAAAGCTCCAGCCGGCGCAAGAGACATTCCTAAAGAAGGCGCTGGCTTACTACCAGGAATTCGCCCACGAGGTAGGCGATACCCTGGATGTTCGTCAGGGGGTCGTGAATGCGCAATTGCGAACCGCCGACATCTTGCAACGCCTCGGCCAGTACGATGCCGCCGAGCAAGCGTATCGCAACGCCCTCACTGCGGGGAAACAGTTGGTCGCGGATTTCCCTTCCGAGCGCGGCTGCCAGTGCGATTTGGCGAAGATTCATAGCAATCGGGGCATTCTCCTGCAAACCAGAGGCCGGGCCGCAGACGCAGAGACGGCGTTTCGTAGCGCCGTGTCTGTACTCACCCGGCTCGTAGCGGACTCGCCCGGTGTCCCGGAATATCGCCAACGCCTCGCCTCGAGCCAGACCGGGCTGGCCATTCTTCTTGAATCGATGGGTCGGGTGGTAGAGGCCGAACCGCTTTACCTTCAGGCGCTCGCCCTCCGCAAGCAGCTGGTCAATGATTCTCCGGGTGATTCCAAGCACCGCGAAGCACTTTCCGCCAGCTACAACGATCTCGGCGTCCTGTTCAAGCAGACAGACCGCCCCCAGGAGGCCGAGGAGAGCTACCGGAATGCCCTCACTCTGAGGAAGCAACTGGCGGCCGAATTCCCGGATGTGCCCGTGCATCGCCGGGGCGTAGCCATGATCTACTACAACCTGGCCATCTTTTTCCGGCAAACGAACAGATCGGCCGAGGCGGAAGCGGCCTTCGCCGATGCCGTCGCCATCTACCGGGAGTTGGCGGCGGACTTTCCCGCTGTGCCGATCCACCGCCAGGAATTGGCGTATGCCCTCAACAGCCTAGGCAACCTGCGCCTGAACTTGGCCAAGTGGGATGAAGCGGAAACCGCTTACCGTGAGTCTTTGAAGATCCGGACCCAGCTGGCCACCGATTACCCCGCCGTTCCCGATCATCGCGATGAAGTGGCCATCACCATGTGCAATCTGGCGGAGGTTTACCGCCATCGCAAAGAGAATGGCTTGGCCCTGCAGATCCTGCGAGAAGCGTTGCCTCACCATCAAGCCGCCTTACACGCCAATGCCGCAAAGCCCAGCTATCGGGGCCACTTTCGCACCAACCGTGAGCTTTTTGCCCAGACGCTTCTGGACCTGGGAGAATACACAGCGGCCGCCGAGGCTGCCGACCAGCTCCTTGCGGCCGCCGGCGTCACGGCCGGCGATGTCTATGCCGCTGCCTGCATTTTCGCCCGCTGCATGCCATTGGCCGAGCACGATCAACAACTTTCCGATGCCCAGCGTCAGGACTCTATTCGCAATTACGCCGACCGCGCCTTGGCCACGCTGCGGCAAGCGGTGAAGGATGGTTACAACGATGGGGCCCATCTGAAGCAGGACCACGATCTCGATCCGCTGCGCTCGCATCGAGAGTTTCAGAAGCTCGTGCAGGAGTTGGAGCGGAAGTAATTGAGGGTCCGGTTGCTCCTCTCCCGTGAAACATGAATCCGAAATCCAGGCTATCCTTCCCAGGGGTTGCGGTGTGCACTGCGCAACCAGGGCCCAAAGGTTATTCCGGGAGAGTCAATTTCAATGGAGACGCATCAAGCCAATGACCCACATGCGACGTGCCCTCCCGGCCAGCCGTTGTCGGAGCCTGCCGGCAGCGTTCTAAGCATGTTGTCGGCCGCGCCTACCATTTCCGATTTGCCCCCTGAGCTGACGAACCATCCGCAGTATGAAATCCTCCGCGAACTGGGCCGGGGCGGCATGGGCGTGGTCTACCTGGCTAACAACGGGCTCCTGGCGCGGCAGGAGGTGCTCAAGGTAGTCAACCAAGCGGTGCTCAGTCGGGCTGGAGGCAAAGCAAGGTTCCTTCGCGAAATGCAATCGGCTGCCCGGCTCTGCCACCCGAACGTGGTCACGGCATATAGTGCGTTGCAGACCGGTGAATTGTTGGTCTTCGCCATGGAGTACATCGAAGGAGAGGATCTCGATAAGCACGTGAGGAACGGCGGCCCGTTGCCGGTGGCGTTGGCCTGTTCCTACACACAGCAAGCCGCGCTGGGGCTGCAACATGCGTTCGAGAAGCAAATGGTTCACCGTGACATCAAGCCGGAGAACCTGATCCTTTCTCGCGAGGGAAAGCATCCTGTCGTCAAGGTGCTTGATTTCGGCCTGGCGAAGATCATGCGTGAAGAGCGACAGGATGTAGCCCTGACCGCTGCCGGGCAGATGCTCGGTACGCCGGATTTCGTGGCCCCGGAGCAAGCGCTGGATGCCGCGCGCGCGGACATTCGCGCCGACATCTACAGCCTCGGCTGCACCTTGTACTTCTTGCTCACGGGCAATCCTCCGTTCACCGGAAAGAGTCTCTTTGAGGTACTTCAAGCCCACCATTCGACCGAAGCCCGGCCACTGAACCTCGTTCGGCCGGATCTTCCAGCGGAATTGGTGGCCGTCGTGAAGAAAATGATGGCCAAGGATCCGGCAGAACGATACCAAGAGCCGAGCGCGGTGGTGCAGGCGCTCGCTCCCTTCGTCCCGGCCGGCACGAACGGCTCGTCGATCAGAGAACCGGCCGAACCATCGCAACGGTCGTCTTTGGTGCCCAACCCAGGGTCTACCACTGCACGGGACACAGTAACGGAAAGTTGCAGAAGCATCACGGAGCCCGAACCGCACAGGGTCCTTCGTCCAGATCAATCGCTCCCCGGAAAACTGTCCGCACGCAAGCACCGGCTTCTGGTGTCCATTGTGGCAATGTGCGGGTTGCTGCTCAGCTTGGTGAGCTTGTGGGCCGGCGGTGTCTTCGAGCCGAAGCCGTCGCCGGCTGCGCGGGTGCCAAAGGAGGATGCGGCAATCGACGATCAAGACTTCGTGCCGCTCTTCAATGGCCAGGACAAGACCGGCTGGAAGACGCATCCGAAGGAACCCGGTAAATGGCGTGTCGAGGATGGCATCTTGATCGGCTCCGGCTCAACGAAAAGTCACCTGTACAGCGAACGGAGTGATTTCAAGGACTTTCATTTGCGCGTGAAAGGGCGGATCAACAATGGCGGCAACAGCGGAATCATTTTCCGGGCACCGTTTGGCATCGGGTCGCCCGGCATCGCTTGGACCCGCGGGGGGCGGGACATGAAAACGCTTACCGGGTACGAGGCCGAGATCAAGGGTTGGCAGACGGGGAGCCTGTTCGCCTGGCCCGAGGGGACAGTCGCCAGTGTCGAGGAAACGCTCCTTCCCCCCAAGCAGTGGTTCACGATGGATGTGATCGCGGAGGGCAATCATATCGTGATCAAGGTGAATGGCAGTACCACCGTGGATTACACCGATCCACGGCGGCGGTTTACGGTTGGCCATATCGTGCTGCAGCAGCTGTGGGGCGGGACGGTGGTCGAGTTCAGCGAGGTCAGAATCAAGGAATTCCCGGCGACGCAAGTCCAGAGTTCCGGCGACTCGGTTCAGGACGGCTCCTAACTGGACTTGCTGCTCAAAGGCACAGATGGGAAACAAGCCTGACGCCCCAGCGAAGAAGTCTTGTCCTTCGCGAGCGCGTCAGGCTTGTTCTGCCGAGTTCTCCACGACCAGTTAGAACTTCAGCAGCAATTCCGTCGCGATGCTCAGCTGGTCCTTTTTGTCGTTCTGATCTCCGAAATTGGGGTGCGTCGCGTGATCATAGCGGATCTCAGGACGGAGCTGGACCCACTTGACCGGGTGATAATCGATGCCGAGGGTCAGCTCGAAATAGTCGGTGTGGGGCACACCAAAGCCGCCGGGGTAGCCGCCGCCGTCGGTGTCCTTGTACCATTCAAAACGGCTATTCACATCCACACAACTGGTCAGGTGCGCGCCGAGGTAGGTGTAGACATCGTAAGCGCGCTCCTGGTACGTGTGCGGCACCGCGAAGAAGATCGGCGCCTTCGAGTAGCAAATCTGCGAGTCGATAATCTGGTAAATGTACTTGTTCCAGTTGTGCTGGATGCCGATCTCAGTCGTCGTCGTGTTGCCGGTGCTGAATTTGCCCGTGGGCCCCGTCAACACCGTCGTCCAGACCTTCGTGTTCTTGGCATCCTCATCAAGCCAGTAGTTGATCTGAGTGATGTACTGCGGTGCCGGGCCAATCTCATCATAGAATGTGCCCCAGCCGAACTCGATGCCGTTGTACCAGCTCAGCCACTTGCTGATGTGCCAGTCGGCCGAGATGCCGGTGTAGCGACCTTCTTCCTCGTTGTACCAAGCGTAATCGCTGGAATCGAAGTAGCGCTGCCAAGCAATGGCGCCCATCGGACCCAGGACGGTCGTTTGCCGGCCCGCTTTGATATCGATGCCGCCTTCCGTCAAAATCGGCAAGTGGAAGGTCACATTGAGGTCCGTAAAACTGGCCCCAAACCGGGGGTCGGTATTCCGCCAGCCGCCCGCCGTGGGAGTGAGGAAGGAGCCGTCCGAACCGGTCAGGAAGAGGGCGTTGAAGCCCCACGACCAGCATTTCGGATCGAGCGGCTTGTAGATGTACAGGCCGAGCTCGCGGACCAAGAATTCATTCCCGAACCGATTTTCGACCGGGGCGATGTTGTTGATGCCTGAGCTGGTGGACCGGAACGTGTAGTCCATGTCCAACCACCCGGCGAACTTGATCTTGGCTTCCGATGCGCGGTCGCCGTAGATCAACTCATTCAAGGTTCCGACTTTGAGCAGAGGGGTCGGTCCCAGGGCGGGCTCCTCCGCGGGGGCCGCACCTTCTTCCCCGGCGATCATTTCGCTCCGCGTTTCCGAGTACTGGCTGCCGCCACCGGAAGGCGCTTCGGCGGCTGGCGGAGCTTCGGGGGTAGCCTGTACCACCGTGCGATAGGGCAGGGGAGTACTGGACATTGGCAACGCTGCAGGAGCTTGGTATTGCCCCTGGGCAGAGATGGTTCCACCAAGAACCGCTGCTAGACTCAATCCCCAACATTTCTTCCAACGCATGAAAATATCCCTCCGTGGAACTTGCCGATGGCTGTGGTGTAGGCAGGGCCAGGAGAGGTGGCACTCGCCGCTTATTCCTGGATCGCTCCCGCTGGAGGGAATAAATCGGCAACCGTAATTTGCGGCATTAGAGGGGTCGGGGGATTTTATGAATGAGAACGGGGATTGGGTTCCCCGGGCGGCCCTCTATTCGGAATGCGCGCAACGGTGCGGATTTTCGTTATTTCTTCTCTGTTTTCGTTCCCGGTTTGCAGCCTAGGCTTCCGGCAAGCGAACTTCTGGCAGCTCCAAGACCGCTTTGCGGAGTCCCTGCTCCCATTGGGCACGGATGTCCCGGAGATCCGGATCCTGAGCGTCGAACCGCCGATGGCGTGAAATCCGTAGCTCATCCGTACCATAAATCAGCAGGTCGATCGGTGGACCGACCGTGACGTTGGAGCGCATGGTCGAGTCGAGGGAGATGAGGGCATATTTTGCCCCTTCTTCCAGCGTCGTCCGATCGTAACGGATTCCGCGGTCCAGAATCGGCCGGCCATACTTGCACTCGCCAATCTGCAGGTAAGGAGAGTCTTCCGTGGCACTGAGCGGGTTGCCTTGCGGATAGACGAGATAGAGCTGCGGCACTTCGCCGCGGATCTGCCCGCCCAGGAGCAGGTGGACATTGAACTGGTACTGATCCCGTTCCAGGGCCTCGCGGTCCACCAAAGAAACCCGCCGGACCTGCTCGCCGACGACGCGGGCGGCATCATATAGTGAAGGGGTAGAAGCCAGACCAGCGCCCTGATCGAAATCACGCCGCAGCAGGGTGATGACCGATTGCGTGATGGATAGGCTTCCGCTGGTCAGCACAATCAACACACGCTCCCCGGGTTGGACGAAGGTGTGCATTTTGCGACAGACGTTCACCTGATCGTAGCCAGCATTCGTTCGGGAGTCGGAAGCCATCACCAGGCCCCGGCGCAAGATGATCCCCAAACAGTAAGACATCGTCCCTAACCTTTCTGGTACCGGCCCGAGGCCGGTTGGAATTCCTCAGGGTTCGTGCGAAGCAACCAACCATTCGATCGAAAACCTTCTTTCTGTCCCAGGAAATGGTACGCCGCTTGCCTTTAGTCTAGGTTTGACTTTCCGCGCCGGGTCGCCTTTTTCAATGGGGAAGAGGGGACGAGGCGCAATTTCTTGATATAGCAGAACTTGGAGAATCCTCTCCGCCGCCCTGGCCGATGGCGCGGAAGGTCCCCTGCCTGTAGTTTAAGCACACATGCCCAAGAACCGTCAAGGTACCTCCGTTTTTCTGTTTGGCACTCTCCCTTTCCTGGACGAGTTGAGCGCGGATTATGATCGAAACAGCGACGCCGTCGGTTGAGGCGATCCAGAACAGCCTCTTCGAGAGCTATCACCTGGGTGCCGCATATGATGAGATGTTTGACGGAGCGTTTCATCCGCGCCCTCATTACCAATCCCTCTGCCGGCTTCTGACCGGGTTGAGTCCACACGAGTTCCGCCGCCGCAAAGCCATGACCGACCTGTCCATGCTCCAGGATGGCGTCGGCTTTACCGTGTACCGGCAAGAAGAGGGAATCGAGCGCGTTTGGCCCATGGACCCGGTGCCACGGATCATTCCCGCCCAGGAATGGCAGCGAATCGAGCGCGGGTTGGTCCAGCGGCTGACCACGTTGAACCTTTTCTTGAAAGATGTGTACAACGAGCAACACATCCTCCGCGACCGGGTGGTCGATCCGCAGCTCATTTACGATGGTGGCTATTTCCGACGCGAGTTCATGGGCGCCAAGGTACCCCGTGACATTTACATTCACATCTGTGGCACTGACCTGGTGCGCGACTCCCAGGGCCAATATCTGGTTCTCGAAGACAATGGCCGGACTCCCTCGGGGGTCAGCTACATGCTTCAGAATCGCCAAGTGCTCAAGCGGGTGTTCCCCCAGATTTTTGAATCGTACGATGTCCGGGCGACCGAAGATTACCCGGCAGCCTTGCTCGATCTGCTGAAATACATTGCCCCGGCTGGGCGTGCCGATCCGACGATCGTGCTCCTGAGTCCCGGCATCTACAATTCCGCGTATTTCGAGCACACCTTCCTTGCCCAGCGGATGGGAATCGAGCTGTTGGAGGGGCGCGACCTGCTCGTGGATCAAAATCG
>Ga0209060_10001993_pt1 | contig 20146 bp, 17 predicted proteins | sample Coa_R1_8_FD_187155 | JGI IMG/M metagenome (GOLD analysis project Ga0209060, IMG submission 187155) | Surface soil microbial communities from Centralia Pennsylvania, which are recovering from an underground coalmine fire - Coalmine... | ecosystem: Environmental > Terrestrial > Soil >...
ACTGCTCGCCCAGCCGCTGCAGGATCGCTTCGACGCCCTCCGCCCGCTCGATGAAGTGGCCCCAGGGGAATTGGAGGTACTCCTCCAGATACCACTGGATGTCGCGCCGTTCCGCCGGGGTGATGGTGAACTGGAAGTCCGCCGTCGCCTCCTGAGCCTGCGCGCCGCTCGCATGCCGATAGCCGACCCGCACCCGCGCCGGTTGCTCTTTCTGAGCAGCCTGCTCACCCTGTTTCGCCTGCCCGCTCTGGACGGCCTGTTCGCCCTCTTTCGCCGGTTCGCGCTCTGCTTGGATATGATGTATCAACAGTTCCTTCATGACCAACGCCTCCTGTGAACGCATCATTCCGCGTGACCGCCAGCAATGATGGCATTAATGATCCAAGAAACGTATATTGTCAGGACACTCTATGATAATCAAAGAACCCTGTATCATTGCCTAAGTAGCTGCGCAATCGCATGATGGCTTGAGAATGAATTTGGTAGACCCGGGCTTCGGAGATGCTGAGTATCTTGCCGATCTCTTTGAAGGTCAATCCCTCATGGTAGTACAGCGCCAAGATTACTCGCTCTCGTTCAGGCAGGCGGTCTATGGCAACAGCGAGAGCGCGTTGACGCTCTTGTATGGTTGTCGCATCTTCTAGATCGGTCTCCTCGGATAGCGGATCGCGTACTAAATGAGGAGCTGTATTGTTGCCGCGCAGCATTTCCAGAATGGCGCTACGAATGTGGACAATTGCGTAGGTTTCAAACTTGATACCATGTGTAGGGTCGAACTGGTCAACAGCATTCACCAGTACGACCATGCCCTCACCAATGAGATCATCGCGCTCGACATCCGATGGCATCGGCCCGATAAGCCGTCCCGCCATGATCGAAACAAGATGCGCATATCGCTGTATTAGCTGGTCACGCGCCTTCTCATCTCCATGTTCTCTAAACTGCTGCCATATCTGTGCAACCGGATTCTCATTCTCGCTTGATTGTAATGGCAGGCCGATAGAGGACGCAGATACTATATCTCGCCCTGCTTTGATATATCCCTTATCTCTATCGGTGAGATTTGGCTGAGATGAGTTTGGTTCGGCAGGTTCTGTATGGTGGAATACACCCGTCAGGTTAAGATTTTCTGTCCATTGCTCAATAATCTCCCGGTAATGTGGATAGGTTGATACGGACGCGATGGAAGAAATCCCATTGATAAACGATTGAACGGACTTAACGGTGTCGAGATCTGTTACCAGATCCCAGAAGAGACCTTCGGATACCGCAATGTATTGAAACTGAATACGAGCCGATGATGATTCGAAAAGAGAATCGGGAACAGCTTCCCACGCAATACGAACGGCAGTGATGATGGACTGGTGCTTGAGCAGCCTACGGAGCCATCCGCCAAGAACACGCGCTTCAGTTCGCTCACAAAGTGAAATTGCCGTATGGATATCTGAGCGTTCGGGAAGCGGATGGGCATAAAGAATATCAAAAATGTAGGGATAGATCTCTTCTTCCCAGGACATACTCTCCAGTACTTCGCAAGCTTCCAGGCGAATCTCTTCCGAAAGATCGGGATCAAAAACGATCAAAATAAGATGGAGCGCTTCATCGCATAATACCGCATGATGCAGTTCCGTGGCGATTTCCGTGATTTCGACATTCTCTAGAAAGCGAAGAGAGGTATCACCCTGGAACAGCAGGGGAATCTCTCCTGGCTTTCGAGCTAGTTTGGATGTGCCCGATTCGGAGGAGAAGGTCCAGAGAGAGTCTCCCTGGATTATGAGAGCTTGATCGGAACGACCGGATATAATTGCGTTCATTTATCTATCCTCCAGGTGGACACCAGGTCGAGTGAGTTTTTCTCTTAATGCCTTGATGATGACGTTTCTTGATCGTCTCGTCGATTGCGGCAACGCGACACTCTCCATCGTTCTAATCGTAATCGGACCCCAGATATGCACTTCGATAAAGTCATCCAAACCGGACGTGGTGTCCTCCCTGAGAAGCACACCGGGAAACTCGTCGGATGTAGTCGTTGGTGTCAAATGTCTGGCGAGTTTGGCGACAGCGAGTTTGTGCCGGTTGTTCCATGTCGCTCTGTGACCCGGCGGAATGACGATGGCCCGCGTTAAGGGCATATTTTGACGTTCCGTCCAGACCACATCGTTTTCCTCGAATACCGAGGCACGATGGGCGATCATCTCATCACGAAGCGCGAACAAACACTCGCCATATCGGGTGAGGCCACGGGTATGTAAAGACAGGGCCGCGAAACGAATATGTTCCTTATAATTCGGAAACATCACGCTTTCAACCAATCCACGGACCTGGTTCCATTGATCTCCGTTCGGGATCTTGATACCGGCATCGATGAGTTGGTAGTAGGTGCTGTAGATCTCATTATCTGACGTCGCAAGGCGTAACATTTCGCCAACAGGCCGCGCAATGACTGCCTTCGACGATCCGACGGTAGTCTCGAATTCTTGACATACAGTCTCTGTACCTCGGCTGGCAGCCTCCTGATAGGCTGTCTCATAACGTTGCTCAAGGACATTCTGTTCCGTAGGATCTTGTGCAGCCCTCACATTGGGAAATAAACCCGGCCTTGCACAGTGAGGGCAACGTTCGGAAGACATTGGGAACGTATAGTGACAATATTCGCATTCCACCTCCGTCATGATTTATCGATCCTCCTTCCATACGAAAAAATGTTTACTTTTAACTCCATGTGCAGGCCAATTGGTCGAAGACTCTTGAGATGGGTAATTCACGTTCAACACATTACACTGTCATGGGGTTTCGCCCTAATTGGGGGCGGGAGCAACATTCCCATAGTCCGAACCATTCACATCGGCAAGTGGGTCCACTCGCGGGTTTTCTCCAGGTTGCCGCGAAAGACCCGGATGATGCGTTGCACATCCAGGTAGCTCTCGGTCCAGAAGAGATCTTCCAGGTAGAGAATGCGGCGGGCGACGGGGTCCAACCGAAACGTCCAGTAGAGCGTCATCAGGGCATTGATGAACAGTTTGCTGCCTTCGGTACGCCGGGTGGCATGGTGGTTGCCGAACTGCCCTTCGAGCGCCGATAGAATAGAAGTGTTGACGATGCTGGGGCGCTGAGGCATGGCCTGATGTACCGCGTCGACCGCCTCCCGGTAGAGGCGCGCGGCGGGCATGTCCTGTGTCAGGGTCCAGGCTCCCAGAAAGCCCCCGGCGCGGGTGATCTCTGCGACCGCCTCCAGGAACTGCGCGTGGTTGACGCCATGAAAGGTATCTATGCCGAAGCCCAGGCAGGCCAGCAGCTTGGTCGGCACATCCAGTTGGTCCACGACGGCGATGCTGGTGATGTCCTCCTCCGGTGTGCCCAGCCCAACCTCATCGCCGCGCATCAGACTGTCCGTGCCGCCGTCCACCAGGAGGATGGTGTCGAATTGCAGCTTCTGCATCAGATACCAGTAGGCGCGGAGGAGCGGCTGCACACCGGTCCGGTCCAGGCAGTAGAGGGTGACGTCTTCGCCCCGGTCGCGAAACCAGCGAGCCAGGTAGAGTTCCGGGAAGTAGGTTTCCGGGCTGCGTGTGGAAGCGGTGATTTCCACCAGAGCCGAAGCGTGCCGTTTCCCCGTCGACGCATAGATGTGAGAGAACGAGAGATTGGCGAGATAAACCTGTTTGCCCGCTTCCCGCAGGGCGAAGTAGAGCGGTAGGCCCGTAAAGACATCGAAACCGCCTCCCGCCCCGGCCAGTAGGATCGTCTGTGATTTTTCCAACTCCTGAAAAAACGGCAGTTCAAACAGCGCCATCGCACACTCCTTATAGGTCCTTCCCTTTCTACCTCTCCATTCACCGCGCCCCGAGCGATTTCCTACAGGCAGAGGTGGTTCGGGTACAATGAGGTATGAACCCTGAGAGGAGCCCCAACCTGATCGGCGTATTGATCTCCTGCGATCCCGAATCGGAAGCCTTTGCCCTGGAAGAGCTGAGGCCGCTGCTGCCCCCGCGCCCTCTGCAGTGGCTAGACGATGGGCTGGCCCTGGCACAGCCTGCGTCCCGTTTCGATGCCTTTGCTGCGGAAGTTGCGCGCGTCGCCCCCATCTTTGTCCGGCATATCGCCCCCGTGGAGCGGGAAGTGGTATTGTCAGCCACAGAGGCCGATATTTCTGTCCTCCGCGATGCGGCGGCGGAGCTTGCCGGGCGGTTGGAACCTGTGCAGACCTTCGCCGTCCAGACGCGCATTCTGGGCGAAGGCAAATTGCCCTACCGCCGGGTAACCGTGAACGAGACGCTCTCGGCACACATGGAGGCGCTGACGGGCGCAACGATGGACTGCCGCGCCCCGGAGCAGGTGGTCTCGGTGCTCTGCATGCCGGCGCGTGGTTTGCTGGGAGTATCACGCACCGAGCAGAACCGGAGCGCATGGCCGGGTGGAATGCACCGCTTCCAGGAGGCGGAGGGGCGCATCAGTCGGGCGGAGCATAAGCTGCTGGAGGCGATAGAGTTGTTCGGGCTGGCGCTGCCATCGCAGGGGACGGCGCTGGATATGGGCGCCGCGCCGGGAGGTTGGACCCATATTCTGCGTGAGCGGGGTCTGCAGGTCGTCGCCGTAGATCCTGCCGACCTGGACCCACGGCACCGCCGCGATCCCGGCATCGTCCACGTGCGTAAGCGGATCCAGGAGTATCTGAAGCCCGGTCTCGCGTTCGATCTCCTCGTCAACGACATGCGGATGGACGCGCCCGAATCCGTGGCGATCATGCTTCAGGCGCGATCCTCTTTGAAGCCCGGCGGCCTGGCGATCCTGACGCTGAAACTGCCCAAGGCCATCAAGGCGGCGCACCATACGCTGGACACGGTACGCACGGCGCTCGCCCGACTGGCGCAAGCCTACACGGTGCTGGGAGCGCGGCAGTTGTTCCATAACCGGAGCGAGGTCACCGTCGCCCTGCAGAGACCGGCCAGGGCTTAAGGAGCGTACGTTCCCCACTCTCTGGGGGTTGATTGCCCCTTACTGTCTCCTCAACGCCTTTCACCCCAGAGAGGACCCCACCTATCGGACATCGAGAAGCCCTCGCAGGCATTCTCGTCGTCCTCAAATCCCGCATCCCATGGGAATAACTTTCCCAAGAAATCGGTCAGGTTGTCAAGGCGATCCCGAGAGGGAAAACCGTACCCCTACGCGTAACATAGAGCGCAAGAGAAATACCATGCACAACAACCGGGCGAACAAGGCAAACCGCTGTATCGGGCTTGAGAATGCGCGATTCCATCGGCTCCTGTGCCGAAGCCTGATCGGGCTTATTGCGGCGATGCTGCTCTTCGCGCTGGTGGGATGCGGAGGCGGAGCGATCCGCCTTTACGGCCCTACCGGAGCCAATCCGACGCCGATCCTTGCGCCCGGTGGGAGAGCGCTCACCCGCTTCGATGTCAATGTCGCCCTGGGGAGAGTGACCATTTCCCGTATCAACGCTACCAAGGGGAGAGCCATTCTGACGGGAGGCGCAGTCTCCTTTACCAGCTCGGATCTGTTGTGGGTAGGAGGAGACAGCGGACAGCGGGTGCTGAACCTCACGGCGATCAATAACACGGGGGAAAAGATCTCAGGGCAGATGCACCTGGTGGTCGGAAACCTCTCCAACAGTCCCGCCATCGACCTGCGCAGCGAAGTGGAGGTCGCGACGGTGGCGGGCAGCGGCGCGGCAGGCAGCGCGGATGGCTATGGGACGGCAGCCTCCTTCAATAATCCGCACTGCATCGTGCCCGGACGCGGCCCCTTGCAGGGAGCGTTCGTCATCTGCGAAGACGCCAACAACACCATTCGCCTGCTGCAGGGGGGGATGGTGACGACCTTCGCAGGAAAGGCAGTAGCGGACAGTTTCGCCGATGGGACCGGCGCTGCCGCCCGGTTTGCCGACCCGGAACAGGTCACGGTGGACGACAGCGGCAATATCTATGTCAGCGATAGGGTCAACAACCGGATTCGCCGGATCTCGCCGTTCGGAGAGGTCAGCACCATCGCCGGAACCGGGGTCAGCGGCGAAAACAATGGACCGGGCGATACCGCGACCCTCAACGACCCGGTAGGCGTGGCGGTCAGCCCGGATGGCAATCGCGTCTATGTCGCGGAACCTTATGGGATCCGCCTCCTCACCTACACCACCGGAGCCCGTAACAGCGCCCACTCCTACACGGCCTCGACCCTGACGGGCAGTACCGTTCCCGGCTTTACGGATGGCGCAGGCGATCTCGCGCGCTTCGGCTTTCTGCACCAGATGACGCTGGTGATCGACCCGAAGGGCACGGACCGCCTGTATGCAACCGATACCGGCAATGGGGCGATCCGGCGGATCGACCTTCCGGCTGCAGGACCTGCCCAGGTGACGACCATCGCCGGCAATGGAGTCGCCGGAACTCTGGACGGTCCCGGCACGACAGCGGAATTCGATGCCCCCGCAGGGATCACGGCCATACAACGTCCCGATGGGACCGATATGCTCTTTGTTACCGATTATCTCTCCGGCCTGCTCCGCGCCATCACCAGTGTCGCAGGCAAAACCGCCCTGGAGAAAGCCGACTATCAGGTCACGACGCTGGCGGGCAACGGCAACGGCTATGCCGACGGAGACGGCTATAGCGCGCGCTTCAACGGCCCGGACGGGATGGCTGCTATCGCCGCGCCCGGTCCCTCCGCGACGCTCTATATGGCGGAGTATGTCAACAATCGTATCCGCAAGGTCACCGTGGGCAGCGGCGCGCTACAGAGCGGGGACACCGGCAGCGCCGTCACAGAGCCCGTCCGCCTCATCAATGGAGACAGCGAAGCGCCCAACCAGACCGCCTGGATCAAGAATATGAACGGAGCGTCGACCCAACTCCAATTCTATGTTCCGGCAGGCGTCTCCGGCTTCTCCTTCACGGTCTATGTCGAAGCGGATACGGAGAGCGCCAACCTGCCTGCCGTGGGGGCATCGTTTGTCACCACGCTGGCGGGCGACGGCTATGCGGGGTTCGAGAACGGGCCGGGCAGACTGGCCGAGTTTTATCAGCCGATCAGCGTTGCCATACCGCCCGGTGGGGCGCATACGACGCCTTTCGGCACGATCCGCGCGTTTGTCGCGGACAGCCAGAACCATACGATCCGCGCCCTGGACCCCAGCGGCAATGTGACCACACTGGCGGGGGGGCGGGCTGGATTCGCCGATGGCCCCGCCTCCGTCGCCCGGTTCCAGAATCCGCGCGGGATCGCCGCCGGCCCGGACGGTGCACTCTATATCGCGGACACGGGCAACGCACGCATCCGCCGGATCAGCCTCGTCCATGGCGTGGTTCTGGTCTCTACCATCGCCGGGACAGGCGTCTTCGGCGCCAGGGATGGGACCGGCAATAACGCGCAGTTCGTCAGCCCCGCAGGGATCACCGTGGACAGCGGCGGAACGCTCTCTATCGCCGATACCGGTGCGCATGTCCTCCGCCAGATCCAGTTTGCCGGCGGGGATCCCAACGCGGCGGCCTCTTATAATGTAGTGACCATCGCCGGCGCTCCCGGCACAGCAGGTTCCACGGATGGGCCGGGCGCTTCCGCCCGCTTCAACGCCCCTGCCGGCCTCTATGCGGATACGGAGGGGCAACTCTACGTTGCCGACACCGGCAACCATACCGTGCGTATGCTGACGCGTACCGGGTTCAACTCCTACTCGGTAAGCACCCTGGCAGGCAGCGCAGGCTACTCCGGAACGACCGATGGAACCGGCGCTTCCGCCCGTTTCAATGCCCCAATTGGCCTTTGCGGCGATACGGCGCACAATCTGTATGTCGCAGACAGTGGCAACAACCGGATCCGGCGTATTGGGCCGGGCGGCGTTGTGGTCACCCTTGCCGGATCCTCCGCCGGAATGACCGACGGCATCGCCGGCGCCTTCCGGTCGCCGAGCGGCGTGACCCTGGAGCCGAGCGGCGATCTACTGGTATGCGATGCGCTCAACCACAGCATTCGGACGGTTCAACGCCTCCTGAGCGAGGGACAACCGGGAGGAGGTCAATAAACCGAACGCCTCCTCTCGATCCTAGCCCCACCCCTATACCCTCAATGGCGGCGAGGGAGAGCGTTCTGTTAGGCGTTCTTAACGGCGGATGCCGGAGACAGCCCCGGTGCGCGCCGCCTCGATCTCCGCGCGTGTGGAGAGGAGTAGGTCGCCGGGCATGGTATGCTTGAGCGCCGCCATGGCGGTGCCATATTGCAGCCCGAGCGCCAGATCATCTTGTAGATATCCCATCAGGATGCCCGCGTTAAAGGCGTCGCCCGCCCCGACACGATCCACCACCTGCCCCAGCGCGTAGGGCGTCGCCGCCCAGTCTCCGGCATCGTCGCAGGCGACCGCGCCCTCCCCGCCGCAGGTCACCACCGCGACCTGCACACCGTAGCGTTCGCGCAACTCGCGGGCCACGTCCGGCCCGTTGCCGTGGATCTCGAACAGCAGGGCGGCGTCGGACTGCGGGCAGAGCAGCAGATCCACCTGCCCCAGCAGCGGCTCCAGGCCCTGCCGGGCTTCGGCGGGCGTCCAGAGTTTCGAGCGGTAGTTGACGTCGAAAGAGACGCGCATTCCGGCCTCCTTCGCCAGCGCCATCGCGCGGGTGACGGCCTTGGCGCAGTAGGGGCTGAGCGCAGGCGTGATGCCGGTAAGGTGCAGTAAGCGGGCGTGGGTGATGCGCGTTGCGTCCACTTCCAGCGCGGTGAGGCGACTGGCGGCGGAGGCGGCGCGGTCGTAGTAGACGTCGGTAGCACGGGGTGACACGCCGAAATCCAGAAAGTAGAGCCCGGCTCGCGTTCCGGGCGTCTCATCCCAGATCACCCCGGAGGTATCCACGCCCCAGCGGCGGATCTCATTCTCGATGCGTCTGCCCAGCGGGTTGGCGGGCAGTTTGCTCCACCAGGCAGCCCGCAGTCCCAGCCGCTCCAACGCGACCGCCGTGTTCGATTCCGACCCGCCGATGCGCACGTCCAGAGAGACCGCCTCTTCCAGCCGACTGAACCCCGGCGCACTCAAACGCAGCATGGTCTCGCCGAACGTCACCACATCGAACGCTCGCTCTGCCATTTTCGCCTCATCGGTCATTCGTTTGTTTCCTTGTCTTTCGCTTCAAAATGGATGCGACACCAATCCAGGGCCTGTTTTGGCGTGACCACGCGCAAGCGGGTATCCGGCGGGCCGATCAATGGGTTTTGCAGGAAATGTTCGGTATCAAAAGTGAGAAAGAGGTCGGCATCGCACTCCACGGCAGCCGCAAGAACGCGGGCATCCGGGAGGTAACCGGTCATCTCGATGCAGCGATCAACCGTCTCTTGATTGGGGTCCAGGGTGATGGCGATATTCGCGCGGTCCAGAATTTGCGCCAGTTGCGGCAAGAGGGCGGCTTTGCGCTTACGGACGAGGGTCTCGATATCCCGCAGCACTTCGCGGCTGGCCCGCATATCCACTGCCCCGACTTCTCCCAGGCGTAGGAGTTGGCGTGATGCGGACATCGCATCGGGCGACATGACCGCAGCGAGGAGACCACTGCTGTCCCAGAAAAGCTTCGGTTTACTCTCCATTGCCTTCGCGCATCCGTCGCAATTCGGCCAACATCTCTTCCAGCGTAGCGCCTTCCGCCAACAGTTCCTCCCGGAACGGATCGCACATGGCGTCAATGCGGGAAGGGGTAGGGCTAAGCACGAACACGCCGCCGAGATCGATCAGAGTAAACCGCTGTCCCTCTTGTATCCCATACTGGTCCCGGAGCGCTTTGGGTATGGTCAGTTGCCCCCGTTGCGCCACCTCTACGGCTGTGGTTGACATCGCGACCTCCTGTTCTGAAATCTGAATTCAGAATACCGAAACTGCCGTGATTTGTCAAGGGGAACTGCGGGTAATTTTCGCCTCTTTATTTACGTTCCTTCGCACAGACGACTGGGATAGTTAGGCCCTTTCCCGTGTCTAAGAACGTAATAATCCCTTTTTCGACAGATGAAATTTCATATCCCTGCACATATTCCTTCTGGCGGGTGTTGGAAACACCCGAAGTTCCAGCAAAATGCCTGGGTGGGGTCCATTGTCTGAAACGCCGGAGTAGGAAGGGACGTCTGGAGTATCGGCTGTGGAGATACCGGTCTGGGGAGGAGAGCGCACGTATGGCAGTCAATCCGGTTCTGATTAACGATCTGCGCAAGAGCCTGTTTCGACGCAAACCGGTCCTGGCGGTAGCCTTGATGGCGCTGATCATTCTGATACTCACGCTGGGGTTGGCGGGGCTGCTGCCGATGGATATCGCGCGGAACTTGAGCCACATCCCATTATGGCGCTTTCCCGACCTGCTGCTGCCCGTCGTCGTGCCCGCATTTGCGGCGGGCGCATTTGCCAAGGAGTACGAGCAGCGTACCTGGCAGGATGTCCTGCTCACCCGCCTCCGGGTCTCAGAAATCCTGGGCGGCAAGTTCTTCGCGGTGCTGCTGCCGACCCTCTCGACGATTATCGTGCTGTTTCCCCCCTTCGCCCTGCTGATGATCCTGCAGAATGTCAGTTGGGCCATGGATTTCGGTCCCTGGATGTTGATTGTTGCAGGGAAATTCCTGGTGAGTGCGACCTTTTATGTGGCCCTGGCGCTGGTCTGCTCCTACTACAGCGTAAATGCCCGCGCGGCGCTGGTGGTCAGTTATGTGATGCTGGCTCTCTATATCCTTCTGAACTTTGCCCTCTGGAACTTCCTGTTAATGCCGGCTCTCTTTCCACAACCCCATCCGGTCGGTACCATGATAAACGGGCAGTTCGTACAGATGACCAGTCCCTACGATATGGACTCCTACACGAATAACAGTCCATGGGCTATGGATAACACCCATTTCAGCCTTACTCCGATAGAACAGGCGCATATTATACAGGCTGCTCTCTTCGGGGCGTTGCTCCTGTGGCATCTGGCCTCGCGCTTGCGACAACAGCGCTGAAGACACAAACAAAAACAACCGCCCCCGATCCACTGACTCTTGCGGGCCGGGGGCGGTTGTTTTTAGTGGGTGGTGGCCGGGACGGTCGCCTGGTTGGAGAAGGCGCTGATCTGGCCGAAGTTGTTGAGGGCTTTGACGGCGTAGTAGGAGTTGGCTCCGAGCATCGGCTGCATATCGGTAAAGGAGGTCACTCTCCCCACCGTCTTGATCAGGACGAACCCGACGCCGTTCTGGGTGGATCGGTAGATATTGATCTGCACCACGCCCGCACTGGCAGGGAGGTTCCAGTTGAGTTGTACCGTACCATTCACGGCTTTGCCGGTGAGGCCGTTGGGCGCGGCAGGCGGCGCGGGCGTAATGGCTTTCACTTCCGCGGAGTTCGCGCTCTCGCCCCCTGCGTTCACGGCGGAGACGACGTAGTAGTACACTGTTCCGTTCGCCAGGCCGTTGTCGGTGTCGTTGACGCCCTTGATATTTCCGGCGACGGTGACATAGGGTCCGCCGCTTCGGGTGGCGCGTTTGACGTTGTAGCCGGTCGCGCCGGCAGCGGCGCTCCAGGTGAGGCGGACCGAGCCGACCCCGACGGAGGCTGCCAGCCCCGTAGGCGCGCCGGGTACGGCGGGCGCCGCCGGCGCGCCTGCGCCCGCTGCCTGCAGCGCCTTGTAGACATTGATACGCCCCGCGCCCGCGCCGATGGTGTGGCCGGACGTCGGATGGTAGGCGTCTACATTGGACGTGATGATGTTGACGACCTGCGCGTTGGAGAGGTTCGGGTTCTGCGCCAAGAGCATGGCGGCCTCGGCGGCGACATGCGGCGCGGCCATCGAAGTGCCGGACATAAACGCGTAGTTGAGCGGCCAACCGGGCTGCACCTGATATGTCGGCAGCGTGGAGAGGATGGTATCCCCCGGCGCGGCGACGGCGACCCAGGACCCCCAGTTCGAGAAAGAGGCGAGAGAATCCGTATCGTCGGTGGCGGCGACCGAAAGGACGTTGGCACAGGCTGCGGGATAGAAGGGACTGGAGACGCTGTCATTGCCTGCCGCCGCCACCACCACACAGCCTTTGTTCCAGGCATAGGTGCAGGCATTGCTCATCGTCGCCGATGCGCCCGCACCGCCCAGGCTGAGGCTGATGACCTTGGCTCCGTGGTTGGCGGCCCAGAGAATACCGTCCGCAACGGTGGAATCCGAGCCGGACCCGCTGCTGTCCAGCACCTTCACCGGCATGATCTTGACATTGCTGGTCAACCCGGCAGCATGGACGCCCAGGGAGAGAATTCCGGTGCTGTTGACGGGAAGCGGGGTGGGATAGCCGGCGATCCCAACCACGCCGATGCTGTTGTTGGCCTCCGCGTCAATGATGCCCGCGCAGTGGGTCCCATGCCCGAACCCATCGGCGGCGGGGTCGCGCTGGCTCTGAAAGGCATCGTAGCCTACGATCCCGCTGGCATCGCGCAGCATCTGGTCGACCAGGTCGGGGTGTTTGCCATCCACGCCCGTATCCACGACCGCGACGATGACCTGCGTCTTGGGGCTCCAGATGGACCAGGCGAGGTCGGCCTGGATCTTCGGAGGCGCCCACTGGTTGATGTAGTAGGGATCGTTCGGCCCGGAGCAGACGCGCAGGATATGGTTCGGCTCCGCATAGGCGACGTCCGCCCGACTGCGTAGCGCGGCAATCGCGGCGTCCATGCTGACGCCGCGATTGAGCTTGAGCCGGTGTGCGCCGATAACGGGCTGCGAACTGAGAATACGCCCCCAGGTCGAGAGCGACTGGGCGGACCGCATCGTATTGAATTCGGGCCGGATCCCTACGAGGATTTCGCCCGGTACGACCGGAGCCTCTTGTGCTCCTGCAGCGAGGGCGCCCCCGGTCAACAAAGCTATGGTAGCAAGCGAGAGTATCGCATTATTTCGTGATTTCATCCCAATTCCTTTATGGGTCGCACGGTTTCTATGCCCATTATTCCGCCCAATGTGCTGGGATCACCCTGGCATGGATGACAGATTTCTCCGGTAGGGAGCATGTAACCCCCGGTCTGCGGCTCCCGTCTAATGGGCAGTCGCGCCCTGCGGCTCCGTTCCTCGCCGCCTCCCTTCTCTCCATTCCGGCAGGGAAGCACCCCTGTGTCCCAGGCAAGAGGAGCGCTGTCAACACTTTCTGATGGACCATCGTCGGCCCGACTGGGCCGATAAGGAGGGGAGAATGAGAAATCGCACGGCATGGGTCCCTGTTTCACTCGTTGTGGTCGCTCTCGGTGTTGCGCTCTCCGCGCCCGCCCTGGTTCGCGCTCAGGACCAGGCGTCTTTCGATCCGTCCATGCAACCGATCAACGTGAAACTGGAGAAGAGCGATATACGCGCCGCGCTGAAACAGCTCTTCAATGCGGCCAAGATCAGCTACACGATGGATGAGGATGTCCATGGCACCGTAACGGCTTCCTTCGAGCAGACGCCGTTTCGGGTGGCATTGGAGAGGCTGCTCCAATCCGCGCCGATGCCCCTTACCTATCGCGTCGAAAGCGGGATCTACTCTATCCAGCCCCGAGATAAATCCCAGGGGGAGGAACCGCAGCCCCATCCGCTGATGATCCAGCTTCACCCGAGCAATACGACGGCGGCGGCCATCGTGCAGAAACTCAAGGCGCTGCCTCAGTTCGGCCCGAATACCGGAGTGACTTATCAGGTCAATCCCGGTGACAATTCGATCCTTGTGATCTCACCGAGCGAGGAGCAGTATCGCGATTTGCAACAGGCTGTTCGTCTCCTGGATGTGTCGCCGCGCGAGGTGTCCATAAGGGCCGAGGTCGTCCTGTTGGCGACGGGCAAAGGGGATAAGAATCGTAAGGCTGTGGTGGCGATGCAGGGCCGTACGGCCAGTGAGGGCACGATCAAACTGCAGACGACGACGGATGGCAAGCCTGTAGCCGGTTCACCGGTCGTGTTCAGCGCCGGTGACTACAACATCACCCTCAAGCCGACCATCAATGGGGATGACAGCATTCAGGTGGAGGCCGAAGTCAACCTCGATCTCACCTACCGCCTGTCCGGCGACGCCCGAACCCAGCACCTCCGCAATAAGTTCACCGGCTCAGGCCGCTATGTGTCGGGCGAAACGATGCTCCTGGCGAGCGCCCTGCTCAAGTCGCAGGACGGCAAATCGGATTCGAGCGCGGCGGAGTTGCTGATCTTCCTCACGCCCAACCTGGTGCAACCGCGCCAGCCTCTTCCGCCGGCTGGCAATCTGCCCAATGCGGCCCCTGCCAAGCCCAACAACAAGCGGGAATCACCTCAAGCGCCGCCTACCCATAAGGAATAACGCGGCGATCCGGTCGCAAAGCCGCTCATGCCCTGCAGAGGGTTCAGGAGAATGCGTCTCCCGAACCCTCTGATGGCGTGTAAGGATGCAGGCTATCGCAACCCCTGCGCTTTGAGGAGGGCGTTCGCCCAGGCGGCGTTTTCGGCGGATAGGGGAGGAACGGGCTCTCTACTATAATCCAGGAGGCGGGCATACGCGCCTTCATCATAAGCGCGTTCCAGAACTGCCTGCACATCGAGGATAACGTCGGGGACCTCTGCTTCCAGTGGCACGGAGATATGCGGCAGGGATTGCTGCACCGTGGCAGGCCATATCTCATAGCGCGCGCCCGTACCGCCTCGGTGCAGGCAGCAGAGATAGTCGTAGGGGGTATCGTCGAGTCTCTCCAGAGGAACGGCGAGCGTTGGAGAGCCGGCGCGAAGCAGGTCCATCTCGATAAGATGCGTATCGCTGGCGCAGATAGCCCTCTGCTTGCGGAGATAGGCATAACGATCTCGACCGGGCGCTTTGTTGGCGTGGCTCAGATACTCCAGGGTCGCGAGGACCACACTCGCGTCGTGGGCGCGTACGACATTTACAAAGCGTCGGCGCGGTTCATCTTCCAGAGCCTCTACAATGATAGGCGCGTCTCCGGTCACCGTAGTGCGCTCCAACAGAGCGACATTTCCAAGGGAAGGAGCAGGCGCATCTCCAATCACGACATCGGGGCGAATACTCTGGCGGGGCGGGAGAATATGCAGCCACTCCTCCACGATAGCGACGTAGGGCGCAGGCAGGACGCGGTTCAACGCTGCTGCCGTATAGACAATAAGAGAGTGATGGAAACTCTCCCAGATGCCGGGGGCTTCGAGATAGGGGTCCATGCCGGGAAAAGGGGATTTTGCCATTCTGCTGCCTCGTCTCTCCTGCTATTGTGGACCAGTATACCAGACCTCTCCCTTCACTGCAAGAGAGCGATGGGAAGCGAGAGGATCATAGGACACTGCGCATTTAGCCAGAATCAGGGCGTAGGTGGAAGAGTTTGTGCATCTTGAGAGTATCATAAATCTGTTGTAAGAGGAGATATGCCGCTTGCACACTCTACCGAAAGGGAGACAGGAGTGAATAACCTCGGGATCGAACACCTTTATCACCCAATGACGCTGGCAAAGGCGAAGATCGCCCACAGCCTGATGGCCTCCAGCTATGACCGGCGCGGCGGCAACCATGACTGGAGCAATTACGTGCGCACGGAGGGCGCCGCCGCGGTGCTGATGGAGGCGCAAGGGCCGGGCTGCATCACCCGCATCTGGACCGCCGACCCACAGAAGGGCACGGTGCGGATCTTCCTGGATGGCCAGCCCGAACCCACCATCCAGACGCCGCTGCGAGATCTCTTCGCCCGTCTGCCCCTCTCCTTCGGTATCGGCGGCGAGAGCCCCGAAAACTATGAACGCTCGCGCCGGGAGCGGCTCCCGATGGGGCATACCTCCTACTGTCCTATCCCCTTCCAGCACCATTGTAAAGTGACCATCGATCCGGAGGACGACTACCTCTACTACCATATCAACTACCACCTCTTTCCTCCCGGTACGCATGTCCCTGCGTTTGATCCGACAACCTCCCTCGCCACTCCGGAGATCCGCCGGACGGAGGCGCTCTGGGCCGCCTGGGAGCGGGGAGAGCCCCTGCGCGATTGGAGCGACGCCGAGGCCCAACTCCACAACCTGGAGGTCGGTGAGACAGCACAACTCCTGTCTGCGGAAGGCGCAGGCGTGATTCATGGCCTGCGGGTCGCCTTGCCGCCTATGTCCGACGCTCGGACCGCCGCACACCTGCGTGAAAACCTGTGGCTCACAGCCCACTTCGACGACGATGAGCCGCGCGACCCCAGCATCCGCGTCCCGCTCGGCCCCCTGTTTCTCGACTTCGGCCAGCGCCCTGCGCCCCGCTCCCTGTTTGCCGGCACGGACGCGGAGGGCGCTTACTATCTCTTCTTCCCCATGCCCTACGCCCGCTCCGCCTCGGTGCGCCTGGTCAATCGCTCCCTGCTCCCCATCGAGGGCATTCGCATCTCCGTGCTGCGCGAACCGCTCTCCGAACTCCCGCCCGACCTCCTGCGCTTCCGGGCGACGTGGCATGTCGAGACCCCCTTCGGTCCGGATCATCGGGACTATGGGGGCGTCGCCTGCCGCATCCTCAACCTGGATGGCCGAGACAACTACGAACTGCTCAACGTGCGCGCTGCGGGGCACTTCGTCGGCTGTGGCTTTCATGTGGATCTGCGGGATGCGCCCACCGACCGGGCGGCAGGAGAGGGGGATGAGATGTTCTTTGTGGACGATGACCCCCGGCTGACGCTCTACGGCACGGGAACAGAGGATTATGTCAATGATGCCTGGGGTATCCGTGGGTATGGCGGCCCGCTCTCCGGCTCTGCGCTCGACGGAACCTGGGGCGTGGATCCCCAATTCTTCGGCTATCGCCTGCATGTGCCCGACTGCGTTCCCTTTGTACGGAAAGGGCGCTTCACCCTTGAGCACGGGACCGGCAACAACTGCAGCGGCCTCTATCGGAGCGTGGCCTACTGGTACATGGCGCCCGCTTCCAATCGCACCCGGATCGAAGAGGCCCGATGGGAGGCCATTCGCAACGCCACTCCCTGAATAAGCCCATGCCAGGAGGAAAGTGAGGCCCGAGGGGGGAACAGGGTTTCTATAGGGAAAACGGGCGCGATGAGAGGATACTGAACGTGGAGCAAGTTCGGATATTTACACAGGGCGAAGAGACGGATTACACGGCGATGATGGCGGCGCTGGCCGGGGCGGACGTGGTCTTTCTGGGGGAGAACCACGACCATAAGCAGGGCCACGTCCTGGAACTGATGATCCTAGAGGGGCTGTTCCGGCAGAAGCCCGACCTGATTTTGGGGCTGGAGATGTTCGAGCGCGACGTGCAGCTTGTCCTCGACGAGTACCGCGCCGGGCATATCACCGAGGCGCACTTCCTGCAGTCCTCGCGGCCCTGGGGCAACTACAAGGAAGCCTATGCGCCGCTGGTGGAGTTCAGTATCGCGAATGGCCTGCCCATCGTCGCCACAAACGCCCCGCGCCGCTATGCCAACATCGTCAGCCGCAAGGGACAGGCTGCGCTCAGGGAACTGCCTGCAGCCTCCAAGCCGTACTTAACACCGTTGCCCTATCCGATGGATCTCCCTGCCGAATACGACCGCCAACTCAACGCCATCTTTACCGAAGGCCAGGAGACCTCGACCACCCTGTCCGCCTCCACCCGCCGTATGAAGGAGGCGCAGGGGTTATGGGACGCGACCATGGCCGATTCGATCCGCCTGGCGCTGGAGCGCTATGCGGGCCGCACCCTGCTGCATATCAATGGCTGTATGCACAGCGATTCGGGCCATGGCATCGTAGCGCGCCTGCGAACGCTTCTGCCCGAAGCGCGTATTCAGGTGGTGACCATCAAGGCGTATGCCGGCTTTCCCAATCGCCCAAACGTCGCCCTGGAGGAGCTGGCGGACTTTGTCCTGTTGACACCGGAGGAAGAGTAGCCCATGCCGCTCTCACGCCGAATCTGGGGTTGGTTTGTCTTTGCGCTGGGCCTGTTGTGGTTTGTCGGGGGCCTCTTCGGCCTGCTGCACGGCGTCTGGCAGATGGCATTGCTGGTGATCCTGGGGTTTGCGCTGCTCCGGCGCGGCTGGAGCCTGACGCACCCCGACGAGAAGCCCTCATGAATTGGCGGCAAAAACTGAGCAATCTCTTTGTCCAGGCGGAGCCACCGGTTCCGAACACGATCCTGGGCGAGGCGGCGGCGCGCTTCGCCACCCTGCCCGCGGCCGCGACCGTCTGTATCAAGGTCTCCGCCGCCCACGACCAGCCCTACCCGTTCGCCGTCTCGGGCCGGTTTGTGGCGCGGGCGGTCCAGGAGATCCAGGCAGCGAACTCCGCCCTCAAGATCCTCCTGACCGAGGGCGGCGTCGGCGCGCAACCGGTGCTGCCCGTCGCGGAGCGGCATGGCCTGACCGCCCTGCCCGGCGTCACGTTTGTAGACGCCGAAGCGTGCGCCCCCGTATTTGTGCCCAATCCGAACCCACAGCCCTACCAGACCGATGGCTTCTGGCTGCCCACGCACTGGGTCGAAGCGGACTGTCGGGTGCTGCTCACCACCTGCAAGGTCCGCAGCCACCATTTTCAGCGCTGGTACTCCGGGGGAACGCGCAACCTGATCGGGCTGCTGCCCCGGTCGCAATATAAGCTCTCGACCAGCAGGCGGGAGATGCGGAGCATGCTCCACCAGCGCGGCATGGATGCCATGGTCGCCGACCTCTACGCCACCACCGGGCAGAATATCCTGACGATCCTGGACTGCCGGCTGTTGGCCCGGCACGACGAGCACCTGCCCATGCGCTTTACCAAGCGCATCCATGCGGTCCTGGTCGCAGACGACCCTTACCGCGCCGACGACGCCATGGCGCACACTCTGGACCTGCCGTTCACCCCGCCCTATCTGGCGATGATCGCCAAGGCGGGACTGCTGGGTGGCACCGAGCCGGTGCGCCAACGACAGACCGCCTGACACCCACCGGGCGCCGTTATCCCCGACAGGAAGCAGAAGCGCATGCAATCGAAAACCTGGATCGCCTGGAACCTCTTTCTGGCCTGCGTCCCCGTGGCGCTGGCCTACCTGCTGGCGATAGGAGCGGAGCGCTTCACATTGCAGAAGAAGCGCGTCCCCTGGTATGCCTGGCTGCCGTTGGGCCTCCTCTGGTTCGCCTTCCTCCCCAATACCTGCTACCTGTTTACGGAGTGGCGGCACTACCTGTTCGATCCGTTCTTTGTCGGCACACGCCGTTACGGCCCAAACGGGGAGGCGCTTATCCAGTCGGCACGGCAGGGATTGGTCTTTCTGCTCTACAGCGCCGTCGGCTTTCTCAGCCTTGGCCTCTCTATTCGCCCGGTGCATCGGCTGCTGCGCAAGGCGGGGCAGCACCCCGTCTGGATGGCGCCTCCCTTCTTTTTCCTGGTCTCCTTAGGCGTCTATCTGGGACTGATCCTGCGGCTCAACTCCTGGGAGCTCTTCCTTAGCCCCCGGCACGTGCTGGAGATTGCCGGCGAATCCCTGCAGAACCTGCGCCTGATCAAAGTCCTCATTCTCTTCGCAGGGACGCTCTGGCTGCTCTATCTGATCGTCGATATCTGGGTAGACGGCGTCAAACAGCGCATCGAACAGGCGCGAAAAACGTAAGAATCCATAATATGGATTCTTATGAGGAATGTGGCATGAGTGACGAAAATTCGTGGAAGCGGAAACGCGCCGGGGGCCATTCGCGCGTTCTGGGCTGCGGCATCGCCCTGTTGCTGCTGGGCGTCGGCCTGGTGATGACAACGGCCCTGATGGTGCAGGCGCGGAACCGGAGGGTCCAGTTACAATCGGACCCGCATGTCGCCACGGTCTGGTTGCTGGGCGCAACCTGGGGGCCAAACCACTCGGTAACGTTCGGTTCCCCCTCACAAAAATGGCTGAACGAACACAATATCACGGCGTTCGGCAGCTACGCCGTGCTGCATAGTCCGTACACGGGGGAGCCTGGAGGCGTGGAATTCTGGTTCGACTACCAGAGCTATTTGCCGTCTCAGGAGTTGGAGTGCCATCGCGTGGGAGAGATGGCCTTCACGGACGACCTGGGCCAGACCTATCACGGTTATCTGGATTTCCAGGGCAAAACGGTCGGCGTCTATCTGCCTGCCTACGATCACGCGGCGCACCGCCTGTTCTGCAATATCCACTGGATGCCGCGCAGGCCCGCTGCTCCCTCGCCGGTCTCGACGCCGATGACCTTCATGGTCAACCTGCCGCCTACATCGCG
>Ga0209060_10001994_pt1 | contig 20145 bp, 13 predicted proteins | sample Coa_R1_8_FD_187155 | JGI IMG/M metagenome (GOLD analysis project Ga0209060, IMG submission 187155) | Surface soil microbial communities from Centralia Pennsylvania, which are recovering from an underground coalmine fire - Coalmine... | ecosystem: Environmental > Terrestrial > Soil >...
GTGCGCCGCCAGCACGCGCTTCTGAACGTGGTCGGGCGTGACCCCGACGTCGAGAGCTACGGCACCAACGTGGGGGGCAACCGGCCGGTCAACAACAGCTTCGTCATCATCGGACTGAAGCCGCGCTCCCAACGCAGTGCGAGCGCGGATCAGATCATCAACCGGCTGCGCCCGAAGCTTGCCCAGGTGCCGGGCGCGACGCTCTACCTGCAGGCCGCACAGGACCTCAACATCGGCGGGCGCACGACCCGAACCCAGTATCAATATACCCTGCAGGACAGCGACATCGATGAGCTCAATACCTGGGCTCCGAAGCTGCTCGAGCGGCTGCAGAAGCTGCCGATGCTGCGTGATGTCGCCTCGGACCAGCAGACGACGAGCGGCATGCTCGCCCTCACCATCGATCGCGATCAGGCGGCGCGCTTCGGCATCCAGCCTGCCGCCATCGATCAGACGCTCTACGACGCCTTCGGCCAGCGCCAGGCGGCGCAGTTCTTCACCCAGGCGAACAGCTACCACGTGATTCTGGAGATCACGCCGGCGCTTCAGCGCGATCCGGCGGCGCTCGAGAAGCTCTACTTGAAATCCCCGCTCACCGGGGCGATGGTGCCGCTATCGACCATGGTCAAGTACGACACGCAGCACGTGACTTATCTCTCGATCAATCACCAGGGGCAGTTTCCCGCCGTCACCCTCTCCTTCAACCTCGCCCCCGGCGCGGCGCTCGGCGATGCGGTCGATGCGATCACGGCCGCCTCGCAGGCGATGCGCCTGCCCCCGACCATCACCGGAACGTTCCAGGGCACGGCACAGGCGTTTCAGAGCTCGCTCAGGAGTCAGCCCCTGCTGATCCTCGCGGCGCTCGTCGCGGTCTACATCATTCTTGGAATGCTCTATGAGAGCTACATTCATCCGCTCACCATCCTCTCGACGCTGCCTTCGGCGGGCGTCGGGGCGCTGCTCATCCTGCTGCTGTTCCACATCGATCTGTCCGTGATGGCCCTGATCGGCATCATCCTGCTCATCGGCATCGTGAAGAAGAACGGCATCATGATGGTCGATTTCGCGATCCACGCCGAGCGCGAGGAGCTGCTGACGCCGCGCCAGTCGATCCGCCAGGCGTGCCTGCTGCGTTTCCGGCCGATCATGATGACGACGATGGCGGCGCTCCTCGGGGCGCTGCCGCTCGCGCTCGGGCGCGGCACCGGCTCCGAGCTGCGCCAGCCCCTGGGGTTCACCATGGTGGGCGGCCTGATCGTGAGCCAGGCGCTCACGCTGTTCACCACGCCGGTCATCTACCTCTATCTCGATCGCTTCCGCCTGTGGCTGCGGGGGCGGCGCGAGTCGGCGGCGCGCACCGGCGCGGACACCGATCCGCTCGGAGAGGCGTCGTGAAGATTCTGCTGGTGGAGGATAATGAGCGCGTCAGCCAGTTCGTCCTCAAGGGACTCCTGGAGGCGGGACACACCGCGGATCACGCCTCGACGGGGCGTGATGGCATGTTTCTCGCGGCGAGCGAGCCCTACGACGTCATCATCATGGATCGCATGCTGCCCGGAGAGGTCGACGGTCTCGCGATCATCGAGGTGCTGCGCAAGGCGGGCAAGCGCACTCCGATTCTCATCTTGAGCGCGCTTGCCGAGGTCGACGATCGCATCCGCGGACTGCGCGCGGGGGGCGATGACTATCTGACGAAGCCGTTCGCGTTCGGTGAGCTCCTCGCGCGACTCGATGCGCTGCACCGGCGCTCGCAAGGCACGAACCGCGAGGCACCCTTGACGGTCGGCAATCTGCACATGGATCCGCTCACTCGCAAGGTGAGCCGCGGGGAGCGGCAGATCGCGTTGCAGCCGCGCGAGTTCAAGCTGCTCGAGTACCTGATGCGCCATGCCGGTCAGGTGGTGACGCGCACCATGCTGCTCGAGAACGTCTGGGATTATCACTTCGATCCGCAGACCAACGTCGTCGACGTGCACATCAGCAAGCTCCGCCAGAAGATCGACACCGAGCAGGAGCGCCCGCTGCTGCGCACCGTGCGCAATGCCGGCTACATGGTGACGGCCGATGACTGAGCCAGGATGACCTGGAGCCTCCCGGAGATGCGCTACTCCTCGATCAAGGTGGCATTCACCTACGTCGCGCTCGGCATCGCCGCGCTGGTGCTGTTCGCCGCGCCGCTGTGGTACGCCTGGCAGGTGACGATCCAGGATGGGCGTAGCGAGATCCTGCAAGCGGATGCGGCGCGGCTCACCGACGTCTACCGGCAGGGCGGCGGCGATGCGCTCAGGCGCTTCATCGAGGCGCGCGTGCACATGCAGATCGCGGGCGACCGGATCCTGCTGCTCACCGACTCATCGCTCCATCCGCTCGCGGGCAACCTCGCCGCCTGGCCGCGCGGCCTGCCGGCCACCAGCGGGAATTATCGGATCAAGGTCGACATGGGCGAGCGCGGCATTCAGGAATCGCTCACGCACGTCGCACAGCTCGGCGATTACCTGCTGCTGGTCGGACGCGACAACAAGCTGTTCGAGCCGCTCGAGCGGCGTTTCTGGTACGGACTCGGCGCGGCAATCGCAGTGCTCTCGATCGCCGGGCTGCTCGTCGGTCTGGTGACGCGCCGCGCGCTCATGTCACGCGTACACAGCATCCAGCGCACGGTCTCGGCCATCATTCACGGCGATCTGAAGCACCGACTGCCGGCGCAGCAGGCGGACGATGAGCTCAGCATGCTGGCTCGCACGATCAACGGCATGCTCGAGCAGATCGAGCTGCTGGTGCACGGCGTGCGCAACGTCTCGAACTCCATCGCGCACGATCTGCGCACGCCGCTCGCGGAGCTGCGCGCGCGTCTCGAGGAGCTCGCGCTGATGCGCCCCTCGCCGGAAGCGACGTTTGCGCAGATCGATGCGGCGGTCGCCGACGTCGATCGCGTGATTCACATCTTCGATGCGCTGCTTCGCCTCGCGGAAATCGACGCCGGCATGCGCCGCTCGGGCTTCGTGACGGTCGATCTCAAGGAGCTCGCAGCGACTGCGATCGAATTCTATGCGCCGGCCGCGGAGCTCCTGCACATCGATCTCAGCCTCGAGGCGGAGCACACCGTGCGCAGTGCGGGCGACCCGGTGCTGCTCGCGCAGGCACTCAGCAACCTGATCGACAACGCCCTCAAGTACACACCGGCGCACGGCCGCATCGCGGTGACCGTGCGCCACAGCGAGCGCGGCGCCGAGCTGTCGGTTCGCGATACCGGTCCGGGCATCGAGGCGGCGGAGAAGGCGAAGGTGCTCGAGCGCTTCTATCGTGGCGATGCGAGCCGCGGGACCCCCGGCGTCGGTCTCGGCCTGTCCCTGGTGCAGGCAATTGCCAAGCTTCATGGCAGCAACCTGGAACTGATCGACAGCCACCCGGGCCTCGAGGTGGTGATGGTGCTGCGGGTGGAGGACGGCGCTCACAGCCCCTCCTCGGCGCGGTCCGCAACCGATGCTCGCGGCGCTGTTGCGCTGGATGCGGGGCGCGCGCTGCTATCCTAGTCCCCGCACGTCGGGCACGCGCCCAGATGCGCCCCGCCGTACAGCGGCACATCGCGAGGATCGGCCGGATCGATGCTCACCATGCGCCGCTCCGGGGGACGATCGCAGAAGAAGGTCGCGCAGGCGGAGGAGAATTCGCCGATCGACCAGCCGGCTTTCATCCAGTCGAGCATCGCCTCCAGGAATGCGCGCTTGAGGTCGGTGCCGCGGGGCAGCTCGCGCGTCTCGAGCAAGGTACCGTGCATGCTGCGCACGACATACCAGCGCGGCTCCGAGCTTGCGCCCAAGGGATCGGGACCTGCACGGCGGCGTTGCATGGCGAGAATGTAGAAATCCCCGCGCGGGGCGTCCATCCATTAGTCCGCAATGCAGCAAACTGGATAAGCCCAGAGCTTGCGACCCCGCATCAGCCCATTCCCACGAGGTCTGTAGGCCGACCGCCGCTGACCGGTCCATGGCGCAGTGCATATAGTCCGCTGCGACACCATCACCGGAGCACATCATGGGCAATCCGAACGAGCCGACGACCCCGGATCTCGAGCAGGAGCGGCATCTTCGAGGCCCGGACCTCGAAGGCCCCGAGCAGGATGACGCGGTCGACCACGAAAGCCATCTCAAGCAACGCAATCCCGACACCGAGATCCGCCTCGATGGCGAGAAAGACGATCTCTACGATGACGGCATCGACGTCGACGAGAGCACGGAGCCTCCTGCGGGCACGCGCGGCAACGCCGCGGGTGCCAAGGGATAAATGACGCCGACCTGCGCTAGTGCACCCGCTCGCCGGCCAGCCACGTTTGCTCGACGCGCACCTTCGAGATCTCCGCCGGCGTGATCCGGAACGGATCGCGGTCGACGAGAATGAAGTCGGCCCATTTTCCGGGCTCGAGCGAGCCGCGACGACGCTCGGCATGCTCGGCGTAGGCCGCATCCAGGGTGAAGGCGCGAAAGGCCTCGAGGACGGTCATCGCCTCCTCGGGGTGCCAACCGCCCGGCGGCTGGTCGTCGCGATCGGTGCGGGTGACGGCCGCCCGCCAACCGTAGAACGGGTTCGGTGACTCCACCGGAAAATCGGACCCGCCGGCGATGCGGGTCCCCTGGGAAAGGAAACGGCGCCACGCATACGCGCCCTTGAGGCGCTCCTCACCCAGCCGCGCCTCGGCCATGGTGCGATCGCTGGTGGCATGCGTGGGTTGCATCGAGGCGATGAGATCGAGCGTTTTGAAGCGCGGAATGTCCTCGAGCGCGACCACCTGCGCATGCTCGATCCGGTTGCGCAACTCGCGCCCACCGACTTGCGCGAAGGCGGCCTCGAACGCATCGAGCACCTGATGATTGGCTGCATCGCCGATTGCGTGCACGTTCACCTGATAACCCGCGGCGAGCGCGGTCTCGATGCTCGAGCGCATCTGCGCATCGCTCATGAAGAGCAGGCCGCGCTCACCCGGTGCATCGAGATAGGGGGCACGCAGCGCGGCACCCCGGCTGCCGAGTGCGCCGTCGGCGAACAGCTTGACGGCGCGCACATCGAGCCGGTCGGCGCCGTAGCCAACCAACGGACCCTGCTTCGAGAGGGTGCGAAAGTCCGCCTCCGTGCCGCGAATCATTGCGTAGACGCGGACCGTCAGACGTCCCTCATCGGCGAAGCGGCGATACAGGGCGATCTCGCGCGCGTCATCTCCGGCATCGCCGACACCGGTCAGGCCGACGGCGTTGAGCTCGGCGAGCGCGGCGCCGAGCGCGCGCTCGAGCTCGGCATCGCCGGGTGCCGGTACGACCCGCTCGATGAGCTGCATGGCTCCATCGACCAGCACCCCGGTGGGACGCGCCCCCGCATCACGCTCGATGCGCCCGCCGCTCGGATCGGGCGTGCTCGCAGTGATGTGCGCGGCGTCGAGCGCGCGGGAGTTGAGCCATTCGGCATGGCCGTCGATCCGCTCGAGCACCACCGGTCGATCGCTCACCGCGGAATCGAGATCCTGCGCGGTCGGAAATCGATCGAGCTGCCACAGTGCCTGATTCCAGCCAGCGCCCTGGAGCCAGGCGTCATGAGGATGCGCTCGGGCGTAGCTGCGCACGCGCGCCAGGGCCTCCGCCAGCGAGCGCGTGCCCGCGAGGGATATGCGCTCGCGCTCCAGACCCAGGGCGAGCACATGCCCGTGCGCGTCGATGAGTCCTGGCAGCAGTGTATGCCCTCGCCCATCGATCACCCGCGCGTCGGCATGGCGCGCCTTGAGCGCACGGGCAGCCCCCACCTCGAGTACTTTGCCCTCGTCGAAGGCGAGGCACTCGAAGCGCTCGAGCCGCTCACCGACGAGCGTGTAACCATTCACCGGCTCGATCAGCGTCACCTGTGCGAGGGCGGGCCCGGAGCCGAGCAGCAGGAGGGTGAATGCGATGAAGGCGCGCGACATCAGGAGCGTATCTGAGTCATCTGGGTGAGCGGGGAGCGGGCAGCTCGCAGCAGCCGGTGAATTTCGCTTCATTCATCGTCGTCACCTCAACTTACCCGAGTTCGACCAAATCTGTAAGATCGGCGCGCGATACATCGTTCGAACAGGCCCGCAGGAGTCCCATGTTCAGGCTGCTCTCGTGGTCGACCCTATTCGGAGCCATCGCCCTGCTCCACCTCGGGCTTGCCGCTGCTCAGACACCGGAGCAGGAGAAGATGTGGGAGGCCGAGCGAGCCCGGCGCGCCTCGGCCGAGCAGGCCGAGGCCGAGCGGCTCGCCCGTGAGCGCGCTGCCCGGCGCGCCGATCCCATGGCCTGGGTGCACACCCTCGATCCCATGACGTCGGGCGGGTGGGAATTTCGGTCCGTGGCCAGTGATGGCTCCTGGGCGATTTACAGCACCACGCATCAGCTGAAGCGCTCGGGCTCGAACGTCACGGTCTGGTTGCGGCAGGAATTTGCCGAGCCGCAGATCGACGGCAACGGCCATTACTCGAGTCTCGTCGAGAAGACGCAATTCGATTGCAAAAAGGAGCAAATGCGCGACCTGCTGATCATCTTCTATGCCGCCAACAACGTCCAGGGTGCGGTTCGCACCGACGAAGGCGACCCCAAGGAGACGCCCTGGAACGCCATCGTGCCCGGATCACGTGAGGAGCTGAGCTACCTCTGGGCCTGCCAGCTCAAGTGATGAGCTCGATGCGGGTGGCGAGCAGGCGCGATGCGTCCGCGCAGGGTCCGACCAGGACCTCCAGAGTGCCGGCCTCATACACGGGCTCGAGATCGGGCCCAAGGAAACACAGCTCCCGGCCGCGCAAGGTGAATGTCACGGTTCCCGACTCACCCGGCGCGAGATGAATCTTGCCGAACCCCCTGAGCTCGAGGGCGGGCCGCGCCACGCTCGCCACCGGATCGCGAACGAAGAGAAAGAGAGTCTCCTCGATTGCACGACCGCGCTCGTGGACGACCTCGACTGCGACCTCGAGCGACTCCTCTCGCCGCAAGGTCGGCGCGCTGACCCGCAGCCTCTCCAGGCGGCAGCATCCGAAGCCCAGTCCGTGCCCGAACGGAAACAACGGCTCGGCCGGCAGGTCGAGATAGCGGCTGGTAAATCGCTCGCCCGCCTGGGTGGGACGTCCGCCGCGGCGCTGACCAAAAAATATTGGGATCTGACCTGCGGCGCGCGGCCAGCTCATCACGGTGCGACCCGTCGGGCTCGAGCGCCCCGTGAGCACGTCCGCTATGGCGTTGCCCGCCTCGCACCCCGGGAACCAGGCGGCGAGCACCGCATCGGCACGCTCGATGAATCCCCCGAGGAGCAGCGGACGACCGCTGAAGAGCACGAAGATCACGGGCGTGCCACGGCGCGCGGTGCGCTCGAGCACCGCGCTCGCGAACGCGCCTTGCTCGCCCGGCAGATCCGGAGTGGCGCGACTTGCGGCCTCGCCGCTCATCTCGGTTCCCTCGCCGAGGCACAGCACGACGGCATCGGCGCGCTCGGCCGCCTCGAGCGCCGCGGGGAGGTCCTCTCGGAGCGCTCCGTCGAGACTCACCCCGGCGGCCGTGAGCACCTCGCTTGCAGGCAACGCCCGGCGCATCCCCTCGAGCACCGTCACTGCATCGTCGGGCTCGGCTGCACCCCACCACGGCCCGCGCATCTCGCGGCGCGCATCGGCCAGCGGGCCAAGCACGGCGAGCGTGCGCAACGCTGCAGCCTGCAGCGGCAATACGTCCCGGCCGTTCTTCAGAAGCACGAGCGAGCGCGTCGCGACCTGGCGCGCTCCGGCGCGCACTTCGACGGGTGTTGTCGCCGCAGCTGGCGTATCGCCACCGCCGCTGCTGCCGCCCGCCGCGCCGCTGCGGGCGAGCACATGCTCACGATACGGGTCCTCGAACAGGCCGAGTCGCTCCTTGAGCACGAGCACCCGGCGGACGGCCGCCTCGATCTGCTCCATCCGGACCCGGCCCCGCGCGAGCGCCTCGGGCAGCCCTGCTCGAAACGCATCGCTCATCATGTCGATATCGACGCCCGCGTTGAGGGCGAGCGCCGCCGCCTCGATGAGATCAACGGCAACTCCGTGGTCGATGAGCTCGGCGATCGCGTGATAGTCGCTGACGATCACCCCGTCGAACCCGAGCCGTGCGCGCAGCAGACCCCGGATGAGCCGTTCGCTCGAAGTCATCGGCTCCCCGCCGAGGTCGTGGAATGCCGGCATGATCGCCGCCACCCCGGCCTCGACCGCGGCCGCGAAGGGGGGCGCATAGACCTCGCGCACGGTGCGCTCGGACACCTCCGCCGACGCATAATCGCGCCCGGCGGTGGCCGCGCCATAGGCAAGAAAGTGCTTTGCCACGGCCGCGAGCGCGAGCGGCTTGCCGGAGCCCGCGTGCTGGAACCCCTGCACCTTGGCGCGCGCCATCGCGGCGGCGAGCCAGGGGTCCTCCCCCGGTCCCTCCGCGCAGCGGCCCCAACGCGGATCGCGCGCCACATCCAGCATCGGCGCGAAGGTCATGGCAAGACCGTCGGCGACCGCCTCGCGGGCCGCCGTGCGTGCGGTCCATTGCCACAGATCGGCGTCGAAGGTGCCGGCCTCCGCGAGTGGAATCGGAAAGAGCGTGTGATAGCCGTGCAGGATATCGAGCCCGAACAGCAGCGGCACCCCGAGGCGGGAGTGCTCGAGGGCCGTGCGCTGCAGCTCGCTGATCGCCGGGCGCCCCACGAGATTGAGCACATGGCCGACGCCCCCGGCGCGCACCTGCTCGGCGACCGCGCTCGTGCTGGTCGGGCCCGTGACCGCGGCTCCTGTCGCAACCATGGTCAGCTGCCCGAGCTTTTCCTCGAGCGTCATGTCCGCTAGCAATCGATCGATGCGTTTCATATGGGTGCCGATGATAGAATGCCCGCGCCCCAACCGAGTGCACGAATGATCACCGATCGGCCGGACGCTGCCACGAGCCCCCCCACCGACGACGAGGAGAGTGCCCAATCGGGGCTCATGCCGCAATTGAGCATGATGGTTCGCGCGCTCTGGGAATCACCCGTGCGCACGACGCTGATCGCGTTCTCGACCGCGCTGCTGATCGTCATCGTCGCGACCGCGTACGGTCAGATCCGCCTCAACCGCTGGAATCAGCCCTTCTACGACGCGCTCTCGCATCGCGACTTCGGTCAATTCCTCGTCCAGCTCGGCGTGTTCGCTCTGATTGCCGGCGCCCTGCTGGGGCTGAACGTGCTGCAGCGGTGGCTGGGCGAGATGCTCAAGCTCAAGCTGCGTCAGGGCCTGATGTCCGATCTTATCAACGTCTGGATGGCGCCGCGGCGTGCCTTCCGGCTCGCCAATGCCGGCACGATCGGCGTCAATCCGGATCAGCGCCTGCATGAGGATGCGCGCCATCTCACCGAGCTGTCGGCCGATCTGGGGATCGGTCTTCTGCAGGATTCGATCCTGCTGCTGAGCTTCATCAGCATTCTCTGGACGCTCTCCAGCCACTTCATGCTCAGGATCGGCGTGCGCATGGTGGAAGTTCCCGGCTATCTGGTCTGGGTCGCGGTCGTCTACTCGGGCTCGGCATCGCTCGTGAGCTACTGGGTCGGCAAGAGCCTCATCGACCTCAATGCCCGCCGCTACGCCCGCGAGGCGGAGCTGCGATTTTCACTCGTGCGCGTGAACGAGCATGTCGATGAGATCTCGCTCGCCGGTGGCGAGGCGGATGAGGCCCGACGCATCAACCTCGACGTCGCCAGCGTGCTCGCCGCCATGCGCAGCCTGCTGCGTGCGGTCACCAATCTCACCTGGGTGACGGCAGGCTACGGATGGTTCACCGTGGTCGCCCCGATCCTCGCAGCCGCACCGCTCTATTTCCAGGGCACGCTGTCCTTCGGCGGACTGATGATGGCGTCGGGCGCCTTCGTGCAGGTGCAGTCCTCGCTGCGCTGGTTCGTCGACAACTTCACCACGCTCGCCGACTGGCGCGCCACCTTGCTGCGCGTCGCCAGCTTTCGCCGCGCGGCGATCGCCACCGACGAGCTGCACGGCGTCTCGGTCCACATCCGCCTCGTCGACGGCGCCTCGGAAAATATCGTCTTCGATCACCTCGAGATCGCCTCGCATGAGGGCAGCATCAAGCTCGCCGAGCCGTATGTCGAGTTGCATCCGGGCGAGCGCGTGCTGATCACCGGGCAGGTGGGCCGGCGACGCACGCTGCTGTTTCGCGCGCTGGCGGGGCTGTGGCCCTGGGGCGCGGGGGAAATCATCCGCCCGGGCGGGCAAGCGCTCGCCTACGTTCCACGCTCGCCCTACCTGCCGCCCGGGACCCTGCGCGAGGTCCTCGCCTACCCGCTCGCCGTCGAGCAGCTGCATCCGGAGAGCTTCGCGCGCGCGCTCGAGCGGGTCGGCCTTGCGCGACTGGTGCCGGCGCTCGAGGAGGCGAGGCGCTGGGACCGCATCCTCGGCGAGGGCGAGAAGCAGCTCGTATCCCTTGCACGCCTTCTGTTGCACGTCCCCGCCTGGATCATCGTCGATGAGGGTCTGTTGCTGCTCGATCCCGCGGCATTCGAGCGTGCTACGGAGATTCTCGCGACCGATCTGAAGCACACGGGCATCATTTCCATCGGCGCGCAGCTGCGCACCGAGGGAATGTTCACGCGCACGCTGCTGCTGGTCGAGGACCCGGCGATGCCGCCGCTCCAAGGCGTACTCGAGGACGGTTCCACACTCGAGGCCGGCGCTCCCATCGCGGCGGCTGAATCGGTGGGTTGAGGAGCGCGTCGCCCCATGGAGCTTTCCTCCGCGTCCGCGCCCGGTCCGGCCCTGCCCGACCCCGCGCACCTGGCCACCGCTCCTGAAGAGGAGCTGCTCGAGGCCGTGCAGCGGTGCACCTTCAGGTATTTCTGGGAAGGAGGCCATCCCACGAGCGGCCTCGCCTTTGACCGACTGCGAGCGAGCGAGGTGCCCGGTGACCAGGTCGTGACCAGCGGCGGCTCCGGCTTCGCGGTGATGGCCCTGATCGTCGCCGTGGAGCGCGCCTGGGTGAGCCGCGCAGCGGCGCTCGAGCGCCTCGATCGCATGCTCGAGGTGCTCGTGCGCTCGCCCTGCTATCACGGCGCCTTTCCACACTTCATGAACGGCCGCACCGGCGCCACCATCCCTTTCATGCGCAAGGACGACGGGGGCGACCTCGTCGAGACCTCGCTCCTGTTGATGGGCCTCATCTGCGCGCGCCAGTATTTCGACGCCGGCACCCCGCTCGAGGCGAGCGTGCGAGCGCGCGTCGATCAACTCTGGCGTGACGTCGAATGGAGCTGGTACACCCGGAAGGGCCGTCCCGCGCTGTACTGGCACTGGAGTCCCAACAACGGCTGGGCGCTCGATCTGCCGATCCGTGGCTGGAACGAATGCCTGATCACCTATCTGCTCGCCGTCGCGGCGCCCCGCTATGCCGTGGACCCGTGGGTCTACCACCGCGGCTTTGCTTCCGGGCCGCAGTTCTTGAACCGCCGCGCCTACTTCGGAGTCCCGTTGCCGCTCGGCCCGCCGTTCGGCGGGCCGCTGTACTTCGCGCACTATTCCTTTTGCGCGCTGGATCCGCGCGGTCTCGAGGACCGCTACGCCGACTACTGGGAACAGAACGTGCATCACGTGCGCATCAACCATGCGCACTGCATGCGCAACCCTCATGGCTATGCAGGCTATGGGCCGGACTGCTGGGGTCTCACCTCGAGTGATGACGCGCACGGCTATGCGGGCCATGCCCCCGATTATGATTCGGGAACCATTGCCCCGACGGCGGCGCTCTCGAGCCTGCCGTATGCGCCCGAGGCGTCGCTCGCGGCGCTGCGCGCGTTTCTCGGTCGGTACGGCGAGCGGTTGTGGAGCCGCTACGGCTTTGTCGATGCCTTTTCGCCGCAGCAGCACTGGTACGCGGACACGTTCCTCGCCATCGATCAGGGCCCGATCATCATCATGATCGAAAACCATCGCACGCAGCTGCTGTGGCGCCTGTTCATGGGCGCTCCGGAGATCCGGACGGGCCTCGCCGCGCTCGGCTTCATGAGCCCGCACCTTGCGGCGCGTGCGCCCCGGTGAGCGAGCCGCTCGAGCGCTGGATCGACCGGCAATACCGGCACAGCGCCCTGCAGATGATGGGCAGCGTCTCGGCCGTCGAGCTCGAGATGCGCCGCCCCGCTTTTGATCAGCGCGTGCGGCCGGTTCGCGGCTCGATCATCGCCTCTCCCGTACCCGGTGCCTATGATCCGGATCCGGACTATTTCTTTCACTGGTATCGCGACTCGGCGGTCGTGGTCGACGCACTGCGAATGCTGCTCGAGGGCGATCGGGTCGAACTCGATCCTCGAGCCGCTGTCGCCGACTTCATCGATTTCAGCGTGAAGCTCGCAGATCTCGACGGGCGCACCGCCGCGCTGCCTCCCGCAAGCCACGTCCATCCCGACTATCGCCGCTTCCTGCGCCCACCCGAGGAGCTCGCCGCGGTGCATGACGCCGCGGTCGCGCTCGATACACGCGTCAATCCTGACGGCACCCTCGACATCCTGCGCTGGGCCCGCCCGCAATTCGACGGTCCGGCCTTGCGCGCTTTGGCGCTGTTGCGCTGGAGGCACAGTGGACAGCTCCCGGCCGGGCCGGCAGCAGGGCTCGAGACGCTGTTGCGCGCCGATCTCGCCCTGGTGCTCGAGCGGGCGGACCGGCCCTGCTTCGATCTGTGGGAGGAAGAGGAGGCGCTGCACTATTACACCCTGCGCATCGCCGCCGCGGCTCTCTCGGAGGGGGCCGCCTGGCTCGATCGGCACTCCCCCGCCGAGGCTCAGGCGTGTCGTGAGACCTCCGCAATGCTGCTGCGGCGGCTCGACGATTTCTGGGATCCCCTGCGGGGATACTATCGCTCGCGCATTCCGGGGCCCACGACCGATGAGCGCAAGCTCCTGGATGTCGCCGTCCTCCTGGCCACCCTCCATTCGGGCGCGCCTTCGGGTGCACATTCGGCGGCCGACCCGCGCGTGCATGCCACCCTCGGGGCGCTCGAACGGCTGTTCGAGGCCCGGTACGCGATCAACCAGGGTCGCCCCCCCGAGCGCGCGCCGGCGCTCGGACGCTATGACGGGGATGTATACTTTTCCGGCGGCGCCTATTACTTTGCCACCCTGGGCGCAGCGGAGCTCTGCTACCGCGCCGCGCTCGCGCCCGGTGCGCCGCACGGCACCTGGATGGAGCACGGCGATGCGTACCTGCGCACCGTGCGGGTGTATACCCCCCGGAGCGGAGATCTGGCGGAGCAATTCGACCAGCGGAGCGGCGCGCCCGCCTCGGCGCGGCATCTGGCGTGGAGCTACGCGAGTTTCATCAGTGCCATCACCGCCCGGGACGCCGCTGGGGATTTGCTGCGCTGCAAATAGGCTCTCTCGGCGCCCCTTGGGTGATCAGCCGATAGCCGATTCAGTGCAGCACTGCTCGACGCGCCGTCCGCGATGCGCAGGGAATGCTCACGCACCGCCGCTCGCGATGCTCGAGCTCGACGGCCGCTTCCGCCCGCCATGGAACCTCGCTCGATGCGCCCCATTACAACGCGCAGCGAGCACATCGTCCGCGGCTCACGCGCGACTCTCGAGTCGATCGACGCGCGCGCCGTGATGTGCGCATATGCGCAGCTCGCATGCAGGAAATCGCCTGCCGCACAAGTCTCTTGAGGCATAAAAATCATTTATTCAAAACAACTTGAAGCTGTGACCGATCTAACATAAAACTCTATTGGAGAGTTGAAAGCGATCACGTTCTACATCGCAGGTTGCTCTTAACTTAAAGCTGCGCGGTCAAAGACCGCAGGCGTGTGCCCAGTCCCATTCCCTAAGCGGAGGTTGACGATGGGAGCATCACAGCTTGGCGCGGAGTCCAACCCCGAGGACTTCCTGAATTCCCTGACGAAATTCAGCAAGGAGCACCGTGCACAACGTTGGGAAGGAACCCTGAGCGATTTCCTCACCACGATCTTGCCGACGCGTCCTGCGGCCTTCATTCGCACCAGCCACGAATACATCTGGGACATGCTCCTCTGGCACGGACGCAACGTCGAAGGTGACGAGACGCAGCGCGCACGTGAGCTTTTCAAGCGCGAGCTCTACGGGGTCGACGAGCCCCTGGGTCGCGTGGTGGATTACTTCAAGGCCGCGGCCGCCGGCTCCGACGTGGGACGGCGCCTGCTGCTGCTGCTCGGACCTCCGTCGGGTGGCAAGTCCACCCTCGCCATTCTCCTGAAGCGCGGCCTCGAGGAGTACAGCCGCACCGATGAGGGCGCGCTCTATGCGATCAAGGGCTCGCCCTTACGCGAATCGCCCCTCAACCTCATTCCGACCAGCCTGCGGCCACAATTTCGTGAGACCTATGGAGTCGACATCCTCGGGGAGCTCTCTCCCTGGGCGCGCGATTACCTCGACCGCGAATGTGACGGCGATTACCTGCGCATGCCGGTCGAGCGCATCTTTCTCTCCGAGGCGGCGCGCTGCGGGATCGGCACTTACGCACCCCACGACCCTTCCACCGCCGATATCGCCGACCTGGTGGGCTCGGTCGACCTCTCGAAGGTTGCGCGGGTGGGCGATGAGGGCGATCCGCGCGCCTGGTCATGGTCGGGCGCAGTCTACGCGGCGAGCCGCGGGGTGCTCGAGATGATCGAGATCCTCAAGGTCAAGCGCGAATTTCTCTACCTCTTGCTCACCATGACGCAGGAGAAGAACGTCAAGGTCGCGCGTTTCCCGCTGATCTATCTCGACGAGACCATTCTCGCGCACACCAACCTCGCCGAATTCAACCGCTTCCTGCAGGAGAAGGAGAACGAGGCGCTGCTCGACCGCATGGTGATCATCAAGGTCCCCTACGCGCTGTCCTACAAAGACGAGTCGCGCATCTACAAGAAGCTCGTGTACGGCGCGCCGGCTTTCCGCAATACGCATCTCGACCCGCACGTTCTGCACCTCGCGGCGGTGTTCGCCATCCTCACCCGCCACACCAAGCCCGAGCGTGAGGGCCTCGATCTGCCGAAGAAGGTGCGCATCTTCGCCGGAGAGTCCGTGGAGGGATTCTCCGACACCGAGGCGGCACGGTTGCGCACCGAGTCGCCCGACGAAGGGCTCGCCGGAGTCAGCCCACGCTTCGTGATCAATGCGCTCTCCACCGCGATCACCCGCAGCAATGCCCGCAGCCTGACCAGCATGGAGCTCCTGCTCGCGCTCAAGGATGCGATCGAGAGCGATGCGCGCATCGACTCGAAGCAAAAGAAGCTGTGGTTCGACCACCTCGTCACCGCGCGCAAGGAATTTTACAATCGCTGGGTGAAGGAGGATGTGCACCGGGCCCTGTTCGCCTCGTTCCAGGACGAGGCGCAACAACTGCTTGAAAAATATCTGGACGAGATCGAGGCGGCCCTCGATCAGCGCAAGGTGACCGATCCGATGACGGGCGAGACGCGCGCGCCGGATGAGCGCTTCATGCGCTCGGTCGAGGAGAAGATCAAGGTGTCCGAGTCCGGAAAGCAATCCTTCCGGCAGGAGGTCATCCGCAAGGCGATGGTCGCGTTCAAGGCCGGAGAGAAGTTCCGATTGGCGAGCCATGCGCGGGTGCGTGAGGCGATCGAGCAGTACCTGTTCGAGGAGCGGCGCGACGTGCTGCGACTCGTAACCTCGACCGCACGGCCAGACGATGAGGCACGAAAGAAGATTTCCGTGGTCCAAGAGAGACTGGTCAAGGAGTACGGTTACGACGAGCACAGCGCACAGGAGGCATTGAATTACGTGACCACTTTGTTGTCTCAGGAGTAAGGCTGGCCATGCTCGACACCTTGAGAGTACGTTCATGAGCTCCGATTCCTCGGGCGAGGATTCCGAAACGCTGAACTCGTGGTACGAGCTGTTCTCGCGCGGCTCGCGTGACTGGCTGCGACATAGCGAGAAGATCCGCGAGGCGGTGCGTGAGCATCTGCCCCAGATCGTCGCGGGTTCCGACATCATCAATGACGGCTCACGCACCGTGCGCGTACCGGTGCGCATGCTCGAGCACTACCGCTTTCGCCTGCTGAACAACGGCGAGGCACAAGGGGTCGGCCAGGGCAAGGCGAAGCCTGGGGACGTGCTGGGCCAGGCAAATCCCGCCAGCGGCCCCGGTCAGAAGGGTGCCGGCGGCAAGGAGAAGGGTGGGACCGAGCTGATGCTCGAGTTCAAGGTGGATGACGTCATCGACTGGCTCTGGGAAGACTTACAGCTGCCCAACCTGCAACCGCGTGCCGGCGCGAGCGAGGATCTCGAGTGGAAGCGCGAGGGCTGGGACAGGCGCGGCGCACGCTCGCGACTCGATCGAAGGCGCTCCCTCAAGGAGTCGGTCAAGCGGCGCGCACTCGAGCCTGATTCCCCTGCCTTCACCGATGAGGATCTGCGATTCCGCCAACTGACACGCCGGCGCCAGCCGTCGGTGCGTGCTGCGGTATTCTTCCTGCTCGATGTCTCGGGCAGCATGTCCGAGCGCGACCGCCAGCTCGCGAAGACCTTCTTTTTCTGGGTGGCTGCCGGCTTGCGCCGCGAGTACACGGCACTCGACATCGTTTTTGTCGCGCACACCACCGACGCCTTCGAATTCAGCGAGCCGGACTTCTTCAAGGTCACGGGCAGCGGTGGGACCATCGCCTCCGCCGGCCTGAGCAAGGTCCAGGAGATCATGAAGGCCCGCTTCGACCCGTCGAGCTGCAATGTGTACCTTCTGTATGCCTCCGATGGCGACAATGCGGCGGACGACCGCGCGGCGGCCGCGCGGGAGCTCGAGTCGATCGCACGGTTGGTGCGCTATGCAGGCTACGTCGAGATCTCGGCCGGCGCGCGCAGCACGCACAGCGAGACGGCACGGCTCTTTCAGGCCGTCGCCGATGCCGGTCTGCCGTGCAGCAAGTTCCTGATCAACGGGCCCGACGACGTCGCGGCCGCGGTGCGCCACTTCTTCACGAGCGAGGCGCAAGCCGGGGAAGGTGCGGCGAGCGCGTCCGGGGCGGTGCCGTGACCGACTGGCGCTCGCACGTACCCCAAATCGAGGACCTCGCCCGCCGCCTGGGGCTCGATTGGAATCCGGTCATCTTCGAGGCGGTTCCCGACAGCTTCATGACCGAAATCGCGGTGTACGGGCTGCCCGTGCGCATGCCGCACTGGTCGTTCGGCGCCCGCTACATCTATCAGCTCCTGCAACGCCACATGGGTTACTCGCGCCTCTTCGAGGTGGTCTTCCCCGGCAATCCGGGCCGCGCGTATCTGGCGACCAGCAACGGTCTTGCGGACAATGTGCTCGTGACGGCGCACGTCCTCGGTCACGCCGACTTCTCAAAGAACAACCTTCTCTTTCGTCGCTGCCAGGAGCAGGGCAGCAAGCAGATCATCGAGGATGCGGCGAGCCATGCGCGGCAGATCGAGCGCCACATCGAGTCTTACGGCTTCAATGCGGTCGAGCAGGTGCTCGATGCAGCGCTCTCGCTCGAGCAATACATCGATCTCGACCGGCCGTTGCGGCGCGAGCGCTATCCCGAGTACGAGGCGGAGGCCGCGGAGCCGACGGGCGATGTATTCCGCACGCGCTTTGCCACTCTCGAGCCCGGGGAGGAGCCGGTCGCACACCTGCGCAAGACCCGCGCCCCGCTGCCGCCGCACCCCGAGCGCGACCTGCTCTGGTTCCTCGCCAACTATGCGCCCGAGATGGAGAGCTGGGAGCGTGACATCTTTCTCGCGGTGCGAGACGAGTCATATTACTTCTACCCGGTGTTCGCCACGCAAATCATGAATGAGGGCTGGGCATCGTACTGGCATGCGCGGCTGCTGCGCGAGGCGGACTTCATCCCCCAGGAGACCTATCTCGACGCGATCAAGTGCCACTCGGACGTGGTGCGCCCGGTCGCCACCGGCGAGCAGGTCGCCCTATCGATCAATCCTTACCATCTCGGCTTCACCTTGTGGGAGTCGATCGTCAAGGAGCAGGGCCTCGAGGCGGCGCGTCGCATCATGACCGAGGACGACGACTTCAGCTTTTTGCGCAACAATCTGACCCGCGAGATCGCCACCGAGATGGGCATGTTCCGCTACCAGCAGCGCCAGAACGGACCGATCAAGGTGGTTGCGGCCGACATCGACGAGCTGCGCGAGAGCTTGATCACTGACAAGTACAACTTCGGTGCACCGCGGGTTGCCGTCGCCGAGGTGCGCAATGACGGCACCCTCGTCCTGCGACATGATCATCAGCTCGATGGGCGCGGCCTCGACCCCGAGCGCGCGCGCCGGGTGCTCGATTACGTGCGTCTCGTATGGCGCCGCCCGGTGCTGCTCAACACGGTCGACGCCGCCTCGCGCCCGCTCGAGATCGCTGCGGAGACCCCGGCTCAGTAGCGAGTCTCACGCCGACCTCGCGCCGGCGGCGCTGTCTGGCGCATCGAAGCGAAGCGCACGGCGCGTCACACAAACCCGCAACTCATCGCTCGACGCCATGCACGCGGCATCGATGCGGGTTTTTCCCTGAAGGAAGAGTCCCACCGCTCGGCAACCTCATCAGCCGACTGAACGCGCACGCAGCCCCCTCTACGCTCCTTTCAAGGTTGAAAAACTCGAGCTCATAGGAGGGCGCATGGCGAAACAGGCAAAAAAGCAGCGTTCAAAAGAGGATCAAACGACGGCGGCGACGGTGACGCCGCAGAGCGCCGGAACCGAGAGCGCCGACGCGATCTCGATGCTGATGAACGATCACCGCACGGTCGAGCAGCTCTTCGAACGATATCGCTCAGCGGCTTCGAAGGAGGAGAAGGCGCAGATCGCCCAGCAGGTCTGCACCGAGATCGGCGTCCACACGAAGCTCGAGGAGGAGATCTTCTATCCCGCCTGCCGCGAAAAGATCAGCAGCGAGCCGCTCGATGAGGCGCAGGTCGAGCACGACGGCGCCAAGATCCTCACGGAGGATCTGTTGCACGGCTCGCCGGAGGACGAGTTCTACGATGCGAAGATGACGGTGCTCGAGCAGTACATCAAACACCACGTGGGCGAAGAGGAGAAGCCGGCGGACGGCATCTTCGCCCAAGCGCGCAGCGCGGGCCTCGACGTGAACGAGCTCGGGCGACGTTTGCAGACCCGCAAGGCCGAGTTGAGCGCGCAGGCCCAGGGCGGCCGTTTCGTTCCGCCCGAGGTGCGGTCACTCAATTTTCAAGGCAACACTCAACAGGAGGCATACATGGCACGCTATCAAGAGCGCGACGAGCGCGGACGATTCGAGAGCGAGGACGAGGGCTCGGGCCGCAGGCGGAGCCGGCGGGACGAGGATGAGGGTGGACGCGGCCACGGCGGCTGGTTCGGCGACTCCGAGGGCCACTCGCGCGCAGCGGAGATGCGCTGGGAAGGCGGCTCGAGGTCGAAACGGCGCGATGAGGACGACGAGGAGGACAACGGCGGACGGGGACGCTCTTCGGGCCGCGGGCATGGCGGCTGGTTCGGCGATCCCGAGGGCCATTCGCGCGCGGCCGAGGCACGCTGGGAAGGTGAATCACGCGGCGGCGGCTCGCGCTCCTCGCGCGGGCGCGACGACGATTACGAGGACGACAATGGCGGACGGGGACGCTCCTCGGGTCGCGGGCATGGCGGCTGGTTCGGCGATCGCGAGGGCCATTCGCGCGCGGCAGAGGCACGCTGGGAAGGTGAATCACGCGCCGGCGGCTCGCGCTCCTCGCGCGGGCGCGACGACGATTACGAGGACGACAACGGCGGACGGGGACGCTCCTCGGGTCGCGGGCATGGCGGCTGGTTCGGCGATCCCGAGGGCCATTCGCGCGCGGCCGAGGCACGCTGGGAAGGTGAATCACGCGGCGGCGGCTCACGCTCCTCGCGCGGCCGCAGCGAGGATGACTACGACGATGAGGGCGGTCGCGGACGCTCCTCGGGTCGCGGGCATGGCGGCTGGTTCGGTGACTCCGAGGGCCATGCACGCGCCGCGGAAGCGCGCTGGGAAGGCGAATCACGCGGTGGCGGGAGCTCACGCTCACGCAGCCGGCGTGATGAGGACGACGATGAGGGCGGCCGCGGTCGAGGCGGCGGAAGTGGTCGCGGCTGGTTTGGCGACTCGCGCGGGCATTCCGAGGCGGCCCGGCACCG
>Ga0209060_10001999_pt1 | contig 20120 bp, 14 predicted proteins | sample Coa_R1_8_FD_187155 | JGI IMG/M metagenome (GOLD analysis project Ga0209060, IMG submission 187155) | Surface soil microbial communities from Centralia Pennsylvania, which are recovering from an underground coalmine fire - Coalmine... | ecosystem: Environmental > Terrestrial > Soil >...
CACCACGTCGGGTTCGGCATTGGGTGCTTCCGTGCCGGCCCAATTCCAGATGCCGATACCGGCCTCGCAGTGAGGGATGGCTTCGCGCATCGACAGCCATTGCGGGGACGGCTGCTTGCCCGCAACGATCACGTTGATGCGATCATAGGTGCGCAGGCAATGGTCAGCGGTCCAGAGCAGCGTGTTAGTGTCCGGCGGCAGGTAGACGCGGACGATATCGGCCTTCTTGTTGGTGACGAGATCGATGAAGCCGGGATCCTGGTGACTGAAGCCGTTGTGGTCCTGGCGCCAGACATGCGAGGTGAGAAGATAATTGAGCGAAGCGATCGGGCGTCGCCAGGGCAGCGCGCGCGAGACTTTCAGCCATTTGGCGTGCTGGTTGAACATCGAATCCACGATGTGGATGAAGGCCTCGTAGCAGGAGAAAAAGCCGTGGCGGCCAGTGAGCAGATAGCCTTCGAGCCAGCCCTGGCAGAGATGCTCGCTCAGCACCTCCATCACCCGCCCGTCATGGGCGAGGTGGACGTCATAGGGCTCGATTGCCTCCATCCAGACGCGATCGGTCGCCTCGAACACCGCGTCCAGACGGTTTGATGAGGTTTCGTCCGGGCCCATGATGCGGAAATTGCGCGCGTCCGCATTGAGCTTCACGATGTCGCGCAGGAATTTGCCGAGCTCGCGCGTGGCCTCCGCGACAATGCCTCCGGGGCAGGGGACGTCGATGGCATAAACGCCAAAATCCGGCAGCTTGAGCTCACGTTTGAGCAGGCCGCCGTTGGCATGCGGATTCGCCCCCATGCGGCGGTGACCTTTCGGCGCGAGCTCCTGCAATTCGCCCATCAGCCGGCCATTTGCGTCGAACAGCTTGTCAGGCTCGTAGCTTCTCATCCAGCTTTCAAGCAGTTTGAGATGCTCGGGATTGCCACGTGGATTGGCGATCGGCACTTGATGGGCGCGCCAAAATCCTTCGACCTTCAGTCCATCGACCTCCTTCGGTCCCGTCCAGCCCTTGGGACTCCGCAGCACGATCATCGGCCATTTCGGCCGGTGGAAGCTCGTGGCCTGATTGCGCGCGTTTTGCTGGATCGAGCGGATGCTGGCGAGCACCACGTCGAGCGCATCAGCCATCAGCCGATGCATCGTAGGTGGATCGTCGCCTTCGATGAACAAGGGCTCGTAACCATAGCCGGTGAAGAGATTGCGAATCTCGTCATCTTTCATTCGCCCGAGCACGGTGGGATTGGCGATCTTGTAGCCATTGAGGTGGAGGATCGGCAGCACCGCACCGTCGTGCACTGGATTGAGGAATTTGTTGGAATGCCAGGATGCCGCGAGCGGGCCCGTCTCCGCTTCGCCGTCCCCGACAACGCAAGCCACGATCAGATCGGGATTGTCGAACGCGGCTCCATAGGCATGCACCAGCGCATAACCGAGTTCACCGCCCTCATGGATCGAGCCCGGCGTTTCCGGCGCCGCATGGCTCGGAATGCCGCCGGGGAAGGAGAACTGGCGAAACAGCTTTCGCAAGCCATCCGCATCGCGCGTCACCTCCGGATAGACTTCCGTGTAGGTGCCTTCGAGATAGGTGTTGGCGACCATGCCGGGGCCGCCATGACCGGGGCCGCAGATGTAGATGACGTCAAGGTCGGAAGCCCGTATCGCGCGATTGAGATGGGCATAGATGAAATTGAGGCCCGGCGTGGTTCCCCAATGCCCGAGCAGCCGCGGCTTGATGTGTTCGCGCTTGAGCGGCTCTCTGAGCAGCGGATTGTCGAGCAGATAGATCTGGCCAACGGAGAGATAATTGGCGGCGCGCCAGTAACGGTCCAGCAGTTCCAGGTCGTCGCCGCGTGTCCGTTCGTCTGCGGTTGTCGTCAATTGCATGCCGATCTCCCGGAAAGATGCGAACAATGACCCCCAACCCCGTCGATCGTTCCATTACCTCAAGTTAGAATGCGAATTTGATGATGGCTTGAGCCAGGTCAAAGTGTCTCGCCCCATCCCAATGAAGTTCGTCAGAGGAATGCCGCGAGCGCAGCGCACGAACTGTGGCGAGTTCCGAGAGCGGTCCGCCCGCGGTGTCAGCCGTCAACAAATGCCGTCAGAATCCGCGCTATCCGGCCAGCAGATCGCGGACGATCCGCTCCACCTGGACGTAATCCGTGGCCACATGGTGCGCGCCGGCCTTCTTGAGCCTTGCGGCATGGCCTTCGCGAATATGTCCCGCCGCGAGCAGGCCGATCACCGTTGAACCGGCGGCCCGTCCCGCAATGACGCCACTTGCACTATCCTCGATGATAATGCAGTCGCGAGGATCGACGCCGATTTGCGCCGCCGCGTGCAGGAAGATGTCCGGGTGCGGCTTGCCTCGCGCGACATTGGAGGCGCTGAACACCCGGCCCTCGAAGAGCGCCGTCATGCCAAGCACCTCAAGACAGAGCGCGAGCCTGTCCGGTGAGGAGGACGAGGCAATGCAGCGAGGCACGCGCGCGAATTTTGCAATGAACTCCCGCGCGCCAGCAATCGGCGCAAGCTCCTGCCTGAACCGCTGCAAGGTCCGGGCCTGATACTGTTCGCTGAATGACGGGGGCAGCGTCCGGCCGACGGCCGTCTCGATCGCGGCGATCACTTCGAGAAACCGCTTGCCCATATAATCCCGATAGGAATCCTCGACCGTCGTCGGCACGCCCAGTTCCGTCACAATCTCGGCGAGCACGGTATTGGACAGCACTTCGCTGTCTGCGATGACGCCGTCGAAATCAAAGATGATTGCGCGTGGGGAGCGGTTTTGACGCTCGCTATCCATCGGCTGCGATTTCCCTCATGCGAAGCGCCAAATCGAAGGCTCCTATTGCGTCAATAATTTGCTAGAGGTCATCTCTAACACACGGATCAACCGAGGGCATCTTTAGATGAAGACCTACAAGATCGCAGCTATTCCGGGCGACGGCATCGGCAGCGAAGTCGTGGACGCCGGCGTCGAGGTTTTGAAGGAGCTGGCTAAGCGGGAGCAGACGTTCGCGTTTCACGTCGATCATTTCGACTGGGGCGGCGAATACTACAAGAAGCACGGCCGCATGATGCCGGAGAACGGCCGCGACCTGATCCGCCATCATGATGCCATCCTGTTCGGCTCCGCCGGCCATCCCGATATCCCGGATCACATCACGCTGTGGGGATTGCGGCTGGCCATCTGTCAGCCGTTCGACCAGTACGCCAATGTGCGACCGACGCGGATCCTGCCGGGGATCACCTCGCCGCTGCGCGCGGTGAAGGACAAGGAGCTTGATTGGGTCATCGTCCGCGAGAACTCCGAAGGGGAGTATGCCGGTGTCGGCGGACGCGTCCACCAGGGATCGCCGCTCGAGGCGGCCACCGACGTGGCGATGTTCACGCGCGCAGGTGTCGAGCGGGTGATGCGCTTTGCGTTCCGTCTCGCGCGGTCACGTCCGCGCAAGCTCCTCACCGTCGTCACCAAGTCGAACGCCCAGCGGCACGCGATGGTGATGTGGGATGAAATCGCGGCCGACGTGGCGCGGGAATTTTCCGACGTGACCTGGGACAAGATGCTGGTCGACGCCATGACCATGCGCATGGTGATCCGTCCGCAGAGCCTCGACACCATCGTTGCCACGAACCTGCATGCGGATATTCTCTCGGACCTGGCTGCCGCGCTTGCGGGCTCGCTTGGCATTGCGCCGACCGCCAACCTCAACCCGGAACGCAAGTTCCCTTCAATGTTTGAGCCGATCCACGGCTCAGCCTTCGACATCATGGGCAAGGGCATTGCCAATCCCGTCGGTACATTCTGGTCGGCGGTGATGATGCTGGAACACCTCGGAGAAAATGCTGCCGCCCAGCGCCTCATGAAGGCGATCGAACGAGTGACCGCCGATCCGGCGCTGCATACGCCCGATCTCGGCGGATCGGCAACGACGCGAAAGGTGACGGACGCTGTGATCGGCGCCATCCATGCCGACAATGCCTGAATGTGGAGCCTAGTGGAGCGGATTTGACGTTCGCTACCTATCCGCTGCGAGTCCCGTATGCGAACGTCAAATCCAAAGCTCCACTAGATCAAATAATTTGCTAGTGATCGTTTGATGCCAACATGCGCAAAAGTGCCTGCCGAGAAGGGTAACGAATGTTGGCATCGGACCACTAGGTCGCGGCCGCAAGCCGTTGATCGATCTCTTCACGCAGCACGGTGAAATCGATCGGCTTGGTCAACAGCCCGTCAGCGCCGCTTTCGATCGCCTTGCGCTTGGTATCGGCATCGCCGTAAGCCGTGATCATGATCACGGGCACTTCGGGACGGATTTCCTTGACCTTGGGCAGCATTTCGAGCCCGGTCATCCCGGGCATGTTGATGTCGGACAGGATCAGGATCAGCGATTGTCCGATGGTGGAGGCAATGCGCGCCAGCGCGTCTGCGGCGGAATTGGCGAAATCCATCACAAAACGCTGCGCGCGAAGATCGCGGCGGAATTGCTGGCGGAACAAGTCCTCCACATCCGGCTCGTCATCCACCACAAGAACGAGAATGCTCACGTATCACCTCTAATGTTCTTCAAAATGCTTGTTATTACTTGGTTCTTGGCAAAACGATCGTGAATTCCGTGAAAACGCCGGGCTCGGTATCTACATCGATCGTGCCACCGTGTTGTTTCACGATGATGTCATGTGACATCGACAGTCCAAGCCCGGTCCCTTCACCCGCTGGCTTGGTTGTGAAGAAGGGATTGAACATCTTTTCCTTCACTTCGGGTGGGATTCCGGTGCCATTGTCGCGAATCCTGATCTCGACATGGTTGCTCGAGCCTCTGGTGCTCGCGGTGACCAAGGGCTCAAAGCCCGCGCCGCCACCGTCGGCCTTGCGTTTTGTGACGGCATAGAAGCCGTTTGCGATCAAATTCAGGAGCACGCGGGTGATTTCCTGCGGGAACACCTCGATCATGCCTGCTTCGGGATCGAAATCACGCTGTAGGTTCACATTGAACTGCGGCTTTTCGGCGCGGGCGCCGTGATACGCGAGGTTCAGGCTCTCGTCGACCAGCGCATTGACATCAGCCGGCCGGTGCTCGCCGCTTCCCTCGCGCGAGTGCAGGAGCATGTTCTTGACGATCGAGTCGGCGCGCTTGCCGTGCTGGACCACCTTGCCGAGATTGTCCTTCAAGAGAGCGGTCAATTCATCGACCTCGCCGCGGAACTTCTCAGCTAGCGTCGCTTGATTCAGGAGGTCGTTGAGCTCGTCGGTGAGCTCGATCGAGAGTGCCGAGAAATTGTTGACGAAGTTGAGGGGATTCTTGATCTCGTGAGCGATGCCGGCGGTGAGCTGGCCAAGCGAGGCAAGTTTTTCGGTCTGGACCAGTCGATCCTGTGCGGTGCGCAGGTCGTCGAGCGACTTGCTCAAATCTGCCGTGCGCTGGCGCAATTCCCCGAGCAGTCGCGCGTTCTCGATGGCGATCACCGCTTGCCGGGCAAAATTGGTCAACAGATCGATCTGCTTTTCGCCGAAGGGCCGCACCTCCTGTCGATAGACCGTGATGACGCCGATCGCCTGATCGTCGCGCAGCATCGGCACCACGACGATGGTGCGCGCGCCGCCGAGCTCGGCGAGCTCGATCGCGTGCTGCGCTCGCGCGAGGTAAGCGGGGCTATCGCGGATATCCTCGGTCTGGATCACCCGTCTTTCGCGGGTGGCGGTGGCAATGGAGCTCAGCGGGTGAAGTGGCCGGACCGCGTTGGTTCGCACCGCCGCGAGTTCAGCCGGCACATTGTAGAATGCCGCCTGCCGCATCATATCGCCGTCCAGCAGAATCATCGATCCGAACCCGGCGCCGCAAACCCGCGTGGCGTTCTCCAGCATCTTCTCGAACACAGGCGCTAGGTCGCTCGGAGACGAGCTGATGATCTGAAGCACTTCGGAGGTCGCGGTCTGCTGCTGTAGCGATTCCTCGAGATCGCGCGTCTTGGCCTGCACCTCATCGAACAGGCGCACATTCTCGATGGCGATCGCAGCCTGTTCGGCGAAGGTCGACACCAGGAGGATCTGCTTATCCGTAAACGGCTTGACCTCGTTATGATAGACGAGGATCACGCCGAGCAGATCGTCGCCCTTGAGCATGGGCACGCCGAGGACGGTGCGGAACGGTTCGACTTCCTTTGCCCCATAGGTATGATTCGGATCGGCTCGGACATCTTGAACCTGGATTGTGCGCCGCTCCAGCGCGGCGCGGGCCGCGACGCTATATCGGCCGGGACGAATCGGGTTTTCCTCAAGCCAGCCCTTCAGAAGATCCTCCGCCGCGTTATGCACAGTGGCCACGCGCAGCAATTCGCCATCGAACCGAAAAATGATCGCGCGGTCCGCCGCGCACAGCCTGACCGAGCTTTCGACGACGGTTTCAAAAACTTGATTGAGGTCGAAGGCTGACCGCCCGATCACCTTCAGCACGTCTGCGGTCGCGGTCTGCTGCTGCAGCGATTCTTCCAGATCGCGCGTCTTGGCCTGCACCTCGTCGAACAGGCGCGCGTTCTCGATGGCGATCACCGCCTGGTCGGCGAAGGTTTGCAGCACTTGCACATGGTGATCCGAGAAACCGCCGGGCTGAACGCGGGTTACCGCGATGAAACCGATGGAGGCGCCTTGGTTCATTAGTGGCGCGAACACCATGCTGCGGAAGCCGCGCGCCCGCGATATCTCCAGGATGTCGTCGGTCAATGTTTCCGTATCCGGAATCTGCATGACCTCGCCGGCCTGGGTCATGCGGAACGGCGCGAAATCCTCGACCGGGCGCGGGAAGGTCGACTTCAGGACGTCATCGGCTTCCGGCGTCGTGGGCGTGAACGCCTCCAGATGGGCCATGCCGTCGATGAAGCGGAATACGGTCGAGGAAAAACCGCCGACCAGGCTCTTGGCGCGGGCCGCAATGGCCTCGAACACCGGCTTCACGTCCGACGGCGAGCTTGCGATCACCTTGAGGATGTCGGCGGTCGCCGTCTGCCGCTCCAGCGCCTCCTGCGTCTCATTGAACAGCCGCGCGTTCTCGATGGCGATCACGGCCTGCGCGGCGAAGTTTTCGAGAAGCCCGATTTCCGTTTCAGTGAACAACTTGACTTCTGCTCGAGAGGCGGAGATTCGGCCGAGCAATGTGCCGTCCTTGCGCAGGGGGATGAACAGGACGGTACGGATGCCAGCCAGCTCGAAGGCTGCACGTGACATGGGATCGTCTATCTCCCTGAGGTCGGGAATCTGAACGAAGCGTGCGCCTTTCAGCAAATGTGGGCCCGGTGCATTGGGGTTGAGGCTGATGCCTTCGCGCAGCCGATTGGCAAATGCCTCGGACAACCCGCGCACCGCGACCGCACGGAACTTGCTCCCGTCGTAGAGCTGCAAGCTTCCCTGAGCGACCCCGCACAGGTTGTGCGCTTTCTCCAGGATTGCATCGAACACCGGTGCGAGATTGCCGGGCGATGAGTTGATGACCTGCAACACCTCAGCGGTGGCGGTCTGGCGCTCGAGCGCCTCCTGGGTCTCGTTGAACAGGCGAGTATTCTCGATCGCGATGAGGGCCTGATCGCGGAACGATTCGGCGAGCGCAATCTCGCTTGCACCGAACATGTCGGGCCGGCTTCCGACCAGGGTCAGGAGCCCGATGCAGGCCTCTCCGCGCAGCAGAGGCAAATACAGCGAGGATTTGACGCCGTGCTGCTGCTGGATGCGGCGCTCGAACTCTGGAAGCTCGATCTCGGCCCAGTCCGGCAGGAGCAGCATCTGTTTTGTTGCGATCGCTCGCGAGGGGAAATTCGCGGTGGGGTCGATCGGCTGATGAGGTGGGCCCAAAGCGGCGGGGCCGTCGCGGTTCACGCCGGCGACAGTTGAAAACGTGTTGCCGTCGGTGCGCATGAAGAAGGCGAGGTCGCAGCCAAGCAGACGGACGGCGGTCCGGACAATCGCGTCGAATACAGGCTGCACGTCGGTCGGCGAGCCACTGATGACGCGGAGGATGTCGGCGGTCGCGGTCTGCCGTGCAAGCGCCTCCTGGGTCTCATTGAACAGCCGCGTGTTCTCGACGGCGATCACGGCCTGGTCGCGGAAGGATTCGGCAAGGGCGATCGCGGTTTCCCCGAACATGCCGGGCCGCGGTCCGGCGATCCCGAGCACGCCGATACACTCTCCTTCGCGCAGCAGCGGCAGGTAGACCGCCGATTGGTAGCCAAGCTGCTCCTGGATGCGGCGCTCGAACTCTGGAAGCTCGATTTGCGACCAGTCCGGCAGGTGCAGCGTCGTCTTGTCCACGATGACGCGCGAGGGGAAATTGGCGCTGGGGTCGATGGGCACCCGCTGAGAATTTGCAAGGGGGAGGAGGAGACCTTCCCGCCCGCATCTGACTATGCTCCAGAAATGGGTGCGGTCGCAACGCTGGATGAAAGCCGTCTCGCAGCCAAGCAACCGGACGGCGGTCCGGACAATCGTGTCGAACACCGGCCGCACGTCGGTCGGCGAGCCGCTGATGACGCGCAGGATTTCGGAGGTGGCGGTCTGCCGCGCCAGCGTCTCCTGCGTCTCGTTGAACAGCCGTGCGTTCTCGATGGCGATCACGGCCTGGTCGGCAAAGCTTTGCTGAAGCGCCAGTTCCTCGTCGGTGAACGGCGCGAGCCGGTCGCGATAGATGATGAGGGCGCCGATCGCCTTGCCTTCGCGCCGGAGCGGCGTGCCGGAAATCGTGCGAATCCCCACCGCACGAGTGGCGACCGCTGGCCAGTGCGCCATCGACGGATCGATGTTGTCCAGATCGGGAATGTGGATCTGCCGATTCTCCTGATAGACGGTCGCCGGCAGACTCGCTCCATGCGCGATCAGCGGTGAGCCCGGGTGCGCGCCGCTGGCGAGCGAGCCCGAGCCGACGCGGATGTTCTGAACCCATTGATCGCCCTCGGCGATGCGGATGGTCACGCTCGGGGCGTTGAAGAAATGCGCTGTTGTCTCCGCGATCTGCCGCAAGGCGTAGGCGGCGTCGCCGGAGGTCGCGCCGATGCTGCGCAGGATTTCGGCGCTGGCCTTCTGGCGATCCAGCGCGGCGCGGAGCTCCGTATCGAGGCGGAACTGCTCCAGCGTCGCAGCCGTCTGCCGCTCGACCGCTGCATCCCGTTCGGCATGAGCCGACCGCAGCTGCTCCCTGAGCTCGGCGATCTTGCGCGCGAGATCGGCTACCTCGTCCTCGGAAACCGCGGTCATTCCAGTTCAAATCCGTGAGCCGCCAACGCCAATGCGCTGGGCAAGAACCGTTAACGGCGGGATTATCCCATCCGCGAAAGGCTCACGCCAGCGCCTCGGGGGCGATTTTCGGGGGTCGTTAACGCCGGCTAGGTGCCTGGGCGCGCGACCTCGGTCTCCTTGCTGGTGATGAATTCGAGCAGGACCGGTACGCCTTCCTGGGTCTTCTGGATGCCGCGCTTGATCGCCGGTACGATCTCCTCGGGTTTTGTGATCCGCTCGCCATAGCCGCCGAACGCACGCGCCATTGCGGCATAGTCGCCGGAGATGTCGGTCGAGCGGTACTTTTCGGTCGAGATCGGCATCACCTTCAACTCGATCGCCATGGAGAAATTGTTGAGCAGGATCGACATGATCGGAATCCGCTCGCGCACCGCAGTCTCGAAATCCATCCCGGTAAAGCCGATCGCTGCATCGCCCCAGACATTGATGCAGAGCTTGTCCGGCATCGCGAGCTTGGCGCCCATCGCAAGTCCCAGGCCGTAGCCGAGCTGGGTGGTCTTGCCCCAGCCGATATAGGTCAAGGGCTCGATCGGCTTCCAGAACGGCGAGAGCTGGTCGCGGGGGCTGCCGGCGTCATGGGTGATAATGGTGTTTTTTACGTCGACGGTGTGCTGCAAATCCCAGAGCACGCGATAGGGGTTGAGGGGGGCCGCGTTAGAGGTCAGCTTCGGCATCCACTTCTCCAACCACTCCCTGTGCGAGGCGGCGATCTCGGCGGCAACGCTACTAGCGCTGCGATCGGAGGTGACCTGCTTTCCGATCTCATCCAGGAGTGCATCGAGCACCAGGCCTGCATCGCCGACGAGCCCGATTCTAGCCTCGACATCCTTGTTGAGATGGTTTGGGTCGAGCGTCGAATGGATGATGGTCTTTCCCGCCGGCATCTTGATGCCGAAATTGGTTTCCGTGAACGAGCAGCCGATGCCGAAGATCACGTCGGCTTCGCCAAGGAATTTCGGCACCGCGCGCGGCACCGCCAAACCGCCCGATCCGAGCGAGAGCGGATGCGTTTCGGGGAACGACGATTTGCCGCCCAGGCTGGTGGTGACGGGGATCGCGAGCCGTTCGGCTAGGCGACGCAGTTGCGGCCAGGCTCGGGCGTAGTGCACCCCCTGGCCGGCATAGATCACCGGGCGCTTTGCGCTGATCAGGAGGTGAGCGGTTTCCTTCACGTGCACCGGATCCGCCGCATAGCGCGTGCGCAGCACCGGCGTGTAGTTGAGGGGTTCGGCGACCTCCTCATTCCACATATCGGAGGGGATTTCGACAATCACCGGGCCGCCGCGGCCGTTCTTCAACTTGGTGAAGGCGCGGCGGAAGATGTTGCCGACCTCGTTGGCCAGAATGATCGGCTCGGAGGATTTCGAAAACGCCTTCATCGCCTGGCTGGAATTGAAATTCGGCTCGATGTTCGAGATCCGCCTTGCATAGCCCATCGGCAGCACCAGGACGGGAACGGACTCGCCGTAGCATTGCGCCACGCCGCCCATGGCGTTTTCGGCGCCGGGGCCGTGCTGCATGCAGAAGGCGCCGATCTTCTGGCCCGAGGTGACGCGGGAGATCGCATCCGCCATGTGCAGCCCGATGCGCTCCTGGCGGACCATGATCGGGCGGATGTTGGCGTTGGCGGCGTATTCGATCAGATGGTTGACCGGATAGCCGCAGAGAATTTCGATGCCCTCGCGCTTGAGGATTTCCGCGATCGCGGTGCCCAGCTTCATGACGATCCCTCCCGAAATCAGCCGATGTTGGACCCTCGGCCTAACGGCTTATTTGGAACAGGAATTCTGGCTCCGGTAAAGCGCTGCTGCGGCGTTCTCGCGAAGTCCTGATATGCATTCGTACGGCTTTGCGCCGACTAATGCGACCTACGCTCAGGCCCGCATTCCCATCGCCGGCCGGAATGGCGGATCGTCGCCGGTCGTAAACGGCGGCGCTTGAGCATAGTGATCAAATTGCATTGTGAATGCGGCCCGACCATCCGACAGGGAACGCAATTCATTTGAATAGCCGAACATGTTCATCAGCGGCACCATCGCCTGGATCGCGTAGGCGTACCCGCGCACGTCCTGAACCAAGTTCTGTGCCCGCCGCAAGTTGAGGTCTCTGATGATCGGGGCGACAAAACCCTCCGGGGTCACCACCTCGACACTCACGATCGGTTCGAGCAGCACTGAGCCCGCCTTTTGCAGCGCTTCGCGGAAGGCGGTGCGGCTTGCGATTTCGAAGGCGAGTGCCGAGGAATCGACGTCGTGATATTTCCCATCGACCAGTGTCACCTTGACGTCGACCACCGGAAAGCCGGCAACTACGCCCGAGGTCAGGACGCTTTCGAGGCCCTTCTCGACACCGGGAATGTATTTGCTTGGCACTGCACCGCCGACGATCTCCGACTCGAATTGGTAGCCCACGTCCGGTTCGGTCGGTTCGACCACGATCGTCACCGCCGCGAACTGGCCCGAACCGCCCGACTGCTTCTTGTGGACATAGCTGTGCTCTATGCGCTTGGTCGGACGCTCACGGAACGCCACCTGTGGCGCGCCGACATTGGCATCGACCTTGTAGGTGCGTCGGAGGAGATCGATCTTGGCGGCGACCACGAGTTCGCTCACGCCCTTCAGGATCGTCTGGCCGGATTCGTGATCGGTTGAAAACCCGAACGATGAGTCTTCGCGCCCAAGCTTTGCCAGCGCAACGCCCAGCTTCTCCTGGTCGGCCTTCGACTTCGGCTCGATTGCGATCTCGATAAGCAAATGTGTCATGTGGTCAGTATGCCACAAAGCTCAGCCAGAGGTTCATCGACCGGCTTAACGGTTTCTTCAGCCTGTTCCTCAATCGGCCGGCAACCAATCCAGCCATAGATTGACGCCGCGCGTTGGGGCGGGAAAATGTCGCCTAATTGCGGGGATAGGAGTTTGGAATGCGGCGCTTGTTTTGGAAATTTTTTGAAGATCAATCAGGCGCAACGGCGATCGAATACTGCCTGATCGCAGCCGGGCTTTCCATTGTCATCCTGGCCGCGGTCAACGGCATCGGCACCACGCTCAACGGCAAATACGCCTCGGTGAACAACTCGATCAAGTAAGCGCCTAACCGGCCTTCCTCGTCCGGCCGGACGAACGAGCCGGCTTCTCGGCTTTTTTCGGCTCGTCCTTCTCCTTGGCCGCGCGTTTGCCGCTGCCTGAGCCCGCGATCGGTAGCAGCATCTCGCGCTGACCCTCGGCGCGCTTCTTGCCCTTCTTGGCCTTTGCAGCCGGAGCGGCCTTGCTCTCACTCGCAAGGCTGCGCTTGAGTGCGTCCATCAGGTTGATGACATTGCCGCTCGCCTTGGACTGAGCCTTGGCCTCGATCTTGACGCCGTTCCGCTTCTTGTTGATCAGGTCGATCAGTGCGGCCTCGTAGTGATCCTCGAAGTTCTCGGGCTCGAAGTCGGCCGATTTGTTCTCGACGATATGCTTGGCCAGATCCAGCATGTCCTTGGTGATTTTGACGTCCTGGATGTCCTCGAAATACTCCGTCTCGCTGCGCACTTCATAGGGGTAGCGGAGCAGCGTGCCCATCAGCCCCTTGCCGAGCGGTTCGAGGGCTACGATGTGCTCGCGGTTGGTCAAGACCAGGCGGCCGATTGCGACCTTGTTCATGGTGCGGATGGTCTCGCGGATGACAGCGAAGGCGTCATGGCCAACCTTGCCGTCGGGCACGAGGTAGTAGGGCCGGATCAGATAGCGGCTGTCGATCTCGCTCTTGGGCACGAACTCATCGATGTCGATCGTATGGGTCGACTCCAGCGCGATGTCGTCGAGCTCGTCCTTGGTGACCTCAATATAGGTGTCGGTATCGACCTTGTAGCCCTTGACGATGTCCTCGTTGGCGACTTCCTCGCCGGTATCGGCATCCACTTTGGAGTACTTGATGCGATGGCCGGTCTTGCGATTGATCTGGTTGAAGGAGACCTTCTCGGTGTCCGAAGTGGCCGGATACAGCGCGACCGGGCAGGTCACCAGCGAAAGACGCAAAAAACCCTTCCAGTTGGCACGCGGGGCCATGGGAAACTCCGAAACGCAACGGGCGACCGACCGGCTAGGATAACATCGAGATGGCCGGTTTCAAACAAGCCGGGGACGGGAATCTCGCTTTGGCGTTAACCGCGTCCGAGGCCTGCGGGCGCCCGGAAAGCGTTAACGCCAACCAACCGGCGAAGGTTTCGGATTGCGCATGGGTTATCTTCGGAACGGGAGCCACGAGGAGGCTTCCGACGTGACCCATCTCACGCTTTAATCCGGGTGACGCGAAACGCGTTTGGAGGCATCGGCGTCAAAGCAGATGACAAGCATCGGCCGTTTTTTGTGACGAAAAAGTAACGTTCCGCCTTACCGTTCGTTCATACGCGGTTCACGGCGGTCTTGGTCATCTGATGGCACATACCGTGCAGTTCACCTTGGGAGGAAAGCGTGCGTCTGCTCGTCGTTGAGGACGATCCGGATCTCAATCGTCAGCTCACCACTGCATTGAGCGATGCCGGATACGTGGTCGATCGGGCTTTCGATGGCGAGGAGGGACATTATCTCGGTGACAGCGAGCCCTACGACGCCGTCGTGCTCGATATCGGGCTCCCCAAAATGGATGGCATCTCTGTGCTGGAGGCCTGGCGGCGCAACGGGCGCGCCATGCCGGTCCTGATCCTCACCGCGCGCGACCGCTGGAGCGACAAGGTTCAGGGCTTCGATGCCGGCGCCGACGACTACGTGGCAAAGCCCTTTCACCTCGAGGAAATCCTGGCTCGGATCCGCGCGCTGCTGCGCCGCTCGACAGGACATGCGCAGTCCGAGCTGATCTGCGGACCGGTGTCGCTGGACACCCGTACCGGGCGGGTCAGCGTCTCCGGCAATCCGGTCAAGATGACCTCGCACGAGTTTCGCTTGCTCCAATACCTCATGCATCATTCCGGCCGCGTGGTATCCCGCACCGAACTCGTCGAGCATCTCTACGACCAGGATTTTGATCGCGACTCCAACACCATCGAAGTGTTCGTCGGACGCATCCGAAAGAAGCTGGATGTCGATATCATCCAGACCGTTCGTGGGTTAGGCTATCTGTTGACACCGCCGACCACGAATGCGTAAGGCGAGATGAAAGTTGGTTAAATCGGTTTTTCTCCGGGCTCGGCTCACCTCTCCCTGTCGGGGACAGGTCGGATCGCATCGAACGATGCGATCCGGGTGAGGGGCCCTTGACCTTAAGTAGAGATCGTACTCCCCTTTCCCACTGGGAGAGGGAGCCCACGTCCGTTGCCATTGGCATTTCAACCTAAGCTCATCACGTTTTAGAATGTAAGGATGCGCCGAAACTCGCTTGCGACCCGGCTGTTCTTCTCCGCGACCGCCTGGGTGGTGGTCATTCTGGCCATCACCGGCGTGGTGCTGTCGTCCGTCTACAAGGACGCCACCGAACGCGCCTTCGACCGTCGGCTCAATCTTTACTTGCGGACGCTGATCGCCGAGGTCGCGACCCCCGACGAGCCGCCGGACCGTCAGTTCCAGTCGCTGGGCGAGCCGTTGTTCGAGCTGCCCCTGTCAGGCTGGTATTGGCAGATCAGTCGCACCGATACCGACAAAACGGACAAGGCGGACGTGCGCGCCTCGCGCTCGCTGTGGGACAAGAAACTGCCAAAGCTCGAGGACCGCGGCATCGACCTTACGGCGGCAGGTATCCGCGTCGCCTATGTCGAGGGCCCGGAAGGCCAAAGCCTGCGCATGGTGGAGCGGCCGGTTGATCTTGGCGCCGACGGAAAATTCCTGGTCAGCGTGGCCGGCGATGCCACCGAAATCTCCGAGGAGACGCGAAGCTTCGATTACTATCTGGGCGGCACGTTTGCAGCGCTCGGCATCGTGCTGTTGCTTACCACGATCTTCCAGGTGCGCTTCGGCCTTGCGCCGCTCAAGCGCATTTCCGAATCTATCGCCGATATCCGCTCCGGCCGCGCCGAGCGGCTGGAAGGCGAGTTTCCGGTCGAGATCGCGCCGCTGGCGCGCGAAACCAACGCGCTGATCGATGCGAACCGCGAGATCGTCGAGCGCGCGCGCACCCATGTCGGCAATCTCGCGCATGCGGTGAAAACGCCGCTGTCGGTGATCGTCAATGAGGCGGCTGCGCACGGGGCCGATCCCTTCGCCAAGAAGGTGCTGGAACAGGCGGACGTGATGCGCAATCAGGTGGCCCACCATCTCGAGCGTGCGCGCATCGCAGCGCGCCTCACCATCGTCGGCACGGTGACGGAGGTCGCGCCTGCGATCGAGGCGCTGCGGCGGACCATGGAGAAGATTCATCGCAACCGCGATGTCATCATCGACGTCAAGGCCGATCCGCAGGCCAAGTTTCGCGGCGAGCGGCAGGACCTGGAGGAAATGGCCGGCAATCTTGTCGACAACGCCTGCAAATGGGCTTCCTCGCGGGTGTTCATCGAGGTGCTGGTGGACCGGCCGCCTGAGCCGGGCGCTGCTCCGATGCTGCGGATCATCGTCGACGACGACGGCCGAGGACTGTCGGCGGCCGAGCTCGCAAAAGTTTCGCGGCGTGGCCAACGGCTCGATGAATCCAAGCCGGGATCGGGGCTGGGGCTATCCATCGTGGTCGATCTCGCCGCGCTCTACGGCGGCAGCCTCTCGCTCGGCAACGCGCCGATCGGCGGATTGCGGGCGGAACTGGTCCTGCCTGCGGTCGCATAGAGTTCGCGCCTCGGCCCAGAAAGATCGGATCGTCACATGGTGACTTTCGGCTTCACGCTCCCTCCCTTTCGCCGCGATCATTTGGGGCATTCTCGGCATTCCGCCGATGGAGCCGGAAGGGAATTTGCGCCGGCGTGGGGTGGGGATCGTGAGGCAATCGGGGAAATTTCCCAATGGTTTCAATCGGGCTAAATCTGCCGGCAGGCGGCCTAACCCACTGATCTGCCGAATCTTTCGGATAACGACTTCTTAACGCGCCCGCCCTTATCCTGATGGCCGGAGGCGTGCTTTTCGCCGTCCGCGCGACAACAATCTGCATCATCGGGCGCATGGGCCAGGCATCGATCGAGCGGCTGAGGGACTATCTCGGGCAGCTACCGCCGCAGTCGCAGGCGCTGCTGATGCGGGAGTTCGAGCGCGCAATCGAGCGGGGCGAGGACACCGCGGTTGCCTCGCTTGTGCTCGAGCAGCTGCGCAGAATCGTGCGCGGGAGCGAGGAGGATACGCGGCCGCGCGCCGGCGACCCGTCGCGATGGCTGTTCCGGCCACTTGAACCGTTTTTGGCCGAAAGCAACATGCCGGTCCGTATGGGCCAGATCCGCCGCGCCTCGCTGCCGCCGGTGTGGCAATGGCTCGGGCGAGATGGCGCGGCGGATGCGGTGCGTGAGTTCGAAGCGGCGTTGGCCGCAGCGGGAGACGATGTGGAGGCGCTCGAGCCCGCGGTCGTGAAGATGCAGGCGGCTGCTGCCGAGGCCATTAGCAAGATCACGTCCTCGGCCGACGACAAGCAGCGTGCGCTCGCCCGCGTCGGCCCGCCCCAGGTGGTCGAAGACCTCTTCTATATGGGATCGATCCTTGAAGCCCGCGACGCATTCGACGCGCTGGTCGGTCGGCTGCCGGCCAATCTACGCACGTTCGACGAAAGCCAGGTCCTGGCGGTCTGCGTCGCGCTCAACATTCCCCAATTGCAGACCCCGCAACTCCTGCCATTCGCCCTCTCGCTGGTGGTGCAGCGGCTGATCGCACCCTGGCAGATCATCCGCATTGCCATCAAGATGGCGGCCTCCGACGACGAGATCCGCGTTGCGGCTACGCCCTACGGCGTCGCGGTGTCTATCGCGTTGCACGATCTCTACTGCCTTGCGGTGGGCCTGCGAACCGACATCAGACGCGCTCAGCTTTCCAACGTCGCCAACAACCTCAAGGCGCTGCATGACGGCGTGCGTGGCTTGCGCACGGAACTCGACCTGCGCAACGATTCAACTTGGGGCAAACAGCTCGCCGCGATCAGAGCCGACATTTCCAACACACTGCAGTCGGAGATCGACAGCGTGCCCGGCCGCGCCCGCCGTCTCCTGCGCCAGCGTCCGGACAAGGATATTTCGCCTGGCAGCAGGGTCGACGGTTCGGAGGTCGACGAGATCGCCTCACTGATCGACTTTGTCGCGGTGTGCCGCACTTACGCAAGCGAACTTGCGATCAACGAAGTGACGCTGCGAACCTATTCCAACCTGCAGCACTATGTCGAGCAGGCGACCGAAGCGCTGGTCCAATCGCTACGCGGCGGCGATGCCAAGGCGCGCGCATTCCGCCAATCGCAGGCTCAGGCCGCAATACGTTTCTGCGAGGTTCTGTTCGGTCACGACTACGCGTCGCTGATGAGCAGGGCGGTCGACAATGCGCTCATCGGGGAGCGCAAATCGTCGCGCACCGGTTGAGCCGGATCAGCGCTTTTACAATTTATGGTTGACGAAAGTCATGGAACCACGTAAGGTCGCGCGCGCTGTTCCTTAAATATTCACATTCACGCATGCATTCGGTCATCAATTTCGTCGAGGTTGAGAACCGCGTCATTTCGGCAACGTACCGGCACCTGATGATCAGGGCGAAGGTCGTGCTGGTCGACAAGACCAGCGGCACGGAATTGGCCGATCCCGTCACCATGATCACTTCGCCAGTGCCGAGCGGCGCGCTCCGGATCAGACTGCCCGATTCAATCGCAGGAGGCGTCTATTACCTCAAGGCTCTGAACGCCCATGGGGAATATCTGGCCCGCAGTGCCGATTTTGTGATCTACTAACGTCTTATTATCCAAAGCGTTTTCAAGCCGGCTTGCACGCGGAAAATTGCGAATTGTCAATTGCCGCCCGCGCGCACCGTGGTGTAAAGGCTCAAACCATGAGCGCCGCTTATTTGGCGCCGCCGGAAGCCTACTCGTGTGGCGATGCAGAAGTCCGCGTCATTGCTTCCGCGAGTTGGTCAGGCGAACTTTTGAACTCACACTAGGATCAATGAGTTGCTAGTGTCCGACGATTCCGAAGTTCGCAAGCGAGGACGCTGCAAAACCGTGCGAACTTCGGAATCGGGACGCTAGATGACGTTGTGGCTTGTGCTCGCGCTGATGACGGCCGCGGCGATTTTTGCCGTGCTGTTACCGTTGGGCTTGCGCGCGCGCGAACCGGCGGATGGCAGCGAGGCCAATGTCTACAAGGATCAGCTTGCCGAGCTCGATCGTGATTTCGATACGGGGTCGATCGACACCGCGGAACTCGACGCTGCGCGCGTCGAAATCAGTCGCCGCTTGCTTGCGGCTGCGGACCAGCCGCGTAGCGCCGGTTGGCAATCGAATGTGAAGCTGCGCCGCGCCGCCGCCGTACTAGCGCTTGCCGGATTGCCGGCGGTAGCGCTCGCTTTGTATCTGCCGCTCGGCTCGCCCCGCTTGCCGGATTTCCCGCTCGCGGAGCGCGGCTTTAGGCCCGGCACCGAGCAGTCGCTGGATGCCCTGGTGGCCAAGGTCGAGGAGCACCTGAAGCAGAATCCAAGCGATGGCCGCGGCTGGAACGTGCTGGCGCCGGTGCTGGCGCGGCAAGGCCGCTTCGACGATGCGATTCAGGCCTACCGCAACTCCATCACCTACAACGGCGATAGCGCGGCGCGGCGAGCCGATCTCGGCGAGGTCATGGTCGCCTCCGCCGGCGGCGTGGTCACAAAGGACGCCAAGAACGAGTTCGATCGCGCGCTCGCGCTTGATGCCCATGAGGTGAAGGCGAGCTACTTCCTTGGAGTATCGGCCGAGCAGGATGGCCGTGGGGCCGATGCGGCGGCGATCTGGCAGGCGATGCTCGATCAGGCGCCTTCGGATGCGCCGTGGCGTCCACTGGTCCAGGCCGCCTTGAGCAGGGTGAATGGCCCCAAGGTACCGGCGCTTTCAGATCAGACGATGGCGGCGGCAAAGGACATGAGCGAGGGTGACCGTAACGCGATGATCCGCGGCATGGTCGAGCGGCTCGCGAACCGGCTGAAGGAAAACGGCGACGACGTCGAGGGATGGCTGAAGCTGGTGCGGGCCTATTCGGTGCTGGGCGACCACGACAAGGCCAAGAGCGCCGCCATCGACGCGCGGCAGACCGTTGCCAATGATGCCGAGCGGTTGCGGCAGCTCAATGAGGGGTTGAAGACGCTCGGGTTTGACGGATGAGTACGCCGATGCGCAAACAGCGGGAAGGAGCATGACGCGCAAGCAACGGCGATTGACCATGATCGGATGCTCGCTCGCGGTGCTAGGCGTTGCGGCCGGCTTGGTGTTGTACGGCTTCCGCAGTTCGATCGTGTTCTTTTCGACGCCTTCGATGGCGGTTGAGCAGCATATCGCGCCCGGTCAGCGTTTCCGCCTCGGCGGTCTGGTGCAGCCGGGATCGCTGGTGTGCGGCGACAAATCGGTGATGTTTGATGTCGCCGACGGCAATACCCGGTTGCGCGTTGCGTATTCGGGAATCCTTCCCGACCTGTTCCGTGAGGGGCAGGGCGTCGTCGCCGAGGGCGCGCTCGATCCCTCCGGCACGTTCAAGGCCGATACCGTGCTTGCCAAGCATGATGAGACTTATATGCCCAAAAGCGTCGCCGATGAGTTGAAGAAGCAGGGGCACTGGAAGGACGATTACGGCAAGAAGGTCGCGGAAGAAATCGGCGGCACGACCTGCGAGGCGAGGAGAGCGGCGCGATGATCGCAGAAACCGGACATTACGCGCTTGTGCTCGCGCTCGCGCTGGCCTTGATCCAGTCCACCGTGCCGATGTTGGGGGCGCGGCTCGGCGATCCCGCCCTGATGAATG
>Ga0209060_10002000_pt1 | contig 20118 bp, 13 predicted proteins | sample Coa_R1_8_FD_187155 | JGI IMG/M metagenome (GOLD analysis project Ga0209060, IMG submission 187155) | Surface soil microbial communities from Centralia Pennsylvania, which are recovering from an underground coalmine fire - Coalmine... | ecosystem: Environmental > Terrestrial > Soil >...
GGATAGTTGGGGTCCCGGGGCGCGGTGGAGCCCATCCAGACGATCACGTGGTGCGTGTCGTTCGCCCAGTTGAGGCCGGAGCCGATGATCGTCCCGTACATCGCGGTGATCGACGAGCTCGTCAGCTGGTTGTCCGAGAGGTCCGAGTCCCCGTAGTACCAGTTGCCGTTCAAGACCTCCGCCTGGAACGTGGACTTGACCGCCTGACCGAACTGGGAGGAGGGGATGAACGACGGGATGTCGACGTGGTACTCCGCCCCGTCCCCATCGTCCCAGTTGTCGAGGGTCGCGAAGTAGTCGACCATGGCGAACGACACCTGGCTGTGGGGGTTCGCCGCCGCGATCGAGTTCGCGATCAACTGCGCGTTCGCGATGAAGAACGGCACCCCGTTCGACTCCTCGCAGAGGATCGCCTGCCCGACCGCAGCGTCCCCGCACGGGTCCTGCCCCGCGTCGTAGGCCGTCGGATCGTAGACCCCGTCGTAGGAGGTGGTCTCGACCACGAACGCGACCTGGACGTTCGGCCACGCGAGCACGCCGGTGCTGCCGGCTGCCGCCGAAAGGGTGACGCGGGAGAGACCGACGCCCGCCGGGCAGGTGTTGGCCCCGAAGGCGCAGATCGTGTGGGGCGTCGCGGTGATACCGAGCTGGAGCGAGTCGGAGACCGCGGTCGTGAGACCCGAGACCGACAGGGGGTTCGGGCTGAACGACGTGACCCCTGGGTCCGACCCCGAGGAGCGGGTGGCCGTCGCGTGGGCGGGGTTCACCGCGCCGAGGACCGTCACCAGGACGATGCCCCCGATCAAGACCAGCAGTCCCAGTCGCACCGTCCGGACACGGGCCCCGGCCCGTGTGCGCTCCTCGTTCGTCCGCATTCTACGGCCTCCGGAGGGTCGCGGTGGTGGCCCCGGCCGCCGCCTTCGAACGGTGCGAACGCACCTCACTCGGCGGCTCCGACCCCCACGTCTCGGCGACCACCACGAACCCCCCGACGCTGGGATGCCCTCTGCGTGGCGAGGGGGATAAGTATGGTGCGCCGGAACACCTCGAAGAATTCCTCCGGCGGGGTATCGAAGTCGTACATCGCACCGAACGACGGCCGGCGACCCCCGGAGATCCGGGGCCGGGTCCTCCCCGGCACCGCGCGGCGTGGCCGGGTCCCGATCGGTAGAGGGTCCCCGGGGTCCCGATCCCGTCGGAAGGCCGGGGGAGGGCTTGGAAGGGGGATCGGGGAGATCGCCGGACGACCCGAGCGCAGCGCGCGGGGCCCGGGAGCAATGGATATTCCGCGGAGGGCTATCGGTCCCATCCCGCTCTCCGGCGGGGCCGGTGGCCGCGATGGTCCGGAACCAGGGACGCGTCACGCGGTTCGTGGTCATGGCGGTCTTGCAGGCCGCGCGCGCGCACGCCCTCGGCCTCCCGAAGGAGCCCGCGTTCTCCTGGGGCTTGAACCGGGCGATCTTCTACGCGGCCGCGAAGCGAGGGTTCCGCGGGGCGCCTCCGGAGGGAGCTCCCTCCGAGGGGAAACGGCGCGAACGCGAGGTCTACCGGCTGGGGGACGAGGAGGCGTACCGCGACCCGACCGCGGGGTCGTTGCAGTTCATCATCGGTGACGAGGCCCAGACGCCGGAGGAGTTCGAACGGTCGGTCGTGGCCCGGTTCGGGTCGGCCGGGAACTTCCGGCTCGCGTGGGAGGAGGCGCTCAAGGTCGTCGGGGGGTTCGACCGGGCCATCCTCGAGTCCCAGCGTCGCTTCTACGACGAGGTCTACCGTCCGCGGCGTGACGCGCTCTCCGACGACTGGACGAAGAGGTACTCCCCCGCCCCGGCCCGGCGGTAACGCCGGCGGGGGGCGGCGCCGGCCCCTCAGGCCGCCGGGTCCGTGACGAGCCGTCGCCAGAGGTAGAGGGTCGCGTAGCTCCCCCAGCCCGGGTACCATCGATCGCCCCAGGCCCGGGCCTGCTCCTCCGGGGCGTCGCGCGGCACCGCCCCGTACCGGTCGAGCGCCACCCGCAGCCCCAGGTCCCCGGCGACGAACAGGTCGCGCCGGCCGATGCCCCGGAGGAGGGCGTTCTCCGCGGTCCACCGTCCGATCCCGGGCTCCTGGTCCAGGCGCTCGATGGCCACCTCGGGGTCGCCGTCGGCCAGGCCCCTGTCGCTCAGGGCCCCGGAGCTCCAGCGCTCCGCGAGGGCGAGCAGCGAGCGCGCCTTCGCCCCGCTGGCCCCGACGGAGCGGAGCCCGTCGAACCCGAGCCCGGTGAGCTCCACCGGCGCCGGGACGCGGGGCAGCTCCACCCCCTCCACGTCCACCTGGGCCTCGGTCCGTTCCGTGAGCCGCCGCTTGATGGTGTGGGCCGCCGCGACGCTGAGCTGCTGACCCAGGATCGCGTGGAGGATCGCCTCGTACAGGCTGGGGTCCCGGGGGAGCCGAAGTCCCCGGAACCTCCGCTCGGTCCCCCGCAGAACGCTCTCCGCGCGGACCTGTGCGTAGAACTCCTCTAAGGGATCGTCGAGGGCGAACATCGCCCGGACGGCGGCCCGGGCCTCGGGGGGGTCCCGGCCCCAGGCAGTGATCCGCCAGCGCACGCCGGCCTCCTCGACCGCCACCGCCCACGGGTCCTCCGGGGGGCCCCACACCCGGCGGATCGAGCGGCCGTCCTCCTGGAAGACCATCGATCGCGAGGAGTACTCCAGCTGGCCCCGCTCCTGGGGGAGCGAGCTCAGCTTCGGGGGCGTGAGGTACGTCACGACCCGGTGCCGGGCCGTGAACCGACGCGGGATCTGTGCCACGACCCCGCGAGGCGCCGGGGGATTTGGCGGTCGCGGTCACCGTTCACCGTTCGGTGGCCGTCGCTCTCGTTTCGCCACGATTAAAGGGGGGGAGCCCGGTGGATAGCCGGGCCGGGGACCCAGGGTCCCCGGGGGGGACGGTTGCTCGCGCCCACCCGTTGGCGGATCGCCGTGGTGCTCGTCGTTGGACTCTCGATCGCCGGGGCGGTGGGCCCCGGGACGGCCCCTCCGAGGCCTCTCCCCGCCTCCGCGGCCGCGGCCCCCCTGCCCGCCGCGCCGACCCCCTGCTCCGGGCTGGTGCTTCCGACGAACTTCTCGGGTTCGCTCGTCGTGGACGGCGGCCCCGCCCCCCTCCCCTCCGTGGCCGGTCGGACCCTCACCCTCTCCTACTACGTGCGCGAGAACTACTCGCCGAACGGGGGCCCCTCCACGGTGACCTGCCAGCAGTACCGGCAGTCCGCGGTGACCGACCCGCTCGGAGGCTTCTCGGTGGGGATCGCCCTGCCCTCGTCGGGGTGCACCCGGGTCTCCTGCACGTTCTACACGGGGCCCCTCGCCCCGATCCAGGTCGCGGTCGGCGGGTCGGTCCCCGCCGGCTACTTCCTCCGGACCTCGGTGAACGGCCCGTCGGTCACCGCCTCGTTCGTCTACGCGCTCTCGGCCGTCGCCCTCGACCCGCCCGGCCGCGCGACCCTGAGCACCGACGCCCCCACCGTCGTCCGCGCCACCGCTCAGGCCGGGGACGGGTCCCCGTCGCCGGCGACGGTCTCGTACGACTGGCACCTCGTCGGAACGGGGTGGACCGTCGTGGCAGGCTCGGGCTCGGCGAACCTCACGATCGAGGCGGGCTCGGCCACGGCGGGCCTCCTCTCCATCTGGGCGAACGGCACGTTCAATGGGACGGCCGAGAACGCCTCGCCGGTCGAATTGGTCCTCGATGCCGTGGCCACCGCCGCGACCGGCGGCTCGGTGCGCCCGACCTCGCTCGACGTCGGGGTGGCCGCCCGGTTCGACGTGATCGGGAGCGGGGCCATCGGCTACCCGTACCACGCCACGATCTTCACCGGCGTCGGGACGGCCTCGGTGCTCGCCCCCTGCGTGGAGAACGGCACCAACGGGGGCACCGAGTTCGTGGACTGTCCGGCCTCCGTCCAGTACAACTCGACCGGCGTGGTGCAGCCCACGGCGCAACTGACCAACGGCTACTCCTTCGCCACGTGGACCTTCCCCGCCCTCACGGTGGCCCCCGCGCCGGAGATCGGGGTCTCTCCCACCCCGATCCTGGCGTACGTCGGTGCCCCGGCGACGGTCACCGTAGTGGTGGGCGCTGGGACTGGGACCGCGCCCCTGGGGCCGGCGTGCCTATCCAGCGGGAACGGGCGGGAGCTGTGCGACCTCGGTCCGGGACCGTCGTACCCGTTCCAGCTCGCCTGGGGGAGCCCGGGGTCGTTCGATGCCGTGGCGACGGTCTCGGACGGAGCGGGGGCGAACATCTCGACGAACGTCCCCGTCCAGATCTTCGACCGGATCAACACGAGCTGGGTCTCCTCCGGGGGGTTGAACCCCGGGTACCTGGGTCAGGCGTACAACCTCACGGCCGAGGTCCGGGGCGGGGCCCTCCCGCTCCAGTACTGGTGGAACACCAGCTCGTCCACGCTCCTCTCCGGGACCCTGGACACGGACGGGACGCTCTTCCTGCCGTACGAGGCCTCCACGCTCGGGTGGACGAACGTGACCCTGGTGGTGACCGATCGTCTCGGGACCCGGGACGTGGTCCCGTTCCCGGCGCTGATCGTTCCGGGAGAGGCCGACGCCGTCCAGATGGTCCGGGGCGACGGCTTCGGCTCCGCCACCGCCGGCGTCCCCTACCTCCTGGAATGGCAGGCGACCGGGACCGCCGGGGTCGTGGACCCATCGTACCAGGCCGTGGAGACCCTCGTCGTGACCCCGCTCGGCCCCGGTCCCGCCGCCCCGGTCTGGGTGAACGGGTCCGCGGGCGCCGCGGGGGCCGGGGGTTCGGGGATGTTCCCGATCCCTCCGAGCGACTGGTCGTCGGGCCGCCTGTTCCTGAACCTTTCGTTCGGAGGGGCGGGATCGTTCGCCCTCTCCCTATCGGGGCCTCTTCCGGTGCGCACCGGTTCCCCCGGGCCCGAGGTCCAGGTCGGCCCGAACCTGCAGCACCTCAAGCTCTGGGACCCGCTCCACGCCGTCGGGGGGTCCCGGGGAAGCGCCACCGAGTACCGAATCACCGATGCCTTCGGGGACAACATCACCGGCGGGTACGTCGAGATCGTCGAGACGTTCGGCTCGCTCAGCCAGGCGAACCTGTCGGGGGTCCAGAACGGACCGGATGGCTCCACCGTGTGGGTGAACTTCACGGCGCTCTCCGATTCCGCCGGCACCGTGACGGTCTCGTACGAGGGGGACCCGGTCTCGCTCCTCACGCTCTCCGTACCGGCCGCCCCGGCGCCGTTCCCATGGCTGGACGTCCTCCTCGTCCTCGGCGCGTCGGCCGCCGTCGCGTCGGCGGGGATTGCGGTGGCGCGGCGCCGGCGGCCCACGGACCCCACGGACCTCGGACCGGACGAGGTCCCGGCCGCCACCGAGGCGGAGCTTCGGAGGCTCTCCGAGGGCCGGGACCACGTCCTCGCGAGGGCCGACCCCGTCCTCGGACGCACCCTCGACGAGCTCTCGGGAGGGTTCCCGGGCCGACCCCCGACGCCGGAGGAGGTCACGGAGTGGGTCGCCTCCCTGGTGGCCGACGGGTCGCTGATCTCCGAGCTGGGCGCGGACGGGCGCAGCCGGTTCCGCCGCGCGGCGCCCCCCGCCCCGGCGCCCCGGGTGGAGCTCGACGACCGGGCCCTGGAGGAGGCGCTCCGCCGACGGAACGAACCCGAGGACGATCCCTCTCCGGGCGCCGGCGCGCCGGCGGCGCCCGATGGGAGCGACCGCTAGGGGTCCCGGCCCACCAGGTCGTAGTACCGGTAGGCCGCCTCGCCCGCCCCGAAGCAGTACTGGAGCGTGGTGAACCCGCTCTTCAGCCGGGCCGCGTCCTCGGCCACCTGGGCGGTCGAACGGCCCTTGTGGAGGAGGTCGTCGAACAGGTCGGCGATCCGCTCCATCTCCTTCTCCCGCATCCCGAGGCGCGTCACCTCGGGGGTCCCGAGCCGGACCCCCTGGGGGTGCTTCGGGCTCTTGTCGCCCGGCAGGAGGTTCTTGTTCGCGATGAGGCCCGCATCGGCGAGGCGCCGGGAGACCGTCTCGCCGCCGCCCTCCTTCGTCACCCGGACCGCGATGGTATGGGACGCGGTGAACCCGAGCTTCTCGGCGAGGACGTCGAACCCCCGGGCGTGGAGCGCGCCGGCGAGGGCCTGGGCGTTGGCGATCACCTGGCGGGCGTAGTCGGGCCCGAACTCGATGTGCTCGGCGAGGGAGATCGCCAGCGCCGCCATGGCGTGGAGGTGATGGTTGCTGGTGACGCCGGGGAACGCCGCGGACTGGATCCTCTTCGCGGTCTCCTCGTCCTTCGGCTCGCCGAGGATGATCCCGTGCTGGGGACCCGGGAGGGTCTTGTGGGTGGACGCGGAGAGGACCTGGCATCCCTCGTGCAGCGGGTCCTGGAAGGCGCCGCCGCCGATCAGTCCGAGCACATGGGCCGCGTCGTACCATCCGACGGCCCCGATCTCCTCGAGGGTGGGGGCGAGCTCGTTCACGGGGAGCGGGAAGAGGAACAGGGAGAGCCCGAACAGGCACAGCTTCGGCCGGACCGACCGGAGGATCTCGCGGGTCCTCGGGACGTCGATGGTCATCCGCTCCTCGTCCCAGGCGTAGTAGACCGGTTTCACGCTCCGCAGGCCGAAGGCGCCGAACGAGGCGGAGGAGATGTGGGCCCCGTTGGCGAGCCGGGAGGTCCCCACGAGGTCGTGGGGCTCGGCGAGGGCCTTCAGGACCGCCATGTTGGCGACGGTCCCGGAGATCGGCCGGACGTCGGCGAACGAGCACCGGAAGAGCCGGCGGGCCAGCGAGAGGCAGAGGTTCTCGATCTCGTCGACCTGTTCGTTCCCCTCGTAGTACCGGTCGCCCGGGAGGCCCTCGGCGTACCGGGAATGGAGATCGCTGATCAGGAGCTCCTTCGCGTACGGGCTCAGCAGGTTCTCGGAGGCGATCAACGGGATCGACCGCTCGAACCGGGCCGAATGGGTCCGGGTCAGGGACCGGACCTTCTGGACGGCGTCGGCCATCTCGCGGGAGCCGCTGGTGCCGGGCATCGACCCTCCCACCCCTCCGTTTCCACTGGAGCTGCCTGGGAGGGGGGCGACCCGCCCGCCTCGATCCCGGCCCGCGTCCGTGGGGTGCGCGCACCCATCACGGCCATATAGCCCGTCTCCCGCGCCGTGGCCATGGAGCGGACCCCGGCCCCGTCGACCCCTCCCCTCTCTCCTCCCTGGAAGACCTCCCGGTCCTTCCCGGTCGAGTACCACGACGTGGACGCCCTCAACCACCTCAACCACGCCGCGTACTTCCGGTTCATGGAGACCCTTCGCTGCGACTACTACCTCCCCCTGATGCACGAGGTCGACCCCCGGAAGCTCGATCCTCGCACGCTCGACATCATCGTCGCCGAGGCCTCCTGCCGCTACCTCGCCCCCGCCTACTACGGCGACGAGCTACTCGGCGAGGTGACCCCTTCCCTTCCCCTCGGCCGGACCAGCTTCTCCCTCCTCTACCGGTTCCTCGACCGGGACCGTACGACGGTCTACGCCCGGGGTCGCACCGTGATTGTCTGCTACGATTACTCGACCGGCACGAAGAAGCCCATCGACCCGACCCGCCGGGCCGCGTTGGAAGCGGACGGCATCGACCCCGCCTCCGAGGGCTGGTAGAGGGCCCTGGGCTCGTCCCCCATTTCCACTGGAAATGGGGGGGTGGGGGGGATGAGGCCCCCATCTCCGCGCCGGACGAGTTTCCGACGATTATAATCGGCCACGGTTCAAAAGGCGCCAGCCGATCCCCTCTGCCATGCGATCGTCCCGAACCATCCGTGCTCGGCGCCCCTTCGAACCGTCCCGGGTCCGCGGGCCCGCCCTGATCGGGGCGATCGCCCTCGCCGTCCTGCTCCTGGTCCCCGCCGGGGCCTATCGCCCCTCGGCTCCCCCCTCCGCCCCCCGTCCTCTCCTGATCCCCGGCTCGGACGGGAAGGTCATGGCGCAGGCCCTCTCGTCCCTCGAGACGGGCCACGGTCCGGCCGCTACGCTCCCGGTCCGGGTCGCGGGGCCGCATCCCCTCTCCTCCCCGGGCGTCGGGCAGGGAGTCTCCCTCGCGTACGATGCCGCCGACGGGTACGTCCTCGCCCTGGCTCCGAACATCACCGGCTCCGGGAACACGACCGGGCTCGGGAACGTCTCCGAGACCTGGACGTTCTCCGGAGGGAACTGGACCCAGATGGCCCTCCCGGCCGGTCCGCCCAACCGAGGGTACTCCGCGATGGTCTACGACCCGGTCGACCGGTACGTGCTCCTGTTCGGGGGCGTCGGGTTGGGAGGGACGTACGGGTTCCTGGGTTACCTCGGCGACACCTGGACGTACCGGAACGGGACGTGGACCAACCTCACCAAGAACCTCACCACGTCCCCCGGGCCCCGGGCCTACTCCCAGGTCACCTGGGACGCCTCCGACGGGTACGCCGTCATGGTGGGGGGGTTGGGTCCCTCGGGGAACCTGACCGGGAACCTCTCGCAGACCTGGGAGTTCGTCAACGGCACGTGGACCGCGGGGCCGACCACCGGGGGGCTCCAGCCCCAGGGGGCGCTGTCGTACGACGCGGCCGACGGCTACGTCCTGTACTTCGGCGGGACGTTCACGTCCCCCGGCGCCGGCACCTCGAACGAGGATTGGACGTTCCATGCGGGCGTCTGGACGGACATCAGCGGATCGGTCACCCGGGTCCCGTCGTCCCGCGCGTGGGCCGCGATGACCTACGACCCCAACCTCGGCGCGGTCCTCATGTTCGGCGGCGCCTCCCAGCCCGCGGGCTCGACGTGGTCCTACCTCAACGACACCTGGGAGTACTCTAACCTGACCTGGACCCCGCTCTCGTCGGCCGCCGGACCCGGCCCCCGGGAGCAGGCGCAGATGACCTTCGACGCGGCCGACAACGTGACGATCCTCTTCGGGGGGATCGCCTACTCGGCCGGCGGGTCCGCCACGTCGTACAGCGACACCTGGGCGTTCGGGGCCACGGGGAACGGGACCGTCTACGGGCCGGTGGCCGCGGGCCCGGCGGCCGCCTGGACGCAGGCGGCTCCGCGTCTCGGGAGCTCCCGGACGGTCGTGGACGTCGGGTCCCCGATCACCTTCACCACGTGGGGGGTCCAGGGGACCGCCTCCTCGTACAACTACACCGGCCTTCCTCCGGGATGCGTCCCCTCGGACGCCCCCACCGTCTCCTGCTGGCCCACCCAGGCGGGCCAGTACTCCGTGGAGGTCTCGGTGGTCACGTCCGCCGGGGTGGCGTCCGCCACGGCCTTCCTGACCGTGAACCTGCCTCCGACGATCGACGAGCTCACGGTCGCCCCGTTGGTCACCGAGGTCGGCGGAACGGTGCACCTCGCCGCGAACCTGTCGGGCGGGACGCCGCCGCTCTCTCTCTCCTACGCCGGCCTTCCTCCGGGGTGCGGGAGCGCGGACTCGACCTCGCTGACGTGCAACGGGACCGTGCCCGGGACCTTCGACGTGGTCCTCAACGCCACGGACGCCACCGGCTGGGCGGTCCAGCGGTCGGTATCGTTCGAGGTCCTCCCGGACCCGACGATCGCGTCGTTCTCGGCCTCCCCCGCCACGGTGGACGCCGGCCAGTCCTCGCTCCTGACCCCCCACCTCCTCGGCGGGGTGGCCCCCTATTCCTACGCGTACTCCGACCTCCCGGCGGGCTGCCCCACCGGCACGGGACCCTCCGTCGACTGCACCCTCACGACCCCCGGCGCGTACTCCTTCGGGGTCACGGTGACCGACCACCTGGGCTTCACCGGATCCGGCTCGGGGACCGTCGTGGTGAACCCGGACCCGTCGATCCAAACGTTCGCGGCGAACCGGACCGGTCTCCCGCTGGGGGGATCGGTCTCGCTCACCGTGGCGGCGTCCGGTGGGACCGGGGCCCTCGAGTACGACTACCTGGGGCTCCCGCCCGGATGCGTCTCGGAGAACGCCTCCATCCTGAGCTGCACGCCGGGGGGTGCCGGGAACTTCTCCGTCGTCGTCGTCGTCACGGACGGAGTGGGCGTCACCGCCTCGGCCCAGGTGGCGATCGACGTCGCCCCGCCGGTCGTGATCCCTCCCGGGCACGCCGGGACCCCGGGCTCCGGCTCCGGGAGCAGCTCGTCCACCGCCTCGGGCGGTGCGGCCGGGCTGTTCTACCTCGGCGTCACCCTCGGCCTGGTCGCCCTCGCCATCGGGGTCGGCAGCCTCTACTGGCGGGCCCGGCTCCAGCGCCAGGGCGAGGAGCTCGTCCGGGAGCTCCGGGCCCAGCCCCCCAACGCCCCTTCCCGTCCTTCGCCCGCGACCGAACCATCGACCCGGCGGGGATCCCCTCCGCCGGGCCCCCAGTGAAGGAGGGAGCGCCCGCGAACCGATCCACGGACCCGACCATGGGAGGGAGGCGCTGACCGCGGTCCCCGTCGCGTTCTGGGAAGGGCTGGCGGTCGGGCTCCTGGTCTCGGCCATCGGCCTCGCCGCGATCTGGTGGTACTTCCGGCAGCGCCCCCGGGGCGGGACCCTCCGGACGACCGCCGCTGCCGGGGCTCCCCCGCGGGTGCCCACCCCCGGGATCGCCCCGGCCACCCTGGCGGCCGCCGCCGGGACCGCGGATCCGGGGATCGACATCTCCGCTCTCGTCGCCGGACCGACGGCGACCGTCCCTGTCGCCTCCGAGCCGGCCCCGACGGAGCCAACGGTCCCGTCCCCGAACAACGGCGGTCAGCTGCGGATCTCCCACCGGGTGCTGGTGCACATCGCGAGCCAGGGCCGGATCGGCCGGGACGAGCTGGCGCCGCGCGCCCTCACCCAGGCGGGGATGGTGGAGGCGCTGGCGGTGAACCAGGGGGCCCTCACCGGGGTGCTCCGGCGGCTGGTGGCGGCGGGAGTGCTCGAGGAGAGCCGGGAGCACGTCCACGGCGCGGACCGCCGGCTGAAGGTCTACCGCCTCACGTCGAGCGGAGTGGAGCTGTACCGCGACCTGCGGACCCGTCGTCCTCCCTGATCCCCTCCCCCGGTGGCGCGGGTCCCGGCGGGGGCCGGTGAAACCGGGTTGACCGACGCTAGATGTCCTCGACGGGCCCTCGCGAAGGGCGAGGGGGCGGGGAATGCGGCTGTGGGGAGCCCTGTATCTCACGATATGGGTCGTCCTCGGCGAGTTCCTCCTCGCCATGATCCCGTTGTATCCCACCGTCTTCCCGTACCTCCACCTCGTCCTGGGGGGGATGCTCGTCGTCGTCACCTACTGGAACTTCCACGAGCTGAGGGCCACCCGGGTACCCGGCCGGGTGAAGCGCGTGGCCCGGTCCACCTGGCAGCTCGCGGCCCTCACCGCGGCGCTGGGCGTCCCCCTGTTCTTCTCGGTGGGGACGGCGTGGCACCTGCCCCTCGTCGGGTACACCGTCTTCCAGGTCCTCCTGTTCTTCCACGTCCTCAACGCCTTCGCGATCATCACCCAGGCCGCCGCGGTGGCGATCGCCTACGACATGTGGGAGGAGCACGAGTTCTCGGCGGAAACGCAACCGGGGGAGATCCCCCCGCCGCCCGCGATGCCGATGCAGGTGCCGGGCGCCCCCGTCCGCCCGTCCGGCCCGCCCTAGGCGACGAGGCGCGGCCGTCGGACCAAGGCGACCCGACCACCGCGAAGCAGGGGTTCGAGAGGTACCAGGGCGGTCCGGGACGGGTGTCGCGGGGACCGGGGGTGCCGAGGGCTCGACCGGTCCAGGAAGGGGACCGCTCGCGTGACCTTCGAACGGGAACGATGAAAGGTCCGGCGGGCTGGCGTTCGCGTGAGCCCAGATCGAGGGGCGTCGGCGGGTCGGAGTGTGCCGATCTCCGCGGAACGGACCGTTCCCGGGCCGGTCGAGGAGATCTGGAGGCTCTGGACAACCGCGGACGGCCTCGCCGCCTGGTGGGGGGCCGAGGACGTACTCACCCGGGTCGAGGCCCTGGACGTGCGACCGGGGGACCCCATCGTGCTCGGGTTCGAGTACGCGGCCACGGCGAACGACCCTGTCCGGCGGGCGGAGTTCCGCGCGGCCGGGATCCCCACTTCCTACCGGGGCGTGGGGACCTTCGACGAGGTGGAACCGCTGCGCCGATTGGTGTTCCGGCTCCGGCTCGACTTCGGGCCCCGGGCGCCCGCGACCGATCTCCGCTTCCGGGCCGAGTTCACTCCCGACCTCGGGGGGGTCCGGGTGGGCCTCACGGCGGAGGGCTCACCGAACAAGCACTGGGCCCTCCTCGGGAAGGCGAACCTCGAAGGGCAGCTCGAACGGATGGCCCGCTGCGGGCGGGACCCGCCGGGCTGAGGCCCCCGGCCGCGGGGGTCCCGGGGGCCGGGCTCCTCAACGCCCGTTGACTGGGGCGCGATATACTCGGGCCGCCATCGCCCGACGAGGCAACGGATGTCCGCTCCCGCGTTCCCGACCCCGCCCCAGCCCGGGTACTACACCCCGCCGATCCCGCCCCCGCCCGGGTACGCCTACAACTACCCCTACGCGAGCCTCCTCGCACGGTTCGGCGCGGTGATCCTCGACTTCCTGGTGCTCCTGGTCGTCACCGCGGTCATCGCGATCCCGTTCGGCCTCCTGTCGATCGCCGCGATCGGAACGGGGACCCCGGTCTGGTGGCTCTCCACGTTCCTCTGGGGCCCGTTCGCCCTGATCATGTTCGTCCTGTGGATCGGGTACTTCACCTACTTCGAATCGACCACCGGGCAGACGCCGGGCAAGCGCGCCCTGGGGATCCGCGTCGTGGCGCTCTCCACGGGACGGCCCCCCACCCTCGAACGCGCCCTCCTGCGCAGCGTGATGCGGATCATCGACTGGCTCCCGACCCTGTTCCTCCTGGGGTTCGTGGTGGCGCTGCTCACCTCCCGGAAGCAACGGCTCGGGGACCTGGTCGCCGACACGATCGTCGTCCGGGCCTGAGCCCCCACGGGGCCGGCTCGACCGGCGCCGGCCTAGGGGTTCCCGGGGTACCCCGGATGGGCGGGGGGGCCCGACCGCAGGGGCGGCGGCCACTGGACCGGCTCGACGAACGCCGCCTCATCGCCGGCGGACTCGACCTTGTAGGTCACGCCGGTCCCCCGGAGCGCGGTGTGGATCCTCTCCATCATGGTCCGGAACTCCTCCACGTCCGCCCACTCGAAGTGGAGGTCGTGGGGGCCCACCACGAAGGAGAGCCCGGCGGTGTCCCGCAGTCGCTCGGCGACCTCGAGCGGCGAGGTGCCGTCCGGCGCGAAGTAGAGGTCGACGTAGGTATGCATCCGGCTCCCCGTTCCGTTCTGCAAGGTCCCTCTAGTTAAATCCCACGTGGGCGGCGCGAATGCTAGGCCGGCCGGATGGCCGCCCGGACGGGGGGTCCGTGATTCCCACGCGCTCCTCGGCCCCGTCGCCCCACCAGCGTCGACGGGTCACGGTAAGGCTGCTCCCGTCAGGACCTGACCCGATGCCCGTGATGGATACCCGCTAGGGCGCTCCTCCGAGCGCTCGTCGCGGTGCCCGCGGCCCGATGGAACAGAGCGTCTGCGGAGACTCGTAAGACGGACCCCTCTTCCGGACGTCGCTCCGACCTGTCACCCCCGCTAAGGACGGTTTCGGTGTAAAAGGGGACGCCCAACCCCCCGGTCTAGCCTAGCAGGAGAAAGGACCCGTCGTCGGTATTTATACCTGCGCGGCGGCATCCCGGGGCCTCCAAGGCTCCGATGACCGACCGTTCCGCCCCGGGGCGGCCGGCGGGCCGCCCCCGCGGCGCCGCGGGCCTCACCCTCCTGGTCCTCCTCCTGCTGGTGGTGGGCTCCTCGCAGGGGACCGCCCTCGGGACCCATCCGTCCGACGGGGCGGGCGGCGCGGCCCTCGGACCCGCCGCCTCGGACTGGACGACCCTCTCCGGGAGCGCCAACCGGAGCGGGTACAGCTCCGTCGATGGGCCCTCGCAGGACGACCTCCTCGCCCAGATCACCCCGCTGGGGCCGAACTCGCCCTCCCTCCGGAGCAGCGTGGTCACCAACGGGTCCGAACTGTACTTCGCGGACGCCCTCGGCGAACTGTTCGCGTACAACCGGAGCGACACGAACCATTCGCTCTGGAACGGCTCGGTGGGCAGCGCGCCGGTGACCCCGGATCTGTACGGCGGGACCGTGTACGACGCCGGGAGCGACGGACGGCTCGTCGCCTTCAACGCCAGCCGGGGCACCGTCGAGTGGCACCAGAGCCTCGGGGGCCCGGCGGTAGGGGGGATCTCGGTCGTACCGTCGGTCCGGGGCCCGATCGTCCTGGCCGGCTCGAAGGACGGGTTCGTCCTCGGGATCGGTCCCGCCAACGGGACGGTGGTCGCCAACTTCTCGGCGGGCGGCCCCCTCGCCGGGGCGCCGGCCGTCGAGGGAACGACCCTCGTGCTGGTCTCCACGGCGGGAACGATCACCGGGTACGACATGGGGACGACCTCCTCCGTTCCGATCTGGACGGTGTCGGACGGCGCGACGGTGTCGAGCGGGGTGGCGATCTCCAACGGCCTCGCGGTCGTGGGCGACGATGCGGGCAACGTCACCGCGGTGCACCTCGGCAACGGGTCCCTCGCCTGGCGGTTCTCCATCCGGACCGTCCTCTCCGGGGACAGCCTCCACGCCACCCCGGCGATCGGCGACGGGCGGGTCTTCCTGGCGACCCAGCTCGGGGCCCTCATCGCCCTCGACGTCTCCAACGGGACCCTCGATTGGAACCGGACGGTGTCGTACACCGGCTACCTCGCCCTGGCGAGCCCGGTGGTCGCGCCGAACGGCGTGTACTTCTCCGACGCGAGCCAGACGATGGTGGACCTCAATCCGCGGACCGGCGCGGTGATCTGGAGCTTCTCGCTGAGTTTCTCCCCGGCGTACGGGACCCCGACCCTCGACCGGGGGGACCTCCTCGAGGGGATCGACCTCGGCTACCTCCTGATCCTCGGACCGGCGGGGGGGCCGCAGCAGTACCCGGTCCAGGGCACCGTCGAGCTCTCGAACGGCACGCCCATCGAGGGCGCCCAGGTGGTCGCCGACGGGGTGCCGGTCACGACCGGCCCGTCCGGGACGTTCAACCTCAGCCTTTCGAACGGCACCTACGAGCTCACCGCCACAGCGCCGGGGTACTACGAGACGTTCGAGAACATCACGGTCAGCGGGCCCCTCGGCCCCCTCACGGTGGTGCTGACCCCGATCCCCCGGGTCTGGGTCCGGGGGACCATCATCGACGGGGCCTCGGGCCAGGGCCTCCGGGGCATCAGCGCCACGTTCTACGGCTCCGGGATCGTCGCCGTCACCACCAGCGGCGCGAACGGGAGCTATTCGGTCCGGGTGCCGGTCGGGATCGACTCGGTGGACATCGGGACGGGCGGAGGGTACGCGGGCCTCATCGAGCTCGTGGAGGTCCCGCTGGCGGGGCTCACCAACCTCACCCTCGTCCTGCCCCCGACGTTCCCGGTGCCCAGCGACGTCCGTACCGACGCGGTGGTGTTCTCCCTGGCGGCGATCTCCGCCGCCCTCGCCGCCGCCGCGGCGTACGGCGTCACCCGGCGCCGCGAGGAGCTCGGCCAGCCGACCGGCCTCCTCGGTCCGTTCGGCCGGTACATCCTCATGCGGGCGCTGATCCTCCCGGTCCAGGCGATCGGGATCCTCACGGTCCTCTACGTGTTCGGGACGCTGCTCCCGGCGGTGGCACGGAACACGAACCCGTGCTCCCTCGCGCCGAGCCAGCTCTGCCAGGCCCCCACCCTCTGGCACTGGTCGAACCCGGTCCAGGCGTCCGCGGCGTTCCTCGGCGGCCTGCTGCAGTTCCTCTGGGACCTGTTCACCGGCAACTGGGGCCTCGCGTCGTTCGGCCAGCTCCAGCAGCCGGTCGTCACGTTCCTCGCCTGGTGGGGACCGGACTCGATCCAGCTGGCGCTGTTCGCCCTGCCGATCTCCGCGGCGATCGCCTGGGTCGTGGGCCTGTACGGGGGGGCGAAGCGGGACGGCGCGGCGGACGTCGGCGCCCGGGTCCTGTCGGCCGTCGGCCTCCTGGTGCCGTCGTTCCTCCTCGTGCTGCTGTTCCTGGGGACGTTCTACAATGGGTTCGACCAGGCGTTCGGGGACACCCCGTACGGGATCCTCCCCACCACGAGCTGGTGGGCGGCCCACGGAGGGTACCCGGACTGGATCGGCCTCGGCGCCAACACCCTCCCCACCGGCCTCCCCCTCGTCGACGGCGCCCTCCACGGGGACTGGGCGTTCGAGGGGGTCGTGCTCGGGAAGACCCTCTGGCAGGCCGCCGCCATCGCCGTGGTCTACACCGCGATCTTCCTTCGGTACGCCCGGAGCGTCGTGGCGGACGCGTTCCAGGAGCCGCACCTCACGGCCGCCCGGGCCCGGGGGGTCGACGAGCACACGATCCTCTGGCGGCACACCGGCCGACGCGTGCTGCCGTTGATGCTCCTGGTCTTCGGGGCGACGCTCCCGGCGTACGTCGGCACCCAGGCCGTGGTGGAGGCCCTCGCCAACGACACGGGGCTCGGGACCCTCCTGCTCGGGGAGCTCACCCACGTGGGGATGACCGGCTTCGGGGTCTCCCAGACGGCCAATCTCCGGGTCGGGAACCTGTACCAGGTGATGGTGTTCCTCCTGGTCGTGATCGTCCTCATCGGCAACCTGTTCGCCGACGTGGTGGCCCGCTACCTCGACCCGCGCCTCCTTCGGAGGGCCCCGTGAGCGGCGCGGTGGAGCTCCCTTCCCCGGAGGCCCCCGGGCCCGAGGAGGAGGCGGCCCGCTGGCGGGTGCGCAGCCGCGCCGGGGCGGTCCGGGAACGCCTGCGCGGGAACTACCAGTTGTTCGCGGGGGTGGGGATCCTCCTGGGGTTCTTCGTCATCGCGGACGTGGCCGTCGTCGAGTTCGGGAGCTCGCTCCAGTCGCTGCCGATCAACCTCGCGCTCGCCCAGAGCCTCGACCCGGCGGGGCCGTCCTGGCAGCACCCGTTCGGGACCATGCGGGGGATCGGGATCGAGATCCTGCCCGCGCTGGTGCAGGCCACGCCCATCGACCTCCTCCTCCTGGGGGGGACGATCCTCCTCGCCCTCACCATCGGGCTCTTCGCCGGCGCGTACGCGGGCCTCTCCGCCGGGCCCGTGGACGCGGTGATCACCGCCATCTCGGACCTCCTGGTCGGGGTGCCGTCGTTCTTCCTCGTCATGGTGGTGTTCCTCGGGGTCCAGCCGTTCATCCGCCCCAACGACTTCCTCCCGGTGTTCGTGGTCGCCTTCGCGGCGATCCTCTGGCCGTTCTACGCGCGGCCGGTCCGGGCCCGGGCCCAGCAGGTCGCCGGCGAGCCGTACGTGGAGGCCGCCCGGGCCGCCGGCGGCGGCCGGATCCGGATCCTCTGGCGGCACGTGCTCCCCAACAGCTTCTCCACGGTCCTCGCCCAGATCCCCATCGACCTCTACAGCCTCTTCTTCGTCCTGACGACGTTCCCGTTCCTCGGGTGCTTCTCGAGCTCCACCGGCCAGGGGTTCTTCCTCGATCTCACCCCGCTGCCCGCGTTCCCGTACCCCGAATGGGGGTTCCTGCTCGGTGAGGGGGTCTGCTACGGGTGGAGCCCGCTGGCGAGCCTCGACCACTGGTGGATGTACACGTTCCCGGCGCTGGTGGTGATTGTCTTCGGGATCGGGGTGACCCTGGCCTGCGACGGGGTCGCCCGGTACCTCTCCGGCGCCCGGACCTCGGTCTAGCGGATGTGGTCGAGGCTGAAGGAGCCGAGGCTGAACGAGCGCTTGGTGAACGTGTAGCCGACCCACGCCCTCGACTGGGCGTCGGTGATCCCCTTGATCGACAGGTAGGTCTTCAGCTGGTCGATCTTCAGGTTGAGGGAGCCGTCCATCATGTGCTCCAGGGTCTGGAGGTCCGAGTCCGTGTGCATGCCGGTCTCCAGCACGTAGTACGCCGCCGCGCCGTCGAGCTTGCGGCGGCCGACGAACGGCTGGAGGAACCGGAACATCCCGGTGGTGTCGAGGTACGCCGTGAGGGTGGAGACCGACTCGAAGACCAGGCGGTACGACGGCGCCTTCTCCTTCAGCTCCTGGCTGAACTGGTTCACCACCGTCGCCACCTGGTCGATCCCGCCCTTGTCGGTGGCCGACAGGAGCCGCGTGGTGGCGTCGGCCTGGGTCACCCCGAGGCTCCGGGAGTACAGGTCCACGTACCGGACGAGGCCCCGGGACTCGTACTGGGGATAGGCCGGCAGGAGGCCGGTCATCTCCTCCCGGATCTGGGTGTAGGTCTTGTCGGTCACCACCCAGAGGGCCGGCACGCCGGCCTTGAGCCCCTCGGCGACGAACAGCCGGGCGAGGATGTCCTTCCCGGTGTGGGACGGACCGTTGACCAGGATCTGGGAGCCGACCGGGTAGCCGCCGAACACGAGGTCGTCGAGCCGGCGGACCCCGCTGCGGACCCGGACCTCGCTCGCCGAGGCGACCACGTCGGCGTGGATCTGGTCCGCCTGCCACTCGGCGGACTTCTGCTGGAGCCCCTCGAGCTCCTCCATCTGGCGATGGAGCATCAGCTCCCGGGACCGGAGCTCTTCCTCCTTGCGGGTGAGATCGGCGCGCAGGTCCTCGATCTGCTTGAGCGCCTCCACGGGGACCGCCGGCGCCGCCTTCTCCTCGGCCCGGGCCTGCTCGATCCGGCGGGCCTCGAGCTCGATGGCCTGCTTCGTGGTCTTGAGCTGGAGCTCCCAGGCGGCGAGCTCGCGCTCCTTGAACGCCAGGGGCGCCCGGCGACGCTCGATCTCCTCCGAGCCGATCCGGATCTCCTCGAACTTGGTCCTCAGCTCGTTCTCCCGGATCAGGAGCTCGCGCTCCCGGGCGTCGAACGCCTTCAGGCGCTCGTCCAGGCTGTCCGGAAGGCTCCCCTCGTCCAGGCTGAGGAGGCGGGCGCGCTGGTTCACGACCTCCGATTCGGTCCGGAGGTTCCGGACCTCGGCCTCCAGTTGCACGATCCGGCGCCGGAGCTCGGTCTCGCGCTCGACGAACTGGTTCTCCCGGCCCTGGAACTCGTCCCGGAGCTTGGCCTCGACCTCCCGGACCGCGGCGGGGTCCAGGGGGGCCCCGGACCCCGGGACCGGGAGGGGGGTCGATTCGCCGGGAGCGGCGAGGCCGGCCTGCAGAAGTCGGAGCCTCAGCTCCGCGATCTCGGCGTCCTTCGCCTGGATCGCCTGGTCCCGGGACCGGGCCTCCCGGCTCCGGACGTACTTGATCACCGCGATGGAACCGCGCTTGACGTGCTCGACCTCGTCCTCGAGCTGCTTGCGGCGGGCCCGCTCCTCGAACAGCTGCCGCTGGAGGTCCTGGACCTCCTGGACGAGGGTGTGGGGATCGAACTGGTCGGACTTCACCCGGTCCAACAGGTCCGTGAGCCACCGGACCACCGTCTCCTCCCGTTCCTGGAGAAGGGGGGAGATCCCGGACGGCCCCGGGGCGGGGGGGGCCTCGGCGGCGTCCGCGGGGGCAGCCGACGGGGACGGAATCTCGGGGGACGGGACCGACGAGGACGGGGGGGAGGGCGCCAGGGGCGGGCGCGCCCCCTCGGAGGACTGGATCCAGGCCTCCATGGCCCGGTCGTCCCCTTCGACCCACTTCTTCAGGACGTCCGTGGAGTCCTTCGCCGGCAGGGGGACCTTCCGGCGCTTCGGCCGCTCGGTCCGCTTGACGGAGTCGAGCCACCGTTCCACGATCTTCTCGCCGCTCACCGAGGGGCGGGCGGTGGTCGGGGGCTCGGGGGCCGGGGTCGGCGGGGGCTCCGGGGCCTGGGCCTCGACGCCCGCCCGGATCCGGCCGATTTCGCCCGGGTCGACGCCGGCGAGGCGGAGGTCGGCGTCGGAGAGGGCCCGGACCTGGTCCGGGCTGCGATACCCCGCCGCCACCAGCAGCTGGGCCGACGCCGGGCCGATCCCCAGGGTGCGCGCCAGGTCCTCGGCCGCGGCCTCCCGGGTCGGACGCGGGGGAGCCGGGGCCAGTTCGGCGGAGTCGCTCCCCATGGTGGACCGCACCTCGTCTAGCGCTCCTCGGGGCATTAATA
>Ga0209060_10002003_pt1 | contig 20081 bp, 20 predicted proteins | sample Coa_R1_8_FD_187155 | JGI IMG/M metagenome (GOLD analysis project Ga0209060, IMG submission 187155) | Surface soil microbial communities from Centralia Pennsylvania, which are recovering from an underground coalmine fire - Coalmine... | ecosystem: Environmental > Terrestrial > Soil >...
GTATCCAACAATACCGTCCTGGATGTCTACCAAATCCTCTTGGCCGCCAACAATTCCGCTGCGGGCGGGGAACCGTGGGGCAACAATCTCTTCCTCCGCAATGAAGCCTTCGCCGTCTTCCATGCCCTCAACGGCGGATAGGACCATGTCCGATCGGGGATGAGGGAATCGGTGCCTTGATAGAACCTCGAGTTTGCCGAACCGCGGCTGCAGTAGTCTGAAAAACTACCGAACAGTGGTCCGTACCGGATGGGGCGTATTGCGCCCCAATCGGGGTGCCCGTTTCAGCAGGAGATTGGTTTCGCGGTCAAGTGGCGGTTGCATAGATCGGCAATCGTCAGGCCATCGTTCCGGCGTGCTGGTCGTCGGCAACGGCCTGGTAGGCTTCCCGAGCTACCTTCCCACCGTCGCCCTCGATGCGCACCAACTTACCATCAACCCGGTGTGCTCACTTCCCGAAGGAATGATTCTTGCCCCAGTTCCTCTTTTGCCATGCGCCGCGCGCAGGGGTGTCGGCGGAATATCTGCGTACGGTTTATTCGGCCCTGCGGTGGCTTTACGGGGCTTGGACTTTGGACTAGACTGAGACATGGCGTCATCTTCGATCTGAGAGGGTCAGGTGGCCTCGCCCCGTTCCGGCCCGCACCGGGCTGGGCCAGTTTACAGACGGTAGTGGATTCGGTAGTAAAATGACATAAAGCTATGCTGGAGGGTTTCCGTAAGGCTTTCGGTGGCAAGTGGTTCGGAGAGGTGCCAGAGCGGCCGAATGGGCCGGTCTCGAAAACCGGTGTGGGGCTTGCTCCACCGCGGGTTCGAATCCCGCCCTCTCCGCTGTTGACAAAATCCCTTGCGAAACAACGATGGCAAGCGTCCTTGCCCAAGTAGCGCCAACGGTAATTGCCGCCAACGCAGCCGCAGGCCGACAGCACAGGGACGCCCAAGCCTGAGAAGAGGCGATTCAAGGCGGTGCAGTCCATTATCTCGCTACTCCGGGGACCGACGGGCACGGGACATCCCGGCTTCGCTTCGCGTGAAGAACGGACGAACGCCATCAAGCAATAGGCCGAGAACCCACGCAAGATTGACGAATCAGATGATGACAGCCGAGAGAGTATTTACGGCGGTCGCGGTGAATGAACATCCCCCTTGACGCGAACATTCTTACCAGGATGGCACAGCCCGGCCGTGCCCATCGTCTCCTGGCCACAGACGCCGTGAATGCGCTGGTGCTTCGCGGTGACAGTCCTTGCCTGTTTCGGCTCTTGGAATCACGGCGCTGGTTCCGGCGACCGTGGCTGCGCCGCCCGGTACCTCTGTAGGACCGTAGACGGAGGAGCAATATGGAAGCAATGCTACGGCAGATTCGCGGTGGAAAAATGATAAAAGGACTCGCGAAAATATCCGCAGGTCCGTTCAAGATGAGCAGATTCTAAAGCTCCCCGAGTAGGACTCGGATCATCTGACGTAAGTGGCATTTCAGCCATCACATTGCGTCAATTCGAAATGCAGCACATCGCATTTGACCCCGATCTCACTGAACTCATGGCCGCATGGCCCTCGCTCACTGCAACCCAGCACTCCGCGATCCTCGCCATCGTCCGGGAGGCCCTTACTCGTGCATGAGTCCATCTTGATCGCGTGGAGTCTGTGGACGGTAACCAGACCCGTCCCGACACCGCGGCAAACGAGCCTCGTCGATGGAACGATGCATTGCCTTCGCGGGTTCTTTTAGCCTCAGCTAGGCGGAAAGAGTCTCATAGCTGGAACGATCCACCGGGTTCGCGGTCCAGCTCGAACATGCCGTCGCCACGCTCAGCGCGCAACCAAGCCCAAAGCAGAATGCCGTGAAGAACCGCTTCAACGATGAAGTCCTCATGCCGACGGCGAAACTATTGCCACTTTCATCAGATGAAGTTCTTCGGCGTCCGGCATCCGAATCTACGGTTGGTGTACGAACGCGCGCTTTATTCACAGCAAGCCGCACGCCTGTGACGGACTAGATCTGCAATCCGCGTTGCCGCGTCGACAGGGTCTTCGTGTTCCCAGATACGGACGGCCATCCATCCAGCTTCGATCAACCGGCGGTCCGTGTCCATATCTCGCGTCTGGTTGGCTTCGATCTTGCTGCGCCAAAACTCGGCGTTCTTCTTCGGCCACGTGCCGTGGACTGGGCAGCCGTGCCAAAAGCACCCGTTGATGTAGACAGCGACCTTGGCGGAGCCAAAGACGATGTCTGCACGCCTGGGAAGTTCGGCGATGGGCTTTCGGTCCACGCGGTAGCGCAATCCCATACGGAACAGGCGCGCCCGGATGGCGAGTTCAGGCACAGTGTCCCGCTGTCGGGCGTTCTTCATTCGCTTAAGAGCGGCAGCTGATGAGGCGACAGGCATGCCCTTTCTCCGCCGAGAATTAATCATCGGCGTACACCGGTGCGGGGTTGTTCCGATCGTCGTACGCTGCACGGATGCGCTCGATGATTGTTGGAAAATCAATTCCCTCGTCCAATCGTGGCCGCCTGTGTCGCGGAGGCTTGTGCTCCATTACGTCGTAGAATGTCGCATTTCCACGCTCTTTTCCGTCATGATGGTAGATTCCGATAAACACCCTCTCAAAAAGTTCGACGTCATCCATAGGCGATGTGCGGTTTGCGCGCAGGCGAAAGTAATTTACAGCCTCGGCGAAGGACGATGGATTGTTCGCGTCCTTCCCCCTACCGCCATCATCACAGCTCTCAACCGGTAGGAACACGACGGCAACGAGGACCGCGTACGGCTGGCGCAGGTGGTAATCGGTTGCCTCAGCCCGCAACTCGTTGTCGTTGCGGCTGTAGTTTTTGGTGAATCGACCGAATGTCTGCTTCTTTTTGCTGTAATCCCGGAAGTTGATTGTCTTGATCGACACGCCCAGACCAAGTCCCATTTCGACTGTGCTGTAGTTGATGTCGAGCTTCTTGAGGGACCGCCTAGATCGCGACTTTGATTCCTGACCGCCACCATCCTCTGTCGGTAGGATCATCTTGAAGTACTTTCGGAGGGCGTTGGCGAGGCATGTTGCGAGATGCCTGGAAAGTCGTTCAGCGTAGTTCTTCTTCTGAGTGGGATCGTCAGTTTCAACAGGGCGTGGCTCAGCTTTATCGAGGGCTTCGCGGATTGTATAGACCGGCCCCGTCGCCTTTGTGGCTGGCGTCGTCTTTCTCTTGGCCATGTGCCGTTACCCCAATTCGCGTCTAGGCGAACGGCGAGACGCCCCTTAGGCTTTCGGTGTCACGGTCGCTAAGTGCGCGGCGACTGCGTCTAGGAAGCCGTCAGCGAAGCGGAGACAGCTAGAGCGGGCGCGTGTGAGAAAGCCGGACGTCGCCCTGGCCGAAAGCGGTCTGGTAGGGAAGCGAAGAAAGTCGGCAAGATGCTGGTATCTAGTCCTCACTGGCCACATCGAGACGTCGGCAACGTACGCCTTGCCGTTTCTTCCCCATGCGGCTTTCGGCCACGCCGAGCTGCGCCCGAGCGGCTTGTCCCCGGTCTCATCGTATGGCTGGGGATTCTTTAGGCATTCCCCGACCCAGCGGGCCACCGGGACGCTCACGGCATTCCCCACGAGCTTCCAGCGGACGCCCTTCTTGACTTTTGTAGACTCCTCTACAGGGTGCGTCCAATCAGGGGGAAACCCTTGGAGCCGCTCGGCGTCCCGGATATCAGGAGTGGTGATCGAGCTGTCCGAGTGCCGAAACCAAATCGCGGGAGGGGAGGGAATACCGATGGTCGAGCCGCCTTTGAGAGTCGGCACAGCATCTGGGGCCCATCCAAGTCCTTTGCTTCCTTCCGTCCAATAGAACCCACATGGAGAGTGCTCCATATCAATGGTCGGCGTCACCCTCACATCCTCAACGAAGAGGACTTCTCGTGGGTCCTCCGTGCGCGAAGCGAGGAGGAGAACCCGCTGCCTCCGTTGCGGCAGGCCGAAGCACTGGGCATCGACAATGCGGTAGGCCCACGCGAAGCCAAGCTCCTCTAGCTTCTGAGTGAGAAGCCGCATTGCCCTTCCCTTCTCCAACTGGAGCATGAAGGGAACGTTCTCAAGAAACAGCCAGCGAGGCGTGGAGTCAACTAAGAGCCGAAAAACTTCCTCCACAACTCCTGACTGATGACCGCCAATACCGGCGGTTTTCCCCGCCTGGCTCAAATCCTGGCAGGGGAAACCTGCGGAAACAATGTCTGTTTCGGGAATGTACGCTAGCTCACGCACGTCGCTCATAATTGGAATGCCCGGAAAGCGAGCTGAAAGTACGGCTCGGGCAGACTCATCGATTTCGCAAAGGAGCATGGTAGTGTGCCCTGCCAGGTGAAAGCCTTGCTCGATGCCTCCGATACCAGCGAACAATCCCACATTCCGCCAGAGCCTGGCGGAGTGTCTGACTTTCGTCTGCCGCAGCAACTTCGTCCGTTCCATGCTTCCAAACTCATTGCTTAACAGCTATTCAACACAACCGTGTCATAGCGCAGAAGGTTGAGCTTATCTGAACATGCGCCCATTATATCCGGTACAGGACCCAGTTCCAGATCAGTTGTTAGATTTCCAGTCCCGACCTTGGGGAGCGCCATTGGAGGTATCGACAAGATGCGGCGACTGAAGTGAACTTGTTTGGCTTGTGTAACTACGAACGAGGACCCACTGCGATAAACAGCGACGCAAGAAAGAGCTTTCGCCGCAGGTTTGGGACGTCAGCCTTCAGTTTGGCTGAGTTACAAGCTGCTGAAGGGGCTGCTTCGAAGCCAGTGAAAGCCGCCTCAGGTTCAAGGGTTCGGACACGGTCCGCGTACCGTTGGGCGAAAAGAGTCTCACACGCGGAACGATGCATCGGGTTCGCGGCTTCTGGCACAAATCGAAGGTCCGCCGTCGAGCGGCACGATGAGTTAAACATCTAGCGGGCTTACGCGGTCCCGCGCAAGTAGTCCGCTTGCGGGAGCGTGACAGGAAAAAGGCGAGATGCTGTCATGCAGTCCGTCAGTATCCCGTGACCTGCAACGTCTGGACGACACTCTGACTGGCTGCGAAACCTCCCTGGCTGGAGTAATTGGCCTGTAGGGTGTAGGTGCCAGCGGGAAGGTTGTAGAGCGTGTAGTTCGTCGTCCCGTTGGTGGGTAGGTTGTGCGCGAACGTCCCGAACCCGCTGAACGGCAGCTGAACCGCACCGGATGGAACGGAACCGTTCTATGTCGTGACGTTGACACTGGCGAATTGCGTCGTGTCGCCTGTGCGTAGCCAAGATAATCGATGCGAATTCCGCTGATTCTGATCAACTCCGGTGATGCGTCCAACAAAAATCCCCTCGCAGAGCCTGATCACTTGATCAAGGTTCCCGAGGGGTGTACTCCGAATGGTTTACCAGGACCACGGAGTACTCCATCATGTACCATGAATTGCCCCGCAGTGCCACCCTATGCTTGTTTCTTTTTTCCGTTGATCAAGACTTTGCGCGCATGGCGCGGGAGAAGGCCTGCCCGTGTGGCGGCCGCCTGCATTGCGCCAATTATCCCCGCAAGCCGCGCGGTGCCGAGGATCTTCCTGAAGACTACCGCTACCGCTTCAGTTTCTGCTGTGAACGGGACGGTTGCCGCAAACGCGTGACGCCGCCATCGGTGCGCTTCCTCGGCCGCAAGGTCTATCTCTTTGCGGTGGTCTTGGTGGTGGGCGCCATGCGGCAAGGGCCGTCGCCCCGCCGCGTCCGCACGCTCTCCCAGTTATTCGGCGCCGACCGGCGGATCATCGATCGCTGGCAGGTGTTTTGGCGCGAGCAGTTTCTGCAGACCTCCTTCTGGAAGAGCGCACGCCGTCGCCTACCCCTAACATCCGACATCGTCCTTGTGCCATGGGCCCTTCTGCAAGCGTTCCTCGGCGGCGACGATCCTTGCCAGCACTGGGGACAGCTGCTGCGCTTTCTGTCACGGATTACGACCAGGGGAGGCCTGGCGAGCGCGGTCACCTGACGGTTGTTCGCGGCCCGCAGAAGATGCACGTCGTCATCCGGGCGGGCCGGTGTATAGATGGTCAGCACAGTCGTTTGCACCTACTCTCCGAGGAGCTGTGATGACCAACACCCTCGTAGCGCGTAGTTCCTTGTGGGGCCGTTTTCGCTTCGCCGTGGTCGGTGCGCTGTTAACGGCGCCGCCGCCGCGCGGAGCGCTCAAGGAGGCCATCCGCGCCCTGGCCGCCAAGACCTGGACGCATCCGGTCACGGGCCGCGCGGTCCAGTTCTCGGCCGTCACCATCGAGCGCTGGTACTACACCGCGCGCCGTGCGCAGGATGACCCAGTCGGCGGGTTGCGCCGCGCCATCCGCAAGGACTGCGGCCACGTGTCGCTGCCCGCAGCCGTGGCCGACCGTCTCCGCCGCCAGTACCACGAGCATCCGCACTGCAGCTACCAGTTGCACTATGACAACCTGGCGGCGCTGCTGAAGGCCGAGCCGGCGCTGGGAGGACTGCGCTCCTATCCCACGGTGCGCCGCTACCTGCAGGCGCACGGCCTGGTGCGCCAGCCTCGGCCCCAGCCCAGTCATGCCGGCGAAGCCCGCGCTGCCGACCGACGCCAGGCGCGCGAGGTCCGCAGCTTTGAAGCTGAATAGGTCGGCTCCCTGTGGCATCTCGACTTTCACCACGGCTCCCTCAAGGTGCTCACACCCCGCGGTCAGTGGCAGCCGCCGCTGGCGTTGGGCATCCTCGACGACCACTCCCGACTGTGCTGCCACCTGCAGTGGTACCTCGCGGAGACCGCTGCCGATCTGGTTCACGGACTGGCCCAGGCCATCCAGAAGCGTGGCCTGCCGCGGCCCCTCATGACCGATAACGGCGCGGCCATGGTCGCCGATGAAGTCAGCCAAGGTCTGCTGCGCCTGGGGATCGTTCACGAGCGAACCCTGCCGTACAGCGCCTACCAGAACGGCAAGCAAAAGGCCTTCTGGGGGACCGTCGAGGGACGGCTCCTGGCCATGCTGGACGGCTACGCGGACTTGACCCTCGCCTTCCTCAACGAAGCGACGCAGGCCTGGGTGGAGATCGAGTACAACCGCGCCGTGCACCGCGAGCTATCCTGCGCGCCGGTCGAGCCTTCGCCCAGGCGGCCGACGTGCTGTGCGCCAGTCCCTTGACCGACGCCCTCCGCCAGGCCTTTCGCCTGGAGGTCAAGCGACGGCAGCGGCAGAGCGACGGCACCATCTCCCTCGAAGGGGTGCGCTTTGAGGTCCCGGCACGCTTCCGTCACTTCCGCGAGGTTGTGGTCCGCTACGCCCGCTGGGACCTGAGCCGAGTCGAAATGGAACCCATTCTCGCCGGAGTTGCCCAGTGAGGCCCTGCTGGTGACGGCCCGGGTCGAGAACTTCGCCTGGCGTGTCGAGCAACTGGTCCAGGAAGGCGGCTTCGCGCTGATCGCAGGCGAGTCAGGGAACGGCAAGTCGGTGACGCTGCGCATCGTCGCCCAACGCTTGGCGGCGCTGCGCGACGTGCTGGTCACCGCTCTCGAACGGCCCCAGTCGAAAACCGCCGACTTCTATGGGGAACTGGGCGACCTCTTCGCGGTCAAGCTCAGTCCGTCGAACTGCTGGGCCGGCTTTCGGGCACTCCGCGAGCGCTCGAAGGCTCGCCTGGCCGCCACGCGCACCAAGCCTGTGCTGCTGATTGATGAAGCGCAGGCGATGATGGCGGAGGTGCTCAGCGAGTTGCGCATCCTGTCCCGTGCCGACTTCGACTCCACAGCGCTGTTGACCGTGGTCCTGGCCGGCGACGGCCGACTGCTGGAACTGTTGCGGCATGAGGACCTCATCCCGCTGGGGACCAGGATCCGCACGCGTCTCCTGACCGAGGCCGCCTCGCGCGAGGAACTCAGCCAAGTGTTGACGCATGCCCTGGTCAAGGCCGGCAATGCCTCGCTCATGACCGCCGAACTCCGCGACACCTTGGTTGACCACGCTGCCGGCAATCACCGCTTGCTCATGACCATGAGTGCGGAACTGCTGGCCTACGGCCTGGCCCACGAAGTCCAGCAACTCGACGAGAAGTTTTACCTGGATCTTTCAGGCGAAGCTGCCTCGTCCCGTGGTCAACAAGAAAACGAGGGTGTAAAGATGCCCGCCGTGGCCGCCGCGGGTTGGCGACGCCGCGAGTGATCCCCGCAGGGCGGTTGCCGTTCCCCGCGCTCGAGGAAGGGAACGGAACGCTCCTCGTCCACTGCTGGAGGACGTACCGTGCCAGGTGTCAACTCCGACCGCTTGCGTGCAGAGATCACGATGGTACAGGTACTCGACTTGCTCGCGTTTGAGCCGGTGAGTCGCGCAGGGCCGCAATGGTACGGCTGCTGCCCCTTGCATGAGCCGACGTCCAAGCGGAGTCGTGCTTTCTCCGTGAACCTGGCGTTCGGCCGTTACTACTGGCATCGCTGTCACCGTCACGGCAACCAGCCAGAGTTGTGGGCTGCAGCCAGCAAGCTACCCCTGCATCGGGCGGCGATCGATCTCTGCCGACGGCTGGGACGGGAAGTCTCCAGGGTTCATTGCTGGTGACGATCAGTCACGCCCGCACCGGGCCAACGCACATCACCGCCTAGCACGATGCGATGGCGGTGAGGTTTGTGGAGGCTAGCGACGTGATGGATTACTCGCCGTTGAAATGACGAAGACCATTGAAACAGGTGGTGGGATGGTATATTTTCTCGGCAGAGGAGCAAGGCCGTGAAGCAAATCGTTTTCTCTCTGGTGCTGATAACGGGCATCATGCCTTGTTGGGGATGCAACCGCTCTCCTCGGACAATTGTTTATACCGACCACAGCAACACCCTGAAGTTTGAAAATGGTCGGGTTATCGGAAAGCTCCAAGGCTATTCCGTTGAAGTCCAAGGTGATGGATGGGGCGTAATGATAGGCCCATTTGCCCAGAACGGAGGCAACAAACTGGAGATCAGAGACGGTCGGGCCATCGCTAACGACAAAGACGGAGGGCAACTCAAGCCTGGCGACGAAGTGCTGCTCGACAAGGAAGGGCGATTGTTTGTCAACGGCCAGGAACGATTGAAGGCTCCGCCTGGTCCATCTCCATATTCTCAACCCAGCGGGATTGGAACGATTAAGAGATGACCGCTTTTCGGTTACGCCCGCACCGGGCCAGCGCATGTGACTGCCACACCGCCAACGGCATAGAAAAGAGGCCACCGGTACTTCAGTAGCCGTCACGGCACGGCGTTCCCATCGATTATCTCGATCGATCCTGCAGCAATCATCTTGATCGCTCTCACCAGCCAAAGCGGCGAAAGCAGAGTTCCAAGTCTCGCAGCAAGTAAAAGGCTGTGGCTCCTCCCGCCAACTCGCAGGAAGGCATTCATGACGTAAGCCTTTGCTTTGAAAATGGTTAGGATTACGGGATAATATGAAGATTTGCCGTAAGTCTTTAGTTCTCTAAGCTCCCCGAGTAGGACTCGAACCTACAACAAACCGGTTAACAGCCGGTTGCTCTACCATTGAGCTATCGGGGAAAATAGCTGCACGGCGTGCATGAGAACAGACTTCTTAAATTTATAGGATACTCCCATCGCCTGTTCAAGGGGAGTCCGCGCCTTCGCACCCATTCGCTGGCCTGCCTCCGTATATTAAACAAAGACTCGATTGATCCCCTGGCCAAGGTTCTGTTCCGCAGGAGCACGCATGCGCTTTGCAACCATCCAAACCTCCCGGGGTCCCCAAGCCGTTGTGGTCGATGGCCGGCAGTACATCGATCCCCACTCGGTCAACCCAATGGTACCCCCGAACCTGCGGCAAATCCTTGCGGCCGGGCCGCTCGGGCTCCGAGCGGTCCAGGAAGCGATCCAATCTCCGTCGGCCAAGCGATGGGATCTGGCCGGCGCCAAGCTTCTACCCCCCATTCCCGATCCGCAGAAAATTGTTTGCCTGGGCCTCAATTACGCGGATCATGCCAAGGAGGGCGGCGTGCCCATACCCAAAGATCCCGTTCTCTTCAGCAAATACGCCACGGCGCTCATTGGCCACGAGGACGCCATCGTCCTGCCGCCCGTTAGCCAGGAAGTCGATTATGAAGCGGAATTGGTGTTCGTCATCGGCAAACGAGGCCGCAATCTGACGGCGGACGAGGCGCTGGAGTATGTCGCAGGATACACCGTTGGCCATGATGTCTCGGCCCGCGATTGGCAGCTCAAGAAAGACGGCAAGCAGTGGATGGTCGGCAAAACGTTCGACACCTTTGCACCGACCGGCCCGGTGCTGGTGACCGCCGACGAAGTTTCCGACCCGCACAATCTCGGCATCCGCCTTCGCCGCAATGGCGAAATCATGCAGAACAGCAACACGAAGCAGATGATCTTTTCCGTGCCCAAGATCGTGTCGTACTTATCCCAGGTCTTTACCCTCGAGCCGGGCGACCTGGTCTTCACCGGAACCCCGCCGGGCGTTGGCTTCGCGCGCACCCCGCCCATTTTTTTGCAAGCCGGGGACGTGGTCGAAGTCGAAATCGATGGCCTCGGCATCCTCCGCAACCGAGTCGTTCAGGGTTGAGAGCAAACTTCAGCCCGGGCTTCCGATTGAGGCAGCGATGGACTCCACGATGGCCTGGCCGGTCGTTAAAAATCGTCGCTGTTGACCACCTGCCCATCATTGCGGACGGCGAGGCGCGTCAACACCGTGAGATCGACCGAGGTCTTGACTCCCTTCACGCTGCCATCGCAAAAGACAAACATGCAAACACCCGGGTGGGGTCCACCGAAAATGATATTGGAATCGTAAGCCCCCGGCGGAGTTGTGGTGGCCATGGTCGCATCCAGCTCATTCGAAGCCAGCGGATACTGCGTGACTTTGTCGGTCTGAGTGACGCCCGCCGGAGGGATACCCGCCAGGCGCGCGTAGTTGTTGGCATTGCAGCCGGAGAAAATACTTCGGTCTTCGTTCTTGCCGTCGCGCGAATTCGGTCGGATGTGCTTTTCGCCAATCAACAGCGTGTTGGTCGTTCCATCGGTGATGCTGGCGATGCTGGTTACGGACTGGAAGGAAGTGATCACCGTCCCGATGGGCGATGCATCAAAGTTTCCCGTTAAGATGGTCCCGGTGGGCGTGATGCCGCGCGCCCGAGAATAGGTCAGGGCCCCGCGCGGACGGTTATTGGTGGAATCGTTGCCGGTGTTGCAAGCATAGTCTCCAAGACCGCCGGGAAAAGGTCCCAGGGAATCCGCGGGCGCATTGGCGACATCGTTGACACTGAATCCGAGCCCGGCTGCCGAGCGCCGTGAAGGACAGAAAAAAACGCTCAGATTATGAGGACGCGGGTCGGGGTTGGTCGACTGCTCGGGCCAACGCTTTTGCAAATTCCACATTCGGTAAATGGCTTCTTGTTCGAGATACGGAAGAAGGAACACCGCCCACGAGGCCCAATCGTCGCGAATCGCGCTTGGGGGAAAAAAATGGTACACATCGTGGTAGCTATGGACCGCCAGCCCCAGCTGTTTGAGATTGTTGCTGCATGCACTCCGATTGGCGGCCTCGCGGACCTTTTGGATGGCGGGTAGCAGTAACCCAATCAGGACGGCAATGATGGCAATGACGACCAACAGCTCGATGAGCGTGAAGGCCGTCCGCTTGCCGTGAGTCCAGGCACCGTACATAGCAGGCCTCCGAAGCAAGGGAGAAGGGTCCCAAAGAGTCAACGCAGGACAGCCGGACCTGTCTCGGGTTGCGCATTGCTTATACGCTACCACAACGCAGGACACAAGGAAATAATCGAAACGGTTCGAGAGTTCGGAGGGCCAGACAGTTCATGGCGGAGATGGAAATTCATGCTGCAACCCATTCGGAAGATGAATTTGCTCGAGCCCGTTTTGTGAGCTAGGCTCCGATTGAGCACTCAAGTTGATGCGCGCAAGCGGGCCGGCGAGGATCGCCAGCCCGCTTGTGTGTTTTCGGGACACCCGATTGCGCCGCCCGGCCCCGGGTTTCAGCCGCCGGATTGGGCCTTGAGCCAGGGAAATGGCGTTACGATTTCCACCGGCTTGGTCGAGACCTTCTCCCCCAGAATCCGCTCGAAAATCGAACCGTAAAGCTTCTCGATCTTGGTCAGCGCGTGGCCGGCCAGGAGCATATGGACGCGGCCTTGATTGCCCAGGACCCAGGGGCGTCCGCGCCGATCCGCGATCGGAGCCGCGCCCAACGACCGGGCCGCCGACTCTTGGGCTAGCTTAAACGTCACGTCTGGTCCGTCGATGGGCGGCGGCGGCAATACCGGAGCCAATGGCCGGCCCGACGGATCATGGTAGGTCAAGGCACTGTTCTCATCCTGGGCCATCGGCGGATCAAACGTTACCGGCTCCACGACCAGCCCATATTCGCGCCGCAGGCGTTCTGCATGGGCTTTGCGGAAATATGCCTTAAACGCTGCCCCGTCCCCCGTGCTCTCGGCCATGGCCAATTTGGTCGTTTCGATGACCCATTTGGCCTCGTGGAGCAACGTGGCCGCATCCACCGGGCCCGCCACCACGTGCAGTACCCGGCCATCCGGCGCACAGAAATATGAGGCCACATTGCCCCCCTGCTTTTGGCCGCCGGCGACGATGCGGAAAGTCGCGACTTTCTGGAACGAGGAAACGAAATACTCGTTGAGGTAGGTGCCCACTTCTGGATGGGCCAGGGCGTTCACACGGAGCGCCTCGGCGTTGTTTCAGGTAAAGCGGGGATCTTCGAAGTGGCCGGATACGTGCAGCACAAAGACCAGTTTCTGCTCCCGCTTGGCCTGCCGGGCCGCTTCGGAAGGCGTGCTCACGAACTCCACCGTCGTGCCAAATTTTCCGCACGTACCCCCCGAGACGTGCTTCCCATCAGCAATGGGGCTTCCGGCAGTTGCCCCTCCCCAGGCCAAGGCCAGCCACATGCCGGCAGCCAGCAACCAACTTATTCGTCGCATGTTTCACCTCCTCGAGCCGACTCGGAGAATCCCCGCGAAACGGGGCCGTCTATTAGACGGACAATCGCTCGAAAAGTTTGCGTTATGGGCTCGGCTGCCATTCCAATCCTAGAGCCGTCAACTGTTCGCGCTTGGCCAGGACCTCCCACGGCGTGCCCGGATAATCGTGGATGACTTTGGCATACTGCTTCTTCGATTCGGCGGCCAGGTCTTTGACCTCCTTGCCACTCTGTAATTTTTCGCTGGAAGCCAGCCGCCAGCCGGTATGCACCTTCGGTTGGAGTTCCGGCAGCTCATCCTTGCGTATCTTGCCGAGCATCAGGTTGTACTCGCTGACGTAAGCGGTCCGGGCCAACAACTGGGCAAGGATGTAATCGAAGTGGGCCTGCCAGCGAAGAGACGGTTCCTTGTCACGCTGCTCCCCGGCCTTGCGCAGAGCTTCGAGTCGCTCCGTCAACTGCTCGTGGACCAGGGCCGGCTTACGTTGCTCCTTCAAGATTTCGGCCTTGATCCGTTCATTGCTGGCCCCCTGGAAATATTCGCGCAGGGAGCCCTGCGGTCCATTCGGGTCGAACGCCGTGCGCAGGAGCTGGATCGATTGGAGCACTTGCACCCGAAGAGGATATTTTGCCGCGTCCTGTTCGATTTCCCGGAGGGAACCATAATCGGGGCGATACCGTTCAAGCACGGCAGTAGAGAAAGGAAACCCTCCTGCCAAGGCCGCCGGCGTGTGTGGGTGATCGGTCCGTTTCAGCGCGGGAAGCTCGATTTCTTGCACAATGCTCCGAACCAGCTCGAGCTTTGCCACGCCGCCGGCCGGGGGCGGCGACGGGAGGTCCAGCGCTTGTGGCAGCGGTTCATCGGGATCGTAGGCAGTGCCCTGCTCCGCCGGCTGGCCGGTCAGGCGCGGAGTCTGCACCGCTTTCTGCCCGTCCACGGTGGAAATGCGCAGCGCCGCCTCCGTGGCCGTGGCGGGATTCACCACGTGGGCCAGGGCCTCGATGGGGAGCGGGTCTTGTGGCTGCTGTTCTTTCTCGAGCGAAGGCTTCAATGCCTCATCGAGCCGGTCAAGAAAAACCGCACTGCCGAAAGATACGTAGGAATACTGCCCGGCCGTACAAGCCGACCAAACCTCCACTCCGGCGGGCGGCTTCCCCAGCAGTGCGGCAAGCGTTTCGGACATCGGCCCGCTTCCGGGCCGCTCTTGGCCGTGAATCGGATCAAGGCGGCAGGTGTCCACGATGAACACCTTTTGCCGCGCCTTGCACCGCCCCAGTTGCTCGTAGAACCAGCCGAGAGGGATGAGCGTTTCCTTGGCGGTCAACTCCCCTTCCAGCGGCACCAGGAACGCTTCCCCACCGATCTCGATGACATGTCCGACAAACAAAATGAGAATTCGGTCCTGCGGACGCGAAGTTTCCAGGAAGGTGCGGATGGTTTGTTCCATCACCGGTTTCAAGGGGAGCGCCGGCTTGGCCCTTTGATCCGGCGGTTGCTCTGTACGGGCTGCTTTTCCCTTGTCCTGCGTTCCTTGCGACTTACGGGGCCCTGCATCACTCAGCTCAATAACCTGGCTGATCGGCACATGCAGCACCTTGACTAACCTTTCCACAAGCGCATGTGCATTGAGAGCGCCGACGGGGTTGGCGTACAGGTAATCATTCACGGAGATCGCCAAGATCCGGCGGGGAAATGGGACCATCTTTGCGACAGGGGGGAGGGAGGAATTCTTCTTCGGTAGTGCAGGAATCGTTGCGGTTTGCGGGACCGGCGGCCAGAAGCGATAGGCCATGGCAATCCCCAGGATTGACAGCAGAGCACACCCCAAGACGAAGGCACTGGTCCGGAAACCCCTGGAGCTTTGTCCCGCGGCGGGCAAGCAGATGATCGGACCATCCTGATTGAGAGCGAAGGCCTTTTCCTCGGGCACGGTTAGTTCAGGCGCGACGGTGCCCGACGACGGCTCAGTCGGCGTGGAAGAGACCGATTGCGTGATCTGAACGGTGGCTCCGCATTTCTTGCAGCGAAGCGTCTTGTGGACCCAATCGGCGGGAATTCGCAACGTTTTCTTGCAACCGGGACAGGTCGCTTCCACGACGGACGCCATTGCAAGATCCTCTGGGCAAACCGCGGAGGCTGGGCAAGCATCCACCCATGCCAGGTGCGGCTTTCGAGCTGGCAACCATTATTTTAGGGGCGGGGGTTTTGGAAGGATAGTTTGGGCAGTTCCCCTTGTTTTCCTCGTTCCCAAACTCAGTTTGGGAACCCACAGTGTGAAACTCCGTTTCACGCTCGCCTTCTCCCCGGGAAACGGAGTTTCCCCCCAGGCCGTTCCCGGACAGAATTGGGGAACGAGGAGAATGAGGAGACTGGGCCGGCCGATTGCCCATCTTGAGTCAAAGCGATTCGGCGGTTGGAATTCCTGCGCCCGGTGCCCCGTGCAGCCGATATTACTGCTAACGGCCGCACCTTTGGGTTGCGCTGCTGCGCCTGAGGACTGTCGCCGACGGAGAAACGCGCGGATGGCTCGATTCGCACAACGATGGCCTGGCTTGCTCCTGATCCTCCTGGCGGCCGGCTGCCTCCATCCGGTGCGCGAACAGGTCGATGCGGTGGTTTGCGACCTGGCGGCGCATCCGCTGGATACGCAGCCGGGCACGCCCGAGGAAGAGCCCCGGCCGATGCCGGCGGAGACTTTACCGCCGCCCAAGCCGACCCCCTCGCCATCGTCGAGCCAGAGGGTGCCAGTGGCGGATCCGGCAATCCACACCGCATCCTTCCAAGCGGGGACCCAAGCGCCCACAAAGCCAGCAACGCCACAACGGCTGCCCAAACTCGAAGAGCGAGTTCACCTGCCGGAGGAGCTGCCCGGTGGCAGGGCGAAACTGCCGGTGCCTGGACCGGAGCTACCGGAGGAGCAACGCCGGGAAGTACGCCGAGCCCTCTTCCCGCCATTGCCGAGGATCGAACCGGTTCCGCAGCCACAACCGGGCCCCTTTGGGCATCCCCTGACGCTGCAAGAATTGCAGCAATTGGCGATGGCCAATAGCCCGCTGCTTCGCCAAGCCGCCGCCGACGTGGAGTCGGCTCGCGGAGCGGTCAAACAAGCAGGGGCCTATCCCAACCCGAACTTCGGCTACGAAGGCGATACCGTCGGCACGAGCAGCACCGCCGGGTTTCAGGGAGTCTTCTTCGAGCAGATCATCAAGACCGCCGGCAAACTGAAGGTGGCCGAGGCATCCGCCCTCATGAATTTGCTGAATTCGCAATTGGCGCTGCGCCGCGCCCAAACAGACCTGATGGCCCAGGTGCGTGGCGGCTATTTCGCGGTCCTCGTCGCCCACCAAACCTTGCGCTGGAACATCGCCTTGGCGACGTTTACCGAAGAAATCTACCGCATCTTTGTCGACAACGCCGTGCTGGGCATCTACACGCCCTACGAGCCGTTGTCCTTGCGAGCCCTGGCCATCCAGGCCCGCGGTAGCGTGGCCCAGGCTCACGAGCGGTACCTGTCCGCCTGGAAGCAATTGGCCGCCGCCCTCGGCTTGCCGGGCTTGCCGCTCACTGAAGTGGCCGGCACGGCCGAAATGGTCGTTCCCCAATTTGATTGGAACGAGGCCCTGGTGCGTGTGCTGGGTACCCACACCGATGTCCTCATGGCCCGGAATACCCAGCAGCGGGCCCGCTACGATCTCCGCACCGCAGAAATCACGCCCATTCCTGACCTGGATGTGCGCGTGGCCGTGCAGAAGGACTTCACCATGCCGCCGTTCAACATCACGCACAACGTTCAGGTCGGTGTTCCGATCCCGCTCTGGGATCAGAACCGGGGCAAGATCCACCAGGCCCAGGGTGCGTTGCTGCGGGCCACAGAAGAAGAGCACCGGGTGCGCGATGACTTGACCACTCGCCTGGCTGATGCTTTCGAGCGGTACCAGTTCAACCGCACCCAGGCGGAGTACTATCGGCAACGGGTGCTGCCGGACCTGGCCTTGGTCTACACCCGTTCGTTGGTGCGGTATCAGACTGAGCCCCAGGCCGTGGCGTTCGTTGATGTGGTTACCAACCAGCAGCTCTACGTGACGGCCCTGGCCACGTACGCCGCCACGCTGACCGGTCTGTGGCAAGCGGTCACGGATGTGGCCAGCTTGCTGCAAACCGATGACCTGTTCCAGGGCATGGCATCGCCGCCGGCGGTTCCACCGTGTGACCTGGAGCACCTGCCCGGTCTGCCCTGCAGCCACCCGTGCAACCCGTTGGCGCAAGGGCCAGCGGACGGGTGCAGTCCGGCCACAGTCTCACGCAACCCCCTCCGATGATTGGTTCAAAGCCGGCGTGTCTCCGCCCGCCGATTTACATGGCTTCTTCCATCGCCGTCTGTCCCCGCTGCCTATACTGCATATAGGAAGCGCGATGGAACGCACTACCATCGCCAGGGCGGCCCTCTCCCATTGCCGAAGGAGGTATGCGTGTCTGCGCCAGCCGTCACGATCAACGGGCCGAATGAGCGGGTGCATCGGCCATTCCCCGTCTTTGAGAATTCGCCGACCTTTCGAATGGCCGGCCGCCAGCTCGAAATGGTGGCCGAGTACATGGATCTGGACCCGAACATTCTCGAACGGCTAAGCAAGCCGAAGCGAGCAATGGTGGTCAGTATCCCCATTCGCATGGACAGCGACGGCCGAACCGAGACGTTCATCGGTTTTCGCGTCCAGCATAGCCTGACGAGCGGTCCCTCCAAGGGAGGTCTCCGCTACCATCCCAGTGTCGACCTGGGTGAGGTATCGGCTCTGGCGATGTGGATGTCGTGGAAATGCGGCATCATGAATTTACCGTTCGGCGGGGCAAAGGGAGGCATCGCCTGCGATCCTGCCGAGCTGACCCGCGGCGAAGTAGAACGGCTGACGCGCCGATTTACCGAAGAGGTGTTGAGCATTATCGGCCCGCGCATGGACGTGATGGCTCCTGACCTGGGCACCGACGAACAGACGATGGCCTGGATCTATGATACCTACAGCATGCACATCGGTTATGCCTGTCCCGAAATTGTCACCGGCAAGCCGGTCGAGTTGGGAGGATGTGTCGGCCGCCGCGAGGCCACCGGTCGAGGCATCGTGTATTGCATCATGGAAGCGCTCAAGGACCTGGAATCCCGACCGGGAGACGCCACGGCCGTCGTTCAGGGTTTCGGCAACGTCGGCTCGGTGGTGTGCCAAGAACTGGTACGGCGTGGGATCCGATTGATTGCGGTGGGCGATCGGACCGGATCGATCAGCAACCCGCATGGCATCAACGTGGCGGCGTTGCAGGAACATCTCGCTGGCGGCAAATTCTTGCGCGACTTCCCGGAAGCCGAGCAGATCCCTAACGAGCAACTCCTTACGATGCCCTGCACGATCTTGGTGCCGGCCGCCCTGGAGCGTGTGATCACACAGAAGAACGCGGCCCAGCTGCGTTGCCGGCTGTTGGCCGAGGGAGCCAATGGCCCGACGACGCCGGAAGCCGACGCCATCCTGGCCGACAGCGACATCTTTCTCATTCCCGATATCCTGTGCAATGCCGGCGGCGTGACGGTGTCGTACTTCGAATGGGTACAGGATATGCAGCAATTCTTCTGGAGTGAGGAAGAAGTGAACCAAAAGCTCGAAGGCCTGATGCTCAAAGCGTACCGCCAAGTCCGTGCCCTGGCGCGGCAGCGGCAATTGCCCATGCGGATGGCGGCCTTGAGCCTGGGCGTGCAGAAAGTGGCTCGGGAAAAAATTCGTCGCGGCTTGTTCCCGTAGCGCGCAACTCACCGACGTGGTTTTTGAAGAGGAGATGTACGATGTCCGCACCAAGCACCGGAGACGACATTGTCCGCCTGGCAACCGCTACCAATCCCGCCGAGGCCCATATCTGGGAGCAGGCCTTGCAAGATGCCGGGATCTCGTGTCGGGTCGTAGGTGACTATCTGGATGCCGGATTTGGCGACCTCCCCGGGATGCGGGCGGAAGTCTGGGTGCACCGAAACGACCTGGCCCGGGCGGAAGAAGTCTTGCGCCAGGGCCAGGAAGTCTCCGATGCCGAGCCGAGCGAGGAATCAGAAGAGTGAGCGGCGGCGCTCCGGGATTCGGCGGCTCCACGCCGCACACGGCGACCGTGGACAAGCCGACTCGGGCGGGTTACTTGACCATCTCTTTCAGACTCTTGAGCGGCTGCGCCCGGACGATGGTGCGGGCCGGCTTCGCCTTAATCATCATCGGCTCGCCGGTGGCCGGGTTGCGACCCTGACGGGCCTTGGTGGCTGGCTTGTTCACCCGCTTGATTTTGAGCAGACCGGGCAGAGCAAATTGCCCGGGACCCTTTTTGCCGACGTCGCGGCGGATCAAGTTGGTCAGCTCATCGAAAACGGAGGCAATCTGCTTGCGCGTCAGACCGGTTGCTTCGGCCAGCGATTGATAGATTGCCGACTTGGAAGCCGGCCTGCCTGTCTTGCTTTCAGCCATCGAACATTCCTCCACGCTATCGAATTGGGCGAACCACAAAGTCAATGGATAGTGGGAAAGGTAGAAGGCCTCCACCCACTTGTCAATGCAATATTGCCCAGAAAACCCGCTTTTTTCAACAGAAATTGTGGTTTCCCGAAGGGAGATCGCGGAAGACGGATTACAAATGCCGAATCTTCCACCTGTAAGCGCCAAATGGCTCAACCGGTGGACCGAGCCATCGCCCGGGGAGTTAACCCACCGCTGGACGGCGGCAACGCGGCGGACTGAAGATTTCGTGCAAGATCACGGCAGTGCGTAGGTTATCCTCGGCACGGAGCAGTTCGACCAGGGGCGGCAATGTCTGCGGAGCCGGTTCGACGGCGACGGTGATTTCGGTTGCCACGGCGGCAGGCTGGGCAGAAGGAGCACTCGGGGCCAGGGGCGCATGCAGGACCGAAGCCACGGCCAAGATCTCGGCTGCCGCGGTTGTCTGCGTGACCGGTACGGTCTCGGGGATCTTTCCCGTCGGGGGCACTGTTTGCCGACCTGGCGCGGGGCGCGGCGAAACGCGCGGCCGAGTCGGTCCAGCCAGCGGGCTGATTGGTGCTGCGGCGGGCCGATCTTTGCCCGGCGGAACCGGCCGGCGTTCGGCTGCTTGGCGACGACGGCGGTTG
>Ga0209060_10002004_pt1 | contig 20080 bp, 15 predicted proteins | sample Coa_R1_8_FD_187155 | JGI IMG/M metagenome (GOLD analysis project Ga0209060, IMG submission 187155) | Surface soil microbial communities from Centralia Pennsylvania, which are recovering from an underground coalmine fire - Coalmine... | ecosystem: Environmental > Terrestrial > Soil >...
GCGGATCATCGGGTATTTCCTCCTTCAGAAACGGCCACTGGCACAGCTTGGGGAGCCTGGGTGGCCGCAATGAGCGCGTTGGCAAGCTCGGTAGGCCGCGTAAACAGGACTTCGTGGCCGCCGTCCATCTCTCTCACTTGGCAGCCAGGGAGGCGATCCACCATCACCTGCCAGAAGTCTGGATCACCAAAAACGTGATCGCCTCGGCAACGGAGGTACGTCGTTGGCAACCCAGCCTCCCTGAGTTGGGCAAACCGCGAGAGGTGGGCTGGCTCCAGCGCTGCCGCCAGGGACTCAGGGAAGAGTCTGGTGCGCCACACCGCTTCGCCCCGCTCCGGCGCGGCCAGGGCCGAGTGCGCCGTCTCATCCCGCCAGAATCGGGCAAGCCACGTCTCCAGCGAGAGCGTGACGGTTCCATCGTCTCGATGCACCAGTGGAACGGGGTCATCGAGGGGCGTGCCAAAGAAGGCGTCCTCACCTGCCACCGGGATGAGCGCGTCGAGGAAGATCAGGTGCGCAATGCGTTCGGGCACCGCCTCGACCACCAGCGGGGCAATCAAGCCCGCAAAGCTGTGGGCCACCAGGACGACCTCACGCAGATCGTGCTGCTCAAGTACGTCGATCACGGGAGCGGCGCACTCCGAGCGGGTCACATGCCGGGTCGAGGCGGTTGGCCCATGCCCGGCCAGGGTCGGGGTAAAGACCTGATTGCCTGCTAATTCCAGGTCGGCTTGCACGTCCTTCCAGGCCCGGCCATCGTGCCAGGCCCCGTGCAGCAGGACATAGGGATTTGGATTGGGTATACTGGCTGTGGGGCCAGTGGTCTCGTTCGTGTGGGCAACCATTGCCAGGTTCTCCTTTGGGTGCATCTGGGCAGCCCAGCAGCAGTCGGGTGCGAGCCGCTGCTGCGCTGGGCTGTGTCCTCTGTTGTGGCCTCGCTGCACATGGTCAGCGGGGGCGGTCTGGTATACTAGGGAAGGCGAGGCAGCCTGGGGCATGTCTCCGGCGCTGCCTCGCCAGGGGCGCTGGCACTACCGCTGCTGAGCGCCTCACCGTTTTTTGTGTTTCTGCATCACCTCCTTTCTGGTCCAGGTTGGACGGGGCAGGCGTGGCCGGTGCTACCGCCACCGAGCGCCTGTCAGCATCGGTACTGCCCTCCTTTCCGCCGGATGCGGCCTCACGAAAACAAGAAAGCGGTCATGCCCCTGCTCATTGCTGGTAGCATGACCGCTTGTTTTATTGGTGGAATGTGGCGCACACTGAAAGATAGTGTTAGAATAGCCACATGCCAATGCCTCGCGGTTCGTTTTGGAGCGTCGGGGGCTTGGTTCTGCGGGCCGGATGAGATATTAGCTCATCAGGCTCGCGCTGTTTTCGGTTGTCGTTCCATGGTGCGCATGGTGCCCTCCCGTTCTGGGCTGAAATTCCGAACGCAGCAGTACAAAACAAGAACAGCCATGTAGACGGTTCAGTCTCTCTGAAGCGCTGCATGGCTGTTCTTGTGCCAAGCTTGTAGCAATGGGGCATTCCATAACATAGAATGCGCTCACGCCGCCCTGATCGTCTTCAGAGGTGGCTTAGTGAGTTGTGGGAGTAACTTGCTCCCGCAGCTCACACGGTCTCTTCAGAGATGATAGGTCATTTGACTGAGTTTGTCAAACACCCGCTTGCCTATCGCATTGCTGAATCTAAGCCCTAATGATTGTTGAGGCTGTCCCAATTGGTATTTGGGACAGCTTTTTGTGTCTCTCTGGAAGTGTAACGGGATATCATGGAACAGTCACTAGAGGTGCAGGGGAAAATTGCCTGAAAAATGCGGCTTGCCCCGCTTCACAAGCAGTAGGAAGAGTGCCTGTAGGGGTTAGAAACTGCCAGAAACCCTCTGGATACTTGAATCCTTTGGAGATAAGGCAGTGGCTGAGGTTAAAGCAGGTCGAGCAGGGTCGATATGAATACGTTGGTTGAGGTAATGCTGCCACCAGTTCGGAAATCGACCCTCGACGATGCGCTGTTGTTCACGAACTGTGCGATCACCACCCAGCCAGCGGAAATAATACACCACTTTGGACCCCTCAACCCTGGAAAAATAGGGGGTGTTAGCAATGATACCCGCTTCGGCTAACTGCTTAAACGCTTTCTCCACTGGACCAAGCTTTTCTTGTGGAGAATGCGCCTTCACAATAATACCTGAGCGGTTCAGCAAGGTTCCTAATTCAACATTAACCCCATTTGGGGATTGGGAAAACTCCAACAAGAGTTCCAGGCCAAGTCGTTGAGCCAATGGAGTGAGTTTAAGGAATGCCCTTGAGGTAGAACAACTCTGGGCCATAAAATCTGGGATGGCTCGGACCCATCCACCCAGCGCTAAGAAGTTGGGCTCCTGCCTGCCAAGCTGGCCTTCATTGAACTCAACTTCAAGCAGTGGATATGCTATACGAGCCTGCCCTCCTCCAAGGGATTTCGACCAGGAAAGGCGAAGATACATCTGGGATAATAATGCCACCTCTTGAGATAATCTCTGATATTGTTCTGGCACAAAACTGCCATTCCGTTTTGCCAGTAGCAAATAGCTTAAAATCTCCCTGCCGCTAACGGTCTTGAAGGTAGTCAGTTCACCTGGTTGTTCCTGCTTCTGAATGAGGAGGGAAACAATTGCCAACCAGGTCGTCAACAAATGATCTCCAAGACCCTTTTGTAACGAAGCGGGAAACGTGAGGTGGAGGAGAATTTTCTGTTCTGAATCAAACTCTGGCAACTCGCAACGCAGTCTCGCCAGCGCCCCATGCATATGATAACGAGTTTGCTCGCGTAAGGCACGCATGATGACGCGGCTGACCTGATCAGTGGGAATTGAGAGCGCCGAAGCGGCAAAGGCGCTTGGTTTTTTTTGCGATGCCTGTTGAGGAACTTTCATCTTCTCAACGATGTGAAAACTGACAGGTCGCGTCGTCGGACGTCCTGCACGATAATGTGCTGCCGCTAGTTGCTGCGCCTGTGAGCGGAGCTCGTCCCAATCTTTCCCTGTTGGTGGAGGAGCTTGGATCATGTGTCGTGCCTGCTCCAAGTGCAGGAGCTTTTCTTTCAATTGGACCTGCTCTTCGTTCTCTTTGTTTCGGAACTTAGGCAAGATCCTCCACCGCCGCGAGGAATCGGTGCTGTTGAGCCTTAACCTTGCCTCCTGCCAGATTTGCCTTTGAAGTTCATATCCCCCTTGAGCTCGACAAATCCAGAGCAGTGCTGCGTCAAACATTCCTCCAGGGTTCCCCCAAAGCGCGAGGATATGCTGATCCAGTTGCTGATATAACTGCTCCATCTCCGCTGAGAGCGGGTGCTCTAAGAGATACCAATGTTCTCCCTCAGCTAAGAACGCCAACCGACCAAGTCCCGGCGGAGGCCGACGTGTGTTCAAATCAATGGTGCCAAAGGGAAAAAGGTGGAGAAGCGCTTCCGGAGGAATCACCCCTAGTGCGGCAGGATATTCTTCAGCCCATGCCAGATCTTGCTTATGTACCCACAACCGATCATTCTTTTGTTGGTCGAGAAGAACCAACCGGCCCATCTGGCCCGCAGTGCATGCCGCCAGCTTTAATCGGTCTGGGGAAAGTAGCTGGTATCCTCTTCGGAGCAGCTCGTTCTCACTGGTTGTAGATGGCAAAAGTTCAGGCAGTTTTACCCAGCGCCAGGCACCGGGCGCGCTACGAATCAGTTGTGTTTGTGGCACTGCGCCCCCTTATCGTCTTAGAACCTATTAGTCCCGGTAGATTGGTCCTGCCGACAGGGATGTGGCTTTCTTTGAAAGAACCTTTAGTAACTATTACGAGGGATAATACAAGCTGTGCGATCAGCCCTGAAGCATCCTCTGGAAAGACATACGTTCTCCGTAGCCATTATATCAGCAAGAGAACATCGGGAGAAGCGAGACCGAATGGAGAAGGGCTTAATTATGCTCGCCCGCTAATCAAGATGTCTGACTGATATGCTTGAGCATTTGCGCATGGGCAGCACGCGCCTACTTGACCGTGCTCTTGTTGTGCCGCCAGGGATGATCACAGCAGCGTTTAAAGCAGGGGTGGTCTGGTGGTTCTTTACCGATATAGCAAGACCCTGGGTGCCCATTCATAGTCCACTCTGCATACCAATACTTCCCTCGGCGTGGAGGATAGGATCGCAAGGAGAAGGTAATGTGCGTTGTTGGCGGAAGTTGTTGTAAGCGCGCCAGCCGTTCGGGACGCGTTCTCTTCTGGCGTACAACATGCCCACAGGTGTTTTTGAAACACCTGTGGTCTGGCGCCTCCTTGCCAACACACCGAAGTTTGGTTTTCCCTTTCTCTGACCAGCGGGCATACCAGTAGTAGCGTTCGTGGCTATAGTGTCGCAGTGAGAAGAAGACATGCTTATCTGGTGGCAACAAAGCTAACTGTGTTTGCCAATCCAGTGGAGAAGAAGACACCCAAAAACCCTTCTAACTCAAATCAGTAGGAGCAATCGGTGCTAAGAGCTTTAAATCCTCTCGTATAGCTTCGATTTGCTTACTTAACAACTCAACATCGCCCAATTCCCATTCCTGACTTACCGCCAATTCATCTTGCTTGGTTGCAAGCCTTTTCAGTAGCCGCGTCACTTGTGTTCGTCTGGAGGCCCACCAACGTAGCCGAAGGGTCTCAAGCCTCAGGACATCCTCGATCTGCTCTTGTTGCTGAAGAGAAAACATCCATCCCCTCGCTTTATAGTTATTGCCTCGCGGTATCATCTTTTGTCCACCGAGAGGCATCCAAGACCAAGTTAGTGGACACTTATGCTGGGATAGGTAACCTAACAAAAAAGGTACTGCCCGTATTGGGACCCTTGCTCTTTACCCAAATTTGCCCCCCCATGGCCTGGACCAGTTCTCGGGTGATAGAAAGCCCCAGTCCGCTGCCACGAATAGGGCTATTAAGGTCACGCTCTAGGCGTGTGAAGCGCTCGAAGATTTTTACGTGATCTTGCGGTTCAATTCCAACCCCCCAATCACGTACTAATATTTCCACCATTGCCACATTCAGAGGAGGGGTTAAGTCGTTTGCACTTTCTGATTCTGTTCTCGCCAGCACAGAAGCAGGTAGAACCACAATATGCCCCTCTAAGAGCACTGGACGGCCTCCAGGACTATATTTCAATGCATTAGAAAGCAGGTTCAGAAAGATCCGATAGAGGGCTTCTTCATCGCCCAAAGCGAAGAGTTCAAGTGGAACCTTATTAGTGACTCGGTGCTGCCCCTGATGTGCTAGAGCTTCTAATGTGCTGATTGCCCGCTGAGCGACCCGGCTAATTGCAACGGGTTGCTTTTTCAGATGGTTCGCTGTTATCGTTACCTCCGCAGCGCTTAACAAAGTTTCCAGCTGCTCGTTGAGTTCATCGGTAGCGTGGCAGGCGCGCTCGATGAACAAATCGACGTCTTGCGGGCGGCTGGTGCGCCCTTCTGGCCCCAGTTCGCGCAACAGTTCCAGATAGCCCTGTACGCCGGTAAGCGGCGTGCGCAGTTCGTGGTGGGCGGTGACGATGAATTGGTCCTTGAGGCGGTCTACCTCCTGACGGCGTTCATAGGCCATATGTAGGTCGGCGTAGAGCAGTGCGTAATCCAGAGCAAGAGTACGGCGGCCTGCAAGGAAACGAATTACACGCAGATCAGTATCGGAATAGGTTTGCTCATCTTCACGTCGCGTGAGGGCCAGGATCGCGACCAGCCGCCCACGTACACGCATGGGCACCAACAGATGCCAGTTTTCAAGAGATGGCTGCTCGAGGGTGGCTGCGCTAGATTCATCCATCGGAGAAGATGGAAAATGTTGAAACGTGTTTGCATCTGGAGCGTCACTAGCCCGCCTGATCGTCGGCACCGCCTCGACCAGCATGGAAACGCCCTCTATGGAGAATTTCATGGAGAGAGCCTCATCGATGTAGAGAACGCTCGGTTCCTGCGGCACTGATAGCAGCGGAGATGCGAGCCTTACTGCTCCACTGGACAGAGGTGTATTGACATGACCTCCATAATATCCTCCGGCTTGCGAGACAGCAACTTCAATAAGATGCCCCGTTTGCTTATCTGGTGCAAAAACAGCTACCTGGCGCACCGGCAGCGCCAGATGCACTTCCCCGATCAGTTGCCCCACGATGCGATGGGGGTCCAGCCCGGTGCGCTCGATGGTTTCACCTTGGGCAACGAGTCGCCGATAGACGCGCACCTGGGGAAACAGCCAGGCTTCGGTAATCCAGCGTGCGCCTGCTAAGATAAATGGGGCCAGCACCGCGCCAGCGCTAATGCCAATTACAAGTGCAGGGGGAGTGGGAAGAAGTTCCAGCACTGCGCCCAAGAGCACCGCAATAATTGCCAAGCCCAGGACAGTGAGCAAAATAAGCGTGGTATTGCGAATGAGCGAATCAAGCCGCAGTAATTCGCGGCGTAAAATGGCGTAAGCAAAAGCGAGCGGGAGAGCAATCAGAGCAAGGGCACTGATAATGCCTGGCACGAGTGGACTGCCTGAGATTAACGCAGGCAGAAGGGTCAAGACCAGAAGAGGCATAGTCCCAACAATAACACCGCCAAGCAGAGTACGAGCTCGTTCGCGTGCAAGCGTAGATCGCCGCGTAAGTCCTTTCCAGAGGATGAAGAAGAGGGATAAGCAGATACCCACAGCCCCTTCGATATAGAGCGGCCCCCTGACAAGATCGTATAAATCCTGCCGCTGAAGCGTAACGGCGACCACATAAAGCACAGCAGTAAGGACCCCTGCGATCACGAAAATATCTGGGAACACGCGATATCCTGCCCTGGCATGCGGTCTTTTTCCTTTGGAGGTGGAGAATTGGGGCCAAAGCGACATCGTTCTCGAAGAAGGAAATAGGAGCCACCAGAGACAATTTGCGAGCAGAAGAGGCAACAATCCTGTTGAGAGACCAGCAGCAACATGAACGGCAAGAAGATCTCCAAAGGTGGTTGCTACTTCCAGCGAGGCAACAATCGCCAATCCTGTCCAGAGCAGAAAAAAGCGAACTGCGAGTGCGCGCTCGGTAGCATGCAGGAAAACGAGGAGGCCTAAAAAGAGGGACGCGCCACCCAATACCAACCAACTGGCCGAAAGCGCATTTTCAAGAGCATTAGGGGGCTGCCAGCTAATGGTGCGGATATGGTCGCTCTTGGAATCGCGCACCTCCAGCGTATTGGCCCGGTTGATCTGATCCGAACTTTGGGGCAGCTGACCATCTGTTTGCAGAATCTGGTCCCCAACGATGAGTTGATAATCAGAGCCAAGGCCACTATCAACCCAGGTCACTGACCAGATTTGATGAATTCCCACTGGATGAACAGCTATGCCCCACCAATGATCCTGGGCAACACGATCTCTAATGCTGATAACCAGCGCCAGGCCATACAACACAGTTGCCAGGACAATGAATGTTACGCGTCGGCTACGAACATTAGATGTCGCCCGTTGGTCCTTTGGACGAAGTGGAATATAGCACATCTCCGGGGTCTGGAAGCGCTCCTCCATAGTTACCTCCATGTAGCCCTTGCTCTCTTCGCTTGCTCAAGCTTCCTCCCACATCTGGAGGAAAGGCCAAAGAAAGGGTTGTGGCCCGAACTGTGCTTCGATGGTTTGCAACATCTTTGTCGCCCGTAACCGGATGGTTTCCGCCGCGATGAATGTGTAGGAAAGAGCTGCCAGCAGATTGGGAAGTGACCCCTTCTCTACATCGGGTGCCGTTTGCATCATACCATGCTCTTCAAGAACCAAAGGCAGCGTTTTTTTATGACGTCTTCGATCAGTTTTCCCAGACCGTGCCTGTGCACCCTCTGCATCGCGGAGATCATTGAGCAGTTGAGACCACAGCCCAAGATGCCAACCCAATTGGCTCATAGCCTCAAAGTACTCTCCTGAACTCTTCTGGTCAACTAAAGACCCACCCATTGCTCCAAGTTGGCAGATCAGGGAAAGTAGAGTGCCTGACTTTTGGCCGGTCATTTCAAGAATCTGCGCTTCTGAAACCGCATGTGTGTGTTCAAACCGCAGATCCAGAAACTGACCACCCAGGCTGGCGAGTAGGCTGATATGCATAGTCTTGAGGGCAGCATCTGCCAGCACGTCATGCCAGCCAGCAGACCGTGCTCGGTCTAGTGCCAACGGAGCCAATTCAATTAAGGCCAGGCCAATATTGAGCGCTGTCGGAATGCCGATCTCTTCCACGAAGGGGCTATCGCCATCTTGAATATCATCTATAAGATCCAACCCCGCTCCAAGCATCTCTGCCGCCGCAGAGATAGCGCGGACCCTTCTCCAGAATGCAGCAGGGAGTTTGGGGAGCGCGTCAGGCTGGGTCCCCGATGCAGAAATGGCTGCGCACATGGCGAGCAATGCCCAGAGACGAAGATCGCCAGTATCCACTAATTGACCCTGCATTACTGGCCTGCTGAGCAGCCTCCCAGGCAAGCTAAGCACCCGCAGGAGTAATTGGGTAAACTCTGGTGGAAAATGCCTATCTTGGACTTCGTGTTTCAGAAAGAGGGTAGTAGATCGTAATTTTCGACTTAAAAGGAGGCGAACAGGCTGATTATTCAGCCACTCTTGTTTCCTTACATCCTCTAAACTGCTCATATACGCACCTATACGGACTGGGCCGTCGCAAGGCGACGGCCCAGTCTCGCGCCCACCTGCCCTGGAGAGGAAATAAGAGGATTAAGCCCCCCAGAAACTCAAAGACTCAGCTTTCAAAGAAAAAGAACCATCTGGGCCAATTTTACCGAGCAAGTTCGTTATAGCCTGGCGCTCTTCCTCTTCGAGGCTATAATGGGCAAATGCCAGTTCAGGATTCGCCAGCGCGTCGTTCCGAAAGCTGATATCAGAAAATAATCGGCTTACGATTTGGGCTACTCCGCTGCTGAAGCTGAGATGTGGGTGGGTCATGTCGCCCTCCTGATGAAGTAAATCGAAATCGAAAGGCTCCATCCCCAAGAAGGAATAACTGCTAGCATGTTAAGCCGCTTCCTTGTGTAATTATAGTAGAATTCCTGGATGGTGTCAAGCGGCATTAACGACATCGGCGGGTTCTGAGGCTTTACGACAATAAGTAGTAGCTTATTGCACTTGCCCAAGGAAACAGAAAGGCTTCGTAAAGCACAGAGCACTAGACGATGCCAATTTATTCAAGAGAAGTGGCTGCTGCAGCCGCATGTCTCCCGTTCAGATGTGCGGCCCCCTCCACGGGTTGTTGTAGAGGCGCTGCGAGCAGCACAATATGAAAGATACAGGCATTTTCCAACTGGTCTGACTCGACCCAACAGTTTCCATGCATAGCCTGAATAAGCTCGCCCACTAGTGGCAGCCCAGTCCGCTTTGGGGGGCGCTCGCTTGCAAATAGGTCAAAAAGAAATGGTTGGAGCCTGGTTGGAATAGGGGTCCCATAGTCACGTATCACGAGTTCAACCACCTGAAGCACTTCTGAGTGTGGCTCCCTAGCCCCGGCAATCAAAGGAATGACCTTTTCCTTACCTTCCAGTCCAATTGTCTGACCGAGTGATTGTTCTAATGCCTGACGATTGATCGTTCCGCGATACCCCTGGAGATAGACTGTACCTGGCTGGCGGCTAGCTTGCAACGCATTGATGAGCACCTGCTCCAGAACTTGGTGAAGGGCCAACGCATCCCCGAGTACTTCCAGTCCTGGGGAGAGAATGTGGTGAATCTGAATGTGACGATCAGCTGCTTTGGGCGTAAGTCGCCACACAACTTGCTGCGCAATATCATTTACTTCGATTATGCGACGCTCTAAGACCGGAGCAGCCACCTGTTGACCTAACTCCAAGTGCAACTGTTGTAAGCCCTGCTCGTATACTCCCAAGGCTTCCCAGAGGTTTCTCATGGCTTGCTGCATCTGATCACGCGTAGAGGCGCTCATCCAGATCTGCACCAAATCGTCCATACGCTGCTTGATGAGAGCAAAGGGCTGGTTTATTTGTCGCTCGGCTTCACGCAAGACGAATTCTTGCAGCTGGTCGTATTCTCTACGTCGCTCGTAAGCTAACTTGAGTTCGGAATAATGAAGTGAGAACTCTAACGTTGCTGTCCGACGGCTGGCGAGGAGTTCAATAAGCCGCAAATCATCTTGCGAGTAGGGCAGCTCGTCATCCCGTTTTCCCAGCGCCAAAATAGCTTCTACATTGTGGACCCCTATTGGCATTAGTACTTGCCAGGTTGACACGCCAAATTCGTTTTCTTGAGTGGGAATTTGGCCTTGAGCCAGGGACACATGTGGTAGCGGACCCGTCGGCCACTTCTCAAATCCCGATGGGTCTGGCGAATATGGTTCTACGAGGATCGGGCCCCGTCTTTTATCGCTTTTGAGACTGGTATTGAGAGCGGTATAGAGCGTGTCATCCAGTTGTAGAGGGCTGTCGGCATCAGCCACCACTGGCAGAAAGTGCCCAGTTTCTTTATTAAGGAGAAATAGTTGAATGTGGCGTGAGGGAAGCGCCAGATGAGCCTCACCAACTAGCTGCGCGGCGATCCGTTGCGGATCCAACCTCGTGTGCTCACCCCCTTCCCCCTGAGCAATAAGCTGCCGATAGACGCGCACCTGCGGAAACAGCCAGGCTTCGGTGCTCCAGCGCGCCCCTGCCAGTACAAACCTGGCAAGCACCGCTCCTGCGCCGATGCCCAACACGAGGGCAAGGAGGGTGGGAAGATGTGCCAGTGCGCCCGCCAGCACCACCGCTACGAGACTCATCCCGATGACGGTTATCAGTGCCAGGGTGGTATTGCGTATCAGTGAATCGACACGCAGGAGGTCATGGCGGAGAATGGCATAGGCAAAGGACAGCGGGAGGATAATGATAGCGAGAGGGCTGATGGTGCCCAGCACTAACTGTTGATCCACAAGCAACTGTGGAATTACGGTGAGAGTCAATGGTGGAATCAGGCCAAGCAGCATGCCTCCCAGCAGGATACGCGCTCGCTCACGGGCTATACTGGTCCGACGAGCGAGCGCTACCCGCAGAATGCAGAATAATGAGAAGCCAAGCGCGAGGAGAGTCTGAACAGCATCGAATATGACAGCTTGCTTGAGCAGATCGGGTTCTCGCTCACTCACTGCGACGGCATACAAAGCAGCCCAGCAGAGCCCAGATACGATAAGAACCTCTGGCAGCCAGCGGAATTTTAAACGCCATCCGGCCCCTTTTGGAGAAGAGAATTGATCGCCGCGGGAAAGGTGATGAGCATTGGGAGTGCGATACAGCAAGCGCCAGATGAAGCTCGCCATTAGGCCGGTAGCCAACCCGACAGAGAGGATTTCTGCAATGTGGATCGCCAGCAAACCTCCAAACAGCGCTCCAGCGGGTACCAAAGCAAAACCGATCCCTAGGGCTGCCCACACCAGAAAGAAGCGCCAGGCCAGTGCGCGATCAGTCGCGTGGAGGAAGACCAGCAGCCCAATCACAAGAGAGACTCCACCGGACACAAGCCAGCAAAGCGCGAGGAAGGGATTAGGGGCTTGCCATTGGATGGTATAGGCTTTGGCAACTCCTCGTGGGAGGATTACCAGCTGGGTTGCCTGGTTAATTTCGTCCTCACTCAGAGGAGGATTTCCATCAACGCTGAGGATTTGGTCGCCCACCTGAATGTCATGGTCGCTCGATAATCCACGGTCGCTCCAGGTAACCTGCCAGGCTCCTGAAGGGCTACTCGTTGGCTTGGCATCCAGGCCCCACCAATGCCCATTGCTCATTAATGCGTTAACGCTCATCCCCATTCCTAAAAGAAAAAGTAGAATTATCAACACTATGAGGAACAGTCTCTGTGAGCGGGCACGCGTGCTCACGCGAGGGGGTCGGCTTGCCAGCCTATATCGAATTTCTCTCGTAGCAGATTCAGACATCGAAACCTCCCACATGTTCTAACAAACATGCCCCTTGTTGATTGGTAGCTGAAATGGGTTCTCGCTCAATCTGGGCGGCGCTTCAAGCACATGGTCAGCCCCCCCTTGGGGCGTTGAGTGATGAGTGTCTCCGCCTGTACTTCCTGCCCCTCTCTCAAAGAGAGGTGATACTTTTGAGCAATAGTAGCCACAACGAGGCTGGCTTCCATGAGTGCTAACTCTTGACCAATACAGCGATGAGGCCCAGCACCGAAGGGAAAGTACGCCTCTGGGTAACGTCCCGTCGCAACCGCTTGGGTGAATCGCTCCGGAAGAAAGTCCTCAGGATGCGACCAATAAGCCGGATGATGATGCAGAACGTGAGGGCTAATCAGAAGAGTAGCACCGGCAGGAATGTCGAAATCGCCAATCCTGTCAGGGAAGGTGGCCTTGCGGCTAAAGACCCAAGCGGGCGGGTATTGTCTGAGCGTTTCCGCTACGATCATCTGCGTATAGGGAAGACGCGGCAAATCGTCTGCGGTGGGAAGGCGGCCTTCCAGCACAAGTTGCAGTTCCGCGTGCAGTTTTTCTTCGACGGCTGGGTGGGTGGCAAGGGCGTACCAGATCCAGGCGAGCGCTTGTGCGGTGGTTTCATGCCCCGCAAAGAAAAGGGTCATTACCTGATTGCGTATCTGACGATCATCCAATCTGTCGTCCGGCGATCTCTCCTGGCTTGCAAGTAACAGCGAAAGAACGTCAGGCGTTGATGGGGGATGCTGGCGATGCTCTGCAATAAGAGTGAAGATGAGTGCGTCAAGTTCCTTGATTGCATTGGGTATCTTCTGCTTGCCGTGACTGGGAACAAATGGAAGATACCTGAAGAAAGCTAACGACTTTGGTAGTGAGGATTCAGCAATACCTCGGTAGATTGCATGCAAAGCCGCGTCTACTCGTGCAATAGTTTCGTCATCAATCGCCGAGCCAAATAGCAAGGCACACACTAGCCGTAGGGTGAGCGCCTTCATGGCCGCAGATACATCGACCACTTGCTCCTGTACGGAGAGTTTATCCCAACTCCTCATCAAGGCATTCGTTGCACTTGTGATGGTTTCAGCTGCGCGTGTAAAGGCATGTCGGTGGAATCCTGGTTGCACCAGGTGACGGGCGCGCTGCCAGGCGTTTCCATCGGCAATGAGAAGGCTATCGATACCCAAAAATTGGGCGATTTGATCATCGGGTTTCGACGCTCGCAGGTATTGAAGATAATGTCGTTGTAAAACGTGCTGCATGGCTTGCGGACTCATTACCAGATAACGCGTTTGCCCGAGAGTTGTAAACCGGACGAGATGATCCCCAAAAGGGATACAGTGTTGGAAAAAGTTCAGTGGACCCTGTCGGCGCAGTTTCAGGAAACTGCCCAAGAAGGGGATACCTTTTGGGCCAGATGGCAAATGTACCTGTCCAGAACCTTTCACGCCTGGCTTTCCTTCCCCGTCTCGTCCTGGATCGCCCGGAATCGTAGGATCATCCAGATACCGACAGCAATAAGCACAATTGAAAACAGCACATATGCACCTTGAAGGCTATGCAACCTATCAGAAATTATACCCAGGCCAATCCCACCACAAGCCTGGAAGAGCGTAGCGACAAACAACTGAACAGCATAGGCCAGACTCCGATGCGCCGGGCTGGTCTTATCGCCAACAAGTGCAGAGAGTGGGGCCAAAGTGATTCCGAGCAGCACGCCGCAAACCACTGTAAGCATAGTGAACCATAACAACCCCAAGAAGGCATAGAGAACCACTGCCAGAGTAAAAAGTAGCCCTAAGGCAAAGGTCGCTGCGCCCGCCACCACAGCGTAACTACCAACGCCAACACGTTTTCTCAAACTCCCGGCAAGAATACCACCTCCTGCGGCGCCGAACACGATGATGAAAACCACCAAGGCGACCACATCATCAGCAGCAGAGGGGGGAAGGACAAAGTAGCGTGTTAAAAAGATCGCTAAAAATGAACCTATCGCGCCAATGCTCAGCGCTTGGATGCCAAGGCCGAAGACAGCGACACGCCCGCCCTCCGTTCGGAAGAGACTACTGACACCTTGCCAATTATTTATCCACCAAGACTCTTCTGGTTGGTGAGCATAGCCCTCTAACGCTCCACGCGCTGGCTCCCGGAGGCGCAAGAGCGGCACAAAAAAGATGAGGGCAAAGGCAGCAACCGCCACAAAAATCAAGCGCCAGTCTAATATTAACAGGAGCAACCCTGGCAGAAGAAAGCCAAGAAATGAACCCAGATACTGTGCGGCCCCCTGAAATCCCAGTACCTGGCTACGTACCTGTGGGGAATACAGATCGCAGAGCAAGCTTGTGCTCGGTGCCGCAAAGCTCCCGTAGCCGATACCGCTCAGTGCGCACAGCACTAGCAACGGAACAAAACTATTAGCAAGGCCACGGAGCCCGGTCAAACCTGCCCAGACCAGCATCCCAAAAGCGACAATACGCAAGCGGTGGGACCGATCGGCATAGGCAGCAATTAATACCCCAAAGATGGCACTCAAAAGGACTGGCGAATTCTCTATCATCGCCAGTTGGGTATCGGATAAGTGAAACTGATGTTGGACAGTCCCAGCAAGCGAATAGAGTGAGTTCCAGTCAATATTATTTGCAAGCGCCACCACCGAAAGTAATATGAGCGGCCAGGCAATCTCCCAACGATGTCTCGCCTCTTGGGCTTTAGCGGATGAGGTAATTTGCATCGTGAAATCCTCTCTTCCATTTGGGGGTAATCACGCTGGCGCGACGTGAACAGATTATCGGTATCAGTGGTCAGCTCGCGAGGACAGCAACCCTTGTACAGTTCTGGTCGTTTTTAGACTAAATCATCAAACCGAAGAAACGGAAGTAATTTCAGATGCGCAATTACTCCCCTTGAACTTCATGGGGCTTTTTGAGAAGCGGTGGGAGAGTATCTCAACATTGCCAGAAGGTCTAGGGATATGCCAGATTCCCTCTGGATGAACCTTTTTGCTCTCGGGCAATACAAAGGGGGCAGGCCACCCGCCTGCCCCTACAAGTCATTGACCTGGAGCTGGTACTTCAGCCCGTGGCTTACTACCGCCTCCGATCTTCTGTCGTCGCTTGCGCCCGTTGCCCTGGCGCTCTCGCCTTTTCCAGTCCTTCTCCTCCTTCCGCCGTTTGGCCGCCTCAACGGCAGGATCATCAGGCAGAGCAATCAACCAGGGACCTTGCTTCGTGGTCGGTGGGATGACCTGAACATGCAGTCTCCCGCGTGCCCGCTCCTGGGTTTTCTCCGAGTGCCCCGCCTTCTTTCCTTCGGCCCGCACGTCGCGGGGATTGCGCGGCGCATGTTTCAGGGCCTCGCGGTAAAAGTCCATCGCTCGGAGGATTTTCGTTTTCTCTGGCCCTGGCTCCTCCTTCCCAGGGCCAGGATGATCCTTCCGCCGCATCTCAGTTGTTTCGAAAGGGAGAGTCGCGATGCTGGCTCCCGCCTTCTCCACCTGCCTGTTGAAATGTGCCGCTATGATCTCCCTGATTATGATGATTCGTGCCAGGCAATTCACTCCGAATACCGGGGAGGGGGATAGGATATTCTTGTATTCGCTGATCGCCCGCCTCTCCAGGAGCGTCGAGTTGTGTCGTATCAGCCCTCTCCAGGCGACTCAGCATCGCCTGGTGGGCTTTGAATCTCCAGTAGCGCGCGCTTGCCGCTTGCTTCAGGCCAAGGATTTCTGCCAGCTCCTCGTCGCTGAGTTCCGGACTGACAGTGAGCGCGTCGATGGCCTGTTCGAGCAGCGGTAATAGCTCTGGCGCAGGGCTGCTGGGTGTTGGGAGTGAGGTGGGGGCTTCCGGCTCGGTGGCAGCGGGGAGCACTCCTTGCTGGGGCACTGGCACATCCCTCTCCCGTTGCTCCTCATCCTTCGTGGCTGAGGTCGCTCGCATTTGCACCTCTTTACTTCCGAAGAGGGTCTTCCATCCTCGCTCCAGCAACCCTTGCTGTCTCACCACGGTTCCCTCGACCACCTTCCCAGGAGGGAGCGCCTTTTGCTCCTGGCTCTCGCTGGCGGCCTTGGCAATGGTGGACAGCAGTTGTAATCGGGTCGCGTCGTCGGCTGTGGGAAGCATGATCGTCACGGCCCGCCCCATCGCTTGCAGATCGGCCTGGTTCGTGCTGCGTTTGCGCCTGGCTGAGAGGACAAAGATGACCACCACAATCAGTCCAGCCATCACCATCGCCCAGGTCTGACGGGCCAGGCCCAGCAGATCATCTGTTGGTGCCCAGCCAACATGCAATGCGGCATTGGTAAAAAGGAACCAACTCGCCGCGCCACCTGCCAGGGTATAGAACGCATTCACCGCAATACCGGCCTTGTTTCCTTCGCTGATGGCTTCGGTCAGGTCGCAGGAAAAGGTAAAGTAGCTCCATTCAAGCGCCAGACCCAGCACCCCGCCAACGATCACGACAACTACGGCGGGCGGTTTTGGAATGGCTGGGCCGATGAAAAAGAGCGCGCTAGAACCAGCCAGCGCCAGCACAAACAGCAGCTTCAGGTACTTGTGCCCTGCCCGATGCAAGATATCTTGCATCTGTCACCCTTTCTGAGCGTTGCCAGCGCGGCCAAACAAAAACGCCTGCACCCCTGAACAGGGGTGCAGGCAGAAGTGCTTGCTTGCACTTTTCCGCTCGGCGTGAGTGTAATTACCTCACGCCGCCCTGGCGAGATCAGGGTGCGCTAAGTGGCGTTGGGTGTGAGAATCACCCAGCGTCGCGCTGTTTAGTTGCTCTGAAACAATTGTACCAGATCGTCACCTTTCTGTCAAGAGTTCGCCTTGCATTTGTGCGGGGGAGTCTTCTCAACGCATTTCCATTTTCGGCAAGATTTTCCCAATTTTCCCCTGCCCGCCAGCCCTTCGGTAGGGCCACATTATCTGGTGAACGGGTTGGCTAGCATGTTTGGCAAGGCGTTGTTGTGCGAGTTCCATCACCGGGGCAAAATAGCAGACAGGCAAAAGTAGCAGGGACAGGAGTCTGCTAGATCGGGAGCAGACCCTCTCGCAGATACGCCAGGGCGTGCTCCACCTTCTCTACGTATTGCGCGTCCTTCATCCAAGATCCTCTCTGCTCCGTCTCCTCCAAGCCCAACAACCCACCAGCGCGCAAGCTCATGCGCAGATACTCAACAAAGGTGGTCCTCTCATACACCTCGAACACCCCATCGATGCGGGCATTAGGCACCGTCAAGTAATAGCCAAAGGACCCGCTGTAGTTATACTTGTGCGTACTATCCGGAGAAAATAAAATGCCTCCTTCCTCTCCGGGTTCCAGGTCTTGCTCCTCGACCGCCCCCTCAGGGAGATTGGCCAAGGGCCACATGAAGAGGGGATCAAAGGCGATTCCCCCGTCAGACCAGGGATCAGTCCCGATAAAGTTGACTCCGCCGATTTCCAGATAAAAGGCCCGAATCGACAGCGGCAACACCCCCATCCGCTGTTCCAGCCCGTCCAGGACACGAGCCGTCTCGGGCGGCGGCGGCTGGAAGATCGGGTAAGCTTTGGTGAACTCTCGTTCCCACTCCTCATGATCGTAATACTCATTCGGCGGGATTTCCCCGAAGCGATAGCCCAGCGCGCGTAAGCGTGGAATGAGCCGTTCGATGTTGTGCCGGACACGCCGCATCGTCTCCTGCGCCACGGCCCAGGCCTCGCTGGCGAGCGGCTCTTGCCGAATAGCCGCCCCCTGGGCCAGCAACTCGTCCCAGACCGGCTGGCACTCCCCCGTGAGATAGCGTTCAAGATACTGACCCATGTTGCCTCCCGGTAGAATCCGGCAAAGCCATAGTAACTGGTGTACTAGAGGTAGAAGAGCCGTTAGAGCGGCTCAAGCTTGGTGCCTGGGAGCCAAGGACTTTCTCCAGTAAAGAACCATGAAGCAAGAAGCAATAAGCGTTGATACGCCTTGTCATAATACTCCTGGGGGTATGGGCGAGGGAAACGTTCATGGGTCGTCCACTGCTTTACATACCAGGAAACATACCAGAACCCTTCTGCGAGCCAGCGCTCCAACTCCGGCGTTCGCTCCTGCTCTTCGCAGCAGGTCTGCATGGCCTCAAGTAAGCGCGAGAACGCCTCTTGGTCCCATTCAAAGCCGGGACGAAGCTTGCTGAGGAAGGTCCCTGGTTGAGCAGAAAACTCACGCTGGAGCGTTTCTCGATAGGTTGCCATGAAGATGCTCCTTCTGGACCCCAGATCTGTTGAAGACCTCAGGACTCAAGAGCCTGGTTTTTGGTCAGCCCTCATCCGCCTCTCAGGGCAGGAGGACTTGCAAAGGCTGGCGTTCATCGGCATCCTGGGTCCATGCAAAGAGCACCCAGCGAGCCAATGAACGCGTCGCTCCAATTTTGCCCCAATCTGGCGTGTTCGGCAAGAGGCCAAAGGGGGCAAGGCAACATCACCATTCATGGCCGAAAACGCCCGCGCTACCGCTGTCGCACGTGTGGGCAGACCTTCAGCGCGCGCCGGGGCACCCTGTTCGCAGGCTTACGCACGCCCACGGAACTCATCGTGATTGTGGTGACCTTGCTGGCCTATGGCTGTCCGCTTCAGGCGATAGTCCGGGCCTATGGGCTGGATGAACGGACGGTGGCAAACTGGCGCGATCGAGCAGGAGCGCACTGCCAACAGGTCCATCAAGCACTCATTGAACAAGGGGAGTTAGATCTCGTTCATGTCCAAGCCGATGAGATTCGGGTAAAAGGGCGCTCGATGATTGCTTGGATGGGACTGACCCTCATGGTTTCGACGCGGTTGTGGCTGGGAGGCGCGGTGAGCCTGACGCGAGACAAGACCCTTGCCGACCGATTGATGCGTCAAGTCCGCGCCTGTGCGCAGGCGTTGAGGGCAGTATTGATCTGCACAGATGGGTGGGCAGCTTATCCCGCCAGCATCAAGCGGGCTTTTCGTGAGAAGGTCAGCCGGCCAACTGGCCGAGGGCGCCCACACTTACAGACTTGGCCGCAGGTGCATATTGGCACCATCATCAAACACCGCGTCAACAAGCGTGTGGCCGCCGTTACCAACCGCCTGGCTGCTGGGACATGGGAGCACGTGGAGTTGCTGGTGAAGCGTTCGCAAGGAGGTGCCTCAGACATATGCGCTCTTAGCGCGAAGAAGGAGAGAGCAGAGTAATGCTAGGCTGGGCCGCAGTTGATTTTATGGGAGCATAGTCACCATGACAGTGTCTCTGATGCACTTCTGGATCATACAACTGAGGCGGAGGGAGCGGGTGTCCCTTGGGGACGTGCGCGATCATCTCGGCATCGCGTTTGAGCAGAGCATAGATGACCTGGATCATCTGCCCGGCCACGCGCCCCAGCACCTTCTTTTTCCCGGTGTAACGGCCCAGCCGCTCATCATACGGACACTTGGCTTTGACCAGGCGCTCATAGAGCTGTGTCCACACGCCCCCCTGTTGCTGGACTGCCTTGGTCGCGCTGAGAAACATCATCTGCTTCATGATGCGCGTTCCCCCAGGCGTCAAGGTGGCGCGATCCAAGGTGGTGCCCGATTGGGTCACCGCTGGTGCCCAGCCAAAGTACGCTTTGAGCGCGGCGGCAGAAGGAAAGTTGTGGATCGAGCCAATGCTGGCGATGATCGTCGCCGCCACAATGGGGCCAATCCCTGGGATCGACACCAGGATTTGGCCTTCGCGGGCCTCCTGCACAATGGTGCTGATCTCGGCTTCCAATTGGTCAATGTGCTGGCGCAGCAGCCGCAATTCTCGGATCAGCAACGTTTGCTCCAGCACGATTCCCCGTTGGCGCACCAGATCTTTCGTACCAATGGTGTCGGCAGCCAACCGTTGCAGGCTCAGCAGACCTGCATCGGAAGGGTGTCGCCCCTCGCGTGCCGCGTGCAGATCAGCCAGCGTGGCCGTTGCCAGGGCTTGCGGGGTGGGAAACCGCTCACGCAGGGCCAGCGCCGCAGGCGCGTTGGGGTCTTTGCAGACCTGGACCAACTCGGGAAAGAGTTCATCACACAAGGCCGTCAACTTGTTTCGGCGTTCGGTACTTTCCCGGACCAACTCGTGGCGATGCCGAATCAACCCCTTCAACTGCGCTGCGGCAGCGGTAGGAGGAATGGCGCGGCGAACCAATTGCAGCTTATCGGCCACCTGG
>Ga0209060_10002007_pt1 | contig 20054 bp, 17 predicted proteins | sample Coa_R1_8_FD_187155 | JGI IMG/M metagenome (GOLD analysis project Ga0209060, IMG submission 187155) | Surface soil microbial communities from Centralia Pennsylvania, which are recovering from an underground coalmine fire - Coalmine... | ecosystem: Environmental > Terrestrial > Soil >...
TGATGGTCAGGTCACGAGCGATTTTCTATCATTCATGCTCGAACCTCATCCTGAGGAGCCGTGCGCAGCACGGCGTCTCGAAGGATGGCGACCGGCACCGCCGAGCAGGTGTCCATCCTTCGAGACGCGCCGCAAAGGCGCGGCGCTCCTCAGGATGAGGCCGTCGCGCTTTCATGGCTTGCAGTGGCTTACCGACCACGCCTGGCCACTGTGGCTCGAACGCGGCGTCGATTGGCAACGCCGCGCCTTCCACGAACACCTCGATGCTCACTCGTTGCAATGCGCGGCTTCGTATCGGCGCCTGCGCGTCGTGGCGCGGCAGACTTATGTGTTCTCCAAGGCCGCCCAATACGGCATACCGCGCGCAAAGGAGGCGGTTGCGCTCGGGCTCGACTTCCTGCGAGGGCCGGCGCGACTTGGCGACGGAGGTTTTGCGTGGCGCTTCGACCTCGACAATCGGCCGATCGATTTGACGCGCGACCTCTATGATCACGCCTTCGTCCTCCTTGCATTCGCGGCTGCGGCCGAGGTGACAGATCCCGACCAGGTGCGCGCAGAGGCCGTTGCGCTCGCCGATTATATCGTAGCGCAATTCCCTCATCCGGGCGGCGGATACAGCAACGGTATCCCGGCCACCGCGCCGCGCCGGCAAAATCCCCATATGCATATCTTCGAGGCATTACTGGCGGCAAGCAGCGCCTTTGGTGACAAGTGTTTTTTCAATTGCGCTCGCGACGTCGCGGTTCTCTTCCTCGATCGGTTCTTCCAGGAGCGGGAGGGTGCATTGCCGGAATACTTCGATGAGGAACTGATGCCCTTGCGCGACGTCGGCCGCTTCATGATCGAGCCGGGACACCATTACGAATGGATATGGCTGCTCCACTGGTATAAGCGTATTGCAGCCGCGGTGGGGATGCCGGCAGAGCCGAACTTGACGCAGGCTGCCGATTCCCTGTTTGAATTCGCCGAGCGGTACGGCGTCGACCCGGCCAGCGGTCTGGTGGCGAACGGCCTGTGGAGCGATGGTAAGGTTGCGGACGGTGGTTTTCGGCTGTGGCCGCAAACCGAGCGGCTGAAGGCAGTGGCGCTGTGTCGGCCCGATCGCGCCCCATTTGCAGTAGAGGCGATTGCGAAGCATCTTGCCGGCGCGCCACCGGGCCTGTGGATTGAACGGATGGACGCCGGCAGACGGCCGATTGCGGAGCCCGCACCGGCCACGAGCCTATATCACCTGACCGCCGCGTTCACGGATGAGGCGGTGGCAGGGCTAGCTTGAATGGAGAACCCGATGCCGTCGAAGCTCGACCAACTGCGGAAGATGACGGTCGTGGTTGCCGATACGGGCGACATTGAGGCCGTGCGACGCCTCAAGCCGCAGGACTGCACCACCAACCCGACCTTGCTGCTTAAGGCGGTCGAGAACCCCGCATACACACATTTGGTCGAGGATGCTGTGGCCTGGGGCCGGGGCAGAGGCGGCGACCCGGATGCGGTCACGAGGGCGGTCTGCGACCGGCTCGTAGTGTCGTTCGGTGCCGAACTCGCGAAGATCGTCCCTGGCCGCGTCTCAATCGAAGTCGACGCCGATCTCTCCTTCGATAGCCGGGCGACCGTCGACAAGGCCCGTGCGATCATCGCGGCCTGTGAGGCGCGGGGCATTGCCCGCGACCGCATCCTGGTCAAGATCGCATCTACGTTCGAAGGCATTCGCGCCGCTGAAATGCTGCAGCGCGAGCACATCGACTGCAACCTCACCCTGCTGTTCTCGCTGGTGCAGGCCGCAGCCTGCGCGGATGCTGCGGTTTTCCTGATCTCGCCCTTTGTGGGCCGCATCCTGGACTGGCACGTCAAGGCTGGCGGTGGACCCTACACGGCGGACACCGACCCCGGCGTCGCGTCCGTGCGCAGCATCTACGCCTATTACAAGGCCCACGGCTATGGCACCGCCGTGATGGGCGCCTCGTTCCGCAGCGCCGGTCAGATCGAAGCGCTGGCGGGTTGCGATCGCCTCACCATCGCGCCGGCGTTGCTCGACGCGCTTGCGCAGGATGACGCGCCTCTCGCGCAGCGACTCGACCCCGCAAACCCCGGCAGTGCGCCCGCGCGGCTGATCCTCGATGAGCGGACATTCCGGTTCCTGCTCAACCAGGACGCCATGGCGACCGAGAAGCTTGCCGAGGGGATCAGGCTATTCGTGAAGGACCTCCACGCTTTGCGGGCGCTGGTGCGCGCGAAGCTCATCCGCGCTGACGCGGCGTGAGACTGTGTGGCCCCACCCTCCCCTGAAGGGGGAGGGTCGGATTGCCGAAGGCAATCCGGGGTGGGGTGACGGCAGCGCCGTGTATGTTGAAGCGCTGCCACCCCCTCCCGGCCCGCTGGCGCGGGCCGACCTCCCCCCTCCAGGGGGAGGTGACCATCACCGGTCATATTTCTTGAAATAGCGCAGGTCGGGCGGCGGCTGGTCCTTTACGGCAGGCATCAGCAGGCCGTCGCTGCTGAGGAAGTAGACCTCCTTGCCGATACCGACATGGACGTTGCCTTCGCCGCAAACCTGATGGCCGAACCAGAGCGGTTTGTCCGAGGCGACACGCCGGAAGGTCTTGTTGACCACCCAGGGCCGGGTCAAAGCGTGGTCAGTGGTGGTGATATCGTCGTGCAGCAGGTTCGGATTGGCCTTGTCGAGATAGATGCGCTCGGAGATGACGGTTTCGTTGTCGGCGTGCAGCGGGATGCCGGTGGCATCGTACACCCGCGGCCCCTTCAAGCCGCGGGTCTCGACCACCAGCGTGTCAAAACGGCCGTCGCCGTCCTCATCGAGCCATTTGCCGATGGAGTAGCCCAAGAACCGCGGCTCCAACGCCATATTGGCCGGGAAGTCGCGCCCGTCGGTATAGATATGGCGATGGAAGTCGTGGTCACGGTCCATCAGGATGTACGTGGTTTCCGGCGTGACGACGAATTCCATCGTCGAATAGCCGATCATAACCCGCGGCATGCCGGGAGAGAGACAGGAATAGGTCGGGTCAATGCCCTGGCCGCCCTTGCCCATGTCGTCGAGGTTGGCGTCGTAGATGGCCTGATATTCCGGCGTCAGCGGCGGCTCCTGTCCGAGCGAGAGGGCAGGGGAGGGGGGCTTGCTCTCGTCATAGCGCAGCCCGCCGGCGCCGCCGGCGAGCAGGCCCGCGTTGCCGGCGCGCCGCCACAGGCCCTTGAGGTTGGGATACTTCGTCTCATCGAATGCGGCGGCAGCTTCGATCATCGTCAGGAGCGTAGCCGTAACCGCTATTGCACCGATCCATTCGCGAAAACCCATGGTGTCCTCCCTGTGATGATGAAAGCCCGCGGTTCGCTTCGGGTTCAGGCTACAATAGCTGCGTGAAGGCGCGAAAGGGGCCGGCATTCTAGCTCGCGTCAGCACGCCTTGAATCCTGCGTACCATGCCCGAGGGGGACGTATGCTATGAAGCATGCGTTTTGCGGTCGGCGAAAGCGATGCCGGCCGGCACAGGGAGGATGCCATGACGGTCAATTACACCCGCCGCAATCTGCTGAGGACCGCAGCGACAGGTGGCGCTGCGCTTGCGGTCGCCACGACCGTGGACTCGTCGATCGCGCAGGCGCCCGCCCGCCGGCCGAACATCGTCTTCATCCTCGCAGACGACATGGGGTATGCGGACATCTCCTGCTACGGCCGGCGCGACCTCGTGACTCCCAATATCGACCGCATTGCCGCGCAGGGCACGAGGTTCACGCAAGCCTACGCGAACTCGCCGGTATGCACCGCCTCGCGCGTCGCGATCATCACCGGCCGGTACCAGACGCGGCTGCCGGTCGGCTTGGAGGAGCCGATCTCCGGCAGGACCAACCGCAGCGTCGGTTTGCCGCCGGAGCACCCGACCCTGCCGTCGCTGCTGCGAAAAGCCGGTTACGGTACGGCGCTGATCGGCAAGTGGCATCTCGGGGCACTGCCGGCGTTCAGTCCGCACAAAAGCGGCTACGACCATTTCTACGGCTTCCGCGGCGGCTCGCTCGATTACTACACGCACACCGCTCGCGCCGGCGCGCCGGATTTCTGGGATGAGGACAAGCCGATTTCGCAGGAAGGCTACAGCACCGACCTGTTCGGTGATCGCGCCACCCGCATGATCTCCGACTATGCGCGCGCGGGCCAATCTTTCCTGCTCAGCCTGCATTTCAACGCACCGCACTGGCCGTGGGAAGGGCCGGGCGATCAGGCCGAAGCCGAACGTCTCCGTGGCCGCGACCTCATCCACTGGGACGGCGGATCGCAGGAGACGTACCGCCGGATGATCGCGGCCCTGGATGTGCAGGTCGGCCGTGTGCTTCAGGCCATCGATGACCACGGCCTCGCCCGCGACACGATCGTGATTTTCACCAGCGACAACGGCGGCGAGCGCTTTGCCGACACCTGGCCGTTCAGCGGAAAGAAGACGGAATTGCTGGAAGGCGGGCTGCGCATCCCCGCCATCATGTCCTGGCCGGGGCGCATTCCGGCGGGGCGGGTGAGCGAGCAGGTGACCGCGAACATGGACTGGTTGCCGACCCTGTTGGCGGCCGCCGGCACGGCGCCGGACCTGGCCTATCCGCCCGACGGCATGAACCTTTTGCCCCACCTGACCGAGGGCGCACCGGTGGCGGAGCGCAAGCTGTTCTGGCGGTACAAAGGGCTGTGGCAGCGCGCGGCGCGGATCGGCGACTGGAAATATCTCAAGATTCTGGACAATACGTTCCTGTTCAACGTGGTCGACGATCCATTGGAACGCGCCAATCTCAAGGAACGCCGCAAGGACATCTACGATCGGCTGGTCGACGAGTGGCACGCCTGGAACGCCACAATGCTCCCGGAGACCCCGACAAGTTCCACCGACAACTTCATCGGCGCCGAAATGGCCGATCACATCGGGACGAAGCGCGTGACGCTCGATCCCGACCCTGAGCTGCGGTGACCTCTGACCTCATCAGGATGCTGTAGGGGCGACCCTTGTGGTTGCCCCTCCTTTGAAAGTATCGTGTTTTCAGGCGTTTATATTCTTCGACCCCCGATTTAGCCCCGAGCAGAAGTGGAGATGGTTTCTGAACACGTCACCGCTGCCGGTGCCTGTGCCTGTGCCTCACAATGGCGTCGAGAACAGCCTCGAAGACGCCAAAGCTGCTTTCAAGGCGTTACCTGGAAGTCAAGACACACTACGATCGGCGTGGAAGCCCTACATGGTCGGCATGAAATACCGCAACCAAGAATTCGACGAACTCACGTCCGAGATGCGGCCGCAGGACATTCGCGGCGACGGCACGGGCCTCCTCGACAGTCACAGCGCCAAGCGACCTTAGCTGTGGCTCCGACGCGATTGGCCGCGGGGCCAGCCCAGTTGTAAAGTCCCTAAGCTCAGCCTAGCTTGTTAGGCATCACCGGCAACGGCCAACGGGCGCCGGTGGCTGAGAGCTACTTTGCGCTCCCGCCTGAATGCAACGGGAGCGCAAACATGCCGAACTCCCACGAATTCAACAAGGACGCCATCGATCGCTTGCATGCTCATATCTTCCTGATGTCCCGTTTGTGTGATGAGACAATGGAGATCATTGCCGCAACGCAAGAGGTTATGGCCCAATCGCGAGCGCTTGCCGGCAAGGCCGATGTCGCGCTCGCCAACCACAACTTTGGAACGCGCTGCTTATGGCCGCCTTATCGGTAGCACCGTCGAGGCGTAGGGCGGGCGACTATCGGTCGGGCTTGCGAAAAATGCGCGGGGCGCGAGCGCGCATTGCGGTTGCAACAATTTACGTGTGAAAGGATGCTACACCCAACCATCCTCGATAGGCACGATCAGCGTGGCCTGGCTTTTCGCTAACCTGGTGTCCACCTCCTCGATTAGCAGCCGTGACTTGGCTAGCGTCTCGTACGCCCCCGCTATGAGCGCCCGAATTTCGGTGCGCGTTTGTAGCAGATGCCCGGTCAAGTCGGCCGGGTTCTTGGCCAGTTCGCTGAAGGCGATGGCGTGATGACCGTCGCGCGGCATGGCGGCATTCCCCGTAATGAAACCATCTCGGCTGACTATTTGGGTGAGTGGATTGTAGGTCGTCAATGCGACGGACGGCCCGGGGCGTTGCTGCCCCGGGCCTGACCGTGTCGAGCTTATCGGAGGCTCATTCCTCACCTTCGCTGGGCTTTTCCTGTTCCGCCGCCCGGGCCAGCTTCGCCCACGCCGCGGCATGCTCAAGAAGTATCCTTCGGTAATCTCCTTGTTGCTCCTCCGCCAATCGCCGACACTCCTCAGCGTATTGCCTGAAGATTGCCGCATCAGTCGGATTTCATTTCATGTCTGAATTCCTTTCCAGACTTTTCGGAACAGGGAAACGTGGAACCGGAACCCGGCGTTCCGGTTCCTCGCGAGTAGTTGACGATGTGTGATTGAGTGGTGGTTTGGAACAAAGGTTCGGTCGGATAGATTACATAAGGGGCGGCATGGGTCGTTCGATGACAGCTTCGGACACCTTTCGCCGCTATGCTGCTGAATGCCTTGCCATGTCGCAGCAACCGGAGAACGCTCACAAGCAAATCATGCTCGTTGACATGGCTGCCATGTGGTTGCGCCTGGCAGAGTTGGCAGAGAAAAACGAAGCCAAAGATAATTCACCACCGGAGGTTTAGGTCAGGGCACGCGTGTCGAGCGCCAAAGCGCGCTACGGGGCTTCCATCCGCTCGCGGATGATCTCCTGCTGGTGTCCCGTGCGATCGAGCGCGTTCGCGCCCGGTGACTGGCGAGACATAGCGGAGCAGCCACGACTTGACCCCGCCGGGCGTAATCTGGAGGTAGAGGTTCTTTTCGTCGCGATAGCGAGCGGCTACCTTGAGCTTCGCAATGCCCTTGACCGTGTCCCATGTCCGCTCTTACGGAATTTGACCCCCGGTCCGCCCCCGACGAGGCTACTGGTTTCTGGTGGCTATTGTCGGCTGGAGCCGGTTGCCCAGTGAAGCGGAGAAATGGAAATTTTGCTGCAACATCGGTCGCTTACTGGACGTTATCGGTCGGTATCGGTCATCAATGAGGCTGCCCTTGTGGTCGCCCCTCTTGCCAGCCGGGTGCTCGGCGCGCCGACCGGGCGACCACAAGGGTCGCCCGTACACGCTCTTTTTGCATCGATGACGCCATTGTGAATCAGCGTCGGGAACGAGAACTAGGGTTTCGTTGAAGCTTGGCCGAGGCTGCATCTGCAGGGGAGCAACTCAGCCCATCGAAGGAGCGAAAGTTGAGGCGCGGCGTAGGACCGAGGCAACCGGGAGGCGGGCGGCAGATTGCGGGGCCGCGCGATCGTGATCGTCACCGCGATCACGTCGGACGTGGCCCATCGCTGGAAAAGCGCTTCCCGCCGGGTCGGGCCCACCCTCGATCAGGTCAGGGGCAGGCTCTCTCCCTGCACGCGGTGGCAGGCGAAGGACCCAGCCGCGAGGCGCCGCTGCCCTCCGAAGCCACCAAAGTACAGACCGTCGCGGTCACAGCCGATGAATCCGGTATGCGGGTCGATCGCTTTCTCGAAGCGAGATTTCCGTCACTGTCGTTCTCCCATATCCAGCGCCTGATCCGCAAAGGCGAGCTACGCGTCAATGGAAAACGCGTAGACGGCAAGGACCGCCTGGAAGCAGGCCAGTCAGTGCGGATTCCGCCGCTGCGGCTCGACCCGCCGAAAACGGCTGACGCTTCCGAGACGCAGGGAAAGACGCGCGAGTATCTGCGCTCCATGACGCTTTATGAAGATGCCGATGTCCTCGTCCTCAACAAGCCTATGGGACTGTCCGTGCAGGGCGGCTCAGGCACGACACGGCATGTGGACGGCATGCTCGATTCGATGCGCGATAAAAACGGCCAACGCCCGCGCCTTGTGCACCGCCTCGACAAGGACACCGCGGGCTGCCTTCTGGTCGCCAAGACCCGCTTTGCGGCCGCCGCCCTTGCCAAGGTGTTTCGCTCGCGGGAGGCGCGCAAGATTTATTGGGCTCTGGTGGCAGGCGTGCCGAAGCCGCACCAGGGCCGCATTTCGACCTTCCTCGCCAAGGACGAGCGCGAGGACGAATCCATTATGCGCATCGCCCGGCACGGCGAGGAGGGCGCGAGCCACGCGGTGACGTATTACGCGGTCGTGGAGACCTCGGCCCAGCAGCTCGCCTGGGTATCGCTCAAGCCTGTGACCGGCCGCACCCATCAATTGCGCGCCCACCTCGCCCATATCGGACATCCGATCATCGGCGATCCGAAATACTTCAACAAGGAGAACTGGCTGCTGCCGGGCGGCATCCAGAACCGGCTGCATCTTCTGGCGCGGCGCATCGCGGTGCCGCATCCGCGCGGCGGCCTCATCGACGTGACGGCGCCGCTGCCGCCTCACATGGTGCAGAGCTGGAATTTGCTTGGCCTCGACCTCAAGCGGTACGATCCGATCGTCGATGCGCCGGAGGACTGAAGTTGCCGGATAGCGAGTATCTGTCGAACAGTGAGTACGAGCGCTGGGAAAAGCGCTTCTCGGTGCCCGACTATGTGTTCGGCACCGAGCCCAATGCGTTTCTCGAGTCGCAGGCGCATGAACTGCCGAAGTCTGGCACTGCGCTGGCGGTCGCGGACGGCGAGGGCCGTAACGGGGTGTGGCTTGCTGAGCGCGGCCTGGACGTGCTCTCGATCGACTGGTCGCCGACCGCGCTGGCCAAGGCACATGCGCTCGCAGGGCGGCGCGGTGTTACGTTGCGCACCATCCAGGTCGATGTGGTCCAATGGCAGTGGCCGGTTGCGCAATTCGACGTGGTTGCGGCGATCTTTATTCAATTTCTAACGCCTGTCGAGCGGCGGCAGGTTTTCGCTGGTATGCGCAATGCCCTCAAACCGGGCGGGCTGCTGCTGATTGAGGGCTATAGGCCCGAGCAGCTCAACTACAAGACCGGTGGGCCGTCCCTGGTCGAAAATCTTTACACGCGTGCCCTGCTGGAAGCGGAATTCGGCGGCTTGTCCCAACTGCGAATTACCGAGCACGACAGCATGACCCGCGAAGGCACTGGCCACGTCGGCATGGCGGCGCTGATCGATCTTGTCGGGCGGAAATAGCTGCGACACGAATTGCCCAAAAACTGCGGGCTCCGATCCCTGTGGCCGAACCATTTCTGGTGACGGGAGTTGATTTCGACCCGGTTCGCGCGAGGTCGCAAGCAGGACGCGGGATCCCCACGCTCGGCGGCTCGATCTGCGTAACTTAGCGGTGAGCGCGCAAGGTCGCACAACCGGCGTCTTGCGAAGGGCGGGCAATCGGCCTATCAGGTGCGCGGGCCGATCGGTCACACCGAACGGTCCACGAAGGGAGATGACATCATGAAGTCGGGAGTTGCTGTTCTCTATGCCGTTGCGGTGTGTACCGCTTTTGCGTTTTCTGCTGCGCCGGTCAGCGCCCAGAACCGCTTGAAGACCTGCAATGACGAATGGAACGCCATGAAGGCGAATGGTACGGTCGGGGACAAGAAGTATGCGGATTTCCGCAAGGAATGTCTTGCCCGCACCGCGGCGACCCCTGGTGCCGCCGAGGAGCCGGCCGCTCCCGGTGCGACGGCGACGGCCCCCGCCGCCAAGCCCGCCCCGGCCCCAAAGACTGCTGCAAGACCCGCCGCTCCGTCGGCCGCGGGCGAAGCGGTGTTCCCGACGGCCGTTTCTCCGAAATACTCCAATGAGAGCGCCGGCAGGGCGCGGATGCACACGTGCCTTGATCAATACAATGAGAACAAGGCTACCAACGGCAATGCCGGCCTCAACTGGATTCAGAAGGGCGGCGGCTACTACAGCGAATGCAACAAGCGGCTGAAGGGCTGAGGCAGCGACGCATCGCGTGCAAGCGGGGCACGCGAATCCTGCGATGTTTCGCGCTGCGTGGCTGCGGGGCAGGGAGCCGCCTCCTTGCTCCGCTTTCAAGGTCCCCCTTCAAGGAATGCTTTTTCGCGTGAGGCTGCGTGGACGCCGGAAGGTCTCATTGGTATCACTAGGCCGCTCGCTACCCAATTTCCATTTCCACGCCGTCACCGCCTACGACATCCTGCGCACACGGGGCGTGCCGCTCGGAAAGCGCGATTACGAGGGCCGGCTGCGCACTAGGACGGCCTAGCCCACAGGTTCATTAGCGCGCATCCACAGCCGCATTGAAGCGAGTTGGACCATAGCGAGGAAGTTGGCGGCGAGCTTGTCGTAACGGGTGGCGACACGGCGGAAGTGCTTCAGCTTGGAGAAGAAGCGCTCGATGAGTTACGCTCGCGGTAGAGCCGCCTGCTGAAGCATTTGGTCGTGAGCCCGCCTCGGGAGCGACCCAGGCAATGATCTGCGTCAGCGCCCCCCTTTTTGTCGTCGCAGCCTGTTGGTGGGCACTAACCGAAGTGCTGTCGATCATATGGATGTCGCCGTGGCGGCGGTGATGGCGTCCATCATCCGATCCCACACACCCGACTTCCGCCACCGCGCGAAGCGGTTAATTTAACCAAAACGTTTGTCGCACTAATTTAACCAGAAACTGCCGGAATCTCCGTTCCGCTGAACACTCCCCGAGGCAAATCGGTTGAATCTTAAGGGCCTATCAACGGACGGTCTGTAGTTACTTGCGTGTTTTCGCAGTCCGTTCCATGTCCGATCAGGCCAACTCACGATCGTTGCGCACTCTCGTATGCGTCGCTGCGGTAATCGTCGTGGCGATGATGCTTTCGAGGGGCCTCACGGTCTGGGGCCTGCGCGAGGATACAATTGCCGACGTGGAGCGCGATACCGGCAATCTGGCAACAGTCTTCGCCGATCAGATCAGTCAATCCGTCAAGGATTTCGACATCGCTCTCATCGAGATCGCCGAGCGGCTCGCCACGATGCATCGGGCTGCACCGGAAAAGTATCCGGACGCGATCCGGTCGGAGGACGTTTCTCGGCTGCTGGCCAATGTCGCATCACGATTGCCGCAAGCCCACGTGATTGGGGTGCTCAGCCCGGATGGATATATCGCCAATCATTCGGCCGGCAGGCCGGTCCCACACGTAGATGTTTCCGATCGCGAATTCTTTATTGCTCAGAAGGCAGCAAATTCCGGGCTATATGTCAGCCTTGCGGTGCTCAGTCGCGTGGACCGGGAGCGCACACTGTTCTTTTCACGCCGCATCGAATCGCGCCGAGGAGAGTTCCTCGGCGTGGTGCAGATCGGCCTTAAGGTCAGTCATTTCCGTCACATCTATAACTCCATTCGATCGCTGTCCGATCAATCGTTTTTATTTCTGCGCAGCGACGGGACCGTTCTCGCGAACTATCCGGATCAGAAGGATCGCGCCGGCGAGAAAATGCCGCCACAGTCGCCTTGGTATGATGCGCTGGCACGCGGCAGCGGGTTTTACCGCTCGTCCGGCGATTTAGATGACGACGCGCGTTTTGTGGCGGTGCGCAAGGTTGCGGGCTATCCGCTCGTCGTCGATGTCGCGGCGTCGGAATCGGCTTCTCTCGCCCGGTGGCGCCGGCGCGCCAACCTGATCGCGTTCGGCACCGTGCTTACGCTGGTTTGTTTCGTAGTGCTGGTGCGGACCCTCATGGTTCAGTTCCGCAAGCTCACCGAATCTCGGGCTTCGCTTGCGGAGCGGGAAGGCAAGCTCAGCGAAAAATCGCGCGAGCTTGAGCGTGCCAACCGTACGATCGACACGGCCCTCAACACCATGTCGCAGGGTTTGACCATGATCGACGGCGAGGGCCGCATCGTCATTTGCAACGAGCGCTACATCCGAATGTACGGCATTCCGCCCGCTCTCGCCGAGCCGGGTACCCGGCTTGCAGATATCCTGGCTTATCGCCGGAGCGTTGGCAATTTCGATGAGGATCCGGAGGCGTTTGTGGCGACCCTCCAAAAGCAAATGGCCGCCGGCGAACGCGTTCAAACCCGCCAACGACTCCCCGATGGGCGCCTCATCTCGGTCGTGATGGAGCCGATGAAAGGGGGCGGCTGGGTGGCGACGCAAGAGGACGTCACCGAACGCCAGCGCGATCAGGAACGCATCGCCCGCATGGCCCGCCATGACGCGCTGACGGATCTCGCAAACCGCATGCTGTTCCGCGAGCGCATGGACGAGGCGTTGAGGCGCTATGAGAGCACCGACAAGGGCTATACGGTATTCGTTTTCGATCTCGACTTGTTCAAGGCTGTCAACGATTCGCTGGGACACCCGGCCGGCGATGCACTGCTCAAGTCGGTGGCCGCGCGCTTGCAACAGGTCGTCCGAGATACCGATACGGTCGGGCGCCTCGGTGGAGACGAGTTCGCAATTCTCCTGCACGCCGAAGGCGAGCAGCGCGAAAGCGCGGAGTTGCTCGCGCAGCACCTGTTGCGCGTAGTCGGCGCTCCTTACGAGATTAACGGGCACCGGGTCGTCATTGGCATCAGCATCGGCATTGCGATGGCGCCACAGGATGGAACGGATTCGGAGAATCTCCTCAAGAATGCCGACCTCGCGCTCTATCGCGCAAAGGCGGATGGCCGTAATACCTACCGCTTCTTCGAGCCGGAAATGGACGAGGATCTCCGCCTGCGGCGCACGCTGGAGCTCGATTTGCACAATGCCGTCGCGAACGACGAATTCGAGGCGCATTACCAGCCGGTGGTCGACCTCAGCAGCGGCGATATCTGCGCGATCGAAGCGTTGATTCGTTGGCGCCATCCGGTGCGCGGCGTGATCGCACCCGATCGGTTCATTCCGGTCGCGGAAGACGGTGGCCTCATCACGGCGATTGGGCGGTGGGTACTGCGCCGTGCGTGCAAAGACGCTGCAACGTGGCCAGCCCACATCCGCGTCGCAGTGAATTTATCGCCGGTGCAGTTCCGCAGCAGCGATCTGCTCGAAATCATCGCTGCCGCGCTGGCGGATTGCGGGCTTGCGCCGGAGCGGCTCGAACTTGAAATCACCGAATCCGTATTGCTGCAGAAGAATGCCCGCGACCTCGCGACCCTGCACCAGATCAAGAATCTCGGCGTGTCTGTCGTGCTCGACGATTTCGGTACCGGATACTCTTCGCTCAGCTATCTGCGGCTATTTCCCTTCGACAAGATCAAGATCGACAAGTCGTTCATCAGGGAAATGCCGAATCGCAGTGATTGCGCCGCGATCGTTTGCGCCATCGCAAATCTCGGGCGCGAGCTCGACATGGTGACGACAGCCGAAGGCGTCGAGACCGAAGAGCAGCTGCAGTTCGTGCGGGCAGCCGGGTGCAAGCAGGCCCAGGGCTTTCTGATCGGCCGTCCGTGCCCGGTTTCCGAGCTGAGATTCACGCTTGGGCAAGCGCTGCTGGCGGCAGCTATCGGCTGACAACGTCGTAGAGCGATTTCGAAGTTCGATCATATCGATGTCATCCGTCGCCCTCATCCGGGGAGCTCACGAAGCGGGCGTTTTCCAACACTCCTGCTGTAGAGCGACACCTTGTGGTCGCGCCCCGCTTGCGCACCGCGTACCCTGATCCGCCTTGTCGCCCACTCGCGATAGGGCGACGACAAGGGTCGCCTCTGCGATGCTGCCCTCCTTGGCTCGCGAATTGCGCCGCAATGTGCTCAAGTCCCACAATAACTTGGCGTGGCGACCACGATCGCTGTGCCTAGGCGCGGGGGGAGCCGGAAGAGAGGGCACATGTCCGCGAGGTTTCGTGACTATCTGGAAAAGCTGATCGCGATCGACGAGTTGGAGCGGGTCACCGAGGAAGTCGACTTGCGGCATGTCTCGGCGCGCACCGGTGCATCCAAAAAGGCGCTGTGGTTTACGCGGGTGCCCGGCTACGACATCGGCATCGTCACCGGCATCGTGGGTTCGCGCGCCCGCATGGGGGCGGCGCTCGACTGCCACCACCGCGATATCGGCAAGGCCTTCCTCAAGCGGATCGGCGACCGCAAGCCGCCCGTGCTGGTGAATACCGGGCCAGTGCGCGATGTCATCAGGACGGGTGAGGAGGTCGATCTCACGGCGCTGCCGGTACCTCTCATCAGCGATCTTGACGGCGGCCCCTACATAACTTCCGGTATCGGCGTTTCCCGCGACCCGGAATACGGCCGCAATGCGGGCGCCTATCGGCTGATGATCCGCACGCGGCGCGAGACCAGCGTCGATCTGGTCGGCGCCAGTGACCTGAAGCTGTTCTATGATCGTGCCTTCCGTCAGGGCCGCGGGCTACCTTTCGCGGTCGCGATCGGCACTCATCCGTCGATCATGATGGCCGCCGCCCACATGGCGCCGTCGGGCCTTGATGAATTCGAGCTGGCCGGCGGGCTCGCCGGCGCGCCGATCGAGCTGGTCAAGTGCGAAACGGTCGATCTCGAAGTCCCGGCCGACGCCGAAATCGTCCTCGAAGGCGAGTTGCTGCCAACCGGCTGGACGCGGGATGAAGGCCGGTTCGGCGACTTCACGGGGTTTGTCGGGCCCATCAAGTGGAACCCGATCTTTCGCGTCAACGCCATCACCCACCGCAAGGACCCGGTGTTCTACTCGCTGCACATGCCGGACGAGGTCGACTACCTGGTGGCACCGCCGCTCGAGGGCAGCGCCTGGCAGGCGTTGGCGACCGCCGGCATCGTCGGTAAGGCGGTCTACGCGCCGGCCCCGTCGGGCTGCAACTTCCATCTCTATGCCGCGATCAAGAAACGGCCCGGCGAAGGCAAGAACGCGGTGCTGGCCCTGATGTCGCTCAAGCGCGTCAAGCACGTGGTGGTGACGGACGACGACATCGACATCTTTGATCCGGCGCAGCTTGAACGCGCGCTCGCCTACCGGGTTCAGCCGGCGCGCGACATCATCGTGGTCGAGGGCGCGCGTGGTTCCCACCTTGATCCGAGCATTCAGCTTCAGGTCGGCAAGGGCGCGCTGGCGCCGCTGACGGCGAAATGGGGGGTCGATGCCACCATTCCGGAAGGCTCGGATTTGAGCGAATACGAGGCGATTTCCTACCCGTTCGCCGATTCACCGGTCGGAAAGGATGCGCCACGCCCGGATCGCAACATCGGCCCGGAGGCGCTCGCGGCCGAAATTGCCGCCAAGCTTAATGTGCCGCGGCACTTCGCCGAGGTCCTGAGATTCTTCGACAACGTGCCGCACCGGACCATCGTCCAGGCCTGGGCGATCCTGCGCGAGACGGACCAGTTGGAGCGCGAGGTGAAGACCGGGAGGTACGTGCTGAAGAAAGACGCGTAGGGTGGGCAAAATCGCTGACGTACCTTCCCAATTGCGAGAGTGCCGCATGCGATTTTGCCCACGCGGTCAAGCGCGAGGTCGGACCGCGTGGGCAACGCGCCGGCCAGAACGTTGCCTTGTTGGACGACCCGGAGCGGCGCGTTGCCCACCCTACGGGCCAGCGCCTTGCCGCTCATCCGGCGCTGTCATACAAGGCCGCGGGCGGGGCAAGCCGCGCCGAGGAAAGAAGCATGGCAAGGAAATCGGCGAAAGCCGCGACCAGCAAGCGGGTCGCCGCAAACGGGCGCGACTACACGGATATCCTCTATGAGGTAAAGGACGAGGTCGCGTGGGTCACGATCAACCGCCCGCGCGTGCTCAACGCGTTTCGCGAGCAGACGGTCGACGAATTGATCGATGCCCTGAAGGCTACTCGCCATGACCCTTCGATCGCCTGCGCGGTCGTGACCGGCGCGGGCGACAAGGCATTTTCGGCGGGCGGCGACTTCTACGCCATGATGCGGCTCAACTGGGCCAACGCCGCGATGTGGAACGACCGCATGCAGGGGCTCGCCATGACGATCCGCGGCCTGCCGATCCCGGTCATCGCTATGGTCAATGGCTGGTGCATGGGCGGCGGCCATGAGCTTGCCTTGTGGTGCGACCTCGTCATCGCATCGGAGAACGCGGTGCTGGGCCAGACCGGCGCCAAGGTGGGCGCCTGCCCGACCGTGGGCGCCACGCAGTACCTCCCGCGCATCGTCGGCGAGCGGCTGGCGCGTGAGATGATCTTCTGCGCCCGCCGATTCACGGCGCGGGAGGCCATGGAGGTCGGGCTCATCAACAAATGTGTGCCACAACAGGATTTGCTCAAAGAGACGCTCGCCTGGTGCGAGACCATCAAGAGCCACAGCGCGCAGACCCTGCGCTTGACCAAGAAGAGCCTGAATTTCGAATCTGACCTGCTCTACGCGTCCTGGCAGCACGGCATGGAGCTGCTCGCGCATGTGTGGGGCTCCGAGGAAAGCCTTGAAGGCATGAGTGCATTTCTGCAGAGCCGCAAGCCGGATTTCCGGAAATTCCGGATGCGCAACAAACAGGAACTTGAGGCCTACCTCGAAGGCTGCGCCGAGGATTTGAACGCGCCGCCCTCGATGCGCAAAGGTGCACGCAAGAACGGCAGACCGGCGCGATGAGCGAAGCAAACGACGGGCCGCTTGCCGGCATTCGGGTGCTCGACCTCACCCGCGTGCTCGCCGGGCCGACCTGCGCCATGATGCTGGGGGACATGGGCGCGGACGTGATCAAGGTCGAGCCGCCCTCGGGTGGCGACGACACCCGCAGCTGGGGGCCGCCATTCGCGGGTGGCGAATCCGCCTACTTCCTCGCCGCCAACCGCAACAAGCGCTCGATGACGCTCAATATCGCGACAGCGGCCGGGCAGAAGCTGCTCGCCGGACTCGTCGGGAAAAGCGACGTCGTGATCGATAACTTCAAGCTCGGTACGCTGCCCAAATGGGGCTTCACGGATGAATGGTTCGACGCCCATGCGCCCCGCGCGGTGCGTTGCTCGATCACCGGCTACGGATCGACCGGACCAAAGGCCGCGCTGCCCGGCTACGACTTCGTACTACAGGCGGAGTCAGGCCTCATGAGCATCTGCGGCGAGCCCGACGGTTCACCCACGAAGTACGGCGTCGCGATCGTGGATGTGTGCACCGGCATGCTGGCCTGCAGCGCGATACTCGCGGCCCTCAATGCGCGTCATGGCACCGGCCGCGGCCAGAAGGTCGAGCTCTCGCTTTATGAGTCGGCGCTCCACATGCTGGTCAATGTGGCGTCGAACGTGCTGGTGTCCGGTCGTGGCGGTGGCCGGTTCGGCAACGGGCACCCGAGCATCGTGCCCTACACCACCTACGCCGCCAAGGACGCCATGATGGCACTCGCCATCGGCAACGACACCCAGTTTGCCAAATGCGCCGCCGTGCTGGGGCATCCGGAATGGGCCGCCGATCCGCGCTTTGCTACCAACAGCGCCCGCGTCGCGCACCGCCTTCTCGTCGATGGCGCCATCGCGGAGGCGCTCAAGGCCGACACCGTGGACAGCTGGCTCGCCAAGCTCAAGGCCGCAGGTGTGCCGTGCGGACGCATCAATTCGGTCGCGGAGGCGCTCGCCGACCCGCAGACGCAGGCGCGGCAGATGGTAGAGACGGTGGAGCACCCGACCGTCGGACTGCTCAAGCTGGTCGGCATGCCTTACAAATTCTCCGACACGCCGGCCTCCCTACGCCGTCCGCCGCCGACCTTGGGCCAGCACACCGATGAAATTCTGCGCGAGGAGCTGGGGCTCGATGCCGCCGCGATCGCGGCACTGCGGGAAGAGAGGGTGATATAACTTGGCGATTTCAGCCCACCGCTACGTTGCCTGCTACGGCCGAGGGGGGCCGGACAGTGCGCATCCTCGCAGTATCGGATCAGCTCGTGACGGATTTTGTGTGGAAAACGTATGGACTTTGTTCACGAACTGTTCTATGGATTGGCCTTGCAACTTGGTGTCATTTGAGGCGCTCGCCTGCAATCTGTAGCTGCTGACCATGCTGCAAATCACACCCCAGGCATTGTTCGAGCGATTTTTTGGCCAGATCGTTGTTGGGGATGCATTCGACCTCTTTCCGACGCTGCCGAACGCGTCGGTCGATCTGATAATTACAAGTCCTCCCTATTGGGGGCACCGCGATTACGATCTCAATCACAATTGGGACTTCTTTAACAATATTCCAAATGTAAAAAAGATAGGTCCCCAGACGCCGGGCTACGAATGGTATCGCTCACACGGAGGAATACTCGGTTTGGAGCCATATCCGGAGTGGTACGTGGCTCATTTGACCGAGATTTTCTCGCGTAGTATCGCCTGTCTCAAGCCAGGTGGCAGCTTATGGGTCAATGTTGGAGATACCTACTTCGCAAGATGGAGCAGTATCCGCAATGGCGGCCGACAAGGCCTCGCCGACAACCACCGGAAGCGTCGCAAGACGCCGATGGGTGGGTTTAGGGCCGAAAAGCAGTTACTGCTGATTCCGGCGAGGTTTGCTATCGCGATGCAAGATCAGAGATGGATTCTTCGAAATGATCTAATTTGGCATAAGCCCAATGCCCTTCCGCTACGGGAAGGCGACCGATTAAATCTGGCTCATGAACATTTTTATCATTTCGTCAAGAAGCCAAATCTGGGGCGTGCCAAATATTACTATGACATTTCGGTGGTCGAAAACCGACAGTCCGACGTGGTTTCGATCCTGGTGGAGCCAGGGGACGACGGTCATACGGCCACGTTTCCGAAAAGTCTTATCAGGCCCCGGATCGTTTCGTGCAGTCCCGTTGGTGGCGTCGTGTTAGATCCCTTTTGCGGTACTGGGCGCACCATTGCAGTTGCAAATGAGTCAGGGCGCCGCGGGCTTGGTTTCGATATCCAACCTCGATTTGCTGCTGCGGCTTCAACCCGGCTTAAGAAATGAAGAAGAGTCGCTTAAGGGGCAATTTTATCAGCGAGTGGTTCGGACAAAGAATTTACCCGGAGGTCAAGCTGGATTCGAAAGCGATCTCCGGATCGAACTGGGGAATATGTCCATTTCTCAGTTCAATAAAGCGCGAAAAATCTTCGTGTATTAAATCTGAGAACGCCTTCGGAGTTTGCACTATCAATTCAGTCAATGGCGACAGCAGGAAAGATTGGCTGGTCTGCCCTTACAGAGTAATTGACAGCGAAATAGTCAAGTTTAGCTGCGCCACGATCTTCGGTCGTGAGCCAGCTGTTCCACCAATTCCGATCTCCATCCTCAGCCACGACGCAGGCATTGCCGAGCTGAACAAAAGTCTTGCACAAAGCGGCGTTGCATTTGTGTTTTTCCAGGACAAGCTTGGTGGAGAAATCTCGATTAGCGGTACCCCGTCCTCGCCAGAGATCGCATTCGATGTAACGGTCGCTGAAATCTCTCGTGCAGGAAGCGACACCATCAAACTGAATCGATACGGTTTCATCGAAATTCAAACAATGGATTTTCATGGTAGCTACAGGGCTGCTGTGAAAAATCTGAGCGATGCTCGTCGGCTTCACAAGAATAAATTTTCGTCCGCACTCATCAGCAATCAAACTTGGGCGTCGGAACGTGTGGAAGGCCCAAATATCGCAAACGTCTTCAAGAGGACATTCTACCAAACGCTTCTAAAATTCGAATTAAGCAAAGATGGCGCCGCTGCCGGGACCATTCTTGCCCTACCTGAATCCGTGTGGGACAGCTGGCAGCCATTTCTGGGCCGCCCGACGATCGAGGAGGTGAACGAGTCAGAGTTGCGAATTGTAGGCAGTGATCCCGAAACGTATCACGGAACGAATGCTTGGATTTTCGTGTTCGATTTGAACAACGAAGCGAGCACGTCAATCTCCCCCGTTCGCATTAAATCTCGGATACGCGTGAGTGCGACTGACTTGCTGCACCATGCATTCGTCGCCGTTCCGAAGCATATGCTTCATGTCGCGACAATCGATGAGGCCTTGCTTTCCCGAATTCGCGAGAGGATTCGACGAGCGACCCCGCATTTACTTATCGAATGATCGGGAACAATTATTGACACATCGGCAGGTCCGCCGACAACCATCGGCGCCCAATCACGGAAAAGTGCACGCAACACAACGCGAAGCCGGTGCATAGCGGTCGCCTTGTCATCGCTCAACCGGCGTGCATTGCAGGTCGGCTCCGACCGTCAACGGGCCCGCATAGGCCTGCTTGAGTTCTGCGATCGCGGCGTTGAGATCGAACTGGCCGATGTGGCTCACGATCAGGCGTCCAACG
>Ga0209060_10002010_pt1 | contig 20044 bp, 19 predicted proteins | sample Coa_R1_8_FD_187155 | JGI IMG/M metagenome (GOLD analysis project Ga0209060, IMG submission 187155) | Surface soil microbial communities from Centralia Pennsylvania, which are recovering from an underground coalmine fire - Coalmine... | ecosystem: Environmental > Terrestrial > Soil >...
GAAAGTTCCGCGAGTTCCGCTTTACCCTCAGCCGCCGGCGGAGGGCCGCGAATCCGGTGTTGCGGCTTCTGTACCCGCAATGATCGCGTTGCGGATCTGCTCGGCCATGTCGGTCATGCCGCCAGGGACGTGTGGCAAGAGAATGACCTTGGCACCGGAGGACACGCCGACTTCCTTGATCGTGTCGAAATACTGCGTGAGCAGAACCAGCTTGAGCGCCTCCTGCTCGTTGACGCTGCCGATCTTCTCCGCGAAGGCCGAGATCGATTGGCGGAGGCCATCGATGATCGCAAAACGCTGTTTGGCGATGCCTTCGCCCTGAAGGCGCTTGGATTCCGCTTCGGCCTCCGCATTCTTGACCATGAGGATCTTGTTCGCTTCGCCTTTTGCCGCCGCCGCCACCTGAAGCCGCTGCTGCGTTTGGATCTCGTTCATGGCGGACTTCACGTTATCGGCAGGATTGACGTCGGTCACGAGCGCGTTTGGAATCTCGAAGCCATAGACCTTCATGGAGACGTCAAGTTCGGTCTTTACGGCGACGCCGACGTCGTCCTTTTTCTCGAACACTTCATCCAGATTCATCTTGGGTACTTTCGCCCGGACTACGTCGAGGACATACGACTTGATCTGCTCCACGTGGTCCTGGAGCTTGTAATAGGAATCTGCCTCGTTGCCTTCGATGACTCGATACTGCACGGCCACGAAAAGCTTCACAAAGACGTTGTCGAGAGTCTTGGTTTCGACTTCGACCGGCAACTGCTGGACGCGCAGCGACACGCGCTGGACGACGTAGTCGATGTAAGGGATCTTGAAATTGAGTCCGGGCTTTGCGGTGCGGACGTAGCGGCCGAAGCGCTCCACAATGGCACGACTCTGCTGCTGGACGGTAAAGAAACCAGAGAAGATCGCGATGACGAGGAGAAGCGCGACCACGAACCAGAAGACTGTGACGAGCAAACCTAGTGGCCCGGACATTGCGACCTCGCGAGTAGTGCGCGCCGATTCGCGCGCGGCGGAAGAGTAAGGTGATTTTGCCCGGGGCTTCTATCGGAAGGAAACTGGCTGGACTGGACGTTCGATCAAGCGGCCGCGGTGAGCCGGCGGTAGTCTCTGTCCATGTCGATCGCCAACAAGGCCGTCTGGGTCATCGAGCGCAACTCCGGGCGCGAACTCTCGCTTTCCGGGATTGCGCAGGCATGCGGTGTCTCGCGTTCCCATCTTGCCAACGCGTTCGGGACGCAGGTCGGCCTTTCGGTGATGCACTACGTACGCGCGCGCCGGCTCAGCGAAGCGGCACGCCTTTTGGCGGGTGGCGCGCCGGATATCCTCGCTGTGGCGCTCGACGCCGGTTACGCTTCTCATGAGGCCTTCACGCGCGCCTTTCGCGACGCCTTTGGGGTTACGCCGGAGCGGGTGCGTGAGCGGGGCAGCCTCGAAGACATAACCCTTATTGAGCCTTTTGAACTCAAGCCCGAGACGAGCACACGCCTCGAGCCGCCGCGCTACATCGAAAGTGCCGCGATCAAAATCGTTGGTCTTCTGGAACCTTTCTCCTGGGAAACGGCCATTCGCATTCCTGGGCAATGGCAACGGTTTATGCCCTATTACGAATCGATCGCGTGCAAGGACGAACAAATTCCGCTCGGGGTTTGTTTTCCCGCCGACGATGAGGGCACGTTCGAATATATCTGCTCCGTCGAAGTGTCGCGCTTTGCGGACCATGCGCCTGAACTCGTCGAGCGCGTAATTCCCCAGGCAACATATGCCGTTTTCGAGCATCGCGCGCATATCGCGCGCATTGGCGAGACGTATACAGCGATCTGGAACCGCATCCTGCCGGAAGTCGGCCGGATGCAGGCCGATGCGCCTGTGCTCGAGCGCCACAATCAAACTTTCGATCCGCAGACAGGCGAAGGCGGAGTCACCATTTGGGTTCCGCTGGCCCCACAATCTAGTCAGCGAGGAGACGAATGACGCAGGACACTATTCAGAGCGCGACCGAATTGCTGGACCAATTGCGCCATAAGCGTGTGTCTTCCCGTGAATTGACTGAGGCCGCGATCGCGCGCATCGAGCGCTTGGACGGCAAGCTCAATGCCGTCGTCGTGCGGGATTTCGATCGCGCGCGTAACGCGGCGGCCACGGCTGACGTCGCCCGCTCTCGCGGCGAAGACGCGCTGCTTCTCGGGCTGCCGATCACGGTAAAGGAATCTAACGACGTTGAGGGGCTTAAGACGACTTGGGGCTTTCCCGCGTTCAAGGACTACGTGCCAGGCAACGATGGCGCGGCGATCGCAAGGCTGAGACGTGCGGGCGCGGTCATTCTCGGCAAGACGAATGTGCCGGTATTCCTAGCCGACTGGCAAAGCGCCAACCCCATTTACGGCCGCACCAACAATCCATGGGACGTGACGAAAACGCCGGGCGGGTCGACGGGCGGCGGCGCAGCCGCAGTGGCGAGCGGAATGGCCGCGCTCGAATTGGGCTCCGATCTCGCGGGCTCGATCCGCGTCCCCGCCTCGTTCTGCGGCATTTATGGTCTGAAGCCGAGTTATGGAATTGTGCCTTTGGCCGGCATGAAGCCGCCGTTCGTTCCTGACGGTGCCGGAATTCCGGTAACCGCCCTCGGGCCGCTCGCGCGCACGCCGGATGACATCGAGCTCGCACTGTCGGTTCTTGCGGCTCCGGATGGCATGGAGTGCAGCGGATACAGACTCGAACTTCCGCTTCCGCGGCATGAAGCTTTGGACCAATTTCGTGTTCTCATGCTCGACGCCCACCCGGCCGCTGAGTGTGATGCCGAGTTGAAGGATGCTTTGCTGGGAATCGCAGACAGTCTCGAGCGTCAACGCGTGAAAATCTCACACACAAGCGCCCTTTTGCCGGATCTGATGGAAACGCTCGAGTGCTTTGGCCGTATCATCCGGACTGCGACGTCGCGCGGCGCGCCGGCGCAGGATCCAGTCCTTTCCGCTCATGACTGGATGGACACGCTCGATCTTCAACATCGCATCCGTCTTCAATGGAAGACTTTGTTCGAGGCCTTCGATGTAGTGCTCGCGCCGGCATTCGGCGTTGCGGCATTCGACCATGTTGACGGGGAGGGCGAACGAAAACTGATCATCAATGGAAAGAGCACCGACTATTCCGCGCAGGGCGCCTGGTCGAGCATGGCCGGTCTCGGCAACCTGCCGGCGCTCGCGGCTCCCATCGGGCTCACAAAGAATGGCTTGCCCATCGGAATGCAGATAATCGGACCCTATCTCGAGGACCGGACGCCAACCCATTTCGGCAGGCTGCTCGAACGCGAATTCGGTGGCTTCAGGCCGCCACCTGGATATTAGACCGAATCCATGCCGGTCAGTGCGCTCGGACCATGGGCGGGCGCTCGAATACGCCACTGGCACGAGAACGGATGTAACGATCAATCACCGCATCGAGCACATCGAGCGGCACGCGTCCGCAATTTAGTCCAGCATCGTGAAAATCTTTGATGTCGTAACCCGGGCCGAGGGCGGCGCGCGCGCGCTCACGTGCCTTGGTCCAGACGGTGTGTCCGATCTTGTAGCTGCACGCCTGTCCCGGCTGGGTGCAATAGCGCTCGACCTCGCGCGCAGCAAAGCCAGACGCATCGCCCTCGCTATCGATGAAATGCTGGATCGCCTTCTCCCGGCTCCATCGGAAATGATGGATACCCGTATCAACGATGCAGCGATTGGCGCGGAATAGCTGGAATTTCAGATATCCGATGCGGCCCAGCGGATTGTCGTCATACATACCCATCTCGTCTGCAAGCTGTTCGGCATAGAGTGCCCAGCCCTCGCTGTAGCTCGAGAAATTGATGGTCTTGCGAATGAGGGGCAGGTCTTTGTTGGAGAGCGCAAGTCCTCCTTCGAGCTGATGGCCTGGCAGGCCTTCGTGGAAGACCGTCGTTGAGAGGGCCCATTTCGGCCACTCGGCGGAATCGTGAAGATTGAAATAGATGATACCCGGACGCGAGCCGTCGAGAGCAGGAGCCTGGGAGAAGGCAGACGATGCACCGAGCTCCGTCTCCTGCGGCACGCGCCGGACCTCGAAGGCGTAGGACGGCAAGCGGTGGAAATATTCCGGGAGTCGCGGCCGGATCGCCGCCAATTGAGCGTTACAATAGGAGATTGCGTCCGCTTTTCCTTGATCGGTATTTGGATAAAGGGATCTGGGGTCGCGCGTCAGCGCTTCGATACGCTCGCCCACACTTCCACGCATGAGTCCCTGGGCGATAAGGAGCTTGTCGAGCCTTGCAGCGATCGACTTTGCTTGTTCGATCCCGAGCGCATGCACCTCCTCGGGTGTCATGTTGGTCGTGGTCGAATACTCGAGCGCGGCCGCGTAATAGGCGTCACCGTCCTTAAGCTTCCAGACACCCGCATCGTGCGCGGACTTGCTTCTCAATATCTTTGCTTCCTCGATCTGTCGGCTTAGCGCGGGCACGATCTTTTCCGCGTAAATGGTCGCAGCCTTCTCGGCGTAGCTTCCATTCAGCCCGGATGCCTTGGCCCGGCGCGCGATCGAGGTCACGAGCTTTGTTTGATCTGGTGTCGTTCGCGTCCTGCCAAGCTGTTCGATGGTGAGGTCGATGAGAAAGTCCGGCGGCACGACGCCCAGCCCGGCATCGTGGCGCATCCGTGCGGTATTGTCGTCCAGCTGTGCCGCGAATGCCTCGAGCCTGGAAAGGTAGGCATCTGCGTCGGCCGCTGACCCAATCTCGTGCTTGGTATCGAGAAAGTCGGGAATGGACTGATAAGCACCCGTCTGCTGACTGACGACGTAAGGCGAAGGTCCGAAACCTGGACCGCCAAAGTCAAACGCCATGAGCGCCGCGGCAGTTTTTCGTGTGTAGAGGAGGGTGTCAAAATTGATTCGATCCATTCCGGTCAATGACGTCGGATCGAGTCCTTGGAGGCGCGCGAGCTGGCTCGTCGCGAGCGCCTTGCGTGCCGCTATGCCGGCGTCCGAAACGTCGCTCAGTTTGGCCTTCAGATCGGCATGTGCGCCCTTGTCCAGTCCCAATAGGGTGGCGCTTTCCGGGTTGTCGTTGAGTCCCTCGAGGAAGAAGGCATCCATGAGCCGGTCGAGTTGCGTGGCTGCACTTTCCGGCGGTGCCGTTCGCGCGGCAAACGGAGCGAGGACGATGAGCGCAGAGGACGAGGCCATAAGCGCACGGCGCGAAAGCATGGGAGACCTGCCTGTCTACGGCATCACGACGGTAGGGGCGCGCGCAAGACGTGGCAATGACACCGGAATGCAGCGCCAAGCGGCCGTAACCATAGGCAGATTCACCTTCTCCCATCTGCCCGCATCCTATGACATTCTTAGTCCCAAAGGTTGGCGTCAGGGCGTGGGTTTGGGGGCGTAGGCATGACATCGGAAATCGCGGTGATGAATCAGCGCGCGGTTGCGCTCGCGGCCGACTCCGCTGTCACGCTTATCGACGGCGGCACGGTTGTTGTGCGGAACGACCAGCGCAAGCTCTTCAATCTCATCGAGCGCCGACCGGTTGGGGTGATGTTCTTCGGTGTTGCCGACATTTTGGGCCATCCTTGGGAGCACCTGATCGAACATTACCAGAAGAAGGTGAAGCCAAAGGACTTCGCGCATGTGAAGGACTACGCGCTGAGCTTCGCAGCGATGCTGGACAATCTTGAAGAATTTTTTCCGCGTGCGCATCAGAAGGACGATTTCAAGCGCCTGCTCGCATCGGTTTTCCGTTACATTCTTCATCTCGGCCAATATCTGCGCGAGAGCGGAACGGCAGAGCGCGCGTCCATGAGCGACACGCAAATTCTTCAAGAAGCAATCGAGAGAGTTTGGCACGACTACCAATTTCGCGATGACGGCGCGCCGCGCCGCGACCTGCCGTGTTTTCCGCCCGGCTTTGCCGGACAGGTCACGCGCGAGCACGGGCCAACCATCGACGAGCTTATCGCCTACGGGTTCCAACCCTTTGGCCTGCCGGCGGCGACAATTCAGAAGCTGCGGGAAATTGCGGTTTTTGCTGTAGTGAAGGACCTGTTTTTCGAGGACGTCACCGGACTTGTGTTTGCTGGCTTTGGCGCGGAAGACCGCTATCCGGTCGTGACGACCCACTTTCTTTCCGCAATCGTCGGCGGAATCGTGAAGCGCGGTGAGGCGTCGACCGATGCGATCGACGGCGACGTACGCTCGAAAATCAGGGTATTCGCAGATAGCGAGGTCACCAATGCCTTTATCCGGGGCATTGATTTCAGCCTGGAACGGCGCGTCTACAGCATCATGCAGCTGCTGATGCAAAGCTTGGTGGACCAGGTTGTCGGCGCTTTTGGCGGGATTGACCCCGGCCAGCGCGAAGATGTGCGCAGGCGCTTCCATGCCAATCTTCTGCCGCAATATGTCAATGCCTTTCGCGGCATGGTCGGTGACTATCAGCAGCAGACATTCATCAATCCCGTGCTGCGCGTGCTCGAGATCGCAGGACGCGACGAATTGGCCGAAACGGCGCGCGAGCTGGTGGGCCTGAATGTCTTCAAGAAGCGCATCATGGCTCAAAAACAGACCGTTGGCGGCGCCATCGATGTCGCCGTCATCAGCCGCGAGGGCGGCTTTCAGTGGTATAATCGGCAGCAGGGCGGAGGCTGACATGTCCGGATTGCAGTTGTCGGAAAGGGGGTCGCTCGCGGCAGCGGCCGAACGTTTTGAACGTCTCGTGCAGGTCGTAAAGGAGCAACAGCTCTCGGAGACCCGCTCCGGCCAGCGCGTCGCCCTGAGCGACACGCGCGTCGCAAGTCCCGAGGAGGCGTGGGCCAAACAGTTCATGACCCAGGCTATCGGGCCAGTTGCTACAAGCGCGGTCGCGCCTCCGCTACCTATCCTCGATGGAGGTCAAGGCGCGGCCACGCGGGGCTTTCAAGTCATGAGCGGGCCAACGCAGGAGGCTAGCCGGATCAAGGGCGGTCTGGAGGGCGCGAGTTCGCTTCGACCGGGCGGCGATCTTCGCGTTGCGGCGGGAACGAAATCGAGCGCTGTGGGTGCAAGGCAACGCAGACGGTCGTGGCTGGGCTGGCTCTTGTTGGGGCGTTGAGCCGCCTTCAATCCGCCACTGCTTGCGGGCAGGAATAGGCAAACAAGAATATAACGATATGACATGTTTGGCGGAGACGAACGCTATGATCAAGGTGGGCACGGTTGTTGCTGGACTTTTCCTTGCCGTCGCCAGTGCAAAAGCCGCCGATCCGGCTTTGAGCGCGGCGGCAAATGCCTCCTATCTGGCGGGCAATGAGAAGGTGAAGGGTGTGATCAGCCGTCCGGACGGCCTTCAATACCGGATCATCCAGAATGGCTCGGGCAAGCACCCGGCGCTGACGGACAAGGTCGAGGTCTACTACACCGGCCGGTTGATCAACGGCGAGGAGTTCGACGGGACAGAAGATGGCTTCCCGCGGGTTTTCGCCGTTCAGAACTTAATACCGGGCTGGAAGGAAGCCCTACTCATCATGCGGGAAGGCGATCACTGGCAGTTGACGATTCCGGCCCAACTCGCCTACGGCGCCCGTGGCAGCCAGGATGGCTCGATCCCTCCCGGCCAGACCCTCGTTTTCGACCTCCACCTTCTTCGCGTGGTGTCAAAGAGCCCTGAGGAAGTCCAGCGCGAACAGGCGGAAAAGGCTCAGGAAGAGGAGCGCCACCCTGGGCCTGGCGCCGGCGGCACCGATTATTAAGCGCCGCGTCCTGGTCACCGGCTATCCTAACGATTTCTTGCTACAATCTGACTTTCGCATGAGCCCGGGAGAGGCCCGCGAGGCGACAAACCCGGCAAGGTTGAGCTTTTGTGATCGAGCGTCTGCGTTTACGTCTGCCGGGCGGCCCAGTTCGAATTGCTCTGGCGCTCCTCCTGGTCGTGAGCGCCAGCATTTTGTTTTGGGCGAGCCGCGATTACACGGTCATCGCCCCGAACTGGGACGGCCAGATTCGCGGCGTTGCCTATAATCCGAGTCACCTTTTCGGTGTGCACGATCACGAGCATGTGGCGCCTGAACAGATCGATCGCGACCTTTCCGAAATTTCACAGATTACCGGGCACATACGCACCTACACCGTAAGTGGCGGCATGGAAAAGGTGCCCGAGATCGCGCGCCGCTACGGCCTGACGGTTTCACTCGGCTGCTGGATTGGTTCGGACCTCGACCAGAACGAAAAAGAGCTCGACACCTGCATCAAGACGGCGAGGTCCAGCCGCCGTGTCATCGACCGCGTGATCGTCGGAAATGAAGCGATACTTCGTGGCGACGTTACGACCGACCAGCTCAACTCCTATATCAAGCGCGTACGCGCAGCACTACCGGCGCGGATCAAGATCGCAACCGCGGAGCCGTGGTCGACGTGGCTGCTCACCCCCGAAATCGGCCAATACGTCGACGTCGTTTTTGTGCACCTGCTGCCCTATTGGGAAGGAATTGACGCACGGGATTCGATGCTCTTTCTCCAGCACGCGTTCCGCGATGTGCAGGACGAGTTTCCGGACAAACCTATCATCATCGGGGAAGCGGGCTGGCCATCCGAAGGACGGAGCCGCAAGGCTGCAGAAGCGTCTCGCGCGAGCGAAGCGATTTTCGACCGGGCGTTCGTCCAGCTCGCGATGGAAAAGGGTTACGACTACTACCTCTTCGAGGCATTCGATCAGCCGTGGAAGGGCGGCAATGAGGGCGCCGTCGGCGCCTATTGGGGGCTGTTCACAGCCAAGGGTGCACCGAAATTTCCTTTCAACGGACTTATGCGGTCATTTCCCCAATGGCGGCTCTATGCTCTGCTTGGCGCTGCGCTGACCCTCGTTCTCGGCCTTCTGATACTTGGGCGCATGCCGCGCGTCCGACAGCCCGGCTATCTGGTTATGGGCGGCCTCGTCGCCCTGGTCACGACAGGCTTGCTGGTTCTCATCGATGCCAGCGCCCTCGAGTACATTGAGCCAGGCGATATCGCGATGTTCGCGGCAATGACGCCGCTCGTCCTTCTCGCTTCGACAGTGATCATCACCGAAGGAATTGAGCTTGCATCCAGTCTCTGGCGTCTTGAGAAGCGCCAGCTTCTGGCGGCTATTCCCGAACGCCAGCCGCGGGTCTCGATTCATGTTCCCTGTTTCAACGAGCCTCCGGCGATGGTGAAAGCAACCCTGGATGCACTCTCCCGCCTCGACTACGAGAACTATGAGGTCATTGTTTTCGATAACAATACGGCGGACACCTCGATGTGGCTCCCGGTCGAGGCGCACTGCCACGCGTTGGGCGAACGCTTCCACTTTTACCGACAGGACGGTGTTGTGGGTTTCAAGGCGGGCGCTCTCAACGAGGCTCTCCGCCTGACCGATCCCGGCGCGCAATACGTCGCCGTGATCGATAGCGATTACCAGGTCGAGCCTTACTGGTTGAGACGAGCTTTGCCCTATTTTGCTTCGCCCACGATCGCACTGGTGCAAGGGCCACAGGACTATCGCGACGCCAAAGAGAGTCTGTTCAAGACCATGGCGTATCAGGAGTATCGGGGCTTCTTCCACATCGGCATGGTGGAGCGCAACGAGCACAACGCAATCATCCAGCACGGCACCATGACGATCGTGCGCAAAAGCGCGCTTGACGAGGCCGGCGGTTGGAGCACGTGGTGCATCACGGAAGACACGGAACTCGGTCTCAAGCTTTTCGAATCGGGCTACGGGGCCGCCTACATTCCCGAGAGCATGGGTCGCGGTCTGATCCCGGACACGCTCGAGGCGTTTATGAGCCAGCGCTATCGCTGGGTCTACGGCGCGATGCAGATCCTGAAGCGCCACGCCGGTGCGATCTTCCTCGGCCGCAGCAGGCTCTCCTGGGGACAGCGCTATCAATTTCTCTGCGGCTGGCTGCCATGGATATCCGACGGACTCGGCATGGCTGTCACACTGATGGCGCTTGTCTGGACTCTCATGATGACGGTCGCGCCGATGTATTTCGATGTGCCGATGCCAGCGTTGTCGGCTGCGGCACTCGCACTGTTCGTTGCGAAGACGCTGAAGACGCTTCTGCTTTACCCGCAAAAGGTTCGCTCCGGTGTGAAGGGTGCGGTCATGGCGTCCATAGCCGGACTGGCCCTGACTCACACGGTGGGGAAGGCGGCGATCGCCGGCCTGTTCACGAAAAACAAGCCATTTTTGCGGACGCCGAAATGCGCGGACCCGGCGCACCTGAGTCAGGCGTTGCGCGTGGTGTGGCAGGAGGCAACTCTCTTCGTTCTACTGGCGGCCGCCGTCGCCGCCATGGCAATGCTCAATGATGGATTTTCAGACCCCGCCGCGGTCCTATGGATGACGATGTTGGCGGTGCAAAGTCTCCCCTACGCCGCGAGCGTAGTGACTGCTGGCCTGAGCGCGTCGGCGAATGCCCGTCGGGTGAAGGGCGCTACGGCTCCGGTCGTGCCGCCGGTGCCGACCCCGCCCGAACCCGAACCCGCGCCGCTCGCTCGCGCGGCGTAGCCCCGCCTGACGACCCTTACGTTTTCCTTTGGGCCACGAACAAACGCCGCGTTGCGTTCGGCAATCAAAAACCAGCTAAGCTTTTCGAAAGGGAGCATTCCATGCAGATCAAGGACAAGATCGTCGTCGTAACGGGGGCAGCGAGCGGCATTGGTCGCGCTTTGGCGCATCGGTTCAAACAGGAAGGTGCAAAACTGGTGGTTTGCTCCGATCTAAATCGTGATGGCGCTGCGAAAACAGCCAAGGACGTCGAGGGGATTGCGTTCACGACCGATGTCAGCCGCGAGGAGGACATCAAGCGCCTGATCGAAGATGTTGAGACAAAGCACGGCGCGATTGACCTGTTCTGCTCCAATGCCGGCATCGGCTTCGCTGGTGGTCCGGAAGTCTCGAATGAGCGGTGGCAGAAGATCTGGGATGTGAACGTGATGGCTCATGTCTGGGCGGCGAGGCATCTCCTCCCGCGTATGCTCGCGCGGGGCGGTGGTTATCTGTTCTCGACCGCGTCGGCCGCGGGCCTCCTCTCCCAGATCGGTTCCGCGCCCTACGCCGTGACCAAGCACGCGGCGGTAGCGTTCGCGGAGTGGCTCGCGATCACCTATGGCGACCGCGGCATCAAGGTTTCAGTGCTCTGCCCGCAAGCCGTAAGAACAGCAATGACGGCCGGCAATCCCGATGGCGTCGCCAGCGTCGATGGCATGATCGAGCCGGAGGTCGTTGCCGAAGCCTGCGTGCGCGCGATCGCTGCCGAGGACATCCTGGTTCTTCCTCATGCAGAGGTCCACGAATACATGCAGCGCAAGGCCAATGACCCCAATCGCTGGATCGCAGGTATGCGCAAGCTCGCGCGGCGCTACACCGGCCGCGGCGTGTAGCGGCTGCCAGAGATGCCGCGCCGCTGCGTTCAATCCGGAACGACCTTTCCCGGATTGAGAATATTGCGAGGATCGAGCGTGCGCTTGAGCGCGCGCATCAGTTCGATTTCCGCGGCACCCTTGTATCTGACAAGGTCGGTGCGCTTCATCACGCCGATGCCGTGCTCGGCGCTGAAGGAGCCGCCAAATTTGTAGACGATGTCGTGCACCGCGCGCTGAACGGTATTCCACTTCGCGAGGAAGGTAGCTGTGTCCGCTCCTTTGGGCGCGCTGAAATTGAAGTGAATGTTACCGTCACCCAGGTGACCAAATGAAACAGGACGGGCGGCCGGAACGATCTCGAGAACGGCCGCTGTCGCTTCTGCCAGGAAGTCCGGAATTTTTGAGACCGGCACAGAAATGTCATGCTTGATAGAGGCACCTTCGCGCTTTTGTGCTTCCGACAGGTTCTCGCGCAGCGTCCAGAGTTCTTTGATTTGCGTCTCGTTCTCGGCAACCACGGCGTCCGCTGCCAGCCCCGCGCTCAGTGCCTCCGCGAGCGCCGTTTGCAGTCGCTCTTTGAGTCCGAATTGCGCGCCTGAAGTTGCTTCGACGAGAACATACCAGTGCGATGGCTCGCTCAGCGGATCGCGCGCGTTCTGGAAATGGCGGAGAACAAGCTCCAGCCCGAACCGCGGCACCAGCTCAAATGCCGAAATCAGGCCGCCGGTCGCCCGCTGAAGGGCGGAGAGCAGGGACACTGCCGCAGCGGGCGAGGGGACGGCGACGAAAGTCGTGACGCGCTCTGCAGGCAGAGGAAACAATTTCAATGCGGCCGCCGTAATCACGCCTAGCGTGCCTTCCGCACCAATGAACAGCTGCTTCAGGTCATAGCCCGTATTGTCTTTTCCGAGCGTTCGCAGGAGCTCAAGCACGCGTCCGTCCGGGAGAACGACTTCAAGGCCAAGCACGAGCCCGCGCATCATTCCGTAACGCAGGACCTCGGTTCCACCGGCGTTGGTGGATACGTTGCCGCCGATGGTGCAGGAACCCTCTGAGGCAAGCCGTAGCGGAAACATCAAGCTGTACGCACGTGCTGCTTCGTGAACATTGGAAAGGATCACGCCCGCTTCGGCGATGAGACTGCCATTGGACGCATCGACGGAACGGATGCGATCGAGGCGGGCCAAGCTCAAGAGCGCCTCGCCTTCGAAGGGGATTTGTCCGCCAACAAGACCGGTGTTTCCGCCCTGCGGTACAAGGGCGATTCCATTGTCATTACAAATCGCGAGCGTCTTCGAGACCTCTTCCGTTGAACCCGGTTTGAGGAGCAGACTCGAACGGCCCTTGTATTTGCTCCGCCATTCCTCGAGATACGGAGCGATTTCCCTCTCGTCTTCGATGAGGCCCTTGTTCCCCAACACAGCCCGGAGTTTTTCGAGCGTGGCAGGTTTCATGACAAAGGCTCACGAGGGGCTGCTGCGCGCTCCAGCCGGTCATTGATCGCTTCGCCAAGACCTTCCCGGGGAATGGGCATGACGGCAATTGTCCGGGTGCCGCTCGCATCCAAACACCGTAACATGGCAAACAGATTGGCAGCCGCCTCTGCCAGATTGGCGCGCGCACTCAGATTGAGCGTCTGCACACCACCAGGCGGAACATCTGGCCCGAACGCCAGCAGCGCCTCCTGTTTTGAGACGCTGCGCGCCTCGAGCCGGAGCTGCGCGCGAGGCGAATAGTGGCTCGCGAGTTGTCCGGGCGCGCTCGGGCGGTTTCCAAAACAGGGGAGCGCCGTCGGTCCGGTGATCGGCTCGATGACGTCGCGCCCTATCGCACCCGCGCGAAGCAGAACAGCCCTGTTTCCTTCGAAACCAATCACAGTGGACTCGATGCCGAGCGCTGACGGTCCGTCATCGATCAAGAGATCAATTTTTTCACCGAGGTCTCCGGCGACATGTGCGGCTCGTGTCGGACTGATCCGGCCCGAGGGGTTGGCACTCGGCGCGGCAATGGCGAGTTCGCTCAGTGCAAGAAGTCTTTGTGCTGTGGGGTGCGACGGCACGCGCAGTGCGACCGTCTCGAGACCTGCATTTGCCAGCAGCGAAATCCCGGCGTCCCTTTTTAAGGGCAGCACGAGCGTGAGGGCGCCGGGCCAGAAGCGCTCCGCCAGCCTCCACGCCAAGGGATGAAAGAACGCCACGCGTTCCGCGCTTGCGAAGTCGCGAACGTGAATGATCAGCGGATTGATGCTGGGGCGCTGCTTAACTGCAAAAAGCCGTGCCACGGCGTCTCCGTTTGTGGCATCGACGCCGAGCCCGTAAACCGTCTCGGTTGGAAACGCGACGAGACCGCCACGCGCAAGGATTTGGGCGGCTTCGCGAATGGCGTCTCCATCGGCAGTGCGGACTTTGACGCTCATCAGGTGTGCATCAGGCGCCACGCTGTGTCGCGAATGGCGATGGCGGCATCACCGACCCTCAAACAGGGCGGGACGCTTCTCGAGAAAAGCCCGCATGCCCTCGGCGGCATCCTTCGATTTGAACAGCGGAAGCAATTGCAGAAAAACATGATGGACATGGTCATTGAAGGACTCGCCGAGACCCATGCGCATCATTCGCTTTGATGCTTGCACGGCAAGCGGTGCGTTGGCGGCGATCTCCTCCGCAATGGCTTCTGCGCGCGGCATGAGTTGCTCGTCGGGAACGACTTCCGACACAAGACCTAATTCCTTGCTTTGGACGGCATTGAGGGTACGGCCGGTAAAGACGAGTTCAGCTGCCTTCGACCAGCCAAGGAGCCGGGGAAGGAACCAGGTGCCTCCCGACTCCGGCACGACTCCGCGCTTGGTGAAAGCGGCGGCCAGCTTTGCGCTCGCGGCCATAATGCGGATATCGCAGCCGAGCGCGGTGTCCATGCCGTAGCCAGCAGCAGAGCCGTTCAGGGCGCAGATTGTCGGCTTGTCCATGTTAAAGAGAATTGTCGGCGGTGTGTCGCGCAGATTGAGGGTCACCGCCTGGCCGGCGCCGCTCGCAATTCCGTCCGAAGGGCGCGTGGCCTCCGTGAGGTCGAGCCCGGCACAGAACGCGCGGCCCCTTCCGGTCAGGATGACTACCCGTACGTTTTTGTCACGCTCCGCGAAGAGAAGCGCCTCGCAAAGCTCCGCCAGCATAGCCCGGCTGATCGTGTTCATTCGTTCCGGCCGGTTGAGGGTAATCGTGGCAACGTGTCCCCTGGTCGAATAGAGGACTTCGCGAGACGGCTCTGGTTTTGCAGCGGCAGACATTTGGGGTCTCCAGATCTCAACGGATTGGCGAGCCATTTATAGACTTTTTTGTGCTAAGGAACGCGCACAGCCTCGAGCTCAACGTCGATGATGACGGCGTGATCGATCGGCTGAGAAGCCGCCCATTCACCCATTCCAATTCCGAAATCCAGCCGGCTCACGACGCTTTTTCCCTCGGCACGGGCCCTGTTGCCCGTGATCGTCAGCGTGAAGGGAAGGTCGAGCACTCTGGTGAAACCATGAAGTGCGAGGGTGCCGTTGGCGACATAGGAGGTGGCGTCGCGGCGGACGATGTTCGAACTGACAAAACGAGCAGCGGGATACTGCGAGACAAATAAGCCTTCAGACCCCTTCAAACTCGTATCGTTCTCAGGCGAATCCGAGACTTCGCTTGCCAAGTCGATCGCCGCGACAATGTGCGCGTGCGTGAGATCATCAGGGTCAAGGTGGATATCTGCGTTCCAGGTTTTGAATGTGGCAACAAAAGGCTCTCCGCTCCATTTTACTGCAAAACCGAGATGGCTTTTTGCGTGATCCACATTCCAATGCGCGGCGGACGCCGCGCCTGGAATAATCGCGAGCAGCACCAGAGAACGGCAGAACGTCATCCGACAGGGAGTCTTGTTCGCGGCAACATACGCTTCAGGATTGTGTCGCGCCTTACGAAATGATGCCAGAGAGCCGCACCGGCGTGCAGCAGCATCAGGCCAAAAGCTGTGTAGGCGAACACCGCATGCGCGCTGCTAAGGAGCTCGTGATACTGATGTTTGTCGGTGCGCGTCAGAGCCGAAAAGAACGGCAGGTTGGGCCAGTTGAACAATCCGAAGAACGACGTGGGTGCACCGAGTGGCGAAGCGGAAACCATCAGCCATCCCAGAAGAGGCACGGCCACGATCAGGAAATAGAAGAGGTAGTGGGTTCCACGGGCGATAATGCGCATGTGGAGGCCGAAGTCGGTGGGCAGTGACGGGACGGGATTCATGAGACGCCACGCCAGGCGCAGGACGCTCAGCGCAAGCACCGTCAGACCTATCGATTTGTGAATCTGGACGAGACCAAACATCCCGGGATCATGTTCGTCCATCACGTTGGCGAAATAGAATCCGATGGAGAGATTCGCTGCAATCAGCAGCGCGATGGTCCAATGCAGCGCGATGGCTACGGTGCCGTAGCGTTCAATTGTGTTGCGGGCGGCCATTCCAGAATCCTTTCACACGCTAATCGTATCCCGGCGCTGTAGTCCATTGCCGGATAGGGCCCTCCGTCTCGCTTGCGATACCATGGGATGAGATAAGCGAATTGCCTGTGTGACGCTAGCGGCACCGGCGAGCGGCGCGAGGGGGCCGCCGTCATGGCAAGCTTGACGGCGGATATGCTGGCTTCCAAGACTCCCCAGCCCACACATTGAGAACGGCATTGACACTCGTTGAAAATACCGCCCGACCCGGGCGAAATCTCGAATACCCATTTGAATCGCGTCCGGAGCCGGCAAAGACGATCGAGATTCGGCCAGGCATCCATTGGGTACGCATGCGTCTGCCTATGCAGCTGAACCACATCAATCTCTGGCTGCTGGAGGACGATGGCGGCTGGACCGTGGTGGACACCGGCATAAAAAATGATGAGACCACGCTTGCCTGGGAACAGCTCTTCTCCGGAGCCATGCGCGGCAAACCGGTGCGACGGGTAATCGTCACCCACATGCATCCGGACCACATTGGTCTTGCCGGATGGCTCGTGCGCCGCTTCGAAGTCGAATTGTGGATCACCCGAACCGAGTACCTGATGTGCCGCAACCTGGCTGCCGATACGGGACTGGAAGCGCCGCGCGAAGGATTACATTTTTACCGCGCCGCCGGATTTCCGGAGGAATTGCTCGAAACCTACCGCGCACGCTTTGGCGGCTTCGGCTACGGTGTCTACAAGCTGCCAAATTCCATTCATCGAATCTGTGACGGCGACGAAATCGCGGTCGGCGAGCGCCGCTGGCGTGTCATCGTCGGCAATGGTCACTCGCCAGAACATGCGTGTCTCTGGTGCCCAGACGAAAGTCTGATCATTTCCGGCGACCAAATTCTGCCCCGGATCTCTTCGAACGTGTCGGTGCATCCCACCGAGCCCGAAGCAAATTCGTTGCAGGACTGGCTCGATTCCTGCCAGAAGCTGAAGGACGTCATTCCGGCCGGCGCGCTCGTGTTGCCGTCACACAATGAACCTTTTCGCGGCGCCGATTTACGCCTGCAAGAACTCATCGACATGCATGAGCACAACATGGAAAAGGTGTTGTCGCTTTGTGCCGAACCGAAGCGGGCCGTCGACTGCTTTCCTGCGCTGTTCCGGAGCCGCATCACCCAGGGCAACTACCTGATGGCCACAGGAGAGAGCCTTGCTCATCTCAACTGCCTGCGCGCGCGAGGGCGCATGGAGCGCGAGGCGGATAAAAACGGCATACATTGGTACCGGTCGATCTAGGAGAACAACATGTCACTAGCGGGCAAGACTCTTTTCATCACCGGAGCGAGCCGCGGCATCGGGCTCGCGATTGGTTTGCGCGCCGCGAGGGACGGCGCCAATGTCGCCATTGCCGCGAAGACCGCGGAGCCGCATCCGAAATTGCCCGGGACTATCCACACAGCAGCTGCAGAAATCGAGCAGGCCGGCGGAAGAGCTCTCCCGCTCGTTTGCGACATCCGCTTTGAGGATCAGGTCAAAAGCGCCGTCGATGAGTGCGTGACGAAATTCGGCGGCATCGACATCTGCGTCAACAATGCCAGTGCCATCCAGCTCACCGGAACGCTTCAGACCGACATGAAGCGCTACGATCTGATGAACGGGATCAATGCGCGAGGAACCTACCTTGTTTCCCGCACCGTGATTCCGCACCTGAAGCGCGCGGCTAACCCACATGTGCTGATGCTTTCGCCGCCGCTGGACATGGATGCCAGATGGTTTCGAGGGCACACCGCCTACACGATGGCGAAGTACGGCATGAGCATGTGCGTGCTGGGGATGGCGGCGGAGTTCAGGGATGAAGGGATTGCGTTCAACGCCCTGTGGCCGCGTACAGGAATTGCGACGGCAGCCATTCGCAACGCGCTCGCGGGCGATGAAGGAATGCGGCGCTGTCGGACACCGGATATCCTCGCGGATGCCGCGCATATGGTCTTCGAGAAGCGCGCGCGCGATTTCACCGGCAACTTCCTGATCGACGATACTTTCCTGGCAGAGAACGGTGTCATTGATTTCGACAAATATCGTGTCGATCCGGCCAAAGATCTCATGCAGGATTTTTTTGTGCCCGATTGGATTCCGGCGCCGGTGGGCGTCAGCCTCAAGGCGGTGCGCTGAGTGAGGCTCTGGCCCGGACTGGCAATGGCAGCGCTCCTCGTATCTCCGAGCGCGGACGCCCGGCCTGTTTGTGCGGGAGTTGTCGAAGTCGAGCACGCTTCGGTCGCACGCATCGAATACAACGGAGCGCTGATCCTCGATGACGGGCGGGCAGCGCTGCTCGAGGGCATAAGATTGCCTCGCGGCACGGCAGATCGCGCGCCTGTGTCCTTTGCCAACGCCGCTCTGGCCGAGCTCGAAAAGCTCACCTTAGGGCGTGCGCTTTCGTTAATGGCAGTTCCGCCCAAGGAAGATCGCTACGATCGCATTCGGGCGCAAGCCTTCGACGGAGACGATTGGCTTCAGCTGGAGTTGTTGCGGCGCGGCCTTGCTCGCGTCAGCATTTCTCCGGACCGGACCGAATGCGCGGCCGAACTTTTTTCTGCCGAAACGAATGCGCGCGAGGCCCATGCCGGGATTTGGTCGTCTCCAGCCTACGCGGTCAGAAGCGGCGGAGACCTCGCCGCGGATACCGGCACGTTTCAGCTCCTGCAGGGTAAAGTACTTTCCGCCAATGTGCGGGACGGACGGGCGTGGCTCCAATTCAATTGGGGTGCAGGCACCGCCGCGCTCATCGACTCGGATGATCTGAAGACCTACCACGCAATGGGCGTCGACCCGCGCGGCTACGAAGGTAAGACGATTCTCATTCGCGGAATCGTTCAGAACCAGCGCGGGCCGCTGATTGAGATTGCTAATCCGATGCAAGTGGAAGTGATCGCGCCCTGAACGCTGCTCAGGCCGCCTTTTTCAGAAGCGCACCTTCGACACGCTTCACCGCGGCCTGCTCGTCAATCCGTTCCACGGCCGCGAGTTCGCGGGCCATCCGCGCCAGTGCCGCTTCATAAAGCTGGCGCTCCGAGTAGGACTGTTCCGGTTGCCCGCTGGCGCGATAGAGATCTCGCACCACTTCTGCGATCGAGACCAAGTCGCCAGAGTTGATCTTCGCTTCGTATTCCTGGGCCCGGCGGCTCCACATTGTCCGTTTGATGCGAGCGCGGCCCTTCAGCGTGTTAAGCGCCGTTGCCACTACATCCGGCGACGAAAGCTTGCGCATGCCAACGGCTTTGGCTTTCGCGGTCGGGACACGCAATGTCATCTTGTCCTTGTCGAAGGTGATGACGAAGAGCTCGAGTTTCATCCCAGCGACTTCCTGCTCCTCGATGCGCATGATCCTGCCCACGCCATGCGTGGGATAAACCACATGGTCGTTGGTGCGGAAATCGAGCTTCTTGTTGGTATTCGCCGGCGCCTTCTTTGCAGCCACCGGGGCCTTCGTCGTCATCGTCATGTCAATTCGCTTTCAGCCGGCGTGAACGAAACCCGCGCATTGCCGGGCCCCGCGCGCGCAAGAACCTTGTTGCTTTCAGAAACGCCGCAACGGCTGCCGGGTCCTCGACCGGCCCGGGGGGAGCGCACCTCTCGAACATTCCTGATGCTTTTTCCTATAGCATAGTATACGGAAAATTGGAAGGGTGCCGCCGCCAAGCTCTTGAATCTGCGTCATTTATTCCGCCGGAGGAAGGAAACGGGCGCGAAATCAAGCGGTTGTCCCCGGCGCGACCGGTCAGGCTCCGCCGCCCGGCTTATCGCTGAAGAACTTTTCATATTTATCGGGCACGCCATCCCATTCTTTAGCGTCAGCAGGGGCCTCACCCTTTTGGGTGATATTTGGCCATTTTTTGGCGAAGTCGGCATTCAGCGCGAGCCAGCGCTCCAAGCCGGCCTCCGTATCAGCCTTGATCGCCTCGGGAGGGCATTCTGGCTCACAGACACCGCAGTCGATGCATTCATCTGGATGGATGACGAGCATATTTTCGCCCTCGTAGAAGCAATCGACCGGACAGACCTCCACGCAATCCATGTATTTGCATTTGATACATGCTTCAGTGACGACGTAGGTCATGGGTCGGCGCTCCGGAAAGCCGGATTGTGGGGCGTGAGGGTCAATTAAGCCTGAGGCGGTTCCCGATCAAGGCTGCGCTCCGCGACGATTTCGTATAGCGC
>Ga0209060_10002014_pt1 | contig 20021 bp, 15 predicted proteins | sample Coa_R1_8_FD_187155 | JGI IMG/M metagenome (GOLD analysis project Ga0209060, IMG submission 187155) | Surface soil microbial communities from Centralia Pennsylvania, which are recovering from an underground coalmine fire - Coalmine... | ecosystem: Environmental > Terrestrial > Soil >...
CATCGTTGCGCCGAATGGTCGATCCGAGAAAGCGAAACTCGGCCGGTTCGCCCACGACCAGGCCGAACTCTTGTCCCGGCACGTCGCTGGCCGTCCCTTCTTCCATCCCGAACGGTACCACGCAGAGAGCTTTGAGCGGTGGGGAGCTGCCGGGCACGGCCGGCAAAGACGATTCAATGCCGATGTAGTACGACCGGGGGGCACCGCCCCGAATCCGAATCCCGCGACCCCGGCGCACCATCCCGTAATAGGCTGAACCGCGCGCCACGGCCAAATCCATGTCGGTTCCTTGCAGCACTTTCACGGCCGGGGTGCCGGCCTTGTCCGCCCAGTCGTTGAGCACATCGACCAGCCGTTGCCGTAAAGCCTCCGCTTTGAAGACGCCGCCGTTGAACAGCACCGCCGTCGGCTGGGAAACTTTTTTCCTTCCCCGCCGGGTCGGTGCCCGCTGGGCCAAGACTTCCGCATTGCGCTGGAGAAACGACGCCAGATGTTTCGTTACGGCCGGGTCGGCGGCATACGGGAGGCCCAGTTCCTGCAAACCCACCGTCCGTTGCCTTTTCGGCTCCGCATTCGGTGGACAATGGGGAAAGAATCCCTCCACAAGAACGCGCTCGACCTCGGCCCGAGTCAACTCGCCCTTGATCGTGCCGCCAATCACGCGACTCCCCCGGCCCAAAACGGTGACCGGAGAACTTTTGAGCTTTGGATCGGCGAACAGCGTCTCCTTCGCCACGCGGCAGCTGTGCCAGAGCATTTGCATCTGGCCGGCATCCAGCTTGATTCCGTTCTGGGCAAAGTTCTGGGCTGCGGCATGGGCCAGGGCCAGATCCATGTTATCGCCGCCCAGCAAAATGTGGTTGCCCACCGCCACGCGCGTCAGAGCAAGTTGGCCGCCCTCCTCGGTGACGGCGATCAGCGTGAGGTCAGTCGTCCCGCCGCCCACATCGCACACCAGGATCACGTCGCCGACTTCGACCTGGTTGCGCCAAGAATCGAGGCTAGCGTCGATCCAGGCATAGAAGGCGGCTTGCGGCTCTTCAAGCAGCGTGATGTGCTCCAGCCCGGCCGCACGGGCAGCTTCCACCGTTAGTTCACGGGCCACGGCATCAAACGACGCCGGCACCGCCAGGATGATGTCCTGCTCTTCGAGCCGGTTTTCCGTGACGTCGCGGGCTACCTGGACATTCCAGCTTTCGGACAGGTGTTTCAGGTACAATGTGCTGGCTTCGAGCGGTGATACCCGGCGGGCGTTTTCCGGAGCTTTCCAAGGTAACACCGGCGCTCGCCGGTCGATGCCGGCGTAGCAGAGCCAGGACTTCGCCGAAGCGACTAACCGCGTCGGCACCTGGCCGCCGAAATTGCGGGCAAATTCGCCGACCGCATAATCCCGATCCGGAGCCCACGGAAGGCGGAGGCTGCCGGCGGGGAGCTCGTTCGGGCCCGGCAGATAGAGGAAGGACGGCAACAGCGGCCGCTCCTCGACAACCCCCGGCTGCACGACCTGCGGCACCGGTATCTGGCTAACCACCACGTCCCGTCCTTCCCCGACGCCGGTGTCCGCAAAGGCAAAGGCGCTGTTGGTCGTTCCGAGGTCGATGCCGACAACATAACGTGACGCAGCCACACCTTCACTCCCACTCAGGGCAATTCTACTTCCGCCGGCATGAGGACGAACTCATCCTGCCCTTCCGGCGGCGGCGCCAGCTTCATGGCTTTAACGCGCCACCCATGGTGCTGCAACGTTCCGCGGAAGGGAGGCTGCCCAGTGACATTGCCGGTTAACCGGATCGCCGAGGGATCAAATCCGTTAGGGATCTCGACGGCGGAGCCTTCCGGCTGCGGCAGCACGGGCTGCAATTCGAGATGCTCCTGGAGGGCAGTTCGACATTGTCGATGAATATCGCGCACGGCCGCGCCAATCTGAGCATCCGGGTAGCTTTGAATATCTTCGAGCAAGAAATCGAGCAGCCGGCCTTCACGCTGCAACAAGGCCAACAGACGCAGGGGTGCTCCGGAGGGCTTGGGCGGGGCCTCGGGCTTGGGGGGCACCAACAGCGCTTCCACCTTGGCCGCAAATGCCGGATCGCGCAGGACCCGCAGCTCGCACCGCAGCGCCTGGCGGATGCGACGAGCGTTGCCCCTGGCCACCACGAGAAGGACAACCAAGTACAGGACCAGTACGATGAGCAGGGTAAGGATGACGATCAACAGCGGCTGCTCTGGAAACATCGGAATCCTCCGTCAGCAAGAAGCGGAAAGGTTTTTATAGCAATATGGCGGTGCCGAGAAAGAATTTGTGTTACGATTAGCGGCGGCCCGCCACCAACGGGAATCGGGAGCCGCCTATGCCTGTGCTTCACCTGGCGACGTTTGCCTGTGATGTCACGCCGCCGCCCGGCCATCCGCTCTGCGGCGGATGGATTGAGCCGGTGCGAGCCGTGGACGATCCGCTCCGGGCACTGGGCGTTGTCCTGCTTGGCATGGGCCGGCCCGTCGTGCTCTGCGCTGTGGATTGGTGCGGCATCCGCAACGAGGCCCACACGTACTGGCGGCAAACTCTGGCCGAGGCAACGCACACCGTACCGGAAAATGTGGCCGTGCACTCGGTTCACCCTCACGATGCTCCGTTCGCCGATGTGGAGGCGGAACGCCTCCTAGAAGCGGTGCCAGGTGCTCCCCTTTCCCTCGATCTGAAATTCTTCCGCCGGGCCGTCCAGCAGACTGCGGAAGCCGCGCGCGCTGCCTTGGCCAGCACGGTGCGGTTCAACCACCTTGGCATCGGCCAGGCACGTGTGCAGCAAGTCGCCTCCAACCGCCGCGTGATCGGGTCGGACGGCAAAGTGAGGTTCTGGCGCGGCAGCAGCACCCGAGACAAGCAGGCTCGCGATGAGCCGGAAGGACGGATTGACCCCTGGCTGAAGACCTTGAGTTTTTGGGATGACAACCGGCCATTGGTGGCGTTGAGCTATTATGCCACGCATCCGATGAGCACCTATGGTCAGGGCCGCGTTAGCAGTGATTTTTGCGGTCTGGCTCGGCAAAAGCGGCAGGCAGAAGAGCCGAACGTCTTCCAGGTCTACTTTACGGGTTGCGCGGGGAACGTCGCTGCCGGCAAATACAACGACGGCGCCCCCGGCAACCGCACGATTCTCCGAGATCGCATGGCCGAGGCGATGGCCGCCGCCTGGAAAGTGACCATCCGCTCTCCTGTTCGTGGATGGGAATGGCGCATCGAACCGATCCAGATGCCGCCGCGCGCGGAAAAGTCCTTTGGGGCCGAAGAAAGCCGAAAAACCCTTGAAAGCTCCAAAGAGCCGAAAGCCCGACGGGGCAATGCCGCCTTCCAGTTGGCCTGGTTGGAGCGCATCGGCCGGCCGATCGAATTGGCGTGCCTGGATTTCGGTCCGCTCACCTTGGCGTCGGTGCCGGGACGGGAAGAGGACAAGGTGAGAGAGGCGATGATCCTGCATTTGCCGGGGGAGCCGTTCGTCGAGTACCAACTTTTCGCACAAGCGCAGCGAAAGGATGCCTTTGTCTGTGTCGCCGGGTATGGCGATGGTGGACCGGGCTACATTCCGACGGCGAAGGCTTACCTGGAGGGGGGATATGAGACGACCGTGGCTTTGGCAGGACCGGGTAGCGAGCGTTTGTTGCAGAATGCGATTGCCAAGCTGCTGAAGGCACCGCCACACTGAATCGTGGTTCGGCTGCTGTCCGTTTCGCGGCGGTTCGCAGAACCGCGCGGGCTCAACGCAGTTCTGCGAACCGCCGCGAAACGAAGGCGATCACGCACAACCGTGTGGAGGATTCCCCGTGATGCATCTGGGCGCCGCGGTGGTGGGAACGGGTTTCATCGCTCCGGTCCATGTCGAATCCCTGCGGCGGATCGATCGAACCGTGATCGGCATTCTCGGCTCTTCGCCCCCAAAAAGCCGAGCGGTCGCCCAGAAGCTCCACATCTCCAAAGCTTACGATCGTTACGAAGACCTGTTGGCGGATCCCAGTGTCGGCGTGGTTCATCTCGCCTCGCCCAATCGGCTCCACGCCGAGCAATGCCGCCTCGCATTGGCAGCCGGCAAGCACGTAATTTGCGAAAAGCCTCTGGGCCTGACAGCCGCGGAAACCGCAGAGTTGGTGGAATTGGCGCGGCAAGCGCCGCGGGTGGCAGCGGTTTGCTACAACGTTCGGTTTTATCCCCTCTGCCTGGAAGCACGGCAGCGTATCGCCGATGGAGAACTGGGACCGATCTATCATGTGACGGGCTCGTATGTTCAGGATTGGTTGCTGCATCCGGTCGATTTCAACTGGCGCGTGTTGGCAGAGGAAGGAGGACCGCTTCGTGCGGTGGCAGATATCGGCACGCACTGGATGGACCTGGTGGCTTTTGTCACGGGTTTGGAAATCGATAGTGTCTGTGCCGATCTCCGAACCGTGCTGCCGGTCCGCTACCGGGCGAAGCATCCGGTCGAGACATTTCAAGGGAAGAGCGAACAGCCAAGCCAGATCCAACCGGTCGCCATCAACACCGAAGATTACGGATCAGTGCTCTTGCGTTTCCGAGGGGGCGCGGCCGGTGGCGTGACGGTTTCCCAGGTAACCGCAGGACGGAAGAATCGGATCCACTGGGAAATTGCCGGGGCCCGTGGAGCGATGGCGTGGGATAGCGAACGTCCCAATGAACTCTGGCTGGGACATCGTGATAAGCCGAATGAAGTCCTCCTGCGCGATCCGGCTCTGTTACACGCGGGGGTACGGCCATTTGCCAATTACCCCGGCGGGCACAATGAGGGATTTCCCGATACGTTCAAACAATTATTCCGGGCGGTGTACGACGCGATTGACGCTGGCGATGGGAACGCGCCCCGGCCCTTTGCCACATTCGTGGACGGACATCGCGAGGCCCTTCTGTGCGAGGCGATCTTGCAAAGCCATCGCCTCCGCCGGTGGATGGACGTGCCGTCGGCCGCGGGTCCGCCTACACCTTGATCGCACGGGGCAATGCCGAATTAACTGCTCCTCCCTTTTCGCTTGGCCACACGCTCCCCCTTGGGTGCCCGCTCCAGAAGCACCAGCGAATGGGCCAAGTGCGACGTACCGCCTCCCATCGGCGTTTCGCGGATGGGCACCCAGCCGTCGTCGAGCAGTTGCGAAAGCACGGGGACATTGCTCTCCTTGCCTTCGGCCGGCTCCGCAGGGCCAAGCGCTAGCCAGCTGTGACCTGCGTTGTTGATGATCACGTAGCAGTACTGCTTCATGGGACTCATCCTCTGGCTCATGGTCGGCAGCGGTTCTGACCCAGGGCTTATGAAGCCGTAATCTACTGCGCGCGTTTGTGGCCAGCACGAAAAAGCGAAATTTCGCGAGCACGTTTTTTACACTCTGCCGTGAAAATTGATATGGTAGTAAATTGGCCTCCTGTCTCGTTCCCCAGCGCCAGTCGACCATGAACCACGAATGGATCGCCTCTTGCCTTCAGCTCCCTTCGAACCAGTGGCCGCCCAACCACTACACGATTTTGGGCTTGGAGCCCGGCGACGGGGATGTCGAACGTATCGAACAATCCGTCCGCGAACGCATGGAAAAACTTCGCCGTTACCAGCTTGCGCATCCCGAGCAGGTAACCGAAGGGATGAATCGCCTGGCCCAGGCACTGGTCTGCTTGACCGATCCCGTCGCCAAAAAGGCGTATGATGCAGCGCTCTTCCCCCGACCACCAAAGCCGCCGGTCCGCCGGACGAAGTACCACCGGCCTAGCTTGTCGGAAGCCGAAAGCGAACCCGAGGAACCGGTCGTGGCGCGGGCCTCTTCGGGCTGGCTCTTGCTGGCCTGGATCCTTTGGTTATCGATCGGCGCGGTCGGGTTGGTGGCCCTCGCCGTTAATTTCGCGGCCATCCGAGAAAGCTACCTCGGAGAGGCACCCAAACGGACTCCCGCGAAAAAGAGCCCGCTCAAAACTTCCCGCTTGGAGCCGTCGGAACAGCGAACGTTTTCATTTCGGGAGTGAAGCGCATGGACAACATCCTTCGGCATGCCGCCGCGGCCAGGAGCCACTTCCGTGGCCGGCTCGTGCTCGGTGTCGTGTTCCTCCTCTTTGGTTATCATTCGGCAGCGCGCGGCGAACGCTTGCCGCTGCCCGCTCCGCTTCAGGCCCGAGTCAACCAGGCCATCGACCGCGGCATGGTCTTTCTGGAAGCGATCCAGGGACCGTGGGGTACCTGGCCCGCCGACGGCCAAAATCATCTGGTCGGCTATGCCGCCATGCCGGGGCTAACCCTCCTGGAATGTGGCGAACGCAAGGACCATCCGACCATCCTCTTGGCCGCCACCTTTGTACGGCAGAACTGCGCCAAATTGGACAGCACCTATGATCTGGCACTGGCGATTCTGTTCCTCGACCGGCTCGGCGACCCTGCGGACGAAAAGCGGATCCAAACGCTTGCCCTCCGCCTGATCGCGGGGCAATCCTTCAGCGGCGGCTGGAGTTACCGCTGTCCCGTGCTCACTCCCCAAGGGAGCCAGCACCTCTTGCAAGCGCTGCGCCCAAAATCCAAGAGCGATTCGCCGCCCGCTTCGCTGATCAACCTGCCTGTGTTCCACCCATCGGCCGGAGTTGTGCTGAACGAACCCCAAGATCAGACGCATGAGATTCGCGGAACCACCGACAACTCCAACAGCCAATTTGCTGCGCTGGCGCTCTGGGCTGCCCGACGACACGGCGTGCCGATGGAGCGGACGTTGACGCGGCTTACGCGGCGGTTCATGACCAGCCAAAATCGGGATGGCAGCTGGGGCTATCATTATGCCTATGGCGGCGGAGATGCAGAACGGCCGGCCATGACCTGCGTCGGCTTGCTCGGGCTGGCCATCGGGCACGGTTTGGCAGCCGATAAAGAGGCAGAAGAGAACCCAGCCGTCGTCCTGGATCGGGCTCGAACCGCGGCCGCGGTCGTCTTCCATCCGCGCTTGTCCTTTCTATTCCTGGCGCTGGACCGTGCGGAGAAAAAGCAGGCACTCGACCGCGCGCAAAAGCGCGGCAAGGACCTACAAATCCTCGGCGGGTTCGTGGCCCTCGATAAACACGTCGGCGAACCCGTCGATCGGATGGATAACATTCCGCAGCGAGATCTGTACTTCCTGTGGTCGGTGGAGCGCGTCGGGGTCCTGTATGACTTGCCGACAATCGGCCGAAAGGATTGGTATCGCTGGGGAGCGGAAATGTTGGTCGCCAACCAGAAACCCCAGGGCAACTGGGCCGATGGGGGCTATCCGGGCACCAATCTCGTGATCGATACGTGCCTGGCTTTGCTGTTTCTGAAGCGTGGCAACCTGGTCGCGGATTTGACGACCAAGTTGCCCTTCGACCCGAAAGCGCTGACTTCCTCGATCAACGAGCAACTCGCCCCTGCCCTTCCCGCGGATTCGGCGACGGATCACACACTGAAAACCGCAGCGCCGCCGGCCGCCCCGCCTGCCGAACCACAAGGCCCTCTGGCCAAAGTTGCAACGGAAGCGCGCACCACACCGCAGACGGAGTCTGCGCCCTCCGAAGACTCCGAAACACGCGGCCAGCGCGGCTGGCTCTGGCTCCTCGTCCTGCTAGCCGTGGTGTTGTTTATCGCCTGTGGCGTCCTCTTGTCGAGCTACAGCCTTTCCCGGAGGAAACGAAGGGAACGGTTTCGAGCGCGCCGGCACGCCAAGGACCGTCCGCGGCGTCCACCCGGCTCCGCGAAACCATCGCGCCGGTAAGAGAAGATCCTACGGTGTAAGTGCGACCCGCTCCGCACAATTCACGGGCCCCAATCTGCCCCATTGAGCAGGATCGTCACCGTGCCGGGAGCATTGGCCACCGCCAAATCGGGAAACCCATCGCCGTTGAAGTCGCCAATTGCCAGGGATGTAAGGGCGGCACCGGCCTTGTAGTTTTGCATCCCGCGCAAGGTGCCATCGCCATTGCCCAGGAAAATGCTCACCGTATCCAGAAAGGCATTGACCGCAACCACGTCCGGAACCCCGTCGCCGTTGAAGTCGCTCACCAGGACGCTGGAGGTGCCCGGGCCAATGCTGTAGTCGTGTGCTGCCTGGAAGGTGCCATCCCCGTTCCCTAGCAAGATGCTCATCGTGCCGCCAAAGATGCCGACTGCGACCAGATCAAGCTTGCCGTCGCCGTTGAAATCCGCCAAACCGAGGTACGTTGGATCGATCGCATTGCGAGAAACAAAGCTCCCGGCTGCCCGAAACGTACCATCGCCCACGCCGAGGAACATCTGGACCGTTGCCTCAACCGCATAGAAACCGGCGAGCACGGCCAGGTCAGGCACGCCATCGCCATTGAAGTCGCCCACAACCATGGACGTGGGATTGAAACCGCCAGTGTAGCTTTGCGGGGCCTGGAAACTGCCGTCGCCATTCCCGAGCAAGATGCTCAGCGTGCCCTGCGCGCCGTAGTTGACGACGGCGAGATCCGGAACTCCGTCACCATTGAAGTCCGCAAGCACCACGGCCGCCGGGTTCGTGCCAACCGCATAGCTCTGGCCCGGCTGAAACGTGCCATCGCCATTGCCCAACAGGATCGTTACCGTGCCCGGAGAGGCCGGGCCATCATAACCAGGGCTCTTGATGCCGTTGACCACCAGCAGATCAAGCGTGCCGTCGCCGTTGAAATCACCCACCATCGTCAAACCGGGATCGGGGCCCACCGCATAGTTCTGCGCGTTCTGGAACGTGCCGTTGCCGTTGCCCAGGAGAATGGAAGCGATGCCTTGAGAATTGGTAGCGGTTTCCTTAGAGACCACGGCGAGGTCGGGAATTCCATCGTGATTGAAGTCCGCGACCTTTACCGAGCCCGGGTTGAAGCCCACTGGGTAACTCTGAGCGGCCGACAACATGCCGCCGCCGCTGCCTAGCACAACATCCACGGTGCCGGGCCCGTTATAGATGCCGCAGCTCAGAACGAGGTCTGCCATGCCGTCGCTGTTCACATCCGCAACGGTCAGAAAGCGGGGATAGGCATCCGTGGCGTAGCTGCGGGCCGCACGGAAGGTGCCTTTGCCCGTGCCGAGCAGGATACTCACCGAGCCGTTGTCCGATAAATTGGGTAGCGCTGAATTGACGACAGCCAAATCCAGGGCACCGTCGCCATTGAAGTCCGCCACTACCACAAACCAAGGATTGGGGCCGCCCACATAGTTGGCAGCCGCCTGAAATGTGCCATCTCCGTTACCCCCAAAGATACTTACGAATCCTGCGTGGGTAACGGCCAAGTCTGGCACGCCATCGCCATTAAAGTCCGCAATCGCCACCCAGGGCCTGCCAGCACTGCCAATATTGAGATCCTGGCAGGCCTGGAAGGTGCCATCGCCATTGCCCAGGAACACATTGCCGCCACTGGTTACCAGATCGAGTTTGCCATCGCCGTTCAGGTCGGCGGAAGCGATGGAACCACCTCGGGTAGAATACACTTGGCTGACCTCGAAAGTACCATCGCCATGGCCATGAAGAATGAAAAGCCCCGCCTGACCCGACGCCGCCAGGTCGACTTTGCCGTCGCCATCGAAATCCCCGGCGGCCAAAGCAAGGGCACTGGGAGCAAGACCAGCAGAGTCGATCGATTCAAACCTGCCGTCCCCTTTGCCCAGGAAGACAGTGACCATGCTGTTCATGGCACTGATGACCGCCAGATCTGGGATACCGTCCCCGTTGAAATCTGCCACCACCATCGCCACCGAGTTCAGTGCAGGGTTGGTGCTGTAGCCACCGTACGCCTGGAACGACCCGTCGCCGTTACCGAGCAACACACTCACCAAGTCCGCGCCCCCGACGGCGAGGTCGAGAAGGCCATCACCGTTGAAATCCCCGACTGCGATGGAGTATGTGGGGCCAGCGTTGGTGTTGATAACTCGGGGGGTTTGGAAGGTGCCGTCGCCGTTACCCAGGAGAATGCTTACTGTGCCAGGATAGTCGCACACCGCGAGGTCCGGGATGCCATCGCCGTTGAAATCCCCGACCGCGGCGGCAACGGGATTGGTCCCGGCGGGGTAGTTGGGAGCCGTAATAAAACTCGCCGGTGCGGCCGGCCCGCGGAGGACGAGGAATGTGATCAACGTCAGGCCAATTACCCGCCGCATAGCAGTCCTCCTCTTTCTTTTGCGGAAGACAGTCTGATCAATTTCCTTTGTTGTCGGCTGCCTCCGTAGCAGCGATTCCGACTCCCGATTTTGTCGGGACAACCAGCACCGGGATACTCAGCCGGTGGAGCACCGGCGAAACCGTTTGCCCCAGGGCCAGGTCGGCGAGGAAACGATGGCCATGCGTGCCAAGAACGAGAAGGTCGACCTGTTCTTCCTGCGCGATGCGCACCAATTCTTCCGCAGGATGGCCATAGCCCAGGACTCCCTCCGCCGTCAGCCCTTCGCTTTTGAGGTGCTCAACCAATTGCTCCATGCGCTTCCGATCGGCCCGGCTTTCGTGGTCGTCGGAGCTTGCTCCATAATAGGCGGCACCCAAGCCTTCGACAACATGCACGACCACCATGTCGGCCGCATGCGAGCGAGCCAGAGCTGCCGCCTGAACCAGCACCGCATCGTCTCCGCCTGCGAACTCGACTGCCACACCGATGCGGTGATACCGGACGCCCGGCAGCTCGGGAGCGGCCGGCAGCGGAGCAGCCTCCTCCCGGCGTGCCCAGACGGGATAGAGCGTCAACCAGCCCAGAAACCCGGCCAGCAACGCAGCCGTCGATCCTACCGTGGCATCAATCCACATCGGGTTGCCGCCTTGCTTTGCTATCGCGTCTCCCCATTTCAGCAACTGAAGGACAATCAAGATCGCATTGAGAACCACGACGGTCAGAGCGCAAATCCAGGCCAGGCTTTTGACCCAGCCGCGGTTCGCAAACTCTCCCATCCGCCGGCGATCGCTGGTGAACTGTACCAGTGGAATAACCGCAAACGGAAGCTGAAAACAGAGGATGACCTGACTGAGGACCAGCAATCCCAGCAAGCGCTGGTCGACCGATTCCGATCCCCACGCCGTCCCGTTTCCTGAGAGAACAATGGCCAGCAACGCCGGCAGGATCGCCAGGGAACGGGTCAATAGCCGCCGCGCCCAGGGCCGAATCCGCAAATGGACAAATCCTTCCATGATCACCTGCCCGGCAAGGGTGCCGGTCAAGGTGGAGCTCTGTCCGGAGGCGAGCAGGGCGACCGCGAACAGCAAGCCGGCCAACGGCCCCCACACCAATCCGAGCAGATGCTGGGCATCCTGAAGCGTTTCCACTTCTCTGCGTTGCGCGTGGAAAGTGCTCACGGAAAGGATCAGGATGGCGGCGTTGACAAAGAAGGCCCCATTCAGGGCGACGATGGAATCGAGCAGGTTGTATCTGCATGCCAAGCTCTTGCCGCCCACGGAGTGAGGAAAAGCCCGCGTTTGCACCAGCGCGGAGTGCAGATAGAGGTTGTGGGGCATCACCGTAGCCCCGACAATGCCGATCGCCAAATAAAGGCTCTCCTTGAAGTGTTCGGGATCGGTTGTATCCAGGCCGGGAAGCAAACCGCGGACGACCCCGGCCCAATCCGGCCGGGCCAGGATGATTTCAATGAAGAAGCTCCCTGCAATGATCGCCACCAGCGCCAGGGTTATCAGTTCCAGCAAACGCACACCGCGACGTTGCAAGGCCAGCAAGAGAAACGTATCGGCCGCGGCGATGATCACTCCCCAAACGTAAGGGAGCTGAAAGAGGAGCTTCAGCGCAATAACCGTACCGATGACTTCGGCCAGATCGCAAGCCGCGACGGCAATCTCGCACAAGATCCACAGAGCAAACGCCGCCGCACGAGGATAACTCTCTCGACAGGCTTGCGCCAGGTCTCGGCCAGTCACGATGCCGAGGCGACTGGCCAAGGTCTGTAGCAGCACGGCCATGGCATTCGACATCAACAGGACCCACATCAGCCGGTAGCCATATTTGGAACCACCTTCGATGTCGGTACCCCAGTTACCGGGGTCCATGTAGCCAACACTGATCAGGAAAGCCGGTCCCGAAAAGGCCAGGATGCGCCGCCACCAAACGCCGGGGATGGGAACGGAAGAGTGGATTTCCTCCAGCGACGCTGGAGATCGATCGGGCGCCTGGCCTGCAACAATCATCGGCGGACCTCGTTCACCCACTGGGTAGCAATCAGCATTGAAACCGAACCAATCGTCCAAACCGGCACTCCCGGCTGAAGGGGCGGGTCGTTGATAGCATAACCTAACGTTGCTCTTAGTCAAGGCAAAACTGCATAAATAGCCGTGACTAATCGCATCAGGAGATCCGTAGCCGTTCTGGTCGGCAACCAAGAGTTCGCGGACGAACCTTGTCGTAACTCCAGGACACGAGCCTGGCGCGCAAGCGAAGGAAGGGGTTATGCTATCCCTGCGCTTGCGCTTCAGGTTGGTGTCCCCTGGCTCCCGGCGAACAGCAGTTTATCCGCTAGACTCTTCGCCCAGCCATCTGTACGTTGCCTTGCAGAGGATGTCCCGTTCTTCGCGAGAAAGGACCGTGACGACACCGGTCGTGCTCATTCCTGGCGACGGCATCGGGCCGGAGGTAACGGCGGCGGCGCGCGCGGTTGTCCATGCGGCCGGCGCGGAGCTTCAGTGGGTACAAGCCGATGCGGGGATCGGTGCGGCCGAGCGCCACGGAGATCCACTGCCGGAAGAAACACTTCAGCGGATTCGCCAGTACCGTGTCGCCCTGAAGGGCCCCTGCACGACCCCCGTCGGCAAAGGATTTCGTTCGATCAACGTTCGCTTGCGGCAGGAGCTGGACTTGTATGCCAGCGTGCGGCCGGTCCATTCGCTGCCGGGGGTGAACACGCCGTATCAGGGCGTCGATCTGGTGGTGGTGCGGGAAAACACTGAAGGGCTCTACTCCGGGCTCGAACACGTGGTCGTGCCCGGAGTCGTCGAAAGTTTGCGGATTATCACGCGGACAGCCGCGGATCGGATCGTCCGCTTTGCCTTTGACCTGGCCCGCAATCGGGGTCGCCGACGCATTACGTTTTGCCACAAGGCCGATGTGCTTCCCCTGAGCGATGGTCTGTTCTTGGCCACGGCCCGCTCGGTCGCCGACGATTTTCCTTTCCTCGAATTCGAGGAATTGCATGTGGATGCCCTGTGCATGCAGTTGGCCCTTGACCCAACCCGTTTTGATGTCCTGGTCATGGAAAACCTGTTTGGCGATGTCCTGAGCGACCTCTGTTCGGGGCTGGTTGGTGGGCTCGGGCTCGTGCCGGGAGCGAACATCGGCAGCCGGTATGCCGTGTTCGAGGCCGTGCATGGCAGCGCACCCGACCTCGCCGGCAAGGGACTGGCCAATCCGATCGCCGTGATTCGCTCGGCCGCCCTCCTTTTGGAATACATCGGACAGGCTCAGGCGGCTGGGCGGATCGAACGGGCCGTGCGGCAGACTTTGCAAGCGAGTCGGGGTTTGACGCGCGACCTGGGCGGCAATGGGACCACGGCCACGATTACCCAAGCGGTGATCTCCCATCTGGGAGAGGAACAGCCGTAGCGGGTCGGGGTTTTCTTGGGAGAGCGGCGTATGGGCCTTCGGGTCACCTTAATCCAGGGGGGCGGGGCCGGGTTTGATCAAGTTCCGGCCGTGCAGCGCATCCTCCGGGCCGCCGGAGTGGACATCGACTGGGACGAGCACCTGGCAGGCTTGCCGTCGCTGGAACAGGGCGGCGCCGCCATTCCAGAAGCCCTGCTGGGCTCGGTACGCAGTACGGGTCTGGCGCTCAAGACGAAGCTCCTGTCGCCGCCGGGTCCCCCGCATGGCAACCCCAACGTTCGCTTGCGCCGAGAACTGGGCCTCTACGCCTCGGTGCGGCCCTTGAAAAACCTGAGAGGCTTGGCAGCACGATTTCAGGATGTCGATTTCCTGGTGATCCGCGAGCTAACCGAAGACCTCTACGCGGCCATCGAACACGAAATCGTACCCGGCGTGGTCCAGAGCATCAAGGTGGTCACGGAGGCAGCGTGTTTGCGCTTCTTTCACTTTGCCTTCCAGTGGGCCCAGAGGGCGGGACGGAAGATGGTCCATTGTGTCCACAAAGCCAACATCCTCAAGTTGGCGGATGGCCTATTCCTGGAAACGTTTCGGTCGATCGCGCGCGAGTTTCCGGAGTTGCAAACGCGGGAAATTATCGTGGACAATTGTTGCATGCAGATGGTGCTGCGGCCTCAGCAGTTTGACGTCCTTGTGATGGGGAACCTTTACGGCGATTTGGTGAGCGACTTGGGTGCCGGGATCGTCGGCGGCATCAGTGCCACAGCCGGCATCAACATCGGCGAGAAAGTGCGCGTTTATGAATGTTTTCACGGCGGGACTCGCGAAGCGATTGGCCCGAATCGGGCCAATCCTCTGCCCCTGCTACTGCCGGCCATCGACCTCCTCGAATCCATCGGGCAAACAGAGCCGGCCCGGCGGATCTTGGCTGCGGTTGAGCAGGTGTTAACGGAAGGTAAAGTGCGGACTCCCGATCTCGGCGGCCGGGCAACCACGACAGAAGTGGCCGACCATATCATCGCAGCCCTGGCCTGAGCCCTTCAGCCAATCAAAAACCAAGCTGACCTTGCGGGAGAGGCAAGGCCAGCCTGGTTCTTCAGAGGGGCATCCGTAGCCGAACAAGGTTTGCTGTTGGCTCGATCGTTACGGGCCAGTTACTTTCACGTTGAAGGTCGTTTCGGTCGCGGGCCCGGTCTCCGGGGTCGCTTTCACCGTAACCTTGTGCTCGCCGATCGCTGCATCCTTGGCGGCCTCAAGATTGAACTTGAGCGCGGCAGCATTATCGCTGGCCTTCAGCTCCGATGTATCCGGCCGTACGGTCACGCCCTTGGCCTCCGACGTCAGGCTCAGCTTGATGTTCTGTTTGAAGTCCTTGCCACGGTCAATACTGACGGAGATTTCCTTCGCCTGGCCCTGTTTGATGTCGGTCGTTCCGGAAGGCGCCTTGATCGTGAACGTGTGATCCTTGTCCGCCGTTCCCGTCGTCGTTCCTGTCGTGCCCTTGCCTTGGGTACCGGTGGCTCCCGGCCCTCCGGGCGGACTCTTATGTTGTTCACCGCAGCCGAATGCCAGGGCCACGGCAGTGCACAGGAATACCGCGAGCAGTTTCTTCATCGATCATCTCCTCGCAAAAAAGAGTAAGAACATGTCCAGGGAGCGCGCAACTCCGTCGATGCCGTTCGGTCTTGGGAGTCTGCATGGTGGCATCGAGGGCGTCCTCCTGTAGAGGAATCCATAAGCAAACCAGATGCCAAGTTAACGGTATAAGTGAGAGTAATGGTGGAAATAAGCTCGGCCGTATGGTCGAGCCGAAAAATACGGAAGCAGTTTTCGCCATCCTGGGAAGCGCGATTCACGGCCCGTGCCACGATCGACGCGCTTCCTCGAACGATATGGTTGAGTCGTCCAGGGCGGCGAAACGACATCAGCCAAGAAGGATGGCTTACAGAGGAGCCCTAACTCTTGGCTGATGGAATGCATGCCAGGACAGGAGAGGCGGATTCTATGGAGGGGGGACCGTGCTTGGATACCAGCCCCAAGGAAGTACGCCAAATAGCAGGAGCAACAAGACGATCAACAAGAGGAAACCCAAACCACTCCCGGGTGCGTAACCCCAATTCCGACTGTGGGGCCAGGCCGGGAGAGCACCCAATAGCAGAATGATCAGGATGATGAGCAAAATTAGACCCATTTTATTCTCTCCTTTGCGTTTAAGGGAAAGGGTCAATCTTTGCTCGGAAATGTCGCAATTGTTGTGCCATTGCCTCTCTCGTTTGCTGGCTCTGCGTCCTCCGCACAGAGGGCGCAGAGCGAAACCATCAAGCACGGATCGGGACCGGGCTATCGTGTTCCTCAGGTCTCTAGGTTGTAGCGGCTTCGCCCGTTTCCATGAGCTGCTTGAAGCGCTGGAGGTCTTCGCGAATTTGCCGTTCGGGATCTTGACCCAATAGCCCAGCCAACCGGATGCCGAGTCTCCCAGCCGGAGGATTATATTTCAGCACGACACGCACATCGGTGCCCCGATTCCCCGCTGCCGGCGTAAAGTGCACCGAACCAGCACTGTCCACCGTAGCGCCCGGTAGCGAGCGCCAAGCAATCATTTCATTTGGATTCTCGTTGTAAATCTCGGCATCCCACTCGACCCGCGTTCCAAAGGGTCCCTTGACCACCCAGTGCGAGCGGTCCCCTTGTACCTGGACGGATTCCACATGGTGCATGAACCGGGGAAGATTCTCCAGGTTGCGCCAGTATCGATACAGTTCCTCCGGGCGGCGCTGAATCATCGTGGTTTCCTCGGCTTTGACGCCTTGGCCGGCCGGAATCGTTGTCGCTGGCCCCCGCCGAGCGCTGCTCATGCCAAGGCTGGAATAGAGCGGACAGTGACCCGACAGCCCGCGATAAGCGAGACTCCCCCCGGCAACGGCAGCAGCCATGCCCCCCAGGGTACCGCGTTGCAGACCCCAGAGAGCGAGTATTCCACCTCCTACGAGAGATAACCAGCGCTCGACATTCCCGACATTGGTATCTTTCCGAGGCCAGTCCGTCTCGAAGTGCTCCCAACGGATCCTGTTGCCACCTCTCGTTGCTATGGTCGACATAATTGCATTCCTCCGGATGGTTACCTGTGAACGCCCCGATTTAGCAACCCTAAAACAGGTATCTGGAACTCTCGAATCAAAGTTCCAGACACCTGTGTTCGTGATTCTTACGATGACTGGGCCAGCGGTTGCGGTCGACAGTTTGAGATTTCATTGTTTCGTCGGGCAGCTCGCTCGGTCAGAATGGTCAACCAGGACGGTGCCCAAAAGGACTGGCTCTCCTTGCCCAGGGCTTGCTTCTGTCCGATCCCACCCGGACCGGGCAGACCACGATTAACCAGCCCCAGCAGATCCGCGGTTAATCCCGGGAAAAGCCCATGAAACGCGACGGCACACTTCGCGGGCAAGGAAAGCACTACCTCCGCAGTACCCTTCTTGCAGGCCTCGACGATTTGGCGCGCAGCCCGTTCCGCACTCATGGAAGCCACCGGCAGGGAATCGCCAATACTGAACCAGGCAAACTCTGCCCGATGTTGCCCTTTGAAGAGTGCATTGCGTGGGCTGCCGGTGCGCATGAGGCCTGGACAGACGGTCGTGACCATCACGCTCTCCGAAGCCAACTCAGCCCGCAGCCCCTCCGACAGGCCGACCAGTGCGAACTTGCTGGCCCCATAGGGGAGCAGATGGGGAACACTGACTTTGCCACCGATGGAGGTGATGTTGACAATGCGCCCTGAATGACGGCGGCGCATCTCCGGCAATACTTCGAGAATCGTGTAGACAGCAGACCAGAAGTTGCTCCGCATGGCTTCCTCAAAGTCTTCCAGCTTCATGGTCTCCACGGGGCCGACGCTAATGATGCCGGCGTTGTTCACCAGCACGTCCACCGGGCCCAGCTCACGCCGGATGGTCTCGATCATGGACTGGACTTGGGCTCGGTCCCTTAAATCACAGGGCACCGCGACAACCGTTGCGCCTCGATCCACCAGATCATGGCGGGCCCTGTCGAGCTCATCCGAATCGCGGGCGCAAATGGCCAAGCGTGCGCCTTCGCGGGCCATTTGTCGAGCCAACACCAAGCCCAGGCCGCGGGCTCCGCCAGTAATGAGCGCGACTTTTCCCCGAAGCTCATAAACGGCCCGAGAACGCAACGCCCGGATGGCCAACCACGCTCCCAGGCTGGCCGCCCCCAAGGTCAGCGCGAGATTTTTTCCCGCCATGACGAACCCCTTTCATGTATTCGACCCGGATACATGGGGGCAACTTACATGCCGTTGACAGCTTCGACATAGCGCGGAATCCCTCTCGAAATGGTCGGTCGTCCCTGGGCAAATCGCTGCGCGGGCAATTCGTTCGGTCGGTTCTTCGACCTCTACCTTTGCGGGAGAGAGGACCAAGTGAGCCAACTGCGTAGCACAGTTCCGTCCGCTTACTCATTGCTCGGCTCGTGCATTTGGATAAATCAGTAGGTGTCGGGGATTGCGCAGGCGGGGGGTCTCGGTGTCCCGCTGAACTTATGGGCCTGTCAGGGGAAAAGTCATGATGTCTCGGAGAGTTTTGCGAACGGCCGGCTTGGTGCTGTTTGTTGCCTTCGGCTGGGTGAATCAAACGGCACGCACGGAGCAAGCACCTTCTCCGCGGTCGGCCACCATCCGCGTGCACCTGCCTTATGCCAACGCCCAGGTAACGGTCGATGAGCTGCCGACGCGGCAGACGGGGGCGGACCGAACCTTTGTCTCTCCACCGCTCGAGCCCGGCCGAGACTACACCTACACCATCAAAGCGGTCTGGCAACCCAACAATTACACGACGATTACTCGGGCGCGCAAGGTTTCGGTGAAGGCGGGCCAAGAAATCGAAGCCGATTTGCGCCAGGCTGATGACAAACACCCCGACAAGATCGTCATCCGTTTCGTGCCCACGCCGGCGGAGATCGTGCAGGAGATGCTGAAGTTGGCTGAGGTTGGCAAGGATGACGTCGTTTACGATCTAGGTTGCGGCGATGGCCGGATTGTCGTCACCGCGGTCGAGAAATTCGGGGCCAAACGCGGTGTTGGCGTGGATCTCGATCCACAGCGCATCCGCGAATCCAAGGCCAACGCTCAGGAGCACAAGGTAGAGGACCGGGTGGAATTCCGGCAGGGGGATGTGCTGGAGATCAAGGACCTCTCGACCGCGACCGTCGTCATGCTCTACATGAGTGACGATTTGAATTTGCGGTTACGGCCGATCCTTCAAAAGACGCTCAAACCCGGCGCACGGGTGGTTTCTCACCGGTTCACAATGGGCGATTGGAAACCGCTCAAGACCATTACGGTCACGGATCGGGACGGCGAAAGGTACCGGTTGCACCTTTGGAAGATTGGTGAGAGTAGTCCAGACAAGTAAGGCTCGATTCACCCGAGACGCCGTGGCAGGTGACAGCGTATGATTTCAGTATGGAGAGCCCGACCCTGCCAGCTTCTGTGGCGAAGCCAGAAAATGCACTCCCAAGCACGGTAGCAGCGCCCTTGAGTGTGGCGGTCGCGGGCCATGAGTTGACGATCTTCGTCGAATCGATGCCGATGATCGCAGCGATGGTCCGCGATATTCGGTGTGCCCGGAATCGTGTCTGGTTGGAGAGCTACATCTTTCTGGATGATGTGGCCGGCCGTGCCGTCGCCCAGGCTCTTCAGGAGCGTGCTCGTCATGGAGTGGATGTCCGCGTCCTGTACGATGCCATCGGCAGCCAAACCACGTCGTCGAGCTTTTTCCGCACGATGGTCGAAGCCGGCGTCCAGGTACATTGCTTCCACTCGATCTGGGAAGCGCTGTACCGTTTTTCGTTTCTCCGCGTGCTCAATCGGCGGAACCATCGGAAGCTTCTGGTGATCGACGACCGGGTAGCCTATTTCGGCGGCATGAACCTCGTCGCCCAGGGGAGTCCGGCCTTGGCAGAAGCCACCGAGCAGCTTCCGGTCTCGGCCGGTTGGCGCGATGTTCATGTCCGTCTGACCGGCCCGCAACAAATGGAGCTGACGGAGAGTTTTGACCGCTCCTGGCGCCGTGCCCGGCATCTCAAACGCAAACCAAAGGTTCCGTCTCTTTCACGTGGACAACGGCTCGGGCTACCGGCAGCCGGTGAGGAAAGCCTTCAGTTTTTTGACAGTGGACCGGGCCGGCGGCACACACGCGCCGCACGGATCTTCACGCAATTGATCCGGCGGGCCCGAAAGCGGATCGTCCTGTCGATGGCCTATTTCCTTCCGGTCGGTCCGGTCCTGCGGGAGTTGGCGCGAGCTCGCCGCCGCGGCGTTCTCATTCAGGTAGTGCTGCCCGGCCAAAGCGACGTTCCGCTGGTGCAGCGGGCCACGCGAGCCTTGTACCACAGCCTTCTGCGCCGGCGGTTTCACATCTACGAGCGGCAGCAGCACATGCTGCACAGCAAGGTC